>Ga0315296_10002586_pt1 | contig 15401 bp, 20 predicted proteins | sample YL17G14_18_MG_FD_203921 | JGI IMG/M metagenome (GOLD analysis project Ga0315296, IMG submission 203921) | Sediment microbial communities from Yellowstone Lake, YNP, Wyoming, USA - YL17G14_18 | ecosystem: Environmental > Aquatic > Freshwater > Lake > Sediment | place: USA: Wyoming | collected... | reverse complement strand
GAACGCCTCGAAATGTACCCCTCATTACTTTGGTCGATTGGCTTTGGTGCCTACTTAGTCGGAGAATCCGGCAATACGGTCTCAACAAGCGCGCATGCTTAATGTGTGTGCATAGAAATTCTATCCCAACCCAACCCAACCCAAATCTCTCTCAATGTCGATCTATCTATCTACCAACCAATGGTGTGTGCACACACACAAGGGGAGAGGAGCGCACAGAGGGAGAGAGAGGAGCGCGCGCACCTGTTTGGTTTGTCGTAGGTCTTCCGGCAAGGATAGCAGTTCTTGGCAACGTAGAATCGTTAAAGATAATTTTAAAGGTTGACGAATCGTGGTTAGATTGGTAAGCCTCATGCGTCGCGTAATTGAGGTATTCATCCGCAATGAAAAAGTTGAGGTTCCTTGCGGCTACGCCGAAACCGTATCAGGACACCGATGCGCTGGAGGATTTCCAGGCACTGGAGAACAAACCTTTCGAACAGAAAAAGTGCTAAACGAAGCAGACAGACAGGTACTGGAAATTGCCCAAAAAGTCGCTGGAGCTAAGAATCTACAAGTCAAAATCCATGACGTGTGCACACTATCTGGAAAGATAAGGGCACGCCTGATGGGCATTAAGGAAACGCCTACGATTGTTGTTGAAGGGCAGAAAATTCGTGAGCCACTTACAGAAGAAAGATATCTGTCCCTGTTAGAGTAGTGTTGAAATCAGAAACCAGAAAGGCACTAATCGACTACTTGCGACTTGGCTTAGAGGCATCTGTATAGGCGCTGTGCTCTTAAAGAGTGAAGGAGAGGCATCCTGGACTCGGCTTTGAGCGCGCGCTTGCGCCATAACTAGGTCGCTTTGTCCTTCAGACCCAACGCCGTAAAGGCTCCTCTGCTACATATCCTAATCGGTCACCTCTGCAGTCGAAATCCAAGTTCAAAAAGAATCTTGGAAAGACGGACCGCGTCACATGGCAAAAAGAAGAGAAGAGAAAAGAAGCAAACACTAGGAAAAAGAGAGATAACACAAGAGAAAGACTGATCTCAGAATTGATAAGACTCATAACAAGGAAGATTCTAGCAAGCTAGCTCGAGCGCGTACTCAACAATGCACCTTATCATGTCTAGTTGCATTGACGGTTTATTGACAACCCTCCACTAGAAGATTCTTTCACAAGTCATAAATTGCAACTGCATCATTTATCTATGTAGGTCAGAGATTTATGGCTCATTACAAGAGAATGTTGCCGATGCTATCGTTGGCAGTGCTGATGATCTTAGGCACGTTTCCAGCAGACTCAGCAAGAGCACAAGATCAACCGTTATTTAAGGTTACCATAATCGCTCCTGGAAGTGCAAACTTGCTGCGGCGTCAATGGGGACAGATGTTCGCAGATTCGCTGCAGGAATTGGGGATCAATGCCAGTGTGGTCTTCTTGGGATGGAATGAGGTGTATGATCGCGTACTTACGCCTCCTCCGGATAGAGTTGGCAAGCCATATGATGATGGTGGATATGACATTCTGCTGGTCGGCTGGACACCCGGGCTTTTCCCAGAGCCAAGGCAAATCTTCTATGGAAGCCCAAACCACTTCGCTCCTAACGGACAAAATTACTATCTATGGCAAGATGAGCAAAGCAACCAGCTCTTAGACGCCTTTATCACTTCGACAGACGTTACTGAGAGAAATCAGAGCCTACAGGAATGGCAGTCGGTTTATTACAATGAAGTCCCGGCCTCTCAGATTTTCTACGGTGTTGTTCCTGCACTTGTGACTCCTGAACTCTCGGGCTATAGTTGGACTTATTTCAACACACAGCCTGCTCCAGAACTGCTGAAGGGCAGAACATCGATTGTCTACGCTGCTCCAGGAGAGATAGAATCACTAGTTCCACCGCTCTCCAATTCATGGTATGACACAATAGTCTTCGCGCCTATCTTTAACGGACTTGCCCAAGTAAGCAACTCAAGTGAGGCCGCACCTGCCCTCTTAACCACTTGGAACTCGAGCACAGACGGCTTCAACTGGACATTCAATCTACGACAAGGCGTCAAATGGCACGACCTCTACGACTTCGACGCCGACGACGTGCTATTCACATTATGGGCGCTAATGAATTACGAAACAGGCTCCCAATATGTCGGTTTCTACCAGAGCGTGTTCGGAAACAGAGTTGACTTCACTTGGCTGAACGGCACAACCACAACACTTGGAACAGGCACGAGGTCAAGCACGGTCACAGCCACAGACAATCATAGAATCGACGTCTCGCTTCCGGCATTTACAATTGGCAAACCATTCGGGTACTTTGACCCGTACCTGTTGACCCTAGCTAACAACATTATCCCAAAGCACATTTTCGAAAAGATCACGCCTTCTCAATGGGCTAGCAGCGCTCTGAACACAGGTGTTGGATCAACAACAGTTCCGGGAGTTGGAACCTACACTGGCCCAGTTGGAACAGGCCCTTACAAATGGGTAAGCTTCGATCCTGCGGAGCAACTTGTACATCTTCAGAAATTCAATGAATACTGGAACAGGTCCGCTCTAGAAGCAGACGGACTGTTCGGCGTCACAGACTACTACATTAAATACGTTAGCGACCAGTCCCAAGCCATTGACGAGCTAAGAAATGACCAGGTCGACATTGTGGATCCGAACTACTTCGGGCTTGCGCCAATAACGCCGGGGGACATCGATCCGTCTTGGGCAACTATCTTCCTCTTGGAAGATGTCAGCAGGCAGGAAATCGGCTACAACATGAGACATCCAGTTCTCGGTACCGGTGTAGACACCCCTCTGGGGCAAGCTGATCCCTCAAAAGCAGCAGAAGCAGCCAGATACGTGAGAATTGCCTTTGATTACGCCATTCAGAGACAACTCATCATCGATGACCTACTGAAAGGTCTCGGACAGCCCGCAGCCACTTCTATCACACCAATACAACCCTACTACAACTCTTCAATAGTCGCAAGATCATATGACCTATCAAAGGCCAAAGAATACCTCGAAAAAGCAGGCTACACAGGCACGCGCGCGAGCTTCACATATTCACCAACATCTCCAACCGTTGGGCAAAATGTCACCTTCGACGCCTCAAACAGCTACGCTCCAAATGGGACTATTGTTAGCTACTCGTGGGACTTCGGCGACGGAACCAGCACAATCGAAACTGTTCCCACTACAACTCACGTGTTCTGGAATGCCAGCATCTTCGAAGTGACTCTAACAGTAACCGATGGATCTGGTCACACAGCCCGCGTTACAAATGCAGTAAAAGTGTGTTCGCCGCCGTTTGTTAGCTTCAAATGGACGCCTGAAAGGCCTCGGATCAACGAAACGGTGTTGTTTGAGGCGTTCGCTTATGATCCAGACGGCTATGTTGTGGGTTACAAATGGGATTTCGGCGACGGCTCCTACTCATTTGACGGTATAACGCAACACGTTTACGCCCAAGTAGGCACTTACGAAGTCACTGTAGTCGTCACAGACAATGACGGCCTAACAGCAACTGCATATGCTCGAATAATAGTGGCGCCCCGACTCGTAATTTCAACAAATCCAGGTAAAGGAATCGTTGGAACAACAGTTTCAGTGATAGGCGTCGACGCAACACCAAACAGCATAGTGGAAATCTATTGGGGCAGCTACGTCAACGATTATTACGGGTGGCGCGTCAACTACACTTTGATTGGAACAACCCTAGCAGACTCAATTGGGGAACTCTCATTCTCTTTTGAAATTCCAGCGTCAACCGCGGGTTCGCACTTCATCAAAGCTATAGATATCACAACGGCAGCCTACGACGAGAAAACATTCGGCGTGCAACCCCACATAAGCATAGACCCAGCTTCAGGGCCAGTCGGAACAAAGATTGCAGTGACAGGCACAGGTTTCCCGAACCCTTACGGTATGGGGCCAGGATATGGTTACCTAATGTTTGACGACCAAATGTACGGTATGGCAATGGCAGACCAAAACGGAAACATGCAAGCGACGATAAATGCACCCTTCGCGTCAGCTGGACCGCACGCTGTCAAAGCACTCGTAATGGCTTATTTCCCATACCCCGAGCCTTCCCAAATCTACACGGTTGAAGAAGCATTTACCATAATCGACACAGCGCCATTAGATGTCACTGCCGATGTTGGCGCCATTTACTTCAAAGGGGAAACAGCCGAATTCTACGTTCAAGCCGCTTTCAAAGGGGCAACTGTTGACGCAACCAGCATCAGCGTCAAACTTAACAAGCCCGACGGCACCACTCAGACTTTGCAAGTGCAGAAAATCCAGACAGGTCTCTACCAAGTGAAGTATACGATAAGCGGGAAGGGCAGTATGACAGGAACCTACACGTTAAGCGTTGAAGCCACATACACAACCGAAAATATCAACGCTAAAGGAACCACAATCAAAACTTTCATCGTCAAGCCAACTTGGGAACGTGAGGCACCGAAGATAGCCGCCTTTTCAATCGCATCAATAGGACTGGTCGGCGCTATGGTGCTAATCTGGCGAAAGGAAAAGAAACGCTTCCTCTAAATCCCCTTTTTTTCTTCATCCTTTTTTGGCAGGATTCCCCGCGCACATTGGCTCCAGGAGAGATAGACTTTAGTCTGTAGTAGCATGCCGCAGATGCCGATCAGTTTGGAGAGTTTTTCGAGGTCTGCGGTTTCAACCGCGCGCGCACATGCAAAGGCTTGTTTCTTGAAACCTAAATCCTTGCACAGATTCCAGCGCGCGCGGGCGAGCACCAAAGAGCTAAGAGATGAAGTGGAAAACGCAATTAGAATGCTGATTCGAAAGTAAGGCAAACACGATGCACTTTCCAACTGGCGCACTAGATGCATTCAGATTAATCTTAAATTCCGAAAGCATCAAAATTTGAGTGGGAACAGATTTGAGTCAGGTGAATAGATTCATTAAATGGGCAGAAAGCGAGCGGGTTGGGCGTGGCCTAATCTGTCATTTCTACATGGCTGAAAGTGATAAACAATATTGGGGCAAGACCGACTACGCACATTTTAATTTGTATTCGGATTCAAGAAATTGGCTCGTAAAAGGCACGCCCAGACATGGGATCAGTAGTGCCAGAAAAAAGCGATCACCAGTTCCTTGTCTAAACTGCTTTGAAGTTAACGAGAAATTCTATAAGGCCTTAAGAAAACTTCAAGAAGGAGCGAATGAGAAATTCGATTTTGGCATAGTTCTGAACAAGCGAAAACTGAAAAATCAGTTTAACGTTATCGACGTTTCCCCATATCCACCTGACCCTCTTCCACCACCAACGGAATGCCACTACTACGATTGGGTAAGACAAAGAGTAAAAGTGTTATCTCCCTTCCACAGGTGTGATGTTGTTCGTGTTGAGATCGAACCTGAGCCTAAGCAGCAACCCTTTGCAATAATTCCTTTCCAGATGATTGAGGCTCTTCTTATAAGGGAAGGGACATATCGCCAAGCAGCCAGACTGGCCAAAGAAAAGCGATGGGATGACATAGAAATTCTCGCGGCACTATGAGAAAGCGTGGTAAGAAGTCAGAAGCACGCGCGCGCTAGGTTTCAGAACAAGAACATGGACAAGTACAGGTCTAAGAGGCTCAGAACCTCTTTTTTTCATGTATCGCTATGGTCCAAAAGTAAATTTTACATTACGTATGTAAACGTATTCCAGAATATAGTGTTAGCTTTAACTCTGAGCAAAGTTCTGTTAAATCCCCTAAGCGGTGTAGGTAAAAGAATCCTAGTGTCATATGTCTGTGCTCTGTCCCACACTACATTTCTTACATGGTCAAAGAAGATAGCACTCTCGCTTAATTCCCTTCGATACATATACGGCGGTTTGCTGAATTTGATTTTTCCTATACCGAGAAGTGAATCCCAACCGTTTGCGATTATTACCAAATCGTTTGGTCTCATCTCGTTACAAAACCACTCGAAGTGGTCATACCAATTTGGTCTTTGCGAACGCAATGCTTGCCTTTGAGCATCAGTCATTTCATTCCAATCTCTAGGTACTTCTCCAGGCAAATCGAGTCCTATGAGACTGTGGTCTCTGGCAAAGTTCCAATGCTCTCTTCTGTCTTCTTCTGTCGAAGTTCCGTATGACAAATGCATTAACCAAAAGAAGTTTCTACCTTCGAAATAGTTCCCTACCCGCATTCTTCGGCTCATCCTTAACCCTTAGTTTGTCTTCTGTTGCTGTGCTGATTTAAGATTTCTGCGCGCGCGGCCGGTTATATGTATATATATCAATTTAGAGGCTTCGTTGGCGCTGCAAAAGGAGAAGCTTATATATTACATAAGCAGGCTGCCCCGGCGCTTCAGCAAAAAAGCTGAGGCAAAAAAGGAGGTTGAGAAACATGGCAAAGAAACAAGTCGCAGCAAAAGAGGCAGAGGCGGAGGTGGTTCTTCAAGGCAGCAAGATAGCTCAAGTCGCAGAGCTATACAACCCGGATGGCGAATACAGGCTGGAGGTCAAAGACATAGCAGAACTGATGGAGATATCAGAGAGATCTGTTTGGGGATACATTTGGAGGGCCAAGAACCCGGAGCAATACAAGAAGCTGCTAGACAGGTACTATTCAAACAAAGCGGCAAAGAAGGCAGCTGCTGAGAAGATTGCTGCCAAGAAGAAGGCCAAAGTCGCCAGTGCAGAAGACAAACCAGCCGAGAAGACCAATTAGGCTGGTCCTTGAATGAAGGGCGCCAAAACTAGCGCGCCCTTTTATGACCACGGAGGCGCGTCTGTTTGGTACATGCCAAGGTTCTGAAGTTGGCCTTGAACGATTACGGTTCATACTTAGGATGTGAGAAAGGATGTTTCACAGTGAAAGACAGGCATGGCAACGTTAAGCGCTATCCCATGTTCGAAGATGAAATAGGCTCCGTTGAACTGCGATCTGGAAATGCCGTCTCTACTGGTGCTTTAGCTTCTCTAGGATTCTGGAACATTGACTGTTTGATTCTCACACAGCGAGGCAGACCTGTTGCTATGCTGAAAAGCCTTGATGACGACAGCAATGTTCAAACTAGGATAAGTCAATATGAGGCTCTAAGTAATGGCAAGAGCTCAGTGATTGCGAAGGAGTTTCTTATTGCCAAACTGAAAGGGCAGAATGAAGTCTTAAAGAAATGCGGATTGAGACGATTTGACTTTACCGTTTTTGAGACGATTAAGAAACTTGAAGCGGGAAACCTTGCTATGCTTCGGAGAAAAATGTTAGCTATTGAAGGGAAATGCTCAACAAGTTACTTCAATAGCATTTTTGGTCTATTCAATGAATCAGTGAAGCCAAGTAAACGCAGAACCTTCAAAGCATACAACGGTTTGAACAATCTTTTCAATTTGGCTTATGAAATGCTTGCGTGGAAAATTCACATCGCACTGGTCAAAGCAAAATTAGAGCCTTACTTAGGGTTTCTGCACAGCTTAAAATTTGGGACCCCTTCTCTAGTGTGCGATTTCCTAGAGCTTTACCGTTATCTGATTGATGACTTTGTAATCGAGTTTGGACGCAAATTAAAGCCCAATGACTTTATTGTGAAGGACGAAGATTTCTCTAAGCACAGAAAAGGAAAAAGACAGTACTTGAATACCAAGCAAACGGGTGAATTCACGAAGGCTCTCAACAATCTCTTCCAACATGAAGTAGAAATTCCTAGAATCATGAGAGGCAAAAGGCAAGAATTGGAAACATTGATCAACGAAGAGGCCTTGTTGTTTGCGAAGTATTTGAGGAATGAAAGGCAGGGCTGGACTCCAAGGATCCCGAAAATTTAGTCCTTCTTTTTGGGCGTTTTGAGGGTTAAGCTGTACGGGTTTTCCTCTTTTTTGGCTGATATCTTTGCAACTCTGGCTTTCATTTCCTCTTTTGTCACAAGTCTATCATGTAAAGCATCGTAGTTCAATGGCAGCGGGTATTTCTTAACCAAGTCAACCACGTTCAACCTGGGCTCCATGCTGGCTCTCAGCTTGAACCTCAATACTTTCAACTGGTCTTTGTCCATATTTTTCACCCCCTCTCAGTTCTGTCCCCTGAGGCTCGTACACTAGAGCGTATTCCATCTCATGTTGAACTACTTTCAAAAGCTCATCCGGCTTTATGAAGTAATTCTTGTGCTTTAGCGCGAGCAAAATCCCATCTCCTTTTTTCGTGTAGGAGATGTAGCCGCAATCTTTCCAGTTTTTCATTTCTGACTCACCTCCGTTAAGAAGTCAAATATGAATTTTCTATTGGCGAGAAATTTTGCTATTTGTTTGTCTTGGTTTCCACAGCGGCAGACTATTCGGGGAGGCTGTTTTCTCTTTTTGAACCCATGGCGTAAGGTATATGTGCCTTTAATCAGCTGCAAAAGGAACCAAGTGATCAATTTGTTATCTTTTGTCAAGAGGCAAAGCCATGCAAGGACACTATTCAATTCGTTAGGCGAAACTTTCTTGTTAAAGACAGTGTGGTAGCTTTTCGTCTTGTATTTGTACGCAATAGCGGTCAATGCTTCGTTTCTCACTTTATGTGGTTTTGTGCTTGACTCCAAAATAATGAACCCATCAAGGCCGTAGCGGTTATTCATTAGCATACTGAGCCTCTTGACTTCAACCAGGCCCCTTTCATCCCAGTCAACCTTTACGATATCAGTGTCCCAATCTCCTATGACGACATCTGGGAGAGGGTTTTGACGTGGAAAACGTTCTTTAGGCGGATGCTGAACCGCCAATTTCATTGCTTCCCTCAGTTCTTCCTCTGTTCCGCTCAGTTCCCATCTTTTGCCTTTGCCCTCACTTGAACCGTAGATGGCAACGTGCCTTTCATTGAGAGATGATGTGCGGTTTTGCATCCCAGCCGCCCTCCATCATTTGATCCCGCACAAATTTGTATAGCTGCCTACCAGTCCCGCTTGCTTGCTTCACTACTCTTCTGCCCGCCTGTGTTCCGATCATTGCTATTTGTTTGAGTCCCATCGGTCTTCGCATTCGTTGTAAGTATTCTCTCAGCCTTGCTACAATGAATTTTTGGCGGAGAGCTTTTATCATTCTTATGTGTCTTGCTAAATCCTGTCTCTTGATTCCGATCCCCAGCCGCTGAAGGCGACTATGAATATCTCTGTCTGAGAAGCCTCCACCGACGTATTGTTTGAGTACTCGAATCTGCCCTTTGCTGAGCACATTCAGAGCCTTTCTGGTCAGTACTTTGCGTTTCACCATTTCATCTACCTCCCTAGCTTCTTATCGATCGCGTTCTTCCATTCGTCCGCTTTCTCTCTGTCTTTTCTGTGCATGTATTCTGTTGCGCTCTCTGGCGGTCCCTCTTCTTCCATCATTACCGACCGCATTTTATCAACGTCGAACCTCGGCTCCAGTTTCTTCTTTGGACCAGTCCATCTCCAATACTCTACTCGGCCGTTTTTGAACAGCTCAATATTGTCGGTTGCCCACTCTTTCATGAAATATTCTCTGGCCTTGCGTTCAGAAAGATGCAATTTCTTTGCAATCAGCAGTACTGTTTTGTTGACTTCGCCTGTGCCCATTTCTTGGAGAATTTGTTGAGTTTTTAGTTCTCGCTCTTCAACTAAATCAATCAGTTCGTCCTGCTCGCGCCTTTTGAAGCCGTTTGAAGGGCGTCTGTCGTTACTGCTCAATTCGGCTCGGCCTCCGACCTTTCAGATATTTGTTGCTACTTTTTCGGACGTAATGCCAGTGGCCATCTGGGCCTTGTCTCTGAGTGTAGCCGGCAGCTCTGATTCGCCTCATCCACTCTCGGTCTCTTATTCTCTTGGCAATTAGAGCCTCTTCTCTTGTTTTGTACTTTCTCAAGAAAATCCCTCTTAGGAACTAACTACTAAAAGACAATGAACCAACGACCTAGTCGCGTATATAAAGATTTTTCGGTTTACACGTCAAAGGTCCAGAATAAGCATTTCCGTGCATCTTATTCTTTATAGTAAATGCGCTTAAAATGAACATACTTCTTCCAGAGAAACTGTAGAAATAAGCACTGAAAAAGATATGCAATAGCTTTCAGATCAGCTGCCAATTTGTCAAATTCCTCTATCCTATCAAGTTAGTTCTGAATTTTGTGATGCGCAGTTTTAGTAAAACCCTATATCACTATTCTCGTTAACTATGTGGTATGCGAAAGAAACACAAACAAGGTCACAACATGCCCGTGAACTGTCAAATGGCAGTGCTAAGAAAAATACTGGAAAAAGCTAATCCTCAGCTTGAGGACGTCGACTTGGTGCCCTGGACTTCAATTGGCGGTACACGTGAACTTGAACACGAGTGGACCTACGACGTTGACCCAAATCTAAGTCTGTCCGATAATATCGACTGTCTAAAAAAAGAATATCCCCTTGTCAAGTGGGAAGTTCCTAAAATAGCTGAGAACAAACCCCTAAGAAGCAAAGAAGTAAGCAGAGACAAAGAAGGCGTGCTCATTCGAGAAGAGGTTAAAATCAAGCCCCATACGATAACAGCTAAAGGCAAGACCTACAAACATGGGCGAATCCAAATTACTCTAGATGAGAATTCGATAGGTGCATATGCATTAGTGCAGGTCTACGTTCCTGATGCTGGACACGTGGATACTGAAGGAATGTACGAGGCCCGCCGGTCCCACTATATTTATCAGCACGACAGAGATTGGGCCAAACTTGAAGAGAACCGAAAAAGAAATCCAAGAATCGAAAAAGAAATCGCCGAAAAAACACGGAAGCAGCAATATTCTGAGATATAGTCTTCTAGCAGTCTATTGGTCATTTTGCGCGCTTCGCTTTCACCGTCTCACTGAGGTATTCAATGGAGGTTTATCAAGATAGTTTCTTATGTATTCTTGTAGAAGTCTTCCTTCGCACTCAAGAATTTCGCTTTTAAGAAGTTCCGAGTATCTGAACTCCAACTCTTCAGGCTTTATTTTCCGGTTGAATCCATAGACAATGTAGGTCACGGCGGCCGTGTGACGATTGCGTATGTTTGGCCCGTGAGAACCCTGTGTTATGCCTCGACAAAATCTCCTAATTCTTCGTGCGAGATTATCCGTCTGACCGATATACAAACAGCCTGATTCATCAACACCATTAAATCTCGAAATCGGTTGAGGTGCCCCATTTATTGCCCATCTTATTTGATAGACTCCTGGATCATTAGGAATCATTTCATTTTCCACAAGATTAAGAAAAGTCCACTTGGACCAAGTCAGCTTAGTCATCCAACTCACCTTTTGAACAAGTAATTGTGCATTTTGATAAAACTTATCGGGTGTCAATGGGGCTACAAAATCTAACAAGGCAGATCATACCGACTAGACAAAGAAAAGCATATATTCCAACTCAAATTGATTTTTCCAAAGGTTAGAAAATGAATAGTACTGAATGGTTTACAAAGCCAAGCTACAATCCTTTTCCCTTGTTTGCCATCATGCATGTGGACGAAAGATGGTCTATCGCACAAGCACCGATTAGAAGCACAGCTTGGAAAGCTGTGATGGAATTTCTGATGTCACGGAAACCTTTCCTTGCACTGGCTGGTGCTCGTGGATCTGGAAAATCGGCCTTTCTGTTATATTTAAGAGAGTTCGTTAACAACGAGAACCTCTTCTTCTGCGTTTATGTTAGTACCTTTGCCACACCCGATTCAAAAAGGGCAATGTACTATGAAATCGTTGAGCAACTGCTAATTGATCCCCACGAGAAAGAGAAACTCTTGCGGAAAAAGCGAGTTGCTCTAGACGATTTTATGAGACTGAATGTCTATTTGGAGAAATCCTCTGCGAAATACGGATCTCTTCTAATTTTGGACGATTTGGACAAAATTAGCCTTATGTACACTAAGAAGAAAGCACTCGAACTATTGAACATCGTCAAAGATCTTATGAAGACAAAACTGTTTACGAAAGTCATCCTGTCAGTCAGTCTAGATGAAATAAAGGGAATCACTGAGTTCTTACCTTCTGATCCTGAAATACTTGAAATGGAAGTCGTTCCGCTTCTTCCATTTTCTCTTGAAGAAGCTAAAACTATGATTGCTTCTTATCTTGGGACACCCAACTCGATACGCCCCTTTACTGAAGAAGCTATTACTGAAATCTGGCGCAGATCCGAAGGAAACCCCCGAATGATCCTGATGCACTGTCATAATGCCTTTGCACTGATGGCTGGAGAAGGAAAGAAATCGGTGGACCTAGATTTGGTGAAGAGGATCCTGACATGAGGAGGTCAAAGGAGGATTTGGCCTCGGAAAGTCAGATCGGCTTCTATAAAGGTGTGGCGCTTGAATTAGCCGTCGCTTTGATTCTGTCCTTTGAGGGTTATCGAATACGTGGACTTGGGCAGAAACTTGACTCTGAGGAAATTGACATCATCTGTGAAAAGGGGATTGGGCCATCATTGCGTGTTCTTGTTTGTGAGTGCAAAAATGTTCACAGATTGATTGAGTACAATGATGTGGACAAACTCATCGAACGACTAAGAAAAGTCAAGGACTCCCTTTACTCAAATCTGACTGCGCCGATCGAGGGCAGGTTCTACACGACCTCTAATTTCGACCAGATGGCTAAAGATTTGGCCCTTTCTGTAAGGAAATTTACTGTAAAACTCATCAATGGCAAGAAACTCAAGAGGCTATTTGCCGAAAGCGGACTGAAATTTCCAGATTAAGAAGGGTTCTTTGTTTACAAAATCTTCGACTGCTGTGAATTGATTTCCCACTCAAGTATACGAACAATAGGGTTCGCTAACGCAAGCATAGTGAATTTTGCGCGCGTGCGCGCTCCTCTCCCCTTGTGTGTGCACACACCATTGGTTGGTAGATAGATAGAAAGATTGAGAGAGAGTGTTTGGGTTGGGTTGGGTTGGGATAGAAATTCTATCCAACCGGCAACTTCCTATACCTAACTGCTCACTCTTTTGTCTGTACTTCCTGTTGCGTGATTAGATGCCAGCTGAATCCAGCGAGCCACATGAGTGCTGGATAGAGGATCATATGTTCCATCCCGCCGGGACCTAAACCCAAGTATAAACTGCTGTCATACGCAATGTCGCTGGTTAATGAACCGCTTGCGATCATACCGCCTGAGAAGAGAGCTAATGCTCCAAGCGTCATCACTCCGAGTACTATGCTTATCACGGATAACGGTTTCTTCAGCACTTTAAATGATGATACGGCTGACAACCCAGCGAAAAAGAAAGCCAAAGTAGCCACCGCACCATGAGCCGTTCTAAAATGCTTCGTGAAAACACCGATACCCATCGCTCCCACAGCCATCAAAAAGAGCATCGTGTTAACGGTCTTAAACTCAGAGACATGCCTCAGAAAATACGTCCCAACGAGCAACAATAGCCCTAGAAGAAAAACAGATGAATTGAAAATCACAGCCGACGGTCCAATTCCAAGGTCGCTTATGTAATTAGCAGACACGCTGAAGTCAGGATACAACGCCTCTGCAATTGTAATGCCTAGAAGGAACTGTGTGGCTGCGACAAAAAAGAGCATCCCTGCCACTTTTTCCCTTGAATACGCCATGCGTTGCAATGTCGCCACTTGAAAGATAAGACTTCCCACGTACGTGCCCTTTGTAAGAGAATAAGAAAGCGTGAGTGAAAAGAGACAGTATGAGAAATCGAGCATGCGTACGTTTGGGTTTTATAGAATTTCTATCCCCCTCCTCCTCCACCACTTTGTTGGCGTCACCAGCCATTGACTTGTCAGGTTTTTTCCTCATTTTGCCAGGATGTATGAAGATCAACGATACTCACCTCCTTCTGAATTTTGTTTAGGCTTAGCTGACGCAAATGTCAATATTGTTTTGAACGATGGCTATGGTTTTACTGCTTCAAAGGATTCTTCTACAGTGATTATCGGAGAGATTTTTCCGCTGTGATGTGTCAATATGGGTGGACTGAGAAAACCTGTTACTGCTTTGAAATCATCAGATTCGAGCATCATGTAGAAAGTGTGCTCTATGGGGCAGACCCACAATCCGTGCACCTTTATACCGTACTTTTCAGCTGAAGCTTTCATGTCAGTGAACCATCGTTTTCCTTCCTCGTTATACTCTTTTTTCCCAAAACACAGCTCTGGAGGATGAACCAAAGTCACCATAAATAGCATTCTATCACCTCATGCCTACTATTGTTATTTACTTTTCTTAAATCTGTGTGACTGTGAAACAGCACCAACAAGCCCCGTTAAGGAAGCATGAAAAGTTTTGGGTTTGGGTTTGGGATAGAATTTCTATCCAACCAACATTTCAACGATTGTGGCGCGCTTTACACCATACCAATCATTGAAATCTCAATTATTGTTGACTCTGAGAACCAATCGTTAATCGTGTCTTCGTCTGCCTTGCCATAATATTTAAGGTAGAGAGCATGTTTTCCCAATTCAAAAGCCTCCCCACCTTTAGCAATTTGAGCGTTGCTCTTAAACTGGATCTTTCCGATCTTAAACTCAACTCGACCATCCTCAACAATGTTTTTCATCCAGTCACTGTACGCTCCTTCATGGCTAAGATAAACTTTCTTTCCAGCATTAGCAAACCACAACTCAACTGTGTGCGGATTTCCAGTCTTCCTACCCTTAGTCGTTAAATAGATGTACTTCTCGCCGGCGACTCTACTAACACCCATGTGACTCAACACTCACTCCGATAAGATTGTTTAAATCAGTCAGATTACTTTTACGCGTGATTCTACGATGGGAACAGTTATAGCTGAACCGAAGCAACCACGTGGATGGATGAATCAAATTGCTTGAAGGCAAGAATGTCAGCCTCAGAATAGTCGAGAAACAAGACTTGCCAATCCTCCTTGAATGGGACAACAACGTTGACTTCCGCGGTCAATTTGAGAATCTCAAACAAGAAACAATGGCAGACTTGGAAAAACTCTACGACAACATCAAAGATGCACAATGGTTTTTCATTGAGAAGAAGGATGGAACAAAAATCGGTTTTATTTCCCATTTTCTGTCAGCGGGCGAAACGGAGATAGGCTACAACATCGTGCCGAACGAGCGAAACAAGGGCTACGCCAACGAAGCAATACAGATAATAGTCGACTATCTATTTCTATCCAAAGACATCATGAGAATTCAGGCAAAGGCTGACACAGAAAATGTTCAATCATGGAAAGCGCTTGAGAAGGCTGGGTTCAAACGAGAAGGCATTCTCAGAAGAACTTTCTACTGCCGTGGAAAGTGGAGAGATGACTGCATATACAGCATTATACGTGAAGAATGGAAAGAACCAAAAATGCTGACAAAAACAACTTCAAGATAGCTCAGATTTGTGTGTGTGCATAGAATTTCTATCAAGAAAAACTAACGCATGTATCTATCTGTCATATATCTATGTATAATTGAAGGAAAAGCTTCTTAGGTTCCACGTGATTTGGGCTTTTCTCTCAATGAGTCTA
>Ga0315296_10002585_pt1 | contig 15401 bp, 21 predicted proteins | sample YL17G14_18_MG_FD_203921 | JGI IMG/M metagenome (GOLD analysis project Ga0315296, IMG submission 203921) | Sediment microbial communities from Yellowstone Lake, YNP, Wyoming, USA - YL17G14_18 | ecosystem: Environmental > Aquatic > Freshwater > Lake > Sediment | place: USA: Wyoming | collected... | reverse complement strand
CGCATGTTGGTTTGGAGATTGCAGTCAGTCTTCATCCCACCGCAACAACGACCACGGTGAGTCTACCGCTATTCGTCATTGCCGTCTCAGTGATTCTCCTGGCTGTCCTTGTCGGGCTCTTTGTCGCGGCAAGAAAGAGAAGGATGAGAGCTGAGAGGGGCTCGCAGAGGAAACAGGCAACTAACTCGTTTCTCATATGTGCACCTTCAATCTGATGCTCTTACACTGTACTCATGGTCAGTCTCTGAAGGACACACTCCTTTACTGAAACGGTGTGGTATTGGGAGGGCCCAGTGTTTGATAGGCGTCATGGCCTGCCAAAACCTATGGAAGACACATCAAACTGAAATGGTACGGGATTGCGGGCGGTGAGTCACGCTTTCTTGACTCTATGTTGCTCGATTCGGCGTCTGCAATTCTCCACGTGCATTTTCAGGGTGTAGTCGTTCCTATCATGATAGGGAATCTGGAGCTTCGCGTATGGGCAACGTGCAATTGCCCGCGTGATGACAGGAGCGACAGAACCAAACAGAAACGTCAGCGCTCTCTCGAAATCCTCTAGGCGGTCAGGGATCTCCTCATGCTTAAGGTGGAAATCGTTGCCTAAGCGCTCGAACAGGACTCGCAGCGGCTCGTCGCCTAGAAGACTATGTATGGTCTCGTCAATGGACACACACAAGAAAAATCAAGGGTTCAAATTACGATGCCCGCACCAGCCTACCCACACACACACATTACCAAGAACAAACGACGCCAGGTGGTCAAATTGCGACGCTCGCACCATGATACACACACCAATCCAATCATGTGCACTCATGAGCCGTCTAGTGTTGCGTCCTGTTGCCAATTTGCAAGTCTTGCGGCAAGTCAATATCCTTTATGATGTATCTGACCTTTCTCTCATCAACAAGTTTCTTGATTTTCCGCTCTGAACCTTGTAGTGGGGCTCCTTTCTTCTTGAACTCAACGAAGTCGATCATGTCATCTCTTATTCCGATTAAATCTAATGAAGACTGTTTTGAGGTAGTTGAGAGCAGGATCACTTGCTCGTACTCGTCCAAGACTGCAAATGTTCCCAGTATTTGATACATGTCGCCTTTGGCTTGCCTTCCACCTATTTGGTAGGCTAGCGTCTGTCTAGTCTGCCACCTACGATAGTACCTTCTAGCCAGATAGAATCCGACCACTGATAGGACAACAAATACGACTAGTAGGGTAGATAGAATAGTTTCTAGTTGCATCAACAATCTACTTCATCCTGATTCTTCTGTTGTTTCGCTTCTTCCTCATGTGGTCTCGCATAGACGCGGTGCCACTTGCGAAAGCCGATTTCGATTCTAAACTCACCATTCCATTCTCAAGATTGACTCTTGCAATATGGAGGGGAATGCCTAGCTCGTTCGCAATGCGACGGTGGATTCTCTGACCACGAGTCAAGTTGCTTCTTCCACTTTTGACTTCCAACCAACCCCAAATTCCATCGAGTGCTGCTAAGGCATCAAAGCCGAATCCCCATGGACACTTGCTTTGACAGCGAAAGTCTTTCGTGTAGACTTTCTTGCGTTCTTGAGCAACAGCGACGAGATCCTTCGATACGAGCAACTGTACTTCGCTCGGGATGCGATAGACCTCTGCAAGAATGGATTCGAATGCATCGTATTCATGCCAAATGAATGGAATCTCCTTTTCTCTAAGAAACTTCTTCACCCTTTCTTCGGCAAGTTCTCCCTTTTCCACGCAGTTCAACTCGTTCACCTTCCTCAGGCTTTCTCTTATTTGAACTGTGGATAGGCGTCGTGGTTTGACGTGCGTGGGTCTTGTGGTGTGCACACACACAAGAAACAACCGATTCCAAGGGCGTCAAATTACGACGCCCGCACCACGAGATCCACACACACACACAAAACGACGGTTCCCCTAACAGCATTTTTCTCTGTCGAGAATCTCATCAGCTACGCGGTGATTGTAGTGATAATTGAGGGGCAGAGAGGGAAAGCGAGATACTGGGGTAATTATTGTGTCAAGAAGATTGCCAAGCTGAAATCGCCAGTGCTCTGTCATAGCAAACAAGCAGATGAAGTTGAGTTCATGCCTACGATCGTACAGCTAGAGTGGGAAATTCCACCGTCCTCAGACAAGAACGAGTTTTGGTTTCCATACTGGGTGAAGATAGGGGGGAAGGAGAAATATGGTCAATTTGCTCCTATGGTAGGAAAGAACGCTCTGCTGCAACTTCTAGACGAAGCAATAAAGCAGGATTTCTTTGACAGACAATTCCTGGTTGATTTGGCACGAAGCATAAGAACGAAACTTGAAGAACCCTCATAATTGAACCACCCCCACTCACGCATAGTGGCACACATCCGAGTTCAAATTACGATGCCCGCACCAGCTGACCCACACAAATCAATCCAAGAACGACGACGGACGACGGATCCAGCAACGTTGTCACAGGCTGTTTCTACTCATATCCACATTCAAGGCACCTATCAGCTGCAACTAGGTGCCGAATTGGAGGCGGCACCTAACTATCCTTCCTGCATACGCTTTCTCCTTTAGGTGCCGCCAATTCTGAACCGGAAATATCCATTTCCAGCAGCCATCCATTGGTCGCCTATCCACCCCATTCAGGGTGCCTAACCTAGTCAGCCTAGCTAGACGCTGCTTAGGCGCCTAGCCTCCTTCTAGCTACTTGCAGCTGCATTCCAGGTCTAGCTGCGTCATAGAATATCTTCCATCGTGAAGGTAGGCAGCCCGCGTTGGATGGATATCTTCATCCAATTTGTGCTCAAGAAATGCTATTTCAGCTGAATTCTTCATCATCATATTCCTCCTCAACATCTGAATCTTCCTTCATCCTCCTCTTTCTGTTCCTCATACTATTCTCCTGCTCGTGACACCTACTCCGATCGTTGGGGGAAGAATCCTCTGATGGCCGAGGGGAGTATCTCCAGCCTAGAACCATTGTGTAGGGAGCTTGGTGCGCACACACACCATTCCAATAACGACGAACGAGGGTTCAAATTTGGACGCCCGCACCGCAAGACACACACAGGTAGGCTGGTGCGCACACACTGAAATCCTCATTGGCGAAAAACTCAAACCGGGCACGAAAGCCATTTCTGCTGACGAAGCCATCTACCATCTATTAGTAAATTCTCGTCGAGTGACAAACGTTGTTCTGGAGAAGAAAGAGGGAGATAGACGGAGTCAGATTCACACCGCTTCGAGGGCGAGACGGTTTCGTCCTAGACATGGAGGGTCAGAAGATCGTCGGCATCGCACTAGAGGGAGGCGCGGCTAGAGAAATAGCTGGAGGCGTAACAATAAGTCAAGTAAGTGGAGAGATTTCTAGCAAACAAAGTAAGACCGATCAGAAATGGCTGATTGTGACGAACATGCAGAACCCACTACTTCGCGACTATAACCGCTTCGTCTTGCTGACTGCCAAAGAACTCAGTAAGGCGACCGGATCGATAGTGAGAGACGATGACCTCGTCGTTTCGATCTCTCTGAGAGCAATCTGCGAGAATTGCGGAGGCCCCCTGCCACTGGAACATACTGGTCCATGTCCCCAATGTGGCAAAGAAGGGAAGAGGATAGTCCCACCTCCGAAAGAGGAGCTAGTCGCGGAACTGGAGAAGGTGAAGAAACTCTACGACTGTTATTGGTACATTCATAAGAATACCGAGGACAGCCAGACGCGTGAGAAGATCAAGGCCATTGCAAGGGCAGACCTCCTGAGAAGAATAGAGAAAGTCTTTCTGAGCGTGGACATACCTGCGCGCCTGAGAATGGAAGAGCTCAGAAGGAAAATTGATGAGCTAGAAGACTCGGAAACCAATGCGTAATAGCTGCATCAGTGAACATTCGTCTAGCGCTTGCCTCCAGAGCTAGAGTGTCTGCCAGAAGAATCTGGTTTGTCAAAGGTGCGCCCTCTCTGAACGATAAGCGTTAATGTTCCTCCGATGAATATCACAAGACTGGAATAGTATGGCATTTTCGAGCTTTGGCTCAGCTCTCAAACTTCAGGCAGAGGAGGCAGAGAGATGCTCGTATCCTCTTCGCTTGGACGTATACGGGGGAGGTTGCGATCATGATTGCTCGTACTGCTAAGCTCGTGCTCAGATGATTGTCGGCAGTTGGAACAATAGCGGAAACCCCAGTCATCCGTTTCCTAGCATTGCAGACAAGGAATGCCTGCGAGAACTCTTCATGGGCACGCCTGACAAGAAGCCAAGATGTGTATCAGCAGAGCAAACATCCAGGCAACGAAATACCACCCCGGTTCCATAAGCAAGTCAAAGCTTGCTCCTCAGCTGGTCCTGCTCCCGTTCTTCAGAGACTCCGAAACGCGGCTAGAAACAGAACTCAGCCATATCTCAAGCGACAAGGCAGCTGAGAGAAGGAAGAGCAAGCTCTACTCCGCACTAAGGGAATCGCTGGAACGTCTAAGAAAGGAGAAGTGAAAGAAGCAATACTATCGCTCATGCAGGTTTTGAATAGGTTCCTTTGTATTTTCCAATTGGATACTTCTCCTCATTCTTCTTCAGTTTGTGGAGAATGGCTTGTGCAATATCGATCCCCGTGACGTTTGCCAAGCCGAGACAATAGATCAGCACGTCAGCCAGCTCGTCTGCTACCCTACCTAGTTCGGCTGGGTCTTGAGTTACCTTCGATTTGTCTTCCTCGTCGAGAGACCATTGAAACAGTTCAAGAAGCTCAGATGCCTCTATTGAGATGGATTCAGCTAGGTTTCTGGCGGTATGATACTTCTCCCAATCCCGATTCTTGACAAAGTCATGGACTGACGTCTTCAAGTCCTGAATCGTCGTATTGCCATCGGTTTGCTCCATTTGGGGAACCACAATAGCCTACTATTGCCTTTGGAGTAGAACGGATCCGTTATCTATCTTCCGGAAAAATGTTCTGTCTAATCTGCGGGACACGGAACGGTCTGTAAAGGGTCGGGACACGGACCATTTTCAAAGCAAGGAACCTGTTGACCGAAAGTGTCAAAGACTCAGACGAGTGCAAGGAATGCAAGGCGATCTGTCATGGCTAAAGCCGCTGCTGGAGCCGCAGCATTCCTCCCCATTCTTGTTATCATGGTGATCGGAGTGGTGCTTTTCCTGCCGCTTAGTCCCTTCGTGTCAGGTACATTCACGATTCAAACGGTGCAACGCGACTATCAGAATACGGTGGACATACGGTTTGCGAGTGCATCACATACTAGAGTAACTCTGACTCAAAGTTACTGGGCCACAAATGGATCTCTAACACTCTCGAACAGACCCGCAGAAATGGGGCAATACTCGATGGTGATTTCTGTGTCCTACGGAGGTGTGACAATACTGCAAAAGTCGTTCGACAAGATTGGGGATGGCACGTATGCCTTTGAAGCTCTATACACATTGAGACAGGAGACAAATGGGATGCCCTATGTCGTCACGATATCCGTTTCTGGTTCAACCATAATACCGGCTACGAATAGTCAGGCAATATATCCATGATTTTGGAACCTGCTGAGCCTTTGGTGTGTTGTACCATTGGCCAAGGAACCGCCACTAGGCAAAAACTGGGTGATTGCCATAGTCGTGTTCTATATCCTCATTGCTCTGGGTTTCGTCTTGTACGGTGTCTACGTGCCGGTTTCCCGCGCTTTCTTTGTGGATGTGGTCTGGTTCTGTTTTTGGACCATCGTGGCTGGCATGGGCGAAGCCATAGTAAGAAGTCCCTACAAGGTGCGTTTCTCAATCGTAGGGATGCTCTGCTTGGCCCCCTTCATACTCATACGTCTAGTTTCAAGCATGGAAGGCATGTTTAGTGTCTCTCTGTTGACCCCATCATTTCACAGAATCGAGATTGTATCTGCTCCTGTTGCGCTTGCGTATTGGATGATGGTGGCCGATACACTGGTTTTCTTGGCATTCTATTTCTACTATGTCGGCAGACGAATCGAACTAACAGCACTAGTACAGAACACCAGCAGGGTAAGACATTAATAGCGTAGGTTAAACGGAATACTCACTCAGACGGGCGATGGATAATTCTGAGATACGTGCAAAGATACTTCGGCTGCACTATGACCTTGAGATGAACAACCCCGGACGCTTCTTTGAAGTTGACGAATTGCCGACTTTGATTACAGGAGTGCCCCAGAACCTTCTTGACGCGAACATCCTGTATTTGTGCGAATCTGGCCTCATCAGCGGGATGATTCCGTCGATTGGCCGAGTAACCCCAGTTGCAACCCGCATTACACCGCTGGGCACCAATGTGGTGGAGAGGCCCGGTCAATACTCAGAGCGATACACGATGAATGTGCAGGTGCTGAATGTTGGAACCAACTACGGACAAGTCGCGCAGGCAGACCGTGCAGCAACGGTCGAGCAAATCCAGACCTACTCATCATTCAATGAACTTAGAGAATTGGTGCGCAAGCACACCGAACTGAACGATGCAGACAGGCTGAGAATCGAGAAAGTACTTGCCCACCTAGAAGAGACGGCTGCGCAGAAGGGCCTGACGCAGAAGATCATTGAAGAAGCTAAACAGGCACTAGCTGAGTATGGGTGGCTAATCCCGCCTCTGATCACAGTACTGGCGAAAGCCCTCGGTCTCGGTTAACATACGTCAGATGACGATTTCATGTCCCGACCGTTTACAGGAGATTTCATGTCCCGCAGATTAGACAGAACCCGGAAAAAGGGGATTCGACGATTCTGACACGTTCGCAGTCATGATTTCCAATGTTGCGTGCTCGCCTTCGCTCTGGGTCGAGGCGACTGGTGGGCGTACATCGTTCTCAGCCTTACGTCGAGCAGTTCGAACAGCTTGTTCCATTTCGCCAATCCTGACTCGATACGCGCGTTGTTGAATGCGACTCGCTTTGCATCATCGCCGAGCAGGTATTGCAGGTTATTCGCCCCGCGAGCGTCAATCGGTGGATCTATCCTGACGTAGAAGTGCATGCCGTGCCGAGTTTTGGTGGGCTCAACCGATAGCACCGTGACGCCGTGCTTCTTGCAGGTGTCGAGTATGGTTTCGACGTACTGGCCGTTCAGCTTCGTGTCGACGAAGCAGTCCTTGTCGATTTTTAGCAGATCTTCCTTAGGAAGACTTGCGCTTCTGTTTCCTCTTCGCATACCGCAACACCTTCGAAGGGAACGGAGTCGCCTGCCACTTTCTGCCTCTGTACTGCATGCCTCTCAGCTCGATCGCAGTCTCTCGCTGGACTTTCCTTGCAGGCTCCTCGCGCTCAAAGCTGATCCGAATCTTCTTCTTGGGAACCCACCTTCGAAACCGGCGATAGATCAGTCGCTGAAAATGTGGTGCTCCACGATTTGCGAGATGTCGACGTACAGTTCGTATCTTCCCGCGTCTGGCAACGCTGAAATGAGTCTCGTATTCGCGCTGTGCTCTCGCTGTCTTATCGTACCAAGTAGTAGCGATCGTCATGCGGTAAGTTCTTGGCTTCCCAAGCCTGGCCAATTTCGTCACTTTCTGGCAATCCCGTTTTTCTCGACGAGAAGAAGCGCTTGCTCAATTTTGTATCCGGCCTTCAAGTAACAAACAAGCTGACAGAGAGAGACATCGATTGAGCCCAGTACAGCGGTTATTCGACAAAGGTCCCCTACTGCTCGTGCGAACACTTGTTGGAAGCTAGGGTTACTCGATCTGAACTTCTTTGTGATTTCCAGTATCCGACGATAGTCCTGTTCTGAAATAGTAACATCGCTCTTTACAGCATGTTTGTGGTACTTGTAGAACGGTTTTCCCTGCAGTATCTCATCTAATTCCTCTGGAGTAAATGTGAACCGTATGGGGATGCAACGTTGACCTAGCGCTTCATATTTCTCACTGTGAGCCTTGTCTAGGTTTTTCATTGTGGCTATGATGCAGGGGAACCGAGTTTTGACCTCAATCTCCCCGTCCTTCACTCTGTAGTAGAGATCACCGTCTTCTTCGTTGAATGGTCTTGTTCGTTGGCCGACTTTGCGCTTGTAGCGGCCTGATTCCAATACGCCAAGCAGTACGTCTATTGAGCCGGTGTCTCCTCGTTCTCCTGTTCTGAACTCGTCGAGAAGTAATGGTTTCCTTCTTGTCTGCCAAACAAGTCCTGGAATAAGGTCTGCACTGATTGGGTCAATGGTGCCTATCATCGCAGCGTAGGTCACATAGGAGTATGGTGTCACGTTGTGTTTTGTGCCGACTTCCTCCAGGATTGTGGACTTCAAGGACCCGGGTCCACTTTGTAGCAAGAGGTGGAGCTGAGGACGTATCGGTTGGTTTCTGTATTGTTCCCGCACAGTTAGGGAGTTGATTTCAGCTGACGCGCATGAGATGTTGATCAGTCGATCTATCTGGCTTGGAACCTGTCCAGGTTTGTGCTGTACACACCCTCCGGGGGGTGTACGTCGCAGACTTGTACGCCTCAACTTCCGGCCTCCTTCGTAGCTGCCCGGATTCCGAGAGCTTTCTTCTCTGAATCAGGTAGGTAGCTCATGGCTGCTAGTGCTTGGAGAAGGAGGACCCTTACAGTGTCGGAGCGGGTTGGATCTCTTCTGACTTCTTGAAGCTTCTCTACCAGGGTAACTAGGCTCTGTGGAAGGCTGATCGTTATCGATTGGTTTCCCATAGTTATCGCCACCCTTTAATGGGGCGACCTGCGTTATCTGGATGGAGTCCAAAGCGGTAGAGCAGAGATTGGATTTGATCCAACACATTGGACACGATCCAAGGAGCGGATCTGCTTGAACAGCGAACTCAGGTCAGACTACCGAGAAGCCATCATCAACGCGCTTCTATCTGGTCCAAAGATGCCTGAAGATTTGAAACATGAAGTTGCAAGCAAGTTCGAGGATGGATTCTCGAACTCAAGCTACCATTACCATCTCAAGCAGCTGATTGAAAGAGGAGAAGTTGAAGATGCAAAGTACAGCTACAAGGGTCAGCGTGTATCGGACGCTGTGATCGAAGAGATCCTGCGTCCGATCGGTGCAGGCAATGAAGCCCAGATCGTTGAACTCTCAAAGAACCTGGAATTCCTTGCGGGAAGACCTGGCATCGCGATGAGACCTCTTTTCCTTTCAAAAACAGAAGATTGTCTGGGTAGCAAGCTGATTGAAGTGCGGAGATCTGCATTATCGGCATTAAGTACAACTCTGTGGAACCTGTCCGAATCAGCTGACGATAGAAGAGCGAGAAAGATAATCAATGAGAGATTCTTCGACACTCTGACAGAAATCGTCAAGAATGATGTAGATCTAGATGTCAAAGGGAGAGCCATCAAGATCCTTGCTGAATTGGGGGACTCCAGAGCGATAGACGTACTCATGGAAATCGCGGAGAAGGCTACCGACAAGCAGTACCGCGAGTTGAAGAACAGCTTGGAGCAGGCGATCGTATGGCCCTATGATCCCAACCGTCGTCCGAGAAACTATCTCACCCACTACCATCATCCGGAGATTCTGCTCAGGTTGAGCAAGTTGGCTGCTGAAGGAAACGGAAGAGCATCGGAGCTTGCTGACATGATAAGACGAAGGGCACCGGGGATCTAACAGATGAATCCTCTTCATCTCTCAGGCTACGGTGTGAAGATCAAAGTCAAGAATATGCGTTCACGTTCAGACCTTCATGTGACTGACGGCCGAGACAACTTCCGTGAAGAACCATCGACCTACACGTTTCGACCCAGACGCATACGGTACGACTCAATCATCATAGACGGCCACAGCGGCTACATCTCACTGCAAGCGTTCCACTGGCTGTCACGGAACAAGGTTCCAGTCTTCATACTCGATTATGACGGCTCAATGATCAGCAGCATACTGCCTCCGGGTCCCGTGAAAGGGGGCCTACGTACGGCGCAGATCAAAGCGAGCGAGGACAGCAAAGCGAAGTTCTCGATAGCCAATGCGATTGTTCGAGCGAAGGTTGCGAGGAGCCTGCAGGTTCTAGATTGGCTTGCTCAACGCTACGACATCGAAAGAGGGGTTCAACTGACGAAACACGAAGCTTTCCGTCTCGGAAAAGCCCGTAGCGTAATGGATCTTCGAACCGTTGAAGGCCGAGTTGCATTGAGGTATTGGCAAGCGTACGCTTCGGTGATTCCTGAATGCTTCGACTTCCAAGGCCGAATGACCACGAGTCACCAGAACAACGCGTCTGACCCTGTCAACTTGGCGTTGAATTATGCGTACGGCGTCTTGGAGGGTGAGTGTCGAGCAGCAATCAACACTGTCGGCCTAGAACCATCTGTAGGATTCCTTCACGGGTCTAGCGACTATCAGACGAAACAGTCGTTGGTGTATGATCTTCAGGAACCGTTCCGTTGGATAGCTGATGTAACGGTGATGGAGGCGTTCGAGTCCCGGGTGTTGGATTTGCCGGATTTCTACTTTACCGGTGACGACTACAGATATCGTTTTGAAGCTGAAGCGAAAGAACGGTTCCTGGACGCGCTTCGTGAGCGGTTCAATTCAGGAGTCAGGCACAATGGGCGTGCATTGAAGTGGGATACGGTTATCGAGCAGAAGACAGTTGAGCTGGGCCGCTACCTGGTCGGTCGAACTGTTGGACTCGATTTCTCAGAACCCTCTCCAGATCTACGCAGAACCGATGATAAGGAGCTTCGTAGACGAATCCTATCTCTTTCTACATCTGAGGCACGAAGTCTAGGAATCGGAAAGAGCACACTCTACTTCCTACGCAGAAATGCTGAACGTGAGCGCTACTTTATGATCAGTCGGAAGATCCTCGATAGACTCCGCTAGGAGCCTTTTGCATCTGAAGCCCTGGAAGCATCCTTTGACCAGGGACCCTAGGACCAAGATACACGCAAGGCACATTCAACAGTACTTCAAACGAAAGTTACGAATTGTAAGGGAACGAGAAAACCTGATAGAAGGCGTAGACATTGCCGATCGATCCTTAGCAGCGGCTGATCCGATACTCGAACCTATTGCAGTAGGAAGTTCGCGCGACACTAGGCTGTGGAATCTCATGATGCGAACATTTCATCCCATGCCTTTCATGGGTGGCGTCGGACGGTACATTCGATTCTACATAAAGAACTCAGACGATGGTCAAATCCTAGGATGCCTTTCCCTTGGGAGCGCTGTCCTGACGTGTGCTGTCAGAGATAATTGGATCGGGTGGAACAGACAACAGCGGATTAGGAACCTAGGCAAGCTAGCAAACAATCGCAGGTTTCTGATATTGCCGAATGTCAGAGTACCGAATCTTGCTAGTCGTGTCCTTTCGATGCTCTGCAAAGACGGCCCAAGAGAATGGCAGAACAGGTACGGAGAACCTCTTGTGCTTGCTGAAACATTCGTCGAATCCAGCCATATCGGGAGTTGCTACAAAGCTGCCAACTGGATACTGCTAGGGGAGACAAAGGGATTCACGCACGTAGTGTCGGAGATTGGACGAGAAAAAGGCAAGAGAGTCTCGGTCTACTTGTACACCGGAGACAAGAAGCGCATATTTGTCAAACCGCTTTGCGAATCCTGGAAGAAAGAACTGTTTGATTGATCTCTTGATCGCTGGAGTTGGGATGCCGCCATCACCAGTCATGTGCGCCTCACGCCATCAAGCAGACTTAAGATTGGGCTTGACACCCATTCGAATGGTTGCTGGGAAGATTTGGGCTCCTCTATAACTCTGAACTTCTACCCGTACTATCGAGATTTGCTCAGACAGAAGCGCAAGACTGTGACTGTCCGATTGGGTGATCAGACCTCAAGGTATCAGAAAGGAGAATTGCTGACACTAACCTGCGGTTGGAGCGGCAACGATGCAGTTGAGCTTGGCAAGATCAAGGTCTTGGATATCTACTCGGCTAGCATTGGTTCGCTGAAGGATGAAGATCTTAATGGAGAGAGCCCGGATTGCTTGACGGTTGAAGCGCTCCCATACGTCCTGTCTGCCATATACAGAAAAGTTGTATCAGAACAGGATATTGTAACGGTCATACGGTGGGCTTACGTTGAATGACGCCCCCTCACATTTGGTACTAGTGACCTCAACCCGTGTGCCATATCTCAGGGACATCATAGACCTCATGTTCCTTCAATCAGGATCAGGCTACCGTTTTAGATACTCCCGCAAGTACGTCCAGCCCAAGTTGTTCCAAGACCCGAGAATGCTCGTGGGTCGGCGCGGATACGTTGTACACGCTAATACTAGTCAGAGCGTCCAGGGACCGGACACTATCCACGAATTTCTTCCAGTCAGAGAAGTAACGATCAGAGACGTGAAACTGTTCGGCGAGTTCATTTGGATCTACTTCCAAGTTGGTAATTGGATCGTCTTCTCGGAACAGAACGAGGTTCCAAATGAGTATCACCAAGTAGTGTTGAATTCAACTCCTCTGCAATCTCAGAAGTTACTGTCCCTGACACTATACGAAGCTTCTGGCCTCAACCTCAGTACTATAGCTGATGATCCATCAGTTAGCCCAGAGCAAGTCACAGAGAATTGGATACGAATTGCCAATCACATGGCAAGATTCCCAGACCACAAGTCCAGAAAACCAACGTATTTGAAACTGATTGCAGTGAGAACGAAAGATTGCGCGAACCCGGTACTCCCCAAAGCCTTCTCTGAGACAGAAAGCGGATATGAATTCCGGTCGGACAAGGACTACCGGATGGAGATCTTTCAGTACAACGAATACGGAGTACCGGCTGAGCCGTTTTCCCTGAAACTCGAGGTGGACAGGGATCGTATCATACCATTGGCGGACGAGGCGACAATCCTCGGAAGATATGATTTTCTCACATTGCATTTCAGACCATCGGCCACTTTGAGATCGTATGGTACTATCTTGGGCGTCCAAGTAGACACAAAAAACGACATGAAGTTATCTGTAAGACTGCACGCGAGAATTCTTCGAGGTCTTGGACAAATAGTTGGATCTATCGCGGTCGCAGGCAGCATTGGCCTGGCCAGTCTTGCGCCGGGTCTTGCTAGCGGGACAACTACAAACATTTCCTACTTCATCGCGGGCATGACAGCACTGGTTGGTTTCATTGGTTTCTACTATTGGGGTCGAACAAAAGGATGACAAGTGAACGGAACGCGCAGTGGTTGCATTCGAGTTGGAGGAGTGATTTTGTGTGTGCGCACCAAGTGACCCGACGACGACTTCAACTGGTCCTGGATGTGAATTCACTGATTTTTCGGTGATTCTCTGAATCCATTCGCCCGATAATCATCCAGAAATAGCATGCTGAAAACTGAGCTGAAAATCGAAAAATACGGCAGGATTTCACTCTGAAGTGGCGACGTGAAAAACACAGAGAAATACATTCAAGGATATTTCCACGGAAATTGGCGAAATCTGCTCTTCCAAGTATGAAAAATCACAAGAAGCCGAAATGAAATATCGCATGGAAATGAGAATGAAATATCACATGAAACGCATACGCTATTCGACTGAATCAGGGAATACAGGAAAAAGTCGCGGCGAGGCTTGGCGTGGTTTTTCGTCGTCGTTCGTTTGATTTGTGTGTGTGAATCTCTTGGTGCGGGCGCCGAGATTTGAACCGTCACTGTCGGCTCTGACGAGAAATCGAAATGGGCATCATGAAGGCTGTGACCAGTCTCACCTGGTCAATTGAATATGCTGAGCACGGCCAAAATCAAGGAACAGAAGAAAGTAACTGTGGCTGCGCCTACGCCTATGTGCCGGGCCCACCATTTGTAGCTGGACTTTCTCAAGGCCTCCTCAACCTTGAATGCCTCTTTCTTGTAGCTCAAAAGGTAAACCAGCGTACCGACAAAAATGATCACACCCCAGGTTCCCAAGCCTAGGCTTGGTCGCCTATGTCTCACATCCGATACCGTCTTTGTCGCCATCAAATCTATGCGGGTCGGGTGGCAATACGAGAAAGTTGCGGTAGGGAATTTCGCCGCAGTCGAGATCGGGAGGAGGCGATGGTATACACACAGTCGGGTAGGAGGGGTCGCAGTTCGGTCCTCGTGTCCCGCTAGTGGTGGTATGCGTTGTCCACGTACCCGTTGATGTCCACGTTGTCCGAGTACTCGCTGATATCCGCGTTGTGAATATCCCAGTGATCGTAGCTACGCTTGCGGCATTGTAGATGAGTTGGAATTGCTGCTCGTAGGCGGCTGCCCAGGACGAGCTGTCAATTACAATTAGGTTCTCGTTGTTTTCTTGATTGCCTGCTTGGGACCAGTTGAAGCTGCCTGTGATGATGATATGGCTGTCGATTATCGCCACCTTGTCATGCATCAGACCGGAACCGGTGTCTACGCGGACATCTACTCCTGCAGCTTTCAGGTTCGAGTATTCGGATCCTTGACCATGGGCTTGCCCCTCGTCGAACACAACTTTGACATCGACTCCGCGGTTCTTAGCTTGGATGAGGGCATCTCGAACATTGTCCAGGGTGAAGCTGTAGATCAACACGTGAATGCTGGTCTTGGCCGATGAGATCCAACGAATCAGGACAGTTGCGCAGTCGCCGCCAGGTGAGAAGCAGTGCTCGACGAGTTGAGTGCCGCTGCCTGTGACCTCTGTGACCGTTATTTGCTCGAGCCGCGTTGTGGTAACAAGTTCGTTCCGCACGCTCGTTACATACGATGTGGTCGTCACATACTTCACGCTGCTCGTGGGTGGACGAGTCCCGCCCGCAAGTCCGATGAGAATCAAGACGATGAGAACCGCGCCGGCCAAAGCCGCTCGTCGTGACACATGAATCCTCGAGACACCGCGCGGTTTGGTCTCGACCGCTGTGACTCTGGGCTCTACCGTCTCGAGCTTCGGTGCGTCAGGTCGTCGGGGCATCTCAACTTGCGGGCCGCGTTCAACTCGGCGTTCTGGTTGAGGTGGCGGAGGCGCAGGCGCCTGAGGTATCGGTTGCCCGCATCGGTCACAGAATCTTGCGGTTTCGGGCAGCTGTCTGCCGCATCTTCTGCATGATATCACTTCGTGCTCTCACCTCCGGACTTCCGCGTAGGCAGAAAGGAGCGAATTCGATACAGGGAAGCAGTGAATCTCAGAGAACGAGTACACTCTATCGACGGTCTAGGATTTCAGGGTTTGGCTAGCATGGCTAAAGGAGGTGCGGCCTACTGATCACGTATGTCGTGCTGCATAGATGATACAAGACATACGAATGATGAACGGTGGTCGTCGTCATCGGGTCCCTTGGTGTCGGGTCCCTTTCGCGCATCTTGGGGTCGTGTTGTCGAGTTCTGTAGTCTCCGCGGTGCTTGCCTGTGTCGGCGACCTCTGATAGGGCGCGCGAATTCAACCCTAGCTCAGTTTCTCCACAACGAAAAGAAAATCCACGTGGGAGCCCATTCCTTCTGGGGTGAACTTGGGAGTAACATTCGGAACAATCGCCACAACCTCACCTTCCAAG
>Ga0315296_10002584_pt1 | contig 15401 bp, 8 predicted proteins | sample YL17G14_18_MG_FD_203921 | JGI IMG/M metagenome (GOLD analysis project Ga0315296, IMG submission 203921) | Sediment microbial communities from Yellowstone Lake, YNP, Wyoming, USA - YL17G14_18 | ecosystem: Environmental > Aquatic > Freshwater > Lake > Sediment | place: USA: Wyoming | collected... | reverse complement strand
GGCCTTCAATCTTAACCATATCCTTGTGACCGAGTCTCTTGCTCGGCACATTCATCGCTATGGTTATGACGCTCGCTCTGCGTTCTGCTATGCCAAGGATTTTCGCGACGTCTAACGCGTGACCGCCCGTGATATGATCGATAACTGTACCATCCTTAATCTTTGAAACCCTCAGGGTTGGTTCATCCGTAGACATACTTCCTCAACTCGCTTTCGAACCCTACCCTTTGTGCTACGAGGGAATAAAAAAGGTTATTTGCGCCGTACTAGAGTTTGTTTGGGGCTTGGGTTTGGAGTTCAAAGGAAGAGATATAATCTCCATCAAAGATTTCTCACGCAAAGAAATCGATTATGTACTGAAAGCCGCCTCTGAGATGGAACCTATCGCCAAGAACCGATCAACAATGCTACAAGGCAAAATCCTCGCCACACTATTCTACGAGCCTAGCACGCGGACAAGGCTAAGTTTCGAATCAGCCATGCACCGACTAGGCGGCAACAGCATAGGCTTCGCAGAAGCAGAAATAGCCTCCGTGAAAAAAGGCGAAAACCTCGCCGATACCATGCGCGTTGTGGAAAACTACGCAGACGTGATAGCATTAAGGCACCCGTTAGAAGGTGCAGCTCGATTAGCAGCCGAATTCTCAGAAGCGCCTGTCATCAATGCAGGCTCAGGAGCTGAAGAGCATCCAACGCAGGCGCTTCTAGACATGTATACGATGAAAAAGGAGCTAGGCAAAATAGATGGACTGAACATCGCTCTTGTGGGCGACCTTCGTTTCGGACGGACGGTACACTCGTTGGCCTACGCGCTTTCACTCTACGATGTTAAGCTGTATTTCATCTCGCCCGACCTTCTGGGTATGCGTCGCGAAGTCCTAGACACCATTAGCGAACGCATCAAAGTTGTGGAAACAAGCAACCTAGACGAAGCACTACCTAAGTTGGACGTACTGTACGTAACCCGGATTCAGAAAGAGAGATTTCCCGACGCTGCTGAATTCGCCAAAGTGAAAGGCTCGTACAAAATAGATGCTGAAATGCTGAAAAAGGCCAAGAAAGAGATGATCGTGCTGCATCCGCTGCCGCGAGTAGACGAAATCAGCGCTGAAGTTGATTCGACGGCACATGCACGCTACTTCCAACAAGTCTGGAACGGCATAGTCACAAGGATGGCGCTACTAGCGCTGATTCTCGGTGCAACAAGCTAGCAGAACGGCCTCAGTGCTATCCGAAAATGGTTTTGCGTCTTAAGAATCTGAAATTGCCTCTCACACGTTCACTCTGAACCTATCACTCAGTTCTCGTTTCTTCGCCTCGTTCCAGCCGCTCACAGCCTGATAATAGCCCGTAACTCGTGACCACCATTCAACATTGTCGGAGCCGCAGTTCGGACACAGCTTACTCATCAAAGGCGAAACCGAGCCACAGTTATTACATATGGTCAAGTCTTTGGTGTAAGCGTAGTAGCCCACATGCGTCTGAGTTGCAATCCGTTTGGTAAGCTTATACATTGCTTCTGGATCAGGATTAGCCTCACCGAGCCACACGTGGAGCATGTTGCCACCGTTCAGCAGGGGAAAGAATTTCTGCTCAATCTCTATTCTGTCAGGCAAGCCCATGTTGGCACCCACGTAAACGTGCGTGCCATTGTTGTAATAGATGGGCACATCCTTTTCACCCTCTCCAAGCATGTGTTTCGCTTTGTCCAAATCACCCTTCGCCAACTTCTCAGCATTGTCGTGGAAGGAGGGCGTGAGCAAGTCGGCAACTGCGAAACGTTGAGCTGTTGACTCCGCTGGCGTCCGTGCTAAAGCAAGCTTGACGCCGGTTCTGGACTCAAGTTCCTTCTTGTACTTCTGCATCTCCAAGATGAGCTTAACCAAAATCTTAACGGCCTCTGGGCTCTCGTGCAACTGATGACCTGTGTGCCATTGAGCCATCTCGTTGCCGCCGACAAGGCCAATCGTGTTGACTAGACCCTCAAAATCTATGGCGGGTTGCCCCTTAGCGCCAGTCCGAGGATCTATAGGACGCTGAGTAGCAAACGGAATCCTGTTCCGTTTCCTTATCAAATCCATCCATTTGCGCTTGATCTTGAAAATCTCAACCGACAAATCCATCAATCTACGGGCTTCCTCGAAGAGGGCAGCGTCGTTGTGATTTGCTTTGTATGCCATTCTTGGAAGGTTCAAGCTTACAACCTGCCAGCTGCCCATTGTGAAGTGCTTTCCGTCGACAAAGTTCAATTTCTCTTGGAAGTCGGGGCTACTCTCGGGAGTTTCAACAAAGCAGTATGCGCAACACTGGTAACAAGAGACGCCCTTTCCATAGCCTCTGTACTGGGGCAGTAAATTGTCGAAATACGGTGTTCCAAACTTGGCAACAACCTTGTGCACATCCAGCCATAACTCATCGTATTCAGGCTTGAAAAACTCCGGGCTGATGGTGTTTTCCAGTTTTGGGAAATTGAATGGTTTTCCTCTGAAATCGCCACGCAGCGCGACTTCGTTCAAAGCCCTAAACATCATACGAACTTCGTCTTCAAAGCTGCCGTAGAGTTCGGGCCCAACTCTGCCATACATGACTGCTGGAACCTTTCGCCAAAGCTCTGGCACTCCAGGCTGCACCTGAATGTTGCTGAAAACGAGCTGACCGCCACGCGCCACGTAGGCTTGCGTGTATTCAAAGAACATCATCTGCATCAGCTGTTTGATGCGGTCGTACCCGAGTCCTCGCATGAATGGTGCTAAGAAAACTAGGAAATTATAGAAGCCTTCTCCGCCTGCAAAGTTGGTTTGAGCGGAAGCCAGAATCTTGGCCGTGTGCAGTATGGCAACCTCTGGGTGCTTAGCCGGACCTGCCACGCTAGTTCGAGTTCCCATTCCATCAGGCATCAAGCCATAATAGAAGAAATATCGAAGATCCCAGTCTTGACAGAACGGTCTGGTGCCGAAGTACTCCAGATCATGGATGTGCAAATCACCAGACAAATGAGCATCCGCCAGTTTAGGCGGCATCAAAAGCAGGTATTCTTCGCCAGAAACCCAATCAGCCTTGCGCTTGTGCGAAGTTTCAGCGTTAGGTTGAAGATTGGCGTTTTCGTTCGCCTTGAAACCTTGTCCCATATCCATCAAGTAAGCATCGTAGACTGGCGCACCAACCCTAGTGAGGATGTTGCGGTAGACAGCGTATTCGGGTTTGTCCTTAGATATGCCGAGCAAAACGTTGTTAACCAGTTCTCTGATCAAAGGGCCACTTACGAACTTCAACCGTAAGTTAAGGACTTTGCGTTCAACATCAGACGCAATTTCCTCAGCTTCCTGCTGACTGATGGGCGGCAAGTCAAAAAACTCTTTGGCAAGTCTTGTCTCTGTGACAAGTTGCCTGACTATGGCTTCCCGATTCCAGGGAACTATGAAGCCATCGCTGCCTCTAACTTTTGGCATAAGCTCCTGGTAGGGCTGAAGGACGAGCTCTCCGTCGCCGTCAGCATCGTCCGCCATTGCCGTTGCCTCCCAGAATCTCCTGCAACCTGTTCACCGAGAGCGCGTTGCCTTCAAAGAACTCAGTCTCGCTGTAGACTGAGCTGTCAACCTCCAGTACAGGAGCTGAGAGCACAACAATGTCCCGCATGACCAATTCAGTCATAATGTCCACGTTTTCGAGGCTGCGCTCCTCAAAAGGTCTCTTAGCAGTCTTCAGCCAGTCCTTCAATAAAACGCACTTCTGACACCCATTAGAAGTGTAGACAACAATCCTTCTAGCTTCATGAGAGCTGGAGGGCTCTAGAGATGATACGTCTTGAGAAACCATGAGAACACCCGCACAGAGGTAAAGACAGACTTAATCGCCCAAGCTAGTCTTTAACCTTACATACACTTTCCTATGTAAAATTGGAGAATTGTGGGGCACAGGCTACGGTGTTTCTATACACGAAGATGTCGAAAATCCGCATGGAGGTTTTTACTTAAGTTTTTTGGAACAAATTGTTTAAAATTCTGTACAACTCGTCTAGGGAATTTGACACAAGCAATGTGCAGTTCGCTGGTCTTCAAGCTACGTTTTGCATGGTCAGCTTGCGACTGCTTCATATCTCGCTGATATCCGGTTGTAGCTCATCAGAGCGTTCACTGAACCGCAAGTCGGGCATTTAGTCGGCTGGTCAGGTACAGTCTTTTTGCATTGACTGCAGTAAGTCAGTGCGCGGCTAAAAGCGTATAATCCAACTCTGCTCTCTGAAACCAGTTTCTTGGAGAGTGATAAAAGCTCGTCGGAGTCGAGTTTGTCGTTCACTTGTATCGGAGTGAGGTGTCCTCCAGACGCCAACTGCTGTATTCTATCCTCGATTTTCAAACGCTGATCCAAAGCGATTTTGGTCTCTGCTGGAACTGCAACTAAGTCGGTGTAGAATGGCTGATCTTTGGTTCCTCTTACGTGGACTTTCGCCCAGCCATAGCGTTCGACATCCAGCAGAGCTAGGCGTCTGGCAGCGCTTGGGGCTGGCACCATAGCCGCAACGGGGCGGCTTTCTGGTTTTCTGCTGCTCTCTTTGACGTAATCATTAACATGTTTGACTATCTGCTCAGCCAAGTCTATCGACTTTGCATCACCGTACAGCGGTCTGCCGCTTAAGGACTCAACTGTTTCGCAAAGGCCTACAAAGCCGATGATGCGGGTGAAGTTTTCGAATCGAGCATATTGCTCGTCAGCGGCTCCATGGGTCAAGAACGGGAGTAGTCCTTCTTTTCCTCGCAGTTTTACTGTTTGATACTTGATTTCCAAGGCTCGAATGGCCATTTCAAGTTGTTCATCCAGCAGTTCGTAAAACTTCGATGTGTTTGCTTCGCATTCGTATGTGAGTCTTGGCAGATTCACCAAAATACTGTCTACGTTGCCCATCCTCAGAGTGTCAAGCTCCCAATCTCCTTTCCAATCACTATCGAAGCGACTTCCCGTCGCGGAATAGGAGGCGTGAGCCTGCTTCTGCCAAGCCGAATTTGCAAAGAACGGAAGTCCTCTCTCGGCAGCCAATCGATGAGCGAGAACCAAAGGTGGATCAGATTCTTTGCTGCTGAGCGCCTCATTTCGCAGTTTTACGATTAGACTTGGTTGAAATAATGGTTTCTGCTTGCTTTCCTCTAGAACTATCTCCAGAATCAAAGAAGCAAATAGAGCAATCTCTTCAGAATAGTCCGCATACAAACCCGTTCTCTTTCCGTCGGGGCCAAGCGCTTTTTCTCCCTTCAAGAAGTCAGGAACAACGAGTTCAAGTCCCAGCGATGTGGGGAGTGCCTGACCAAAGCTTGTGAGAGTCTGATTGAGGTTGATAACAAAGAGGCGCAATTCCTCCCGAATTCTGTTGGCTTCAACTCCTCTAACGAAGGGTGCTAGGAAGACGTTGAAATAGTCCAGCAATTGCTCGCTTGAGACTTCATTACCCACAAGCTTGAGAAGATTGGTGATGGTTGCAAGGGCTGCCTCCAAACTTTTAGGCGGAGGGCTAGAGGCAATAGTCTGCTGGGGTCGACCTAACTGGAGTCCATTTTTCCATAGATACCTCAAGTCGTGGGCGAATTCGCTAGGCTTGAGAATCCAAACTCCCAGATTGTTGAGGTGAAGCGAGCCGGAGAGATGAGCGTCAGCTATGTCACGTGGCAGCACGTTGAGAAGCGTATACTCCTCAATAACGGAGTCGCCAGCCGATGCGTGAACCGCGTTGACGCTTGACGATTTGGCGCCAGCTGATCTGATTAGCTGGGTCACATCATAGACGGGAAGCCCAAGCCTTGTCAGCTTGTGCCTATACTCTTCTAACCCCTTTTCAATTAAAATGGCGTTAACGAATTCCCGTATCAGAGGCGCCGTCAAATACTTTGCCTTGACTTCCAAGAGCCTTCCTTCGGTTTCGCGGGCGATTTTCTGCGCCAAGTCATGGGGTACTCTTGCTTCTTTAACCAGAGCTTGGGCGATTCTGTTGCGATCAAACTCTTCCATGGCCAAGCGCGATGTCCGCACCATCATTCTGCGTCGTTTGAACGTATGCTCCTCAATGGTCTCCGTAACCTCGACAATCATTCGCCCTAGGTCTGTGAGCCTATATTTCTTGGTTTCAGGATCGGGTTCAATCAAGTCGGTTTTGATAAGAGATTTTAGATGGTAGGCAAATCTGCCTGCGTCCCTGCTAGGGTTCAGATGCAGAATATTCATGATTTCCGTGTAGGACAATGGGCCTTTGTCAAGGAGCATGCTCAGAACCTGAAGCCTTAGTGATGAGGCAACAGCTTTTAGCACACGGGCCCCAGGCGTACGCGGGCGGGGCGTAGATCAATCACTTCCTTGGGTAGTCTCTAACTAGGGATAGTCAGCCATTTATAGATTAAACGCGTTTTAGCTCAAGAATCTACACTTATGGGTTCCAAGTTGGTCTTGCGCCTTACCGTTTCAATGATCTCACTTGCTCTGATGGAGTTGCTCAAGAGTGCCGACATTCGGTAACGGCTTTTGATGGTCTTCAGAGTCTCATCAAGCAGTTTCTTCGGGCGAAGGTAAAAACCTCTGAAATACTCGTAGATCATCTTTTGTATCTCTTCAAGGGGCACAGCATGTGGAGAGACTTGAGAGACGTAGACTCCTTGCTCCCAGTGCTTTTCTTCGTTTACAAAGCCTTTAGCCACTAGATCATTCCATGAATCTGTTCCCGGGAAGGCGCTCAGCACGTTCAGTTGAGGCACGTCGATGTCAAGCTCGTATGCGAACTTAAGAGTCGCCTCAATCTCCTTTCTAGTCTCGTCAGGCGCGCCAACTATGAAGGAGCCCACTATGACGTCGATGCCTGCCCTTCGCGCCGATTTCACGGCTCTTCTTGTCTGGTCGGGCGTGATGCCTTTGTTGAAGTAGTTGAGGATGCGTTGATTGGCGCTTTCCACGCCAAAGTATAGCAGGTGGCAGCCAGCCTTCACCATGTCTTTGAAGACTTCGTACTGGCAGTTGTCCACGCGTGAGTCGCAGAACCATTCAATGTCAAGTTTTTCTTTGATTATCTCTCGGCATAGTCTCTGGACTCGCCGCAAGTTCAAGGTGAAATTGTCGTCAACAAAGAGGAATTGCCTGTAACCCTTGCTGTAGAGTAATAGAAGCTCTTTCATTATGTTTTCAACTGATCGGGGTCGCCAAACACCGCGAGCGAATTTTCGACAGCCGCAGAAGGAGCAGCGAAATGGGCAGCCTCTTGATGAAATAATCGATGTAAACCTTCGTGTAGCCACTTTTATGCCGAATATCTCAGACGCGTATTCAGCGCCTGTTAGATCCCGATCTGGGATAGGCAAGGCTTCGATGTTGTTCATTAAAGGCGCGTCTGGGGTCGATATGACGTGGCTCTTGTTCCTGAAGGTTAAGCCAGCAATTTCCTCAAAACTGCGCTTTTTGTTCACGGAGTCTGCTAGTCCAACAACTGCTTGTTCGGCTTCTCCACGAGCTATGATGTCGACATACGGGTATTTCTTCAAGATTCGTTCAGCGTTGAAGGTAGCGTGATAGTTTCCAAAGACTGTAAGCAGATCAGGATTTGTCTCCTTCGCCTGCCTAGCCAGATTCAATGCTTCTCTGAAGGACGTAATCAAAACCGAGAACCCAAGGATGTCCGGGTCTTCTCTTTTGACCCATTTCAAAACGTGCTCTGAAGACGCCCCATTTGCAGCCTGATCCAAAACACTGACTTCCACGCCATTATTCTTGAGCATACCTGCGCAGTAAAGCACACCCAAGGGCGGCCACGGAGCCTCGATCGTACCTTTAGCTTCCGGCGCGGAACTTGGGCAGACAAAAGAGAATTTCGTCTTATAGGCACGCTCCACACTTCTTCGGCATTGTTGTGAGATAAGTTTTTGCTGCGTTTTTCAGCATGCAGCTTAGCCTATGTGGCTGCCAATGAGGGGTTCTTGAAAACGCTTATTTTAAAGCCTCTCTTTCAAATAGACGAAGACAGAGGGGCTGTCGGCTAGCTTGGTCTAGGCTATGAGCCTCGGGCGCTCGTGACCCCGGTCCAAATCCGGGCAGCCCCATCTCGATTGCTTCGTCAAATTGGTTGTTTTTTGTTGTTTTTTCGTGTTTTTCGTAACCTTGTGATACTTAGTGTTTCACTGTGTTATTGTTGTGTGCTTGGTGTTTCTTGGCAGGCTTGAGCAGGTTGCGTGTTTGTTTTGCTTCTTGAAATGGTTGGTGTGTGGGGTGGCTTTTGAGCTGTGGGTTTGGGGTTTGGGGTCGAAGTACAAGTAGGGGTGGGTCTACTGATAGGATTTTGCTTCTCTCTAAGAAATGGTTCTTCTGAAGGCAGTTGCCTATGCTAGTTGGCTCTTGGGCTATCGGTTTCTTGGGTGTGTTTTTGAGGTGGATTAATCGGTATAATTAGAGTATCGGATAAGCCATTTTATCCTACATCCGATAGTGTCTTTTCGGTTCTTAAGAACGATTAGAAGATGTGTGGCTGGTTTAGAAGCCTAGGAGGTACGTTGTTAGGAGGCTGGTTGCGATGCCGATGAGGATTCCTGCTGCCTTGTATATCGTGTCCGATTTATCTTTCATGTCTTATGTCACCTGAACAAAACGTTGATTATTTATGATGTCGTAATATGTTATAAACCGTTCGTGTAATCTGCTGTACAATTATACACGCGGAGGCAAAATCTGCAGTTCGCTGGGAGCGCTTTTCATCATGGGTTTTTGTTATGTTTTGGTGGGGTTTCTCGGTTCAATCCGTCGAATGCAGCTGAAGCCTGTCAGCTTGCTACAGGGTTGAATCGTTGGAAACCCTCCTTCTAGCGTGGTAGCTGAGTCTTTCCTCTTAGCTCGCTCGAGAGCCATCCTTCCAGATATGTCAAAGCCAATCTCACATTTCGCATGGATCGGTACATATCCAAGTATCCTGCGCGCAAAGCGAAATAACCTTGAATCTCTGAATAGTAGGATTACGGTGGAGTCATGAGCGAGATTTTGGGCGATTTCAAACCCGGCGCCAAAACCGTAAGAGCCATTTTCGATGGCACTAACTACTATCAGATACCGGACTATCAGCGACCGTATGATTGGGGAGATGCGGAGGTCGAACAGCTTTGGGAGGATGTACATTCAGCTTTCGAGAGCCGAGACGCTTACTATTTCTTGGGACCAGCAATATTAGCTCAGATTGAAGACGGAACGCTTGAAGTAGTTGATGGACAACAGCGACTCACTACTTTGACAATTCTGTTTTGCGTCCTAAGGGATTTTCACCTGAAAAGCTTGGCAGGTAAGAAAAACGAGTTACTGAGGAATCAGGTTATCAACGCAATCCAGAGCATGGTTGACAAGAAACATCGATTAACCCTGATAACTCAGGCTCGGTATCAAATCCAATTCGAAAATGAAATGCTGAAGAAAGTCGTACTTCCGAAAAACGCACTTACCAAAAAAGAGAAGCAACAGCCGAGATACAAGTACGTTAACGCTGCGTTGATTCTGAAGAAGAAACTTGACGAGCTAAACCGCAAATCTGGAATTGACCACGTGAAAAATCTTGTACGCTACATCTTCGAAAAAGTTGTCCTGATAACGATAACTTGTTCAAATAGGGTTTCTGCGATCAAACTTTTCCAGACTCTCAATACACGAGGATTAGAGCTGAACTTGGCAGACCTGACCAAGAGCTCTCTACTGAGCGGATTATCAGACCACAAAAGACGCGAACAATTCATGGCATTGTGGCAGGAAATTGAAAAGATAGCTGAAGACAATGATGAATCTGTTACTGATCTTCTTACTTACTATGGATACTATCTACTTGCGAGCAAACCAAAGAGATCGTTATACGAGGAATTCGAGAAGGCATTCAAAGGTAAAGATCCGAACAAGGTTGTTTATGAAATCAAGAAGCTTGCAGAGCATTATGATGATATAGTAAACACGAAGTCAAAAGAGATTTACTCTTTGTGGTATTTGCCAGACAACGTGTTTTGGAAGACTGTACTTATAGCTGCAAGGGAAAAAGGGGCTCCAAAGTTCAAGGAACTATCCAAGCAATTAAGAAGGTTATACTATGCTTACTGGGTTGCCAATTACACAACAGCCAAAACAAGAGATTTTTCGTTTAAGATCATAAGGCTGATAAAAAAGGGTGTGCCTCTTGTCAGAATCCAAGATGAGATCAACAAGAAAATGAAGGAAGACAATGTAGTCAAATGGGTGAAAGATGACTTGGATTACGACGCTTATGGCGCCAGTTGGCTAAAACCTCTACTGATACTAATTGAGTACGGTCAGACAGATGAATCGACAATCATAGAGTACAGCAGAAACCTTCATGTTGACCACATCCTGCCTGAAGAGTGGGAAAAACAGAATTACTGGAAAAGGAGATGGAAAAAAGAAAGAGCGGATATCTGGTTGCACAGAATCGGCAACCTTACGCTGTTGTCAGGCACTAAAAACATTAGAGCGAGCAATGAGGCATTTCCAATAAAAAAGAAAATCTACAAAGGCAAAGGTAAGGATGGCGCAACTGGGTTCAAAATAACGGAGAAGACTGCAAAAGAGACGAATTGGACGGAGAAGGAAGTCAGAAAGAGACAGCAATGGCTGATCAAGGAAACTAAAAGAATCTTAGAGTTAGACGTTAGATCGACACGAGGCTAGCTAATAGCACCATTTGACTTATGTGGCCACTACATATGCACAAAGTGCGAGGAAACATGGGAAGCAGAAGAGGGAGTGTTGAGTTTGGTTGCTTGAAGCATGATAGAGATTGTCAAGATGATTATTGTTACCAGTAAGTTTAGCCTACATAATCCCAGTACTGGTCTGCGCACTAACTCAGCTAAGCTCGGGATCACTAAATATTTAATGTCTCTACGCACCTAACAACGCTATGGATGTTGTTACAGGAGCCGTCAACATCATAAGGTGTAAATCATTTGGTTGAAAAGGTGACTGAAAGGACATTTTATCCTGCCCTAATAGAAGCCATAAGAAAGCGTGGCGGAGCCGGAATTTCCGAGGTCAAATATAACTCCGAGCCAGATATTGTCTTTGAACTTCTTGATAGAAGATGGATCCTCGGCGTAAAGCTCGGCGAAACGATCCCAATTCTGAAACAAGCCTTCATCCAGTATCATAGACATAAGGAGGAGAGCAAGATAGATCATGGAATTCTGCTTTTTCTTCCCGAAGAGACTCGGTCTATCAAACCATCAGAGCGCGAAATTGCGAGAGCGATAGACGAGAAGAAATGCACTTGTCTAATAGATACCCCGGATATCAAGGAAGAACTGAGGGCAATTACGTTCCCACAGCTATTGCTGAAAATCACACAAGAGATTACACCAGAACTTCAACGCAGAGAGCGAAAGATGTACCCTCTAAATACCGTTATTGCGTTGTTACAACAGCATGTTTCAGATACGATGCAAAACATCAAAATGACTGATAAAGACATGCTTCGAGTAATCACTGATAAAAAGCTCCTTTCAGAGATAGGCAATCTTGACGAAAATAAATCTCTGGATGTTGCTCAATTCCTTGCATCCTACATACTTCTCAGCCAGATTCTTTTCCTCCGCCTTTTCTCAAGAACCAGACCAGATATCCTACCGAAAAAGGAGCGGAAAATTACCCATCACTGGCTTCGAGCCGCGTTCAGTCGTGTACTTGACATCAACTATCGACCGATCTTCAGCTTGGATGTGTTAGACGCGATTCCAGAGAGCTACATCCAAGATACATTCGACTTGATCTGGGGCCTAGAGATCGAGCGGATCAGATACGAATTACCCGGACGCCTATTCCATGAACTGATGCCAAAAACGATAAGAAAGATGCTCGCAGCGTTCTACACCAGACCACAAGCCGCAGATGTGCTCGCCCGCTTAACTATCAGGAATAGTGGCGACTCAATTTTTGATTGTGCATGTGGCTCAGGAACAATACTAGTATCCGCATATAGACGCAAGCTGGAATTATACCAAGAGGAAGGCCATGCAGGCAACCCGCACAAACGGTTTTGTGAAGAAGAAATATTTGGCGCTGATATAATGCCTTTCGCCGTCCATCTTACTTCCGCCAATCTCGCATCAATGGATCCTTCAACAACAATCGAGAAAACAGAAATAATCCAAGGAGACAGTTTGAGACTCTCCAAGGGCTACCGTTATCCAAGCGGAGTCCAAGTCACACTCTTTCCCGAAGCAAAACGAGCCTATTCAATGAAGGGAGAAACACATGATGTTCAACTGGACAAAGTAGATGTTATACTCATGAACCCTCCGTTCACAAAGGTGGAGAGGGGGATCAGGAGATATGTTGACATGGAACGTTTTGGCGCAATCTGTGGCAACGAAGTAGGTCTATGGGGGCATTTTGTTGCCTTGGCAGACGAATTCCTGAAGGATGGAGGAACATTTGGTGGCGTCATCCCTATCAGCATTTTGAGAGGTAGGGAAAGCGAGAAAATCAGGGAGTTCATTTTCTCACACTGGACGATACTGTACGTACTAAAAGCTACCTTCAACTACGGATTCTCTGAATGGTCAGAATACAGAGATGTACTCCTCATTGCAAGAAAAGGCAAGCCCCCAAAGGGACACCACGTGAAGTTCGCATTAATAAAAAAAGACCTTCGGAAAATGACCAACGCGGACATTTCATATATTGGCAATCAACTGGAAATCAGTGACAGTCTTCGCTCGAAAGAACTCGATATTGAGGCATTTCCAATCGGAGAATTACGCAAGAGGTTTGCAAACCTAATGTGGTTTTGCGGCGTAACCAACATGGGACATCGGCATGAATTGGTCTCATTCATAGAGAAATTCTCCCACATCCTTACGCCCCCTCCAGAAGGATATTTCCGAGAAGGCTACAGACCTGTGCCAAAAGGGGTCTCATCGTTCATGTTTCTGACCCGCGCCCTTGATCCCTGTCGCACCGAAGAGGCCTTCCTGTTCTTTGATTCAAAGGATGATAGTGAAGAGTCTGTGGAGGCACAATCCGCAATGCAGCTAAAATATCAGGTCGAGAAGACTGCGCTGACGCCAAGCCTAAGGACAGGGGTGGGTATTAAGACATTTGAAATAGCTGAGAAATTGGATTATATTGCCCATACGCCGTACAAAGAGTTTGACAGAGTTCGAAAGGCAAGTGAGTTTAAGAAACCACAAAATTTCGACTGGAAAAGTTTCTGGTCAAACGTACGCCGAGAATTGTCCGAGGTCAAGACCAAAACAGTGACACTTCACAGGATAAATCCGTATTCACCCAATACGCACGTAATTGCATTTTTCTCGGATAAACCGTTTTCAGCGTCAAACGTTCTGAACGTTGTCAAGGAGGATGATGATGAAACAGCGAAGGCCTTCTGTGTACTTGTTAATTCAGCGGCGTTCCTCGCGCAATTCTTCCTCTTAAAAGAAGAGACGACCGGACGATACATCAACATAAGGTTCTATGACTTTTACGAAATGATACTTTTCCCAACGAAAGAAAAGATCGGCACTTTGGCATCCGTTTTTGATGACTTTGCTGACAAACCATTCCCTGCTCTGAGAGAGCAGCTAGATCGGAGATTCGACGCAAGGTATGAATCGTTTTGGCTGGAGAAAAAGAAGAGACAGAAGACGCTGCTTGATATAGGAGAAATGGTATCTCCTTCTGATGTCAGACTTGAGTTTGATATGGCAGTGTGTGCGGCTTTGGGTCTTCGCGTTACAAAAGACGAATTACGAGGTCTCTACAAAGTGATTGTTGATGAAATGATTATTACAAGAAGACTCGCGAGAGATTAGCGTTCGAGAAGATGAGATCAGACTCGTCAGCTGCGACCCGTCGTGCACCCACTTGTGTCCTCGTCATCAAGATAAGTGCGGATCAACAACTATAGCAACGCTCTGAGGGGCTTGTTTGATTGGTCTTCCCCTTTTAGCAAGGATGAAATCCTCCAGCTTCCCTGGATGAAGAAGTCTCTCAAGATTTGCTAGCCTCAGCAAAGTGCATATCCTATCTTCGTTTTCTAGATACAGAAGCAGTGGGCTATTAGGATTTACGTGAATATGGCAACCACGCCAGCTCTTTCTCACTTCTTCTGCCAATCGCCTGCTTGGCTGCCTTTCGATTCTTTCAATAGACGCTCGGTGAGTAGCTCGTTTCTCGACGGTGTTCCAGATATAGCCACTCAAGGGAAGAGCGAGCTGTTCGGGGACAAGTCGCCATCCTACATCCCACCAAACAAGACGCCCCTTGCAAGAGTGCATAATGGTATCTAACCATCCGGGGTGTCTTCGCTCATTGTGACTCCAGAGAATCCCCAATTCCTTCGCTTTCAAAGTATCTGACAACAGGGCTTCTCCGCGCAAATCGTAGATGTGCTAGTCTCTCAAAAGCATTACGGAAAGGCTTGTGATATAAGACATTCGTTTGATCTTAGGATGCGTTCAATCCCGCTAACCACAACAACGTTCTGGCAATTGCTTCCTTTTCTTTGCTTTGGAATATATGGTTGGCTATTGCTTCTTCCATCCGCTTCGGATCACTAATCGCAGACTCAATAACAACCAGTTCTTTAGGTCCCTCAGCCGCCTCATAATTCCACCTCGCCTCCTCCAAACCCACAAGCGCAGCCCCACTACCATCAACAATCAACGCAGGCAGAAAATCCAGATCGGTATTACTACTTGTTCTAAGCGGAAGTTAATAACATCTGAAACAGAAACCGCCACAAACAGTCTACGTTTGCATGTTCAACTACAACTGTCCTAATCCCAGCCCCGACATTCTGGATGGTGTCGTCATCGGGAACAGTCGTATGACGATGTCCACACAGCTTCAGCTTCACAAAAGCTCTTCAACACGATAGAAGAAGGTATAAGGGGATTGTTGTCTTCTTCTTTTGAAATATCTTTTCCCGCAGACCTAGTCAACATACTCTAAACGTCACGCTTAGCAACATCAAACGTCACGCGTACCAACATAGAACGTCACGCAAAAAACGCCTAAACAGACCCAGAAACACCATACAAAAACCCGAACAGACCCCAAACCACAAACAGAAAACCAGTACCCTCACCGCAAAAAAATTTTCCAGTACCCAACGTACAACCCCCTCTAACTCTAACCCACAAAACTGGCTAGAACGTTGTCATTTATCAAACTTTCCCGCGCGAAATCTGCACAAGTGTAAAAAACCTATGTCAGCTAATAGTATCTCTTGGGGCTGATGCTGTTGAGCTATGGAGGGTGCATGCCTATTTTGGAGTCTTACGTCCTAAGCGTGCTGCACTTCAAGTATAGAGGCAGATTCGACATAATGCTTGACATTCTGGACCAGGTTAAGCGAGACCCTGAAGGCAAGACTAGAACCGAAATCAAAGAAGAGG
>Ga0315296_10002583_pt1 | contig 15404 bp, 15 predicted proteins | sample YL17G14_18_MG_FD_203921 | JGI IMG/M metagenome (GOLD analysis project Ga0315296, IMG submission 203921) | Sediment microbial communities from Yellowstone Lake, YNP, Wyoming, USA - YL17G14_18 | ecosystem: Environmental > Aquatic > Freshwater > Lake > Sediment | place: USA: Wyoming | collected... | reverse complement strand
ACTGTATGGAGACTTCTTGAGTTAGCATACCGTTGCAATGTCTGCAGAAGATGCGCCCAGGAGTGTCCTATTGGTGTGGATAATGCTTTAATCACCAGGGAGATAAGAAAGCTCTTCAGCCAGGAAATGGGGATTGCGCCTATGGAGTTGCTCAGAAAAGGCACAAGACAGCACCAGAAGGTGGGTTCTTCTACAGGAATGCCTCCTGCTGCTTTTACAGCCCAGTATGTAGAATTTATGGAAGATGAAATCGCCGAAAGGACAGGGAAGAAGATAAAGATTCCTATTGACAAGAAAGGTGCTGATATTCTTCTCATACATAATGCAGGTGAGTTTATTGCATGGCCTGATAACCCTGCTTCTTTTGCAATACTCTTTGATGCTGCCGGGATCGACTATACATTAAGCAGCGTGCCTCTTGGATATGACGGAGTAAACTACGGTCTCTGGTTTGATGATATTGAGACAACAAGGGTAGGGCTGAAACATCTCATGATTGCAAAGGATTTAGGTGTCAAAAAGATTGTGGTTGGCGAATGTGGTCACGCCCATAAGGCTATGTGCGTCATCCTTGACCGTATATTACCGGGAGACTTCAGTCTTCCCAATCTCCCTCGGGAAAGCTGTCTTCCACTGTTCTGGGATATTGTGAAGAGTGGCCGTGTGAAACTGGATCCAACCAGGAACAACTTCCCTACACTCCTGCATGACTCATGTAATGTAGTAAGGTTGATGGGCATTGTTAAGCCACAGCGTGAAGTTTTAAAAGCCGTTTGTTCTGTTCCTTATAGAGAGATGGTTCCAGGCGGGGTAAGAAACTATTGTTGTGGTGGTGGGAGCGGATTCGCTATCATGAATACCCTTAATTTTGGCCAGTTCAGGAAGAAGGTAGCTGAGCGCATGAAGCTGAAACAGATACTTGAGGGATTCAAGGATGTTCTTGACCCGAACATTAAGAAAATGGTGGTCGCTCCTTGCTCCAACTGCAAAGGTGCCTTAAGAGATATGGTAGGACACTATGGTCTCTGGGAAAAATATGGTATCCTTTACACAGGGTTAGTAGAAATAATAGTCAATGCGATGGTGGACATACCGCCATTCCTGAAGTGGGAAGTTGAGGAATAACAAAGCCTGTTATTGTGTGAATTTCGAATAGAGGTAAGGCAGGTGAAAGCATATTTTCACCTGCCTTCATTTTTTCAGAGATTATATTTAAGAGACTTATTTTTCAGCAGCCTTTAAACCCATATGTAATGAGAAGGGAATTTATCCCATTAATTATTGGGGAGTATTTAGTCTTTAATCAGCTTTTACTGGAGTGTTTTGCCTGTGATATGAAAACAATACATTTCTCACATCTATTGTCTGATTTATTATTACATATCATCTGGTTAATCTCCCAGCATGGCTTTGCCCTGTCTCTATAGGCCAGGCACTTATTCTTCCTCTCTTCAGGGCACATTGTGATTTCCCAACACGGAGCATAATTAAGAAGCTTTTTTATACCCTCAATGCTGATTTTCTTATCATGAACTAACTCCCTCAGACAGAAAAGCCATCTAATATCATTCTCGGAATAGAACCGATTCTTCTTCTTACGAGATGGTTTGACTAAACCATGCTTTTCATAGAGGCGCAGTGTCTGTGCTGTAATACTCATTAATTCAGCTGCAACCCCTATGGTATAAAGAGGCATATCTCTTTTTTCTTTTTCTTCACTCGATTCTAATTTCATTGTTACTTCACCTGTTCATTCCCTTCAATAATATAACTCACCTTTACCGGTGTATCTTTTCGGAGTGTATGGGACACCGAGCAATACTTTTCCTGGGAAAGTGAGATAGCTCTATCGAGTTTCCTTGGGGTGATTTCCTTACCAGCTATATGGATTATCATTTCTACCGATTTGAAATATTGAGGTGGTGTAGGATTTCTCTGTCCTGAAATTTCTATCTCAAAACTTGTGATCTCTACTTTCATCTTCCTGAGAAATGTGACCACATCTATTGCGAGACAACCTGCTATGCTTACCAATAGTGTATCGGTCGGCACGCATCCCTCTTTTCTCGTAGGGTCATAATCAACTAAACAACCCGGCATCCTTCCTGTAAAGACCATATCCTTTTCCCATGTGAGAAAAGCTCTGCTCACAAGAGGTATTTTTTCCTTGTAACCCTTTAAAGATTCATCCAGACCTTCAGTCTCTTTTTCTTCCATATGTCTGTCCCTCCTTGTTCATGTTAGATTTTACCATACTACAAAGAGCCTTTTAATGTTCTCTATCTCTTCATTAAATGAATGTATCTTTTTCATTTGAAAATCCTTAAATATCCTTATCTCAAACCCTTTCTCTGACTCTCTTATTTTTATTGCCCCGTCACTATCTGTCCTGTATATTTTCACCCCACGAAGAATAGTCAGCATTTCTTTATGGGGATGGCCAAAGCGATTATCACGTCCCACGCTTATTATAGCAACATCGGGTGATACTGCATCAAAAAATGGTTTATATGCAGATGTCTTTCCTCCATGATGTGGAACCTTGATCACGTCACTTTTCAGCCACCTGCCGAGCTGCAAAATATCCTTCTCTGCTTCCTCGTCAATATCTCCGGTAAAAAGGAATGATTTGTTCTTTCCTTCAATCTTTAAGACAAGCGAATCATTATTAGCACCCATATATTCATTCCCGTACATGGTGTAGAATCGAGGATATGGATGGAAGATATACATACTATATCCTTTTCCTTCAACTACATCACCTCGTTCAAGAGTCCTGTGCTTTATAGAAGGGTTAAAATCTTCAGAAAAGATAAGCCTTCCGCTGTCCCAGAGTTCTTTAACCTTAAATCTCTGTACTATATACTCGAATCCTCCTGTATGGTCAGGGTGGACATGCGAGAGAATAATGACATCAACAGAGTTTTTCCCTCTGTATTTAAGGAACGAAGCAGCTTCCCTTCCGCTTCTCCCTGTATCCAGCAAAATTGTTTTCCCATCAGGAAGCTCAATCACAGATGCATCTCCCTGACCTACATCAAGACAGGTAATAGTAAGTTCTCTTTTTTCGAAAATTGACAGAGCGAGATAAATCATTATAGGAATAAATGGAATTATCAGGGTATATCTCTTTTTACCTGAAAGAAAATAAACCCCGTTAGAAAGAGCATGTGGGGCTTTAACCTCATCCTCGCTATGTATTTTTTTACCCCGCCTAAAGGGCAAGGCTCTCTTTCTAACGGGGTAAAAAACAAATCCTGCATAAAAAAGGAACACGATAATAAAGGGAAAGGCTTGTATTTTTATATCAGCAAAGGGGATGTCAGATAACAGCCTCACGAGGAAAATGCTCACATCTGAAACTGCTGATACCACCGGAGTAAACACATAATGACCTGTAATCAGAAATAAAAAGGATGAAACAACTGACAGGGGTATAAGTATAAAACCTATGAACGGTGCTATGAGTAAGTTTGATATGGGCGAGATGAGAGAAAAATAGTGGAAATGATATGCAACAAGTGGTGCAGTACCAATCGATGCTGCTATGGTAAGGAATAACGCATTCTTAACATACCTGAGCACTTTCCTGCCTTCTTTATTACCTTCTTTATTATCTTCTTTTTTCTCGTCCTCCATGTAGCCAATTGAAAAACCAATAAACAGTATTGCGAGAAATGACAGCTGAAATGAGAGATTAAAGAGAACGTCAGGTTTCCAGACAGTCAATATAAATGCGGCGAAAACAAGTGAGTTAAGCCAGAAGCCCTTCCTCCCAATAATAAGTCCAAACAGGAACAGGCCTATCATAATAAATGACCTCACTGCAGGAACACTGCCTCCTGAAAGGCAGAGATATGCAATCATAAAGGGAAGGGAGAGCAAGGCAGCAGCCTGTGAAGGTGTAAGAAAGATTGTGATCCTCTGGAGAATCCAGTAAGTGAATGCCTTTATCAATAACCTGAATATTCCAAATAAAAACACAGAGAATAACCCAAAATGAGTACCGGAAATACTGAGGATATGTGTAAGCCCTGTTGTATTAAATGCATTTCTCAGGTCTTCACTCACATAAGCCATCTGACCTATTGTCATCGCAGCGATAATTGCACCGGAATCCTTTTTAAAATTTTCTTTGATAAATCTATCAAGCCTGTATCTGAGTTCCTGAATCATGGAACCAATAGATATTCCCCTGTTTTTAAAATCTCTTACATCAAGAAGGTTCGCATAGATATCCTCGCTATTCCACATTCCAGGGTTTAACCTTGTCCTGTCTCTCAGAAATTTAATCGCAATCTCGTATTCTGTGGAAAGATCAAACTCTTTATCTGAAAAGAGCATTATTTCCCTTCCTGCAAGGTCATCCATCATCTCACCAGCCTTCATGTCCAGAGCAGACCTTATAGTAAATGCCTGTTTGAACATATCGCTGTCACTCTTTACAGGATGCGATTCGAAAATACCTTTTACGACAAACTCTCTTCCACCTATATATGACATGTCCTTAAGTGGCTCGTATCTTAGAAACGCAAAGGCTATTCCCAAGAGAATGAGAAGGATGAAAATAAATCTCTTTTTAATAGTAAGCCACAAAGAAGACAACAAAAAGATAAAACCTGAAGAAAAAGGAAAATACATAAATGAGTAGAAAAGGGTTACACCGGATAGGAATGATAAAAAAAATAGCATCAGGTCATTTTTTCTTTAATAACCTTTGAAATATCCCGGGCAAGTTTTGTGATGAGCTTCATGTCTTCACCCTCGAGCATTACCCTGATTTTTGGTTCAGTACCTGAAGGCCTCACAAGTATTCTTCCCTTTCCGTCAAGCTTCTCTTCTGCAACTTTTATCGCCTCTTCTATCTCCGGGATTGCTTTAATATCATGTTTGTGTTCCACTTCTACATTCTTCAAAATCTGCGGATAAAGTTTTATCTCAGATGCAAGTTTGGATAGACAAGTATTTCTTTCCTTCATCAAATACAGAACCTGGACTGCGGTGAGAGGTCCATCGCCTGTTGTATTATAGTCGAGGAAAACAATGTGTCCTGACTGTTCTCCTCCAAGCTTGTATCCTCCCTCGACCATCTTCTCCACAACGTATCTATCCCCTACCCTCGTCCTCATCAGTTTTATTCTGTTCTTTTCAAGATACTTTTCAAGGCCAAGATTGCTCATCACAGTAGATACAACTGTGTCACCTTTAAGCAGACCCTTCCTCTTCATTTCTACTGCCCACATCCCCATAATCTTGTCTCCATCAACTATTCTGCCTTTTTCATCACAGAAAATAGCCCTGTCTGCATCTCCGTCATGCGCAATGCCAATGTCAGCCTTGTGGAGTTTTACTTCCTTTTGCAGTCTCTCTATATTTAAAGATCCACACCCCAAATTGATATTTACCCCATCAGGTTTGTCATTGATTGATATCACCTCTACCCCCAGTTCACGCAGCAGCCATGGCGTCGTCTTATATGCAGCGCCATTTGCGCAATCAACAACAATCTTCATCCCCTCAAAGGTCATGCCTCGAGGAAGTGTTGATTTAATATATTCGATATATCGTCCTGTTGCATCATCCAGCCGGTCTGCCTTACCGATGTGTGAACCTTTTGGTCTGTTCCTTTGCAGTCCGTCATCAAACACGAGCTCCTCGATCTTCCTTTCGATTCCATCAGGAAGTTTAAACCCGTCAGAAGAGAAAAATTTAATACCATTGTCTTCAAACAGGTTATGCGATGCTGATATGACAATTCCCGCATCTAATCGTAATGTCCTTGTGAGAAATGCAATACCAGGGGTAGGTAATGGACCGACGAGAGTGACATTCATTCCCATCGAGCATATTCCTGAGGTAAGGGCACTCTCTATCATGTACCCTGATAGTCTTGTATCCTTACCTATGAGGATCATATTTCTTCCTTGTTCAGCTCTCAGCACATGTGCAGCAGCCATGCCTATTCTCAGAACTGTTTCAGGTGTCATCGGATGTTTGTTGACTGTGCCTCTTATACCGTCTGTTCCAAAGAGTTTCACTTCTTCCCCCCTGCAATGATAACCCTGATCTTCACCTCATCTGTTTTTGTCCTTACATTCACTCCTGACATATCAAGCTTCACATTATGCGAAAATGTCTCATTAAACCCTGTGATATCTATAGGCTCAGTCTTTAAATTATAAATCTTTTTTAACTCTGACCTTACACCGTCAATTACTACAGTTTTTGGTATCACCTCTATAGATTTTACATAAAATCCACTTTCAGGAGTTCCGATAACCACAGGTCTCACCGGGACTGTTTTCGTGATTGTCTCATCGAGTAGAACCTTCACATAAGAAGGAGTAATATTTATCACATTTACAATATGGGGATGTTTTATGTTGTCTTTATTTAAATAGTAAACACCCTCACCTTTTTTTGCTTTATTGAGGTCAATATAAACCCTAATATCTGATGACCTTATATCCTTGATGAGCCTCTCCTGACCTTTTATGCTTAAACTCACCACTTTCGCACTCTGGCTTACCAGCTCAAGTCCTGCCGGGACATTCTTAAACTCAAGCGGAATATCCAGAGACATTTCTGAAAGGCCACGTGAAGTCACAAAAACCCATAAAAATATTGAGAGTAAAACAGATGCAATCTTAAGACCAAGGTTTTCTAAAAAAATCTTTTTCACTTCTTTGCCTTCTTTGTTGTAAATAAGTCAGTGAGAATATCTCTCAGTGTTCCCATATCCAGATGTGTTTCAAGCTTTCCATTCATTGCCATTGATATTCCACCTGTTTCTTCAGAAACGATTATCGCTACCGAATCTGTCTCATCTGTAAGACCAAGCCCTGCACGGTGTCTCGTACCCAGAGACCGATCCTGTTCTGAACTCAGTGTTATAGGTAGAAAACATCCCGCAGCAACAACTCTGTTCCCTTTTATTACAACCGCTCCATCATGTATTGGTGAGGTTGGATGAAATATACTCATCAGCAATTCCTTTGAGACCTTTGCATCGAGAGGCGTCCCTATCTCGACAAAATCCTTGAGACTTGTATCGCGTTCTATAACGATAAGTGCACCTATCTTTCTGTTTGCTAACGCGATGGTCGCTCTGACAATTTCATCAAGGGATTTCAGTTCTTCAGCGGTGGTGAATGTCTGAAGAAATTGTGTTTCTCCCATCTGGGCAAGTGCCCTTCTTATCTCAGGCTGGAAAAGAATTATAATAGCGATAACAATCTGTGCCCAGAAGCTATGTATCAGCCAACCTACTGTATAAAGCTCGAAATACTTTGACACAAGAGAGGCAAAGAGCAGTACTCCAAGCCCGATAAGCATCTGTGCAGCCTTTGTGCCTTTTATAATAAGTAAAAGGCGGTAGAGTATTATAGACATCAGTATGATATCTACCAGATCCTGCCATCTAAGCTGCCTTAGTAATTCCATAATTCTTACTATAATACCTTACTATAATACCATGAGTAATAGTGTAATTGAAAAATTTCGTAAGTGTTCATCCCTGATTACCGCTAGGTTTGAAAAGACAGTTTGACAAAAAAACATTTATACGTTATTTTATATTTTACATTGTTACAACATATCGCGGGGTGGAGCAGTCCGGTAGCTCGTCGGGCTCATAACCCGAAGGCCAGAGGTTCAAATCCTCTCCCCGCCACCAATGAGATTAAGGGTTTACAGAGATGTAAGCCCTTTTTTATTGGTTTCAAGCCATTATGCACGTGCAACCTCTTGTAAAGGCTTATTTGGCAGGGAAATAACAAGCCCTTCTAATTCATTTTTTGCCTGATCTTCTAACAATCTTCTAACACTTTTCTCTGAGTCCGAAATTCTACCCTAAAACAGATTGAAAAAAGATTCATAGAGTACATGTACGAGTACAAGATTTATGCCTCTCTTTCATTTTTTGATTTACACAGGACAAGAATAGCTGACACAACAGGAGAAAGAATCGGCAAACAACATCCATTCACAGAATACTGGCCGGGTATTGCAGAGGGCAAAGAAGTTGTCACGGATGTATCCAGATCTACAACGCACAAGGGGGTCGTATTTTATTTCGCATCTGTTGTTAAAGACAACAATGGCTCTCCTTTTGGGGTTGTTGTTTCAAGATTGCCTTTTGAAATATTACATTCAATAGCAAGAAAAGCAGCTGGTATTCACCAACATGAAGAAGACTTAAAAATAGATCTGGTTAATAAAGACGGCTTACTCCTTTATTCCAATTACATCGAAGAAGTAATTTTAAGAGATATATCACCTGATTGGGAAATTACAAAACGGGTTCTCTCAACAGGGAAAAAGGTAGGGAGTGAAAAGCATTATCATCCAGAAGGAGAAGAGATTTACACTTTTGTCCGCGAACAGGGTTATCTGGACTATAAAGGAAACGACTGGACATTGGTAGTACATATTCCTACAAAAAAGGTTTTTGCCTCTGTAATTGAATTGAGAAATAGAATAATAATTATTTTATTGATTATCGGTGCTTTTGCCTCTTTTATCATATATCTTTTTTCAAAATCAATTTCAAAACCATTAATAAAATTGCGCAATTCTGCAACAGAAATTGGCAAAGGAAACTTAGATGTAAAAGTAGAAATTCAATCAAAGGATGCGATAGGTCAACTGGCTGAGTCGTTCAATACCATGACCATGAATTTAAAAAAGTATCTTCGTCAAAATGAACTCATTTTGAATTCGGCAGGTGAAGGCATTTTAGGGTTAGACCTGAATGGGAACCACACATTTGTGAATCCATCCGCTGCTCAAATGCTCGGGTATGAAGTTGAAGAACTCATCGGAAAGCAAAGTCACACAATCTGGCACCACATTTAAGATATATCTGCCTGTAATTAAAGCAGGGGTTGAGAAAGCAAAACCAGTAGGGTATGCTGCTCCAACAGGTGGCACAGAAGCAGTGCTTGTAGCAGAGGATGAGGCAGATGTCAGGAAACTCACTAAGACCGTACTTGAGGAATTCGGATATACGGTGATAGAGGCAATGAATGGAGAGGATGCGATAAATAAGTTCATGGAAAATAGAGATAAAATCCATCTTCTTCTGCTTGATGTGATAATGCCGAAAAAGAACGGCAAAGAAGTGTATGAAGAGATTAAGAAGATAAAACCTGATATGAAGGCGCTCTTTATTAGCGGCTATACTGCAAATTTTATACATAAAAAGGGAGTTCTTGAAGAAGGTATAAACTTTGTCTTAAAACCCATTTCACCGACAAACCTTTTGAAAAAGATGAGAGAGGTATTGGATAAATGAACACAAGGTTGACTCTATTCTTTATAACTGTTAACTTAAAACAGAAACATATTTAAAAGGAGAAAGCGATGAATGAAGATTATAAAAAGATTATCGGGGCTTTTTTAATAGGTGGAGCGATTGGTGCATTTGTTGCACTTCTCTATGCACCACAATCTGGACGTGAAACAAGAAAGGATATTTCAAGGACCACAAAACGCATAAAAAGGGATACAGTTCATTTAGTCGAGGAGACAGTTGGAAGTATAGACGACTTTATGAGTGACATGAAGGACAAGGCAACCGTTATAATTGAGCAGGGGAAAGAACTGTCAGACAATGCAAAAAAAGAGATTGTAAAGACACTCGAACACGGACAGAAGGTAATCGAAAAGCAGAAAAACAGAATAGTGAGCGCCCTTGGTCTATAAGGGTTTGGTTATATTATTCCCTTATCTTTATTCCTTTATTTTTCAAATATTTTTTCAGTTCGCCGATAGAGATTTCACGGAAATGGAATACTGAGGCAGCAAGAACTATATCGGCCTTTCCCTCAGTAATCGCTTCATAGAAATGCTCCAAGGTACCTGCACCACCCGATGCAATAACAGGAAGGTTTGATGCCTCAGCTATTTGCCTTGTGAGCTCCAGATCATACCCATTCTTTGTTCCATCGGTGTCCATACTGGTGGGAAGCAACATTCCTGCACCCAAATCCCTGCACTCTTTTGCCCACTGTATGGCATCTTTACCGGTAAGGGTTCTCCCTCCATCAATAACTATTTCTAGGCCTGATGGAACTGTATTCGTCCTTTTCGCATCAATTGCTACTACAATTCGGTCGCTTCCAAATTTTTTTGCTGCCTCTTCTATCAGTTCTGGCCTTTTGACCGCAGCTGTATTTATAGAAACCCTGCTTGCACCGGCAAAAAGTATTCTTTCTATATCATCAAGGCTTCCTATGCCTCCTCCAACGGTAAGCGGGATGGAAATTGTGTGTGCAACCTTTTTCACCAGATCAACAGTAGTTTTCCTTCCCTCGACAGTTGCGGTAATATCAAGAAAGGCTAATTCGTCTGCGCCTTCCTTTTCATACAAGGAAGCATTTTCTGCAGGATCACCGGCATCTCTTAAATCGACAAAGTGCATGCCTTTCACCACCCGACCATTTTTAATATCGAGGCAAGGCATGATTTTCTTATAATCCATACCATTATCCTCCCGTATAAAAATATACTTTCCTGTGTTTAACCAATATGTACTTAATTTTGTGGTATAAACAGTATATCAAAATTATAAGAAAAATGAACAACAGAATGGTTGAGAGAAAACCCAAAATTGCCGATAGACTTTATTTGCCTTTTCTTTTCATAGAGATGCCGAAACAAGTTCGGCATGACAGTACTCGGTGCAATTGCCTGATAAATGTCATTCTGAACTCGTTTCAGAATCTTTATCGGCAATTTTGGGGGAGAAAATAAACAATTGACAAAATTTCTCAGTTTGATATGATTATGTTATAAACAATAAAAAAGGAGGAAAATACCATGTCTTTAAAGCCATTAATGTCAAAGATTATCACTTCACTTCCTGCACGTGCAGCAGCTCTGGATGCAGCAAAATTCATGACCGATATGAACGTCGGAAGCGTTATTGTGGTAGAGGGGAACAAGCCGGTTGGAATCGTAACTGACAGGGATATTATGACCAAAGTTATCATTGAAGGGAGAAATCCTCAAACAGTTTCGATAAGAGATATTATGGCTTCGCCTGTTATTACAGTTTCAGTGGAGAAAAGCATTTTTGATGTTACTAAATTAATGAAGAAATATCAGGTGAGAAGATTCCCGGTTGTTGATGCAGAGGGAAAGATTGTAGGCGTCATAACACTTTCTGATATCCTTGTATTTATTGGACAGGAGATGAAGAATATCGCTTCTGCCCTGAAAGTGAGACTTGGCAAATAGACATCAATCCACTGAAGGTAAGTTTTAAAACAAGGTTTGAGCAGGAATAAAAAGCTCTTATCTCTCGATAACTCCTTTAAAAACGCTTTTTACTTCTGCCAATATCTCCTTATGGATAGCAGGGGTTCCTGCAACTATATTGCCTGTTAACAGGTAATCAGGCCCTCCACCGAAATCAGTGATAACTCCCCCTGCCTCCTTTATCAGGATAGCTCCTGTTGCGATATCCCATGGACTGAGGCCGATTTCAAAAAAACCTTCACATCTTCCGCAGGCAAGATAGGTAAGGTCAAGTGCAGCAGAGCCAGCCCTCCTCAGGTCACTCACCTTATTGAAGACATTTTTGAAAAGCTTTAGATATACATCAATCAATTCTTTTCTGCGGAAAGGAAAACCAGTTGTAATAAGACTATCTTTTAATGTGGTGGCCTTAGATACCTTTATGGGGTTTCCGTTTAAAAATGCCCCTCTTCCCTTTTCTGCAGTGAAAAATTCATCTCTCCCTATATCGAGTGTAACGCCTAAGATTATTTCTTTCTTATATTCAAGTGCCAATGAGACAGAAAAAACAGGATACTGATGAATATAATTTGTCGTGCCATCAAGTGGATCTATTATCCAACGATATTCCCCTCTCCCGGTTTCTTTAATGGACTCTTCGGCAAGAAAAGAGTGATGAGGAAAATCTTCTTTTATTGTATGTATGATAATCTGCTCTGACTCTTTATCAACAAACGTCACAAAGTCCGATGCCTGCTTGAGCGCAATGTCTTTCTTTGAAATTTTGCCAAGGTTTTCGAGTATGAATTGCCCTGCATGTTTTGCAGCTCTCACTGCGGTGCTCAGAAATTCGTTACCGGACATAATGTATTTCTGAAAATTACTGAATTTTTATCACCTGTTTATCTGTAACAATTATATCAACCTTTATGTCATGGATCTCTGGTGGAATTGAGTCAATAAGCTGTTCTTCATATGCCAGTGCAATTAAGGGTATTTTCTCATGCATATCGGAAAGAAACGCATCATAATAACCTGCTCCATACCCGAGCCTGTTGCCTGAATAATCAAAACCTGTACCCGGAATGATCATAAGGTCAATATCATTGACATTAACGAACTTCGCATCGGGTAGAAATGGTTCTGAGATTCCACTATATCCAGGGATTAACTCACCTGTATCTTTTATCTCATACAAATTAAGTCTATGCCTGTCTTTATCAACTTTTGGAAGTACAACCCTTTTCCCTATTTTCAGAGATTCCTTAATCATGTCAATAGTGTTGACTTCTGTCCTGAAAGATGCATAGAACAAGAGAGTATGTGCTTTCTTGAACTCTGGTAGAGTGAAAAGTTTTTTCATTATACGCAAGTCCTTCTTCTTCCTTTCAAAAAGAGGAAGAGAATTTCTTTTTTCAATGATTTCTTTTCTGAGTCTCTTTTTCATAAAACTGCAACAAATGATTGACTGATAAACTCATTCATAAATGAACTTTTTATTGACTCAAAGACTTTTCAATATTCTCTTTAATCTCCTTCACCTCTGCCACACTCTCAGGAGAATAACTATAGGGTGAACATCCTTTAATATCTGCTGCTAATATCGCATCGTTAAATGTAATCGAACCTATCAGTTCCATATCTCCAATAGTATCTCTTATAAAATTGAAATCTTCATTGCTCCTTAGCTTATTCGCAACAACAAATACCTTTTTTACACCAAGTTTTTCTGCCATTTCCTTAATCGTCTTTGCTGTCTGTATGCTTCTCTGCCCGGGTTCAACAACAACGATAAATGCATCAACAGCCTCTGCGGTTCCCCTTGTGAGATGCTCTATGCCTGCTTCCATATCAACAATAACAACCTCATTCCTCTCAACGACAAGATGTCTCAGAAGCCTTCTCAGAAGTACATTTTCAGGACAGTAACATCCGGATGCTGCGGTCTTTGGCTTTCCCATGATAAGGAGCACAATTCCATTAAAATGATACCCGATACTCTCTGGCAGGTCATCAACCTTAGGGTTCAGTGTGAACACCACACCCATGCTTCCAGGTTTTGCTCCTGTTCTCTCCTCTACAAGTTCTGTCATCTCTGCTAAAGGAACTACTTTTCGGGCATGCTCACCTGAAATACCTAATGCTGATGCGAGGTTTGCATCAGGGTCAGCATCAACTGCAATAACCCTTTTCCCTTCTGCTGCAAAGAGATGGCTTAAGAGAGAAGCAAGTGTGGTCTTACCAACTCCACCCTTCCCTGCGATTGCTATTTTCATACCAGAGAATATTCCTTTTGATATAATATAATACATTATCATAGCAGAGTACTGAGGGGCATTAAAATTATTGATAAGTCAATTTCTGCTAAAACAGAGAGAAAATAACACAGCATTGAAACCGTGTAGCTCTCATCAATTGCTGCGAAATAAAATTATTACATTCATTGTTCCCCTATTGATTGTCTTTTTGTTCCATGACTTCCTCTGGCCTGAAAAGGCACTTGCTACATTTGCTCAAGCTGATAAAGTAGTGGTGATTAAGAGTAAAAGATTGATGATGTTATTACAGAATGGTGAAATTTTAAAGACGTACAGGATTGCTCTGGGCAAACAGCCATTAGGCCATAAAATCCATGAGGGGGATCAGAAAACCCCGGAAGGAAGTTATATTCTCAATTCAAGAAATCCAAAAAGCAAGTACCATTTATCCTTAGCTATTTCATATCCAAATGAATCAGACATCTTGAACGCTCAGAAGCGTGGAGTGTCACCAGGTGGAAGTATAATGATTCATGGTTTATCTGAGGACTTAGCAAACCTTGAAAAATTGCACAGAGCTCTGGACTGGACAAATGGATGTATTGCAGTGACTAATTCTGAAATTGAAGAAATCTGGCAACTTATTCCTGATGGAACACCTATAGAAATCAAACCTTAATACATTAAATCAAATAAATTTTTTGCACGTTCCGTGTCAAGCTCTTTTAAAACTATATACTCTTCAAAAGCAGCTGTTTTATCTCCACTAAGAAAATAGGCAATACCGAGATTAAAGTGTATCGAAGAATTTTTCGGGTCTATAGTTATCGCCTTCTTAAATGTATTGAGCGCCAGCGAATACTTGCCGAGAACGATATAGAGTGTACCTAACTTATTATAAATTAACTGGGCATCCGGCTTAATTTTTATTGCCTTTGTATATGCGTCTATGGCCTCAGGATATTTGCTCAGTCTGTAATAATCCAGACCAAGATTTATATACGCATCTCCGTAATCGGGTTTCATTATTATTGCCTGTTTGTATGCTTCTATAGCCTCTTTGTACATACTGCTCTGGTCATAGCTGGAACCAAGGAGAAAATATGATTCGGCACTATCTAATCTTATTTCCAGTCTTTCCATCATGTCAGGTTTACTCTGTCTTGAAGAAATATCACTCTCTTCACCAAGACTCGCAAGTCTCTGCTTCATCTTCCTTTTTTGTACTTTTCTATAGTCATTAAGCTGATTTGCAACATGCCTTATTGAAATTGCCCCATTATGACTCTGCTTCTTTTTCAAGGGCGATAGTGCAACAGCTATGACATCACCTTTCATATTAAATACAGGGCTTCCACTACTTCTTTGAGTAACAGGCATGGCAATCTCAATAAAATCATCCTTTTCACGCACACTCTTTATCATACTGCCTGATATAATAGTTTCTAATCCTGATGGGCTTCCTATAACAAAAATGTTTTCTTTCTGTTTTGGTCTATAGTCAACAGCACGTTTGACTACTGGAAGGTCTTTTGCGTTTATCTTCAATAAGGCAAGATTATTTTTATAACTACAGGAGAATACGTCTTCCATAGGGAAATAAGTACCATCTTCCAGTTTGATAATAAGGCTATGTCCTACTGCTTCAAGCCACTTTGTGATCACAGAGCAGGATGTTGCAATAATTCCACTCTGGTCAACAATAAATCCACTTCCTGAAATAACCTGCTTTCTATTCCTGTCATTCACATAAACGGTGACAACTGCTTTTTTCTGTTTTACGACAACGTCAGGAATTTTTGCATCAGCACGTGAAACAACTAACGTTAAAAGCAAAACAATAGAAAGAGAGATAATTTCGAAAGTGGTTCTTTTCTTTCCCATCAATGAATAATTCATAGAAAT
>Ga0315296_10002582_pt1 | contig 15405 bp, 15 predicted proteins | sample YL17G14_18_MG_FD_203921 | JGI IMG/M metagenome (GOLD analysis project Ga0315296, IMG submission 203921) | Sediment microbial communities from Yellowstone Lake, YNP, Wyoming, USA - YL17G14_18 | ecosystem: Environmental > Aquatic > Freshwater > Lake > Sediment | place: USA: Wyoming | collected... | reverse complement strand
ACAAGTCAAAGACCCGCGAGCAGATGAAGACAGAGGCGGATTTAAGAGATAAGATTGAGGCTATCTGCCTGGAGTTTCCCCGCTACGGCTACCGCCGGGTTACTGAACAGCTAAAGCACGATAACTTGAGAGTGAATCATAAGAAGGTGCTCCGGTTGATGCGGGAGAGTGACCTGCTCTGCCGGGTTAAGCGGAAGAAAGTGAAGACCACGGACTCAAGACACTGTTTCCCCAGGTACACCAACCTCATCAAGAGAATGGCCATCAGTCGGCTGAACCAGGTGTGGCTTTCGGACATCACCTACATCCGTATCTGGACAGGCTTTGTCTATCTGGCAGCTATTCTGGACGCCTATTCTCGGAAGGTGATCGGTTATGCCGTCTCCACCGCTCTGGATACCGCTCTGACGCTGGTGGCGCTCGAAATGGCGATTGCCCGGAGGCAACCTGGCCCTGGTATTATCCATCACTCAGACCAAGGAATACAATATGCCTCAGGTGAATACGTGGATGAGCTCAAGAGTCACGGCTTTCTGGTCAGCATGGCGCGGGCAGGCAACCCTTATGAGAATGCCAGGATGGAGAGCTTCTTTAAAACACTGAAGTACGAGGAGGTGTATCTATGTGAATATGAGACATTTGAAGACGTGGTAGCCAGGCTTCCCTATTTCCTTGAGGAGGTCTATAATCGGAAAAGACTTCATTCGGCACTGGGCTATCGCTCATCAAATGACTTTGAGGGGTTACTGCTTACTCAGGAGAACAAAGGATTACCTCGCCAGACTCTCCTAACCCCTTCTGTCCAATCATAGGGGTGCAGTCCACCATTAATAAACCCACTCTGTCAATCTCATAATTTTATTGACAAAGCCAGATACTAATACTTATGATAGGCTTACCTGGAATCGTAGAAAATAAATGATAATACTTCCAGAAAGGAGAGTCTGAAATGGTCAAAGCCAGGATATTGAATATAGTAGCTACGGAATGTCCGCCAGAAAATGATGCGAAATTCAATAAATGGTATAACGAAGTACATATCCCCATGCTTTTCAAGTATAGAGGCATGAAGAGAGTAACTCGCTACCAGCGGGCGGGTGATAATAAGGAACAGACTAAATATCTGGCACTTTACGAGTTCGAAAGCAAAAAAGCATTGGACAATTATCGCGGGAGCCCTGAATTTACCGCGGCTATCGCTGAGATGCAGGAGACCTGGAAAGGCGGAGGATTCGATATTAAATGGGCAGTCGATTATGAGCCAATAAAAACCTGGGAGAGATAATTGCCAGAGATAGAAAAGCTTTAGAATAAACGCGCTTGTCTTATCAATATTAGTTAGGTTACTATAGAGCCAGGGATTAGGCAAGATGACATCGTGCTTATACCAGTATCGGGCGATTGCATTTTAGAATGGTAACTAGCTGGTGGGATTCCTCGGCTACGTTTAAAAGATGCACTCTGGAGAAAGTGTCTTTTGTTCTACTGAGTCTGTTTGACCTTACCCTGACGATTCTGGCGATGTCCCTTGGCTTGTCTGAGATTAATCCTTTTATCAGGTATATCGTGCATATACCTGTGTTGCTATTGGTGATTAAGCTATTTATTCCTTTATTAATTGCCTGGATTATGCCGGGCAGGCTTCTCCTGCCATCGATTGCCCTGCTCGCTCTTATCGTCGTCTGGAACCTCAAGGAACTGGTTATCTTTTTGTGGTAAGGCCTTTACCGTCCCCCGGCCCGCGCCAGTGACTCTTCTTTCTGATACAGGGTACCCATTGTTTCCAGATAAAGTCTGGCAGCGCTCACTCTCAGATGTTTGGAAATATAGGCAGGGTCTGCCTTTAGCTTGCTGTACATGCTGTTTAAGTGGTGCTCCACCGTTTTGATATCAATGAAAAGAGTTTCAGCTATGGCAGAGTTCGTATAGCCCTGCGATAGCAAGCTGAGAATTTCCAGCTCCCGGGTGGTGAGCTGCTTTAAGAAGGGGCATTCCGGTTTCCCGGCGAACATATAAGTAGCCAGCGGCGGGTCAAGAATAACCTGCCCCTGGCTCACGGCTAATATCGTACGGCATAACTGGTCGACTTTATCCAGGGATTGTTTCAGGAAGAGAGCCATACCGCTCTCCCCGCAGAGTGCCAGCCGGCGCAGTAATTCAATATCTTGAGAGCTGTAAAATATAATTAAAATAACTATCCCCACTCTGGGATAGGTATTCCTGATTCTCTCCAACTCTTCAATGACATTCCTATCGAGCTTTTTAACGCTTAGCAATAGAACATCCGGACAGAGTTCGGATACCGCGCGCAACATCGCTCCCTTTTCACCATTCTCAGAGACCCGCAGTACTTCAATATTGGCCCGTTTCGGCAAGACATAATTGAATATCTCTCTGTATATTTCCTGTTCTTCCACTATATATAAGCTTACGGTTTCTGACTTTGCCTGAATCATATTAATACCCTTGCCTTTTTCTTTTAATTATTTTTTCCACTTCGACAACTTCCGCAGCCCTTCGGTTAGCAACCACTAATGATTGTAAGCCAGATGTATAAAGAGATTAATAAAAATTCATAAATATAACATAAAAATATCATTAAAAATCATTATATTTTGCCATTTGGCAAATAATTCGCTATCAGCCGCTAGTTCCCGATACTGATTCTGCCATCTCACCCCCTACATTGCATTGGATACTGCCCCCCATTTTGTTATAGGGATTACCTTACTTTAAATTTGGAGAATTTTCCTAAACGATTATTAGGAAAATGACATACCAAGATTGGGGATGGTCTGGTGGTCACTGAAAACTATCAGGGGTAGATTTGAATAAGTCCATTCCATTAAAAGGGAGGGAGCCATGATGCGCAGATTATTGAAAAGGCTAGGAAAGAACCAACAGGGCATCACCGGAATCGAAACAGCTATAATCCTCATTGCTTTCGTCATCGTAGCTTCGGTGTTTGCCTATGTCGTTCTTTCAGCAGGACTGTTTTCCACCCAGAAAGCTAAAGAGGCAATTTACTCCGGCCTGGAAGAAGCTAAAAGCACCATAGAACTGAAAGGCGACATCATGGGTAGGATGGAGAACGGCATTCTTACCACACTCTATTTTACAGTAGGCACGACATTATCTGGCGACTCAATCGACTTTACCCCGCCCTCATCAGGCAACACTAGTCTCGTTGTTATCTCATATAATGACGCTTATCAGATATTCCCCACTGTAAACTGGACCATGTCCAAGCTGAACACCACTGATCCTGACAACATCCTCGATAAGACTGAGTTGTTCATGATTACAGTAGACCTTACCTGTGTCAGCGCCAATGCCACTGCCGAGCAGTTGCCAACGGCCTATCATACCTTCCGGGTGGAAGTAAAACCACCCGTAGGGGCTATTCTACCTATCGAGAGGACCATCCCCGCAAGAGTCTCCCAGATTATCGACCTGTATTAGTAAAACCATAAATTGCGGGAAATCCATGATGAAGATACAGAAATTTATAATAGGGCTCTTTAAAAAAACACGAAGTCGCGAATACAAATCCAGCCGATGGCAGATAGCTGGTGCCTTTATCGCAGGTATGTTAATAACGTTAGCGCTGGCACAAATTTTCGTCAACGCGGACGTATTTTCACACCACGAAATCCACCAGACCATCGTACCAGGACCATCTGATGCTCCCTATTTTCTGGAGCCTGACGTGTACCCTGACGCCAACCCTATCCATCCGGTGGAACGCCACATGAGCGAACTGGTTTACGCCTGCCACAAGCAGGAGGCGATTAATTCTGGTTGAACAGTCCAGGCCATCCTGATGAGCCAGTAATACTGGGTTAAGGAGGGTAAAAAGTAATGTGAAGACAAGGTGCAACAACTAAACATATAAAAGCCATGATATGGAAGGGGGTGATGTCTAAAAGAACAATAGCTTTCTACAGAGTCCCGAGGAAAAAAGGTCCTAAATAAAAAAATAAACTAAGGAGAAAAAATGTACAGAAAATTATTCAGACACGAGAAAGGTATTACCGGTCTAGAGACTGCCATCATATTGATTGCATTTGTCGTGGTAGCAGCCGTATTCGCCTACACCGCACTGTCAGCCGGCCTGTTCGCCACCCAGAAGGCCCAGGAGGCAGTCTATTCCGGGCTTAAGGAAGCCCAGAGCACCCTGGAGCTCAGGGGCGGCATTATCGCCACCGCTAATACTACCGGTGACCTTGGCACGATCAAACAGATATCATTCACCGTAGCCAACGTGCTCGGCGGCGCACCGATTGACTTCACCCCGCCTAACGCGAACGTCAACACCGGAATAGCTGCTGATAACAGCACGAACAAGGTGGTCATCAGTTATATAGACCAATACCAGAAGGTGAATAACCTCTTCTGGGCGGTTACCCCGCTGGGGAACGATAATGACAATAACCTGCTGGAGCAAAACGAGAAGTTCCAGATAACCGTAGGTAATACAAGCTCCACCGCTAATGCTGGCGGCAACCTCATTAATGCCCTCAGCACCCACGTCCTGGGCGCCAATACGATTTTCACCCTGGAGGTGGTGGGGCCAACCGGTGCAATACTTCAAATCGAGCGTACCACGCCACCCACCATTGACCAAATCATGAACATGCGCTAGTTAGTCCTAGTCTCGTTAGTGTCAGTCTGGGAGAGGGGTGGGGGGTCTTAACTGCCCCCACCCCGACCCGTGGTATCAGTGGGTGCTACCCGCTTCCTGAAGCTGTGGGAGATGTGGATGACAGCCGCAAGCATCCGCTCCGAGAGAAAAATGGAGGTTTGTTGTGGACAAGGCCATAACTACAGCTCTACTCATTATAGCGGGGGTTGTATGTATGATATTTGTCTTTAACAGTGTTTATCCGATGATAAACCGCTCCAGCCAGGCCATGGTCAGCATGGCCGAACAGGTTGATGAGCGGATGAAGAGTCGGATAAATATTGTTCATGCGGCAAATTCAGAAAACCGCACGTCCGTTTACCTGTGGATAAAGAACGTGGGCACCCAGCGCATCGTGACTATTGATGAAAGCGACCTGTTTTTCGGTAAGGAGACTGATTTTGAACGCATCCCCTACGTGGATGATGCCGGAGGCAATTATCCCCGCTGGGAATTTATACTAGAGAATGACACCGAGTGGGGGACCAGCGCCACTATAAAAGTAACTATTACCTATAGCGATAACCTGAGCACCGGAACCTATTTCGCTAAGTTCATTATACCGAACGGAATATATGACGAATACTATTTTAGCATGTAATGGAGTAAGGCATGGAGACAGTTATTGTCTCAATAATTTGCATAGCCCTGGTAGTATTTGGTGGCATGACGATGTCTAAAGGCTTCATGACGTCAGTTGATGCCAGCACCACAGGACTCGGTGAGATAGGACATAGAGATGAAATAATCATGCGAACCGAGCTAAAGCCAATAAGCACCAACGTGTCACTGGGAGTTAGCCCGAATCCCGTGGAGATAATACTGGAAAATATCGGCCAGACCAAGATGGCCGACTTTGAAAAGTGGGATGTCATCGTCCAGTACGATGACGACTCCGACACACATCACGCTGAATGGCTACCCTATGCCGAAGGTGCTGCTGGAGCCAACGAATGGGAGGTTGTCTGGATTCGACTGAATGGGCAACCTGAGAAATTCGAGCCGAATGTCTTGAACCCCGGGGAGCAAATAATGATAAGAACCTGGCTTGACCCGCCAGTCAAAGCCGGTACCACCAATATGGTAGTAATATCAACACCCAGTGGTATTACAGTCTCAACCTATTTTTCACCGTAAAAGGCAGCTAACGAGCAACCAATGGGTGTTTTGAGTTATAAACGGGAGGCATCAGTGAAGATATCAGAAAGTACTAAGGAGCTATTGATATGGCGGCACTTGTCGTCTCTATCATATGCATAGCCATGATATTAGTCGGAGGTATGACATTGTCCCAGGGTATACTCACCTCGGTAGACACCGCTGCTACCAGCGTGCAGGAGATAAGTGTGCGAGAGGGTGAAATGATGAGGACCGACATAGATGCCGTACGCGCTGCCTACCTTGCCTGGTCAGACCTGCTGCGGGTGACGTTAAAAAATACCGGTCAGACCAAGATGGCCAGCTATGATAAATGGGACGTTATTGCCAATTATTTCGATAGCACCGGTAATTACACCTCAAGGTGGCTCCCTCATACCGACTCAACACTGGGAGACAACGAATGGCAAAATGCGAGAATAGGCCTGAATGGGCCTACCGAGTTCTTCGAACCCGGAATATTAAATCCCGAGGAGGAAATGGTCATCCTGGCCCGCCTCAATCCGCCTCCGGGGAATGCCACTGATGGCAATATAACTGTCGCCACGCCTAACGGTATTCACAGCTCGATTTCATTTTCCAATCCAGGCTATGCCCGGCTTACTCCCCAATCTGAGAACATAACCATCGCCGGCGTCAAGTATTACGAGCTGGTAGAAGCAGCCCCGGCTGACGGCGCTGCCATGACCTCCAGAGCAGAATTTACTCGAAATGAGAGCGGTAGGAAAATCCTCTATAACATAAATCAGCCTACCCGAGCGGCGAAACATATCTACCCGCTCATTGGTATCAGTGAAATTCCGTCGGCAAACTGGACGGCATATTACCGATGCTTTACGTGGGGAGGGGGCCAATTCCCACGCAAAGATGGAGACGTTCGTTTTAACATCGATATCCTGGTGCGAAAAGCGGACGGCACCTTGAGGACGACTATCGCTACCGGTGTTGCCTCAGCCTATATTGATAAGGACGATGAGGGCGTCTGGATGACTATAAACGGCAATTACGAATTCCCCGGCTATACGGTGGTCGATAAAAACGACTACCTTGAGATTGACTATTATGGCCAAACCACTCTTGGCCCCAACGGCGATTGGGGATACATGCAGATAAATATAGATGACAATACTCTGCCCATATCTGAGCAGACCAGGATTGAAGCCTGAAAAGGAAAAGCCATGCTGGAGAAATTGGGAAAATTAAAACAATTACTATTAAGGCAGGACGGAAAAGGCAAGAAACTGAGCAAAGGCACGCTTAACTTCGACATGCTCTACCAGCTCTCATACATGTCCGCTATCGCCGCCGCTGGTGTGCCTCGTGACCAGATTTTCGAACATTCCGCCGAGCTCCAGTGTTCTTCTGCCGAATATTTTAAAAGAGTTGAGCTCGCCCGCACGCGACTGAAATACGATTATGCCCGGGCTTGCCGTGCTGTGGGAGAACCCCTCAAGGAAGAAGATGTAAAGGGATTCCTCCTGCGTTTCTCCAGTTCCCTCATATCCGGCGAACCGGAGGCCGATTTTCTAACGAGAGAAGCCCATGCCCAAGCCGAGGATTATGAAAATGAGTACGGGAGAAGCCTGGAATCCCTGAAAATGTGGACAGACGCCTACGTTTCACTCATCCTTTCGGCCATACTGGTGGTCGTCATTGGAATAGTCTCCACCATGATATGGAAAATTGAGAGTATTCTCATCGTCGCCATGGCCTTCATTGCCGTCGCCACCACAGCCATTGGAATCTGGCTGATATGGCTAATCTCACCAAAAGAGTCCACCGTTTTACGCTGGCCCGGTTCCAAGGAACAGAAACTCGCCGCAAAGCTCTTCAAACCTATCATAGCCATTTCGGTAATTATTGGCGCCCTCTTTTTACTGACCGGCAAGAACCTGGGCCTGGGTCTAATTATTATCTCCGCCCTGGTCTTTCCAGTTGGCTTCATTATGACGTCAGATGATAGGAAAATAGCCAAGAGAGATAATGAGGTGGGAACATTCCTGCGTTCGCTGGGTGGTGTTTGTACTGCATTAGGAACAACGGTGAACTCGGCTCTAGGCCGTATCGACCTTGATGCTATCAATGTCCTGAGGAGTTCAGTAAAAAACCTGCATACCAGACTTACCGCCGGGATTAAATCAAAACTGTCCTGGAAGAAATTTATCGACGAGACCGGAAGCGAACTGGCTAACCGTACCGTAGGTATGTTCTACGATGCTATCGAAGTGGGTGGCTCAGCCGGTCAAGCCGGTCAACATGCCGCCATGTTCGCCAACAGGGTGGCACTGCTCAGGGCCCGGCGAAGAACAGTAGCCGGCCCCTTTCGCTGGCTTTGTATCACCATGCATGGTGCTATCATTCTGATACTTATTTTTATTACCGAGGTTATCGTTTCCTTCGGAAACATGGTAGCAAAAGCCCAGGAATCAATGCCATCAACATCCGGAGGTGCTTCTCTGAGTTCCTTCTCAAGTTTTAACCTCTCAGGGCTGGAACTCATGCACCACCTGATAATGCCTCTGGTTCTGATATTCACCGTAGCCAACGCTATCGTACCGTCCCTGGCTGATGGAGGTAGTAAATATAAGATTTTAAGTAACCTGGGAATAACGTCGGCTATTTCCGGCGCAGGCCTTATCATCCTGCCGTTATTAGCCAATGCGTTATTTGCATCCGTTTCTCAAATGTAAGGAGGGAACATGGACACAGAAAACAACATAGACGATGTTGAAGCCGAATTTCAGGAAGCAAGAGATGAACTGAAAGAAATACTATTTGATATTCGCTGCTATATTATGGAAGCGCTGACACCAATCCCGAACGACCTGGAAAAGGAAAAACTCCACGAAGAACTTAAATCGGAAAGGAGGTAAAACGGTATGGCAGTTGAAAAGAAACTTGAGACTTTACAAGAAGAAATCAAGTTGCTAAAGGGCGAGGTGAAGAACTCACTGGCCAGCGTCCGAGATTACCTGCTCAATATGGAACTACCATCTTCCGAATTCTCGAATATATTGGCAGATCTCAATAGCGATGGTGGTGGTACTCAGAAAGTGATCATGGATGGCAACGTCGCCAATACCAGGGGCACCGAACCCGAAAAGCCGGAAACTGAAGAAGAGACACGGAATGAAGTAGATGAGGAATCTACAGATGAATTAGAGCAGCCTGCCGAGGATGAAGACCTGCTTAACGTGGAAGAACCCCTCGAGGAAGAACCCGAACAGTTGCCGGATGAAAGCCTGATGAACGAGGAGGAAAGCCTTAACCCTGAAGACGAACTACCCCCTCAGAATGAGGCCGGTGAAAATGACGAATTCGATACATCCGATGAACAGGATGAAGCCCTCACCCCTGAATCGGAGCTACCTATAGAGGAGGAACAGCCCATGGAATATGACCGGACCGCTACCGAAGAAAGCCAGGCAATACCGAAAGTCAACATGCTGGCGAACCTCATCAACTGGGTTGCCAGAGCCAGGAAAGAAATAGGTTACGAACAAATACCTGTCTTTCTGGAGGTCTATGGCATCAGCGGCCACCTATCGCCCGACCTGAAAGATGTCATCATACACCTTGCTGAAATATCGAGAGAGCAGCCTGAAATGGCCAGCAATGCCGAAATATGGAGCCAGTCAATGCTAGCTCTGCATGGCATCCTTACAGGTGGCGATGCTCCGCTTCATCCCATAATAACGTCCTGGACTGATACCGCTAATGAGACACCAACATTTGAGGAAGAGATAATTGAGGTGGACAAGTCAAAAGAAAAGCCGATAAAGCTTAAGCTGGTATTTCCGAATGGTGACGGCAAGAACAAGGAGTTCTGCATTGACCTTACGCCAGAGGAGGATAATAACGGCTCTTCATCTGCACACGGTAAAAAATAATCCTCCAATAAGAAAGGTGATTAACGATGGCAAAAACGCAAAAAAAGAAAGAGTTCATAGTTACCGGCGTATCGGAAGTAGACGAAAAACTCGGCGGTGGTATTCCACTTGGTTCTCTATGTCTCATCGAAGGCCATTCTGATTCTGGTAAAAGCGTATTATGCCAGCATCTAACCAATGGTACCCTGATTACCGGCGAAATTTCTGTAGCTTACTATACCACGGAAAATAACGTAAGAAGTCTAGTAAGTCAGATGGAATCGCTGGCGATGAACGTGCTGGACCATTTCCTGGCAGACCGTTTAAGGATTTACCCGTTGACCTTTCGCAGTGGAATGCAGGGTGGTCAGAAACCTTTTTACGTGCTGACACATCACTTTGCCTCCCTGCCCCAAGAATTTAAACTGGTAATCGTGGACTCCATTACCCTGCTTATCGCGCACAGCAACCCGGTAGCCATCATCGATTTCTTTTCCAGATGTAAGGGCTTATGCGACCAGGGTAGAACGATAATCGTGGTAGCACATTCTTATGCATTTGAGGAGGACATTCTCTCCCGAACCCGTTCACTATGCGATGCGCGCTTCAGGCTTCGCCTGGAGCAGGTCGGCGATAGAATGATAAAGCTCATGGAGGTACTCAAGGTACGCGGTGCCGAACGTCCGACCGGAGATGTAGTCAGCTTCGATATTGAACCAAAGCTCGGCATGAGGATTATTCCGCTTGCCAAGGCCAGAGTCTAGGAGATTAAATGCTTCACCTTCCTTTCGAAATAAAAGCCTGTCCCCAGGATTGCGGGAAGGAATGCGGGACCAACCTGGAGAAATGCCCGATATTCCCGAAACTACCCGCTGACTTTCAGGAGGCATGCAAAGTAAACCCGCATCTCCTCCAGTACCTGCATATGCTGCCGTTAGATAAGATTGACATCCCAAAGTATTACGAAAAGGTGACGCGAAAGCTGAAGGGAACAAAGGACCCTAATCTTATCTACAGGGTAAGCGGCGGAGTATTTATTCATGTGCTGGCCAACCCGGAAGACATCAGGGACTACTACATTGCCGTGGAACCAAGTATTATCGATGCCCAGAACAATACCCTTGATGATATAGAATTACGCCTTGTCGACTATGTAGAAGAACTCGAGGGTGTAGCCGAATCTTCAAAACGACTTGAAATAATCATGGAAATCGTCGAAAGGATTGTCTCTATTGATGGTCACAAAAGCCACCAACTACCCCAGGATAAAAATAGTGGAGATGGTAGTGGTGATAAAAAAGAGAAAAGGCCCCTTTTAGTCAAGCCCAAAGAAAGCAGTAAAGGGAAGATACATATTACTTCCTTCCAGTACACCAGCCTCCACTATTTACTGCGGCGCAAACTGGAAGGGATGGGAATTCTGGACCCTATGATACTGGACCCCAACATCGAGGACATCTCCTGCTCCGGGCTGGGTAATATCTTTGTGGAGCACAAGATTTTCGGCTCTCTCCGAGCCAGCATCGGCTTTGACACAAACGAAGTGCTGGACAAGTTCGTTATCGAGCTGGCCGAGAGCATCAAACACCCCGTGACCTTCCGCGAACCGGTCGTCGACGCTACCCTGCCTGATGGCTCCCGTATCAATATCGTCTACGGGACTGACGTATCTAAAAGAGGCAGTAACTTCTCCATCAGAAAATTCAGCGATACGCCTTTAAGTATAATAGAGCTTATCCAGTTCGGCGCGCTTAACTACGATATGGCCGCTTATCTTTCCATTATTATTCAAGAAGGTATGAATGTCTGGGTATCCGGGGAAACGGCTTCCGGCAAAACTACCCTGATGAATGCTCTCACCACCTTTGTTCCGCCTGAAGCCAAGATAGTAAGTATTGAAGATACCCCGGAGGTGCAGGTGCCTCATCATAACTGGATTCGCGGGGTTACCCGCGGCTCAGGCAAGTCGGGCGAAGCCTCCGAGGTATCCATGTTCGACCTGCTCAAGGCTGCCCTGCGTCAGAGACCCAACCTCATCATCGTCGGTGAGATTCGTGGTGCCGAAGGAGCCATCGCCTTCCAGGCAATGCAAACCGGTCATGCCACTATGAGCACCTTCCACGCGGCATCCGTATCCAAGCTTATCCAGCGTGTTACCGGTAACCCCATCAACGTGCCCAAGACATATGTTGACAACCTGAACGTGGTCGTCATCTGCCAGCAGGTGCGTCTGGCTAAAGGCGGGCTGGGAAGGCGCCTGACCAGCGTTAATGAAATAGTCAGCTATGATTCAATTGGAGACACTTTCTCATTTATTGAGGTATTCAACTGGAACCCTCTGGACGATACCTTCCAGTTCCGGGGTTTCCAGAACTCCTACCTGCTGGAGAATAAAATTGCGCCAAGGCGCGGCTTCCCGGAAGAAAAAAGAAGACAGATATATAAAATATTAAAGCAGAGGTCGGATGTATTGAAGCGCATTTCCGACCAGGGAAAAACCAATTTCTATGATGTCTATGCAATATTGTCCAAGGCATACCGTGAGGGGTATTTCCGTTAAAGGTATCAGAGAATGTGCAGCATGTGCTTATTGGCGCTTGCTGTAAAGGAGGCCTCGAATGCGTTTTATGGGGTTGAAAATAGGCAAATCGACCGAAAAGAATGAAAATGGTAACGCCGGAGCGAAAGGTTCCACGGCCACTCATGCAGCCGGGTTAGAAGAACAGCTTAATGGTAGAACCAATAACCTGAAGCAAACGGCAAAGCAATTGAAGAAACTCTCTGATAAAGTGAGCAGCTCAGAGGAAAATGAAGGTATTTCCCACAAACCACATGGACCTATAGCTGTGCTGGAGGTCGGGGCGGAAGACTTACTATCGGGTGCCGACATTATTAGAAAATCGGACATCGGTGACCTTCCTGAGGAAGAGGGCGAAGAGGTAAAATTGGTTGAAGTAAGCGCCAAAGCCGTCACATTGCCAAAAAGCGAAGCTGCTAACCCCCCGAAAGCCCAAGCTGCTACCCCACCGAAAGCCGAAGCCACCACCCCACCAAAAGAAGAGAAAAAACCACCACCGGAAGATGGCAGTGATTCCCTGAATAAACTCTTCAGTAATGATGAGGAAGAGGAAAATCCGCTGGCCAATCTAATTCGCTCACTGCCGGATGTGACGACCGAGGAACTAATCGAGGATTTGAATGAAATAAAGGCAATAATAAAAGATTGGCAGAAGAAATAAGCAGGAGATACCAAACACACTAGAGACATAAGCCGATGGGACTGGGGGAATACCCCGATAAAATAGGGGGTTATCATGGTTGCCTGCCATGGTATAGCAGTAGTAGCCTAAAATTGCGGGGCAACTGGATAGAATTGCCCATACTGCGTGCTGTGATTAAAAGTAGCTATGGCGCAAGAAGCGACCGGACCCTGAAACTCATGGAGGGCCGAAGATGAGTTATAAACATAATAAAAAAGGTCTGTGGGCAAGTAAACACCTGCGCTATATCATAGCCATCATGGTACTTTGCTCCATTATTTACTATTTGCCCGTTATCGGCGGCTTTTTCGGCTGGACAGGTCTTCAAAACTCCCTGAATAGCCTTCATAATTTATACGGCATCGACTTCCTGGGCCTGATATTCTTCGCTCCGGTGGTCTATGCCGCTTATGTCCTCGGGGTCATACCGGCGGTACTGTCGGCACTTATCGCCATGCTAATCCTGTTGCCCCATGCCATATTAATAGACAATTACCCCAACGCCTTGTTCAAACCCACGGCGTTCGTCATCATCCTCAGCGCTGTGGGGGCTGTAGTTGCCATGCTCCAGAAGAGCGAGCAGGAACACCGCCAGAGGATGAAAGAGATGAAATGCCTCTATGACATCGGCAGAGCAACAGGAGATAGTAACTCCATAGATGAGTTCCTGGGCAAAGTAGTAACCCTGATTCCACAGTCAATGCAGTACCCCGAAGAAACCAAGGTCAGAATTACCTTTCATGACCAGGTATTTAAGAGCCCCAATTTTCAAAAATCTCACAGCAAAGTAGCCGATAACCTGGTGGTCAACGGCGAGAATATAGGCATTGTGGAAATATATTCCTCCCGCGATAATCCCTATTTAAAGAAGAAAAACCACCTGACCAAGACCCTCGCCGAGAGAATCGGCAGCGCCATCCGGCAGGTAGAACTGGAACAATCGCTCCGCGGCTACTACGAACAACTGGAAAAGGAAGTGGATATCAGGACAAAAGACCTGGAGCAGGTCCAGGAAAAGCTTATCCGTTCCGAGCGATTGGCGGCCGTCGGCGAACTGGCCTCGGGCGTGGGGCATGAACTGCGCAATCCCCTGAACGTGATAAGGAACTGCGCTTACCTGCTTAATATGGCTCTAACCGATAAAGGTGACGAAGAGGCAGCGAACACTCTGAAAGTCCTGGATAAGCAGATTGATATCGCCAATAAAATTGTGACCGACCTGCTGGACTTCACCCGCATCAGGCCGCCGTCACAGGTCAGGGTCGACCTAAAGAATCTAATTAACGAAAGCTTATCATGGACAACCATACCAACATATGTCACCGTCCATGTTAATGTAAACGGTAATTCCCAGCAGGTTAGAACCGACCCCGAACAGATGGGGCGTGTCTTTGCCAATATCATCTCTAATGCCATACAGGCCATGAACAGTAAGAACGGAGAACTCAATATAGGCACGGGCGCTGATGATAACTTTGTCCGGATAGAGTTCCAGGACAACGGCTGCGGAATACCCGAAGAGAACATGACGAAAATATTCGAACCGCTGTTTACTACCAAGCCAAAGGGCATCGGCCTCGGCCTGGCAATTTCGAAGAGACTTGTCGAGCAAAATGGTGGCAAAATCGAAGTTGTCAGCCAGGTCGGTCAAGGCACAACCTTCACCGTAAAACTTCCGTTAGAGCAAAGGAGATAAACCCGACATGAATGATAAACTGACAGTTCTCGTGGTTGACGATAATAAAGATTTACTCGAGACCTTTGCCATGATTCTGAAGCGGCGTGGTTTCAGTGTACAAACAGCGGATAATGGGGTATCCGCCGTCGACAGGTTTAAAGAACAGAATTTTGATGTTATTTTAATGGACATCGTTATGCCCGAGATGAACGGCGTGGAAGCCTTTAAAAAAATAAAGGAGATACAGCCCGGGGCATCCATCATTCTCATGACGGCCTATTCCGAAGAAGAGCTGATTCAGACCGCTAAAGACGAGGGCGTCCGCCAGATAATCCATAAGCCCATAAGAATTGACCAGTTAATTGAACTGATTAATGAAGCAGCTGCCAGCCAGCCGATTCTCCTCGTTGATGACGACGCAGATATTTGCGAAACCCTGACAAAGGTGCTGGAACTTCAGGGATACGAGGTGCTGACGGCAGGCAGCGGCGAAGAAGCAGTGATTATTTCTCAGGAAAAAGCCTGCCAGATGGCTTTTATTGATGTCAAGCTGCCTAACATAGACGGCCTGGAGACCCTTCTCAGGCTAAAAGAAATCAATCCCGATATACTCACCATTATGATGACCGGTTTCCGCAACGAAGTTAAAGAAGCCCTGGATAAGGCTCAGGCAGCTTCGGCGATAACCTGTCTTTATAAACCATTCGACCCTATCGAAGCTGCTGACATCGTAAAAAAAATAGGTAAGAAGTCACG
>Ga0315296_10002581_pt1 | contig 15406 bp, 14 predicted proteins | sample YL17G14_18_MG_FD_203921 | JGI IMG/M metagenome (GOLD analysis project Ga0315296, IMG submission 203921) | Sediment microbial communities from Yellowstone Lake, YNP, Wyoming, USA - YL17G14_18 | ecosystem: Environmental > Aquatic > Freshwater > Lake > Sediment | place: USA: Wyoming | collected... | reverse complement strand
TCGTACTAACCGAAGAAGGCAAGCTTTCGGTTACGGATACACAGCCCGTTTCGGCCAACCAGTCCGCCTGAGGCGGATTATCTCTCTTTGATAGGCGCGATTGAGACAGAAACCGGAATTGCAGCATCAGATTGGCCTTCTCTTTTTCGGTTATCGCTGCAATCGTCCTGTTTCATCGCTGGAATCATTTCTTTCTCATCTTGACTTTGACCGATTTGTGGTTAGATTAACGTTGACCACTAAGGAGGACAGCGTGTCGGACAAGCCAGGAATCCAGGCAGATTCAAAGGTAAGTTCGGTAATCATCTACAGCGACCGTGCCTTGGTTACCCGTACGGCAAAGGTCACCGTCGAGAAGGAGTCAGATCTTGTCTTCGCAGGACTGCCCGGCAGTCTTGACGACCAGTCGATCCGGGTCAAGGCCAAGGGTTTGACGATCGGCGAAATCCAGATCCGGATGGGCTACGAGAAACAACCCCATCCCCGCGTCAAGGAAGTCGAGGATAAGATCAAAGTGCTCGAAATCGATGATCGTAAGTTGGCCGACGAGTACGCCATCACCAAAGAAAAGGAAAAATTCTTGAGTGCCATTGCGACCAGTTCGGCAACGCTGATCACGAAAGAGATAAACTCGGCTCAAGTGTCGCCCCAGTCCTGGCGTGAAGGACTCAAATTCATCGTCGAAGAACTGACCAGGTCTAGAACCCGGGTCGCCGAAATCGAACGGGAACGGGCCGACCTTAAGGAGAAGATCAACGCGGCGAATCAGGAATTGAACGACATCCGGGCTGATGTTGAACAACGGAAGGCAATTTACGTTTGTATCTCCCTAAGGGACACAGTGGTGTCGGAGAGAGATGTTCATCCGGAGAAAGCCCAGGCCTATGAGATTGAGCTGAGCTACGTCATCTACGGGGCAAGCTGGTGGACCTACTATGAATTGCGCGGCAACCCGGCTGAGAAACAGCTTGAGATTTCGTACTTCGGCAAGACGCGCCAGCGTACCGGCGAAGACTGGGATGACACCAAACTCATTCTGTCGACCGGCATGCCGGCCCTGGGCGGGGTGGCGCCTGAGCCGTCGCCATGGTACATCAGTTTGTATCGTGCCCGGCCGCGGGGGGAAGCGGCCGACTACGAGGCGGCGGCTGGATCCCGGGCCGCAGCCCCGGCCATGAAGCCCAAGAAAGAAATGACGGTGGAGCAGGCTCCACCTGAACCACAGCCGGTTGAAGCCGGCATTGCCATCTGGTATCCGCTGCCCGGTAAGTACACGATCAAGAGCGGTGATCAGGAGCGAAAAATTCTGATCAAGAAGATGCCATTTGAGGCCGAATTTTCGTACTCAACCCTGCCTCGTATTGCCCAGCTTGCCTATCTTACCGGCAAGATCAAGAACACGACCGATTTTCTCCTGCTGGCCGGGGAAGGTAACACCTACGTCGGGGACGATTTCACGGGCCGGGTCTACGTGCCGACCGTGGTGCCGGACGATTTCCTCACCGCGTCCCTGGGCGCGGACGAGCGGGTCAAAGTCAAGCGTGAACTGAAGAAGATGAAAGTGGACAAGGGCGGCATCTTCGGCTCCAAAACCAAACACGAGATGGCTTACGAGAACTCAATCGAGAACTTCCACACCAAGGAATTGACCTGCAAGATTGTCGACCAGGTGCCGGTTCCGACCGACCCCAGCATAAAAGTGAGCGATGTCAGGTTTGAACCCAAGCCGACTGAAGAGAACAAGGACCAGGGCATATACACCTGGAAAATCGTGCTGCAGCCAAAGGCCAAGTTCACGATCAAAGTCTCGTTCTCGGTTGAAGCACCGGGCGAGGCGGAGGTCCAGGGGCTTTCTGCTTAAGTCAAGCCATACTGCCGGGTTTCAGCCGGTATGGCCGATAATGACGCTTTTATATCCAATTATGACTAATTATATATAAATTCATATTGACAAAACAGTGGATTTGTATATAATTGTGGTCAGAACGCCTAAGAGGAGGTGATGTCTTCTCAAAGAACAATGGTTTTCTTTCTTTGCGAAGGGTCAACTTTAACTAAGGAGGTAAAATGAGATACCTGATGGCCCTTATGGTTGTGGTTGGGATTAGCTTCGCCTTCACGCCCAACTCGTTTCGACTTCAGTCGACAGCGTACCTGTTTGAGGACGACTACGACCTGATATTCGATCCGGCGCGACTACCGCTCATTGAAGGCTCCCGGCTCTATACCAACCTGTCCAACTTGGTCAGCAGCGATGAAGATGTGTTCGGCACCGCAACCGCCAACTACTATCTATTTGCGGGCTCGACCAAACTGGGCAAACTCTACCCGGGTTTCATCTACGACAACTACACGATGAAAGATCCTGTTTCCACGGGCCTGGTCGGCCGTCTGGGCGACACGCTGTATGGTGAAGGCCAGACTGAATTCATCGACTGGCGTGACCTGGACAACAACGGCGCCTTTGATTTCAAATCGGTCGACTCCCGCAAAGCGCATGCATGGAGTGAACAATACGATACCGACTTCCTTTTCGCAATCGGCACCAAAATGGGCGAGAACAAGCGAGTCGGCTTCTCATACACCCATCTTAACAGCGGTTTCAAGTACACTTACCCGGTATGGAACCATCTGTACGACCGCAAAGACTCAAACTTAATCAGCGGGCTCTACACGTCCACCTACTATGACTCGGCCGAAGGCTTGACCAAGACGACCTACACATCGCACGACTTTCACCTTTCGGGCTGGCTTGACTCGGACCAGTGGAGCGCGGGCATCAGTCTCAAGTTCATACCCGCTTCCTATACGATCGACGTCGGCAACTATGACTCGATCTACGACAACCGCAGTCCGGCCAACCCGGCGATCGTTGACTACATGATGAGAACGGTTTCGGATACGTCGATGATGCCATATTCAGGGTTCACTATTCCGACTACGCTGAAGCTGTTCTATAACTGGAATGACAAGACGCAGAGCCGTGTCTACTTGACCTACAGTATGGGACGGTCCGGCCTATCCGACAATGCCGGTGGCCTGACCATCACCAAAGTTGACAGCACTTGCCGTCCGGGTAAGATGCTGGTCAACGACACCGTCACTCACACCTACTTCGGCGACCGCAATGACGACGATATCTCACTCATGACCCAGCACTTCTTCAAGGTTTCGGACCGCTTCGACCTCGCATTCGGTCTTGGTTTCTCGAACGAGTCCTTCACGGACGAACTGAACGACAGCCTGATTTCCTATCAGTACCGTTCATTCAATGATGGTGACACGCTGGCCGACCGCGACGATACGACTTTCGTTACGACCAGAACCGAGTGGTGGTTGACCAAGACGACCGGCGTCTACCGGACCGTATATCTGCCGGTGGGTCTGGAATTCAAGATTTTCAACCCCCTCAAGCTGAGGCTCGGCGCTCAACACACGGTCAGTTTCCGTGACGAGACTAAGGTCGATGACCTGAAGGAATTCCTGCCGGCTAAGACTAAAGTCACGCTCGGTGACGGCACGAGCTACGAAACCATGGCTCCTCAGACGCGCAAGCCCTCAACATCGACTGACAAGCCGACAATTCATGAGACTGAGTACTACTATGGCCTAGGCTGGAATGCCACCGACAACCTACAATTCGACCTCATGCACTTTGCCGAACTCACTGATCTCACGGAATGGAAGCTGTCCGTAACCTTCAAGTTTTAACTGTTAGGAGGTAGACATGAGAAAACTGATAATCATTTCTGCAGCGTTAATTCTGCTGGTGGGTTGCGGCAAGAAGGATAACCCTTTTGCGCCGAATACCGATGTCAACACCGGGAAGCTTGACAATCTCGGCAAGGTATTGAGGTTTGAGCCCGGTTATAACCAGCCGCTTACGGCAAACGAGATCCGCATCTACTTCGACGACTACATGGATTCGTCGACCATCAACATCACGAACCTCACCGTCTACGATGCTGTAGCCCGGGGCAATGTGACGGTAACGGTAACCTACAACAAGGACGCCCGCCTGGCGATATTGGCCGGCACCTTTATTGACAACACCAAGTTCCTGATCACGGTCAAGGCCGACGTGAAGACACTTGGCGGCCAGTTGCTGGACGGGAACGGTAATGGCCGGTCCGAGGGAACGCCCTACGATGATCAGCTCAGTCTGTGCTGGAGAGGCACCGGCAATGCGATTTTCGTGCGGACCTCCCCGCCGTTATTTGACTCGACGACATCGACTCCGTTCCGGACTGGTAGCGTTCCGACTGATACGAACGTTCTCACTATCCAGCTCAGATTCGCCAATGGCCCGATGGACAGTGCTTCGATTACTGATGTTAACAACTACGAACTGAAGACCGGCGGCAGCCCGGTAGGTCTTAGATGGGTTGCCTGGAGCGGGACCGGCGTTGACCTTAAGGCAACCACCAATTTGACCGCGAATACACTGTACGACTTCATGATCAAAGGCGCCAAGGTCAAGGCACGGAAAGACACGACCGGCCTGGATAACTACCTCTTGATACTGGATGGGGATTACGACGGACCGGAAGCGACTGAGCCGGACCGGAAATGGCAGTTCTTCACGGCCGGGACCAATACCCCGCCGCGGCTGTCCGGTGTCACCCGGATTGCGTCACCGCCCGGGGCCTCATTCAACTTCAACGCGCGCATGAAAGACAACACGCTGACTTCGGACAAGGTCAAAGTCTACGATGCGGCCGGCTATGTACCCGGTTCGTTCGTCTTCAGCCCGGATACGAGTGTGGTGCAGTACTACTACCAGCGAACGGTTGGCGCAACACTCCAGTACTTTGTTTCCAAGGAAGTGCAGGCCAACACAGCGCTGAAGTTCGACGGCAACAACAACGGAATCGGCGGCGAACCATGGGATGACAAGTGGGGTAGTTTCTAAATCCCAAGAGAATCGAAAAGGGAAGGCTTTATGCCTTCCCTTTTCTTTTCGTAGGGTAATGGGTAAGCCTTTCTAAAAATGTCGTATCGCCCGTCTTGATTTCCTCCCCCTTGCCGAAGGTCTCGTAACGAAGAGAGAGAACGGGGGAGGATTGAGGTGGGGGTGAAAAAGGGTAAATAGACCGTCGAGGGAGGGGAATAGCGAGTTATGTTTCTGATTTTTTAGAATAGCTAAACTGTTACTTCGTAGGTTATAACGAGGAAGTAATCCGGAAAATCGTTGTTGATATATCGAAAGAAATTGCTATAATCATTGTGAAGAATACATCTTATGCCCGGCATGACACTTAACGAATATCAGACACTGATCAGAGATATATATTTTGACAAAGACGCGAAGCGCGGTCTAGCCCGGACCTTCGGCTGGCTCGTCGAGGAGATCGGGGAGTTGTCAAGAGCGATAAGGAAGCAAGATAAGGATGCGGTTCGAGAAGAACTTGCCGACTGTATTGCCTGGCTCTTGAGCGTGGCTTCCATTCTGGAAGTCGACGCCGAGTCGGCCATGAAGAAATACCAGAACGGTTGCCCCAAGTGTCATAAGAAACCTTGTGTTTGTGAAGAGAAATCACCGTAATCAAGCTGTTCACCCCGTTAGAAGCCTCGGACGTTTGCGAGTATATGTTGCCTGCAGGCGGAAATGGCGTGTGTGCTGCATGCGGAGCTGAACGAGTGCCATCCAGGTCTTCTAACGGGGTAAATCACTGTAATCAACGCCAACTTGAGTTGGCGAGGAGGTTGTATGATTGAATTCATCCTGGCGGTCAGCATCACCGCTCTATCGCCTCCGTCTGACGTCAGAGCAACTGATGCCCCGAACGATGGGGGCGGATCGATCGGTGTATGCTGGCAGCTTTCCCCGGACGATGCCATGGTGACCGCGTACCGCATTGAAAGGGCCGAGTGGGCCAAGGATTTTGTGGATGTCGGTTTTGTGCCACGGTCCACCGCGGTTTTTGTCGATACCCGGGCGGCGAACCGCGTTAACTATTCTTATCGAATTATTGCCCTGCAGGACACCTTGAGGTCCGCCTCAGGGTCCACCGGCTACGTCTGCAGTTATGGGCAGTGGTTTCATACCAAGCGCGTCAATGTCATTATTGGAGTCGTTGTTTTCGGCTTTCTCATCCTTTGGTTCGTCTATCATGCCCGGCGGGGCAAGAACCTCTTCATAAGACGAATCGCCGGGCTGGACGCAGTCGAGGAAGCTGTCGGTCGGGCCACCGAAATGGGCAAGCCGATTCTTTACGTGCCGGGCCTGGGGTCGATCGGAGATGTGGCGACGATTGCTTCGCTCAACATACTGGGCGAGGTTGCCCGCAAGACCGCCAAGTACGAGACAACGCTTCTCGTTCCGAATCGAGATGCGATCGTCTTCACCGTGGCGCAGGCGATGGTAAAGGAAGCCTATACCAGGGAAGGCCGGCCCGATGCTTACAGAGCCGAGAATGTCTTTTTTATTACCGACAGCCAGTTTGCCTATGCGGCGGCGGTCGACGGCCTAATGGTCCGGGAGAAACCGGCAACCAATTTTTTCCTGGGCATGTTCTGGGCCGAGTCGCTGATTCTGGCCGAAACCGGGGCGACGACCGGCGCCATCCAGATTGCCGGCACGGACTCGGTATACCAGCTACCGTTCTTCATTACGGCCTGCGACTATACGTTGATTGGAGAGGAACTCTATGCCGCTTCAGCCTATCTCTCCCGCGAAGCCACCCTGCTTGGTTCGCTTAAGGCGCAGGACTACGGCAAAATAATCATCATCACTCTCATCATCGTTGGCTCGGCATTCATGCTTGTCGGTGCGATCGGCGGCCTCGGGTTCTTCAAAGAGATCTACCACTTCTTTTCGGTCAGCTAAGGAGGTCGATAATGCAACGGCGCATTCCAATGGCCATCTGTCTTATCATGGGGCTTTTTATGATTGTCCAGTACATGATTCCTCATCAAGTCTCGACGCAGGCCTATGAAGAGATGCTGAAATGGGACCGGATTATCATTGCTTTCGCCTTGATCCTGTCGACCGGCAGTCTGGTCACTCACCACTGGTCAAAAATCACCCGGAAAAAACAAGGTTGGTATTTCAGTATTGTCACTCTGGTCGGTCTGGCGATCACGTCATTCATCGGCGTGGTCTGGGGTATCCGGGCGGGCACCGCGCTCCACACCATCTTCGTGAACATGATCGTACCTCTGGGTTCGTCGATGTTTGCCATCCTCGCATTTTATATGGCTTCGGCGGCCTATCGTGCGTTCCGGGCGCGTAACAAGGAAGCGACTCTGCTTCTGGTGGCGGCGTTCATAGTCATGCTGGGTATGGTGCCGATCGGTTCTCTCCTGTGGGACAAGCTGCCCGACGTCGCGCAGTGGATTCTTAATGTGCCTAACCTGGCGGCGAAGCGAGCGATTTTCTTCGGTGTAGCGCTTGGCGTAATTGCGACCTCCATCAAGATCATCTTCGGTATCGAACGCGGCTGGATAGGAGGCAAGTGACATGAAAGCATTCGAATGGCTTTTCAAGATTGACCGTCGGATCATCTTCCTGATCCTGGCCGCAGCCGTGATCCTGCCCTTGCTGGTCCCGCTCAACCTGGGCGTGAAGATATCGCAGCCGGTCAAGAACCTGTTTGACGAAATCGACCGTCTTGAACCCCAGAGCAAGCCGCTGATGATTTCGGTTGACTTCGACCCTAACTCGATGCCCGAATTGTATCCGATGTACCTGGCGGTTCTCCGGCATGCCTTTGCTAGGAATGTCAAGGTTGTGATTCTTGGGCTATGGTTGACCGGCATCAACATCGGCGAAGAAGGGTTGCGCGAAGTTTCGGCCGATTTCAAGAAGATTAACGGACAAGATTATGTATTCCTGGGTTGGAAAGCCGGGATTGCCGCCGTGATTTTAGGAATGGGTGAAAGCATCGAGCGGGTTTTTCCGGCCGACTACTACAACACGCCGCTTGATTCGCTTCCGCTGATGAGAGATGTCCGGAACTACTCGGACATCCCGCTTTTCGTCTCGCTGTCCGCGGGTGACCCCGGCTACCGGCAGTGGGTTACGTACGCCGGGTCAAGCTACAGTCTGCGTATCGGGGCGGGCGTCACGGCCGTTTCGGGCGCCGATGCCTACCCGTATCTTCAGACCGGTCAGTTAGTCGGGCTCCTGGCCGGCATGAAGGGCGGAGCCGAATACGAGAATCTCGTCAACAACGCCGGGTACTATAAAGGCGATATGATTGCGACCAAGGCAATGGATTCCCAGTCCCTGGCTCACCTGGCCATCATGATCCTGGTGATAATCGGCAATGTCGGGTTTCTGCTGGCAAGGAGGAAGAAATGACGGTATTCTGGACCTGGATTGGTGCTTTACTGACACTCTGCATATTTTCCTTCTTGTACAAGGACAACCCGTTTTACAAGTTTGCCGAGCACCTTTTTGTCGGCATTTCGCTCGGCTACAGCATCGCCGTGACCTGGCATAACGCGGTCTTCCCCGAGCTCTACGTGCCCTTGTTCCGCGATTTCCACCCGGCCAATCTGCGGCTGCTTATACCATTCATACTGGGGCTCATGTATCTTACCCGGTTCATCCCGAAACTGTCGTGGATGTTCAAACTGCCGATTGCGTTCCTGCTTGGCCTGTTCTCAGGCGCGGCGATACCCCGTGAGTTTCAGGCCAACATCATAAAACAGATTCAAGGAAGTCTGCTGACGGCCGACTCATTCGCGAGATGGGATATCGCCCTTTTTGCGGTAGTCGGGTTTGTCGGTGTTATCTGTTCGCTTCTCTACTTTTTCTTCTCGCGCGAACGGAAGGGCATCCTGAAGCCGGCATCGGAAATCGGCATTGTATTCCTGATGGTTGGATTTGGCGCCTCGTTCGGCTATACGGTGATGGCCCGCGTCAGCCTGCTTATCGGCCGGGTTCAGTTCCTGCTGGGTAACTGGCTGCATATCATCAAGTAGGAGGTCGGGCGGTCTCTGGCCCAAAGTGACCGAGCCGCCCCAGAAGCCTTGCTCCGTATGCCGTAGGGGCAATTCACGAATTGCCCTTCTCTTGGGCGGTTCTTGAACCGCCCCTACATAATCCTTTGCCGATGAGCCTATTGATCTCGGCATTGCTTCGTTTACGGAAATGAATAGGATCAAATGCTTCTCCCTACGGGACACAGAGGTGATTTCGTTCAGAATGAGAACCCCGAGGTGCGGAAGCCGTGCATCACCCAGGCTAACGATATCAACGTTATGAACGCTCTAAACGTTCTAACGATCTTAACGCTCTAACGCTATTGACGATCTAACGATCATAACGGTATTAACGTTCCAAACGACCCTATTCGTCAAGACAGTTATGCCGAAATCAATAAGCATCCATCCACAAAGAAAAGGGTAGAAGAGAGATCTCTTCTACCCTGATTCTTCTGGTCGAGCGTCTTTACTTTATGTCGGACGAGGTCAGTTCAACGTCGGCGATTAGCTTTATTCCAACCACCGTGTTTTCAGAATGGGTGTGGACACCACCGATGCCATCAGCCAGCCATGTATACGAAATGAAGCCGGCGGTGTTGTATTCCGTCTTCCAGGCCTTGTAGTCTCCCGCCTTGACCGTGACGTCCTCTTCGGCAATCACCTTGGCGGTGACGCCGCTGTCCGGGTGCCAGGTTTTGCCGGCTTCAAGCGGCAGCGCCAGCACCGTATCCGGCTTGGTGTCGTCCAGTTTCGCGTACGAAAGAATGTAGTCGCCGGCGTCACGCAGATAGTACTTGCTGGTTGATGTGGTCGTCTGGCCGGTTGCTTTGACGGTCGTGTTTGTGGTGGAAACGAATTCGACGACGTCTTCGCCGCTGGTCAACTTGGCTTCGGCTTTTGCCTCGGTCTTTGAAGTGCTGGTCGTAACGATCGTCGTATCAGTCTTGGTGTAGCCCTGATAATTCCACACACTACCGACCGCCATCGGTGAATAGTCAGCGCCGCCGAAAATACCGCAGCTGACAAACATCAAGATTGGCAAAGCTAAGAGTAGCTTCTTCATTTTGTTATGTCACCTTTTCGGTTTGGTTTGATCGACATGGCCCGTTTGTTGCTCGTTGGAGTCGGGCCGCGTAAAAAGCATGGCACCCTGAACAGGATGGTCAGAGCTGTGCACGTTCCCGCAACCAGGTTCCTTGCTGAGCCGAGGAACAGGTGCCAGTCATATTCCGGTAGATGTAGTTAATTGGCAATTATAGCGGGATTCATCGAAATGTCAAGGCTGGTGAGCGTCTTGCCCAAACGGTCAGGCGCCATTGCTCGCCCCGTTACACAGATATTGTTTAATCGGGGTCATTGCGAACCCCGACCGCGTGGTCGGGGTGTGGCAATCCTTCATTTTTCTTTAATACGGGCAACAAAATCCCCCTCCGTTCCCCCTTTGATACAAGGGGGATATAGGGGGATTAGAGATTGCGCGGATAACGGAAAATCAGGCCTTGGCCTCTGGCTCAGGTGTCGAAGGTTCAGGATACTTCTGCTTGACAAAGTCGATTATCTTGTTCCGCAGGTCGCCTTCAGGCGGGAAGTAAAGAAAGAGGCCCCGGAAGTTGTTGAGGAAAGTCCGTTTGGCAAAAGGGCTTAGCAGGATCCCATTCTTGCCGGAGTAATATCGACGGAATTCCTTAAATTGCCGCCGGTTCGTGTAGTATAGCTTTTTGATGGTGACAGAATTCTGGTCGAGAACATACACCGTCGGGAGAAAGAACGAATTGAGCGAGGCGAACAGAAAGAGAAAACCGAGTACGACCCAGAAGGCGTCATAAAAGGTCTGAATCAGAACAAGAAAGAAGATGACTATCGCCAGAGAAACCACGGTCTTGATCGGTGAATGCCGGGCGGGATGAAACGTCCAGGTTATCTCGTCAATGATGTGTGCATTTCGATCCCCCCCACCCTTACCCTCCCCCTCGAGGGGGGAGGAAACAGGAGGGGGTGAAGTTTGGATTTTGGCGAATTGAAACATTAGTGCTCTTCGGTGTTTAAGGTCTTGAATATCGAACTTACCATTTAATCTCTGCAAATGACAGTGGGCCCGATCCGACTTGAACGGATGACCAGCTGATTATGAGTCAGCTGCTCTAACCAACTGAGCTACGGGCCCAAAGACGCTAGACAAGCCGCCGGGAACCGGCGGCAGAAAACAATCGAACAGCGTCAATATAACCGTAACGGGTGAGTTGTCAAGGGCGCGATTCACGCCGGGCCTTCATGGCCGGCAGCAATTCTCCTTGACAAGAAACGGTTTCTGATTACACTTCCAACATGAAAAAACTATTGTCATTCTCCCTCATTTTTGCGCTTTTTTTCGTTGCCTGCCCCAAGGAAGAAGAAGAGGAACCGCCCCCGACCCCTCCGGCCCAGAAGAACGCGATTGACCTGCTGCCCAAGGATAACGAAATCAGCGGGTGGACCAAGAGCGAAGCGGTCCGGATCGCCAGCACGGGCGATGAATTGACTGCGATCATTGACGGCGAGGCCGTTCACTACATCAACAATAACTTCAAAGAAGCGGTTTTTCAGAATTATCAAGGTGTGATCGGCTCCAGTACGGTTTCCCTTGAAGTAAGGATCTTTGACATGCGCGACACGACCAATACCCGGAAGGTCTACAAAGATGTTGCGGCCGGCGGGGAACAGCCCTGGGACAACCATCCCGGCGTTGAAGGCCGTATCAATGACAGCTTCCTGGCCAGCTACATGGTCGAATTCTGGGAAGCCAAGTTCTACGTGCGGATTGTCATTCGTGAGAAGAGTGCGGCCGCGCTGGACATCGCCAAGACATTCGGCCTCAACATCTCGGCGGCAATCAAAGAGTAGCCTTGGATGAAGAATATCTCGCGCCGTGATTTTTTGAAACAGGCGATGGCGGCTGCCTTGTCGGCCGCCCTTCTGCCCAGGGGCCCTTCTCTTTTTGCCCAAGGGCCGGAAACGGTCGACCTGGTGGTCGTAAAAGGAGACAAGGTTAAGGCGCTGAAAAAGGCACTTGAGGCCTACGGCGGCATCAGCCGGTTCGTCAAGCCCCAAGACCGGGTCTTAATCAAGCCCAACATCTCTATTGCCAGCCCGCCGGAGTGGGGCGCGACGACCAGCCCGGAAGTTATCGTCGGAGTCGCGCGTGCTTGCCTGGACGCAGGCGCCAAGCGGGTCATTGTCGCGGACTACCCGTTGCGCGCACCCGTCGTCTGCTATGAGAAGTGCGGGCTTAAGAAGGCGCTGGAAGAACTCAAGGAAGTGGACGTCCTTCTTCTGACCCAGGAGCGGTTTTTTGTCGAAACTGAAGTCCCCAAAGGCCTGGTCTTGAAATCGACAAAGATCGCCCGTGAGCTGTCCAAGACCGATGTCCTGATCAGCCTGCCGACGGCGAAATCACACTCGGCGACCGGTGTCAGCATGGGCCTTAAGGGTCTGATGGGACTTATCTGGGACCGCGGTTACTTCCATCAGGATGTCGATTTGAACCAGGCGATTGCCGACTTGGCGACCGTGATCAAACCGAAGTTGATCATCATGGATGCTTCCCGTGCCCTGACCTCAGGCGGTCCGGGCGGGCCGGGAGTTGTCAAAGAGCTCAATACGATCGTAGCGGGTGTTGACCCGGTGGCGGTCGATTCCTACACGGTCGGTCTGACTAAGTGGTATAACAAGGTCTTCCTGGGCAAGAATGTGAAACACATTGCCCTGGCGAGCAAGATGGGACTGGGTGAGATTGACGTAGGCAAACTCAAGATTAAGGAGACGAGCGTCTAAGCCGGCGTTGATGCGTCATCAACCCCTCTCCCGGTGATCGATTGACCGCTAAGGGTGGACCGCTTCGAAAATATCCATGAGATTACTTAAGACCATTCGTTTCATAATCCAGGCAATCTTCCTCGGCCTGTTCATCTACTTCTTCGCCGCAACGGCCACGGTCGCCAATCATCTCTACATAAATCCCTTTTTTTCATCCGATCCATTGATTTTTGGGACGACGTCAGTTGCCCTTCGGATGCTACTGCCGTTTGTCCTGCCGCTCATCCTCATTCTGTTGACGGCCGTCTTTGGGCGGTTCTTCTGCGGTTTTGTCTGCCCGCTCGGGACGATGATTGACGGCAGCGATTTCATGATTGGCAAGGTACGTCCCGCTGCGAAATCGTTCAAATCGTTCAAATACTACTTGCTCCTATTCCTCGTTGTTATATCAGTTGTGAGCGCATCCCTGCTCCATCTTTTTGACCCGATCACAATCACCAGCCGTACCTTCACCGCGGTCTTGCGGCCGGCCGTAGGATTCTTCAAAGACAGCGGGCAGGTTCACAACGGATTTGTCTTCCTCGGCATTTTCGTGCTGATACTAGGACTCGGGATTGTGCAGAAGAGATTCTGGTGCGGTAACATCTGTCCCCTGGGAGCTTTGCTGGGAATTGCCGGCCGCCTATCGATCGTCCGGTTCTCCATGAAGGACGAGTGTACGGAATGCGGTGTTTGTGAACGGGTCTGCCCGACCCGAGCAATCAATATTGAACAGCGGCATGTTTCCCAGTACGAGTGTATTCGGTGTCTCGCATGTTTAGAAGACTGCAAGGAGCATGAAATGCGATTGACCCTGGCACGGCCAAGCCTGGGGCACCGGGCGCCGGACCTGTCGCGCCGAGGCTTTGTGGGAGCGGTGGGCTTAGGACTGGTCGTTGGCCCTCTGCTCAAGACCGAGCTTCTCGGGCGGACGAGTCTGGCGAGGATCATCCGTCCCCCGGGATCAATCCCCGAGGGTCGGTTTCTTGATGCCTGCGTGCGTTGCGGCGAATGCATCAAGGTCTGTCCCACCAACGGGCTCCAGCCGACTATTCTCCAGCGCGGTTGGCACGGCCTGTTTGCGCCGCAATTGGCTACGCGCATCGGCGGGTGCGAGCGCAACTGCAACGGATGCGGGCAGGTTTGTCCAACCGGGGCAATCCGCAAGCTTTCTCTTGAGGAGAAGAGCTATGTGAAGATCGGCACCGCCGTGATTCACAAAGAGATGTGCCTGGCCTGGGAACAGGATAAGTTGTGTCTCATCTGCGATGAGACGTGCCCCTACAACGCGATCGATTCGCGACAGGTCGACATCATGGGCAGCAAGCTGTCGCGTCCGTTTGTGAACGAGGAGCTATGTACCGGTTGCGGCATCTGCGAATCCCGCTGCCCGATTGCCGGCCCTTCGGCAATCGAGGTTCTGCCGATCGGTGAGGAGCGATTGCGGAGCGGTCCTTACATCACGCCCCGCAAGAAGGCCCTGCGAGAGTCGCTGGAAAAGGGGATTTTCGAAGACGTACCGACGGGGTTTACCGAGTGAGAATAGAGTACCGGGCGAGAGTAGAGAGAGAAACCGGCGCAAAGCTGATAGAGTGGCCATATCACTTGGTTATGAATCCAGCCGGTAAGAGATGACGAATCTGCTGCTGATTCTCGTCCTGGCGAATCAGAGCAAACAGGCACTGCCGGGTAAACCGTTCGGTCTTTCGGCGGAGAGTTACTTATTCATTGCTACTGAAGCCGGTGTCTACCGCTACGACAAGCGGGCGCTCGAATGGTCGGTCATCACGACTAAGAACGGCCTGCCTCGTGACCGGGCAACCCTGATCGGAGTAAATGAGGGGCTGCTCTGGGTCGGAACCGATTCGGGAATCGGGCTCGCCGATCTGAAACTTCTGAACTTCCGGGTTGCCGAGCCCGTGCCGATCAGCGGGATATGTTTTGATGATGACTATGTCTATGCGGGGAGCCCCGCCGGCATTCTTCGCTACGACAAGTATAAGGACCGATGGGAGCGGTTCGAGACCAAGGGCGGGGTGCATGATCTGACCAGGACCGAGGAACAGCTTTTTGCGGCCACTGACTCAGGGCTGGCCATCTTCAATACCCGGTATGAGAAGTTCGAGGCCCTGCCTTTCAAGATCGAGGAAGCGCTCAGCCACATTATTGTCGCCAATCAAAACCTGTTCTTCATAGGCACCGCGCACATTTTTCAGTACAAAAAGACGACGCGAGGGTGGGGACGTTTTGAGGGTTTTGTTATCAACGACTATGCGGTGCGGGGCGATTCGGTTTGGGCCGCAACCGACGACGGGATACTCATCTACGACGATTTGCTGGGCAGCTGGTCACGCTACCGGCAGGACGAGTGGTTGCCGGATAAGAGGATCACATGCATTTCGGTGACCGGCGATTTCCTGATTTTTGGCAGTGACCAGGGCATCAGTATCGTGGATAATGACAAGAAGACGTGGAAGCGCTACAGTCTGACCAACGGTCTGGTCGAGGAGAAAATCGTCCGGGCGTTCGAAGAAGGAGGACAGGTCTATCTGTTATCGCCCGGATGGCTTCAGTGGCTTGACGATAAGGGCAACTGGAAGCGGCAGAAGATCGAAGGGGCTGCTGCCCGGAGGCCCCGTTT
>Ga0315296_10002580_pt1 | contig 15406 bp, 16 predicted proteins | sample YL17G14_18_MG_FD_203921 | JGI IMG/M metagenome (GOLD analysis project Ga0315296, IMG submission 203921) | Sediment microbial communities from Yellowstone Lake, YNP, Wyoming, USA - YL17G14_18 | ecosystem: Environmental > Aquatic > Freshwater > Lake > Sediment | place: USA: Wyoming | collected... | reverse complement strand
CTCCAAGCGTCAAGCGGCCTTCCTTGCGGCCCTGGAAGCCTGCGGCACGATCAAGGGGGCCGCACGCGCCGCCCAGGTGTCCCCCCGCTCGCATTACACGTGGCTCAAGGAGGACCCCACCTACGAGGCCCGCTACCGTGACGCGGATCAGGCCGGGACAGACAACCTCATCCACGAGGCCACCCGCCGGGCCGTCGAGGGGGTGGAGGACGTGGTGCTGTTCGAAGGCAAGCCGGTCAAGGTCGGCGGCAAGACCCTGGTGCGGCGGCGGTTCAGCGACAACCTCCTGATGTTCCTGATCAAGGCGAAGCGGCCGGAGTACCGCGACCGCGTTCAACTCGATCTCCGCAATCCCCCTGGACAGGGAGGCGACCCCGATGAAGGGGAACGGAAACTCAACGAGCCTCCCCCGCCCGATGACTGAGCCACCGCAAATAGAGGCCGGTGTCGGTGAGGGCACAAGCGCGACGCGCCAGGATGCCCCCAGTACCCCGCCGATAAGCGCGCGAGACCAAAGCATCGCGGCCTCTGAACCGGAGCGCCCCGGCTTCGGCGACTGGCACAAGGCGATCCCGCGGGGCCGGCTGGCCAACGTGAAGTGGCGCCGCCATGTGTGGGGCCTCGCCGGCCACGACCGCGACATCCAGGCCCACATCCTCCGGTGTTGCCGCGAGGACCTGCTTTACTTCATCAACGGCTTCGTGTGGCTCTTTGACCCGCAGCGGCCGGCCAGCCTGCCCTGGACGACCTGGCCGTACCAAGACGACGCCCTATGTGCGATCCTTCGCAGCGTCTGGGGCGATTACGACCTCCTGATCGAGAAGTCCCGCGACATGGGCGCGTCTTGGATGGTGCTGGTCACATATCTCTGGCTCTGGCTGTTCTATCCGCAGATGGCGTTCCTGTGCATCAGCCGAACTGAGGACCTCGTGGACCGCACCGGCGACCCCGACACCCTGTTCTGGAAGTTCCGGTTTGCGCTGGCGAACCTGCCTGCTTGGATGCGCCCGCCGACGCGAGAGGCCAACCTTCACATCGAGAACTTGGCCAACGGCTCCGTGATCGACGGGCGCGCTACCTCCAAGGACGCGGCCAGGGCCGGCCGCCGGAAGTCGCTCTTGGTGGATGAGCACGCCAGCATCGAGCAAGCGGCCGACGTGGAGATGGCCACCGCTGACGTTTCGGCCAACCGCCTGCGCGTGTCCACCCCGAAGGGCATGAACACCTTTGGCCGGCTACGGCACAGCGGCAAGGTCAAGGTCCTCACGCTTCACTGGTCGAAGCACCCCATCAAGTCGCGCGGGCTCTACACATCCAAGGGCGTCGTCGTGGAGGTCCTGGATGGCTACCGCGGCCCGGTCACGTCCCTTGTGCCGGCGGACGACGCCGGCGAGCCACGGCGCGTCACGTATGATTTCCCTGACGGCTACCCCTTCGTCCTGGACGGTCGCCTGCGGTCGCCCTGGTACGACGGCGAGTGTGTGCGCCGGGGCTCGGACATCGAGGTCGCCCAGGAACTCGACATTGACTACCTACGATCCGGCCATGCGTGGTTCGACGGCAATGTGGTGGCCCGGCTGCGGGCAACGACCGTCCGGTCGCCGGACCTGGTGGGCGATCTCGTGTACCGCGTGCTGCCCGAGGACCGGATCGCCCTGGACGGCTTCGTGGCCAGCCCGCGCGGGATGCTGCGGCTCTGGTGTCCGCTCGGGGCCGACGGGCGCCCCTCTCAGCACGCCAACTACGCCGTGGCCTGCGACATCTCGGAGGGTACAGGGGCCTCGAACTCCGTGGCGAGCGTGTATGACTGCACGAACGGGCGCAAGGTGGCTGAACTGGTGACGGCTCAGCAGTCGCCGGAACACTTCGCGCGGACGGTCGTGGCCCTGTGCAACTGGTTTGCCGGCGGGACCGGTTGGCCGTTCCTCGTGTGGGAGCAGACCGGCCCTGGTCTGATCTTCGGTAGGGAGGTTCACCGGCTCGGCTACACCTACGTTTACTTCCAACGCCGCGAGGATGAGGTCAGCCCGCGGCGGCGCGATCAACTGCGCATACCGGGCTGGCCCGCTTCCAAGAACAACAAGTTCCTGCTCCTGGGCGACTACCGGCGGGACCTCGGGTTGGGGACTTTCATTAACCCCAGCGCCGCAGCGGTCGATGAACTCTTGCAGTACGTGATGGATGATGAGGGTTGCCCGTTGCACGAGCGGTTGGTCGAGGAGAAGTCAGGGGCCCGGCTTGCCCACGGCGACCGCGTGATCGCCGACGCCCTGGTGAACCTGGCCAGGAAGGAGCAGCCCAAGTACGTGATGCCGGCCCGCGACGTACCCAGGACCTCGTACATCGCCCGCCGGCACGCGGCCTTGGCGAACCGATTGAGGGAACGCGATGAGTAACGGCGACAAGGTCAACCCTCTGCCCGAAGATCCGCTGTGGCCGGACCTGGAGAACTGGTTTACCTACCATGCCCCCGAAGTCGGCGACCGCACCAAGTACGAGAACATCCGGGCGGCCGGCAAGGAGTTCGCCTACACCATCGTCCGCAACACACCCCACAGCGCCGACCGCATGGCGGCGATCCGCAAGGTCCGCGAGGCCGTGATGACGGCGAACGCCGCTATCGCCTGCAAGGGCGCGAGCGTGTAGAAGGAGTAGCGTATGGCACGGCCAACGTCAGAAGAACCTGTGGGCGAAACCCTGATTGCGTTCGAGTCCGGGCACTACAAGAAGGTGTTTGGCAAGTGGAAGGGCGACAGCGTTTGGGGTCATTTCGCAAAGCCGGGCGGCGGAATGGTCCACGTGAACAAGGACAAGGTGGAATACATCGAGACTTTTGGCGAGGACACGTTTCCCAAGCATTGAGGAGGCAACATGACCCTGGTTGATAGGGCGAATCAGGTGGCCGAGAAAGGCGCTGCCCAGCGCCTACAGCGCGCCCTCCTCACGTGCGAAGGGCAACTCAAGGTCTTCCGCGATCAACGCCTCCGCGCCCTCACGCAGTTTGTCGGCGCCCACTACGGCCGGACCGCTGTGCAGCAACTCCCGATGAACGTCCTGGCCGGTGCCGTGCTGGCCCTGCTTCCGAACCTGGTGAGCGGCACGCCGAAGGGCTGGTGCCGGCCGAAGACTCTCGCGGCCCGCCCCTTGGCGGATCGCCTGGGCCTCGACCTCGATAAGTGGATTGAGGAAACAGGTTTCACGCCCCGTCTCCGCATGGTCGTCCAGGACGGCCTGTTCGGCCCTGCCTTCTTCTGGACCGGCATCGCCCCCGGCGACAACGTGGACCTCGGCGACATCCTGCTGGACTACGGCACGGTCGTCACGGATCGCGTGAGCCTCGACGACTACCGCATCGACCCGCAAGCACGCACGCGCGAGGCCGCGCTCTTTGAGGGGCACGTGACGGAACTGCCGCACGCCTACGTCATGGACAGCCCGAACTACCGCAACAAGGACGGCCTCAGCCCTTACCGCGGAATGGAGGGGGACAAACGGGCCGAGGATCTCAGCCGGGGCGACGCCGGCCCCCGCGATGGCGTCGTGGACGTGATCCGCTTGGTCGAACTCTGGCTGCCGCGCGGCTTCGACGGCAGGGACAAGCCTCTCCTGGTGACGATGCCGCCGCCAGGTTCAGGCGATCTTCCCCTCCGCGTCGAGGACTACGAGGGGCCGGAGCGCGGCCCGTACGATGAGATGGCCTACTACCGCGTGCCCGACAACGCCCTCGCGCTCCCGCCCGTCGCAATTTTTCTTGACATGCACGAGGCGATCAACCGTTTTGTGCGTAAGATGTTCCGCCAGATGGACCGCGAGAAGGTCCTGGGCATTCTCGAAGATGTGGCGGCTCAGGACGGCGCGGTCATCCGGCAAGCGGAGGACGGCGACTTGATCCTGGTGAAGGACAAGGAGCGGATCGGCCAACTGCAACTCGGCGGCGCCCGGACCGACAAGAGCCAGGTCCTCTCCGGTCTTCTCCAGTTCTTCTCCAAGCAGGCGGGCAACATGGACCTCATCGCCGGCTTGGAGAACGTCGCCCCGACGCTCGGCCAGGAACAGATGCTCGCCGGTAGCGCGTCAGTCCGCATTGAGGACATGCGCGGCGAGGTCAAGCGAAGCGTGCGGAGCGTGCTGAAGAAGGTCGCTTGGTATCTCTACACGGACCCGCTCCACGAACCGACGCTCCTGCGGCGCCTGCCTGGCACGGACATCGAGATAGAGACGACCTTCACGCCGGAGGAACGGGCCGAGGCGGACATTGGGGACTTCGACATTGACATCCAGCCCCACTCGTGGCGGCCGGACACGCCGGAACGGGCGGCCGAGAAGATGCTGCGGTGGGTGGCGGACGTGGCCATGCCTCTCGCCCCGGCGGCCGAGGCCCAGGGCGCGACCCTGAATGCGGAGGCCGTGATCCGGCGCATCGCACAACTCCAAGGCATTGACGAAGTGGACGAACTGTTCCAGGGAGCGGAACAGGCTGATGTGATGGGCTTGGGGAGCGCGACCCCTTGGCCGGCAGGAACGAGGAACGCCGCAGCGGGCGCTGCGGCACAACCACGTATCACCGTTTCCAGGCCAGCGGCGGCACGGCCACCGGGAGAGAGATCGGCAAACGATGAGACCCAAGGGCCCCAGCCTCGCGCCTCACCCGCCGCACAACGGGGATAAGACGGCAATCCTCTGGTCGGCCTACTGTCGTCGCCCGACGACGAGAAACCGCAACGCCTTGGTCGTCGCCTATCAGCCCCTCGTGCGGAAGTGCATAGGATTCATCTTCAAGCACTTGCCCCCCTGCGTCGAGCCGGACGAACTCCAATGCTCGGGGACCCTCGGCCTGATCGACGCGATTCCGGCCTTCGACCCGAAACGCGGCGTGAAGTTTGAGACGTTCGCCACCTACCGAATCCGCGGAGCGATCCGCGACGGACTACGGGAGATCGACACGATGACCCGGACGCTACGCGGGCGGCGAAACAAGGTGGACGCGGCCGACGCGGCCTTGGAGGCCAGATTCGGGCGCCCACCCACGGATGAGGAGCGGCGCCGGCGACTTGGCTGGACGAGGCCGGAGTACCTCGAGCGCACAGCGGCCCTGCAAGCGGCGCAGGTGATGTCCTTCCCCCCGGCCGACGACGGAACCCGCGCCTACCAGGAACGAGACTCTCGGGCGCTGCCGCCTTGGGCGACACCCTCCGAGGACGATCTGTTCACGTTGCTCCAACGCGGCCTGAACAGGGACGAGCGAACGATGCTTGTCTTATATTACCGGGGCAACGTGACGATGAAAAACATCGGGTTGCGCTTGGGCCTGAGCGAGGCCCGCGTGTCCCAGATGCACGCGGACATCCTCGTGCGACTGCGGGAGCGTTTGGGAGGGTACGACTATGCCGGTTCCGGCACTACGAGCCGTGGCACGTCAGACGGGGGCGAGCCTTCGGACGGTTGAGAGCAAGTGGAAACAGGCCAAAGGCAAGGTCAAGCCGAAGGCGGGCCTCGACCGTGGGAAGCACTCGTACCGCTACCTGATGGGGACCGTCAAGCACATGGCGCAAAATCACATGAAGCATCTGCGGCGCGCCGCCGATAACCGTAGAGAGTAAGGCCAAAGGCCCGACGGGGCCTGCGGCATAACTGAAACCGATAGAAAGCCCTGACCTGCCGGCAGGAGGTCGGGGCTTTTTCTATCGGGAGAGAGCGAGCGAAGGATGCCGTTCAACACGACCTTCTGCGTGCGCGGGACAGGGGAACTGATCGACCGCCTGTTCCCGTCGAGCGCCGCGGTCCCGGCGATCCTCACGACCGAGAACGATCCCGCGAAGGCCCTGCGGTGTGGCCAGGTGGCGGATCACGCCCCGTTTGCCCCGCGAGGCCGGACAGTGCCCAAGGCAGCGTATCCCATCGTCAGCGCGTCCTTCGCCGTGGACCCGGCCCTGGTGGGCGAGGCCACGCGGACGTTGGGCTGCAAGTTCACGGTGGACGGCCGCGCGATCTTTGAGAGCCGAAGCCATCGCCTTCGGACCCTCAAGCGCGCGGGATGGGCGGAACGGAGTTAGCGACGTGGCCCCTCAACAACCACAACCCGAGTTTGAGCCGCTGGTGCTGCGGTGTGTGTGCTGCGGCTACCTCATGCACTTTGACTTCGACTACTTCCGCACCCTGCGGCCGGAAACCGAAGTCTTCTGCCCCATGTGCGGGAAGAACACCTTTAACGTGGGCGCCGTGATCCAAGAGATGCTGAAGCGCAGAGCCGCAATCACCTAGCGCACTCTACCCCCGTCCATGCCGGCCGGGGAAGAAGGCGAGGAGAAACACATGGAGTTTCTACTGCTGTTTGTGACCGTGGCGTTCGCCCTGGCCCTGTTCGCCGAGGAAGCCGGCGGGGAAGGTGGGACGGGTGCAGCCACGGCCGCCCCTGGCGGCGGTGCAGGAACGGCGACGGCCGATGCAGGGCCGGCGCCCGCAGCCCTCGATTCTATCGAGCAAGCACGGCGAGGGGCCGGTCTCGGCCCGTCGCCTGGAAGTCCTCCTGCCGCAAAACCCGCCGACAAGACCGACGAAGGCGGCGAGACAGACGAAGGCGCGCTGGACATTGACCCGCGCCTCCTGGACGCCGCCAAGCGGGTTCACCTGGACGAGGAAGACCTGAAGGCCCTCGTCAAGACTCGCGGCAAGGAGAAGGTCGAAGCCATGCTGAAGGTCCACGCGGACGCGCTGGACGCGCACGCGGCGACCCTCGGCAAGGACGGACAGCCGAACCCGAAGGACGGCCTTGCCGGCGCCGAGAAGACCGGCTCGCCCGATGTTCTGCCCGAGGATGCGCCGTTCGCGCTGGCCGATGAACTCCGGCAACAGTACCCGGAGAACGCCGACCTGCTGGATGGCGTTTCTCAGGGCGTCAACCGCTCCTTGGCCGCGCGCGACGAGCGCCTCGCCGGCATGGAGGGGTTGATCTTCGACGTGGCCGCCCAAATGACCATCCAGGCGGCCGGAACCATCGCGGCGAACGTCACGCCGCAAGTCCTCCTGGCCAAGGCCGAAACCCTGGCGGCCGGTTACGCCGTCAAGGGCGAGAAGGTGGCCTACCAGGACGTGATGAAAGAGGCGCTCACGGCCCTTACCTCAAAAAATGCACAAGCCGCGGCCCGCGCCGAACTCCGCAAGAAGACGGAAACCCGCAGCCGGCAAGTGACAGGATCGCCCGCCGGCCGTCAACCCCCTGCTCCCTCCGGCCCCGAAGGGCAAAAGAAGGTCGCCCTCGACGCCATCGAGCAGGGACGCCTCAACGCGGGGCTTCCGCCTTCTCCGGGACGGTAGCGGCAGCCGCTCCGAAAGGAGCAGACGATGGAACCCTTCACCCTTCTGGCGATAGCCGCCCTTCTGGGGCTCGCCCTCATCGCCGTCTCGGGTGCCGATGAACTCGGCGTCCCGATCCCGACCGGCGACATCACCAACGAGCAGTTGATGGACCTGATGAACGTCACGACCCGGGCGCTCGACAAAGGCAGGCTCGACGTGGCGCTCGACCACAACACCTACGAGTTTATGGACACGCTCTTGCGTCAGGACAAGATCGAGGAAACCGGCACGGCCATCATGGGCCGGATCAAGTTGGACAACGCCGGCAACGCGCAGTTCGTGGACCCCTACGAGGCGGCCGCGCCGAACGTGGTCAGCACGACCTGGCCGTTCGTCGTCCCTTGGCGGCTTATGCGCAGCCACTTCTCCACCGAGCGCCACGAAATCCTGATGAACGCCGGCGACAGGGTCAAGTTGTACGACTACGCCGACCTGAAGCGCCTCGAAGGGCTTATTGATATGTGCAACATGATCGAGGAGTCCTTTTGGGCCGACGCCCCGGCCTCGAACACCGCGAAGGCTCTGTGGGGCATCAAGGTGTGGGCCGGGAAGTACCTACACACCGCAGATGGGGCCGGCTACTACGGCGGCTACCCGACGGGGTGGACCGACGTGGCAGGCATCGCCCCCTGCACCACCGGCGGCGGGACGCCGAGCGTCACGGGCGGCCATGCCAAGTGGCGGAACTTCTGCGCGGGCTACAAGCGCATCGACTCCCACTTCATCGACCAGTGCATCCTCACGCACACCCGCATGAAGTTCAAGGCGCCGATCCTGGCCGAGCAGTTGCTCAAGGCCCCGTATGACCGCTACCGGATTTACTGCAACGTGGCCTCCAGCATCGCCCTCGGCTCGTTCCAGCGGAAGCGCGGCGACGATAACGGCCCGGAAGTCGCACGGCTCGCCAACGGGACCATGGTCATCATGGGCACGCCCATCGTGCCGACCGACTGCCTCGACGCGGACACGAGCGATCCGTTCTACTTCGCCAACCGGGCCTTCTTCAAGCCCGTCGTCCTGAGCGGCGACAACCTCCGCATCGACACCCCGATCCGCGACCGCGACCAGTCCGACGTATTCACGACCTTCATCTGGCTGACGGCCAACATCAAGTGCACGAACCGGCGTCAGGGCATCGCCGTTTGCAATAAATACTAATCCGGCTCGGGCCGGATTGGAAGGTGAGCGCCGGGCGCTGGGCCCAGGCGACTCGAACAGGGGGGGGCGGACGAACGTAACGCCCCCTCAGACCTCTTTCTTGAAAGGAACGTACCATGTCGCATGTCTCCGCAGGACAGGAAGCCCTCGTCAGCAAGAAGCGGGTTTTCTGCACGATCACGACGGCCCTGAAGCGTGGCATGTGCGTCTGCTACGACCGGGACCGCGTGACGGACGAACGCGGCAACTCGTATGCCGCCACGGTGGTCAACACGGGCCGCTTCCGCGTCGTGGAAACCCCGGACCTCGGCAACATCGAGGACTTCGCCGGGTGGGTCGCCGCGGACTACGGCGCAGCCCCGACCGGGGAGGCCGGCCGCTTCATCGAGATCATCACGCCGATCATCGGGGCTTGCGTCCCGGTGTACGCCAAGTCGGCGTGCGTGATCAACTCGACCATCCTCGGGCCGGTGCCGGGGCAGACGTACATGGTCGCCGGGGCGGTGTTCAGCCCTTGGGCGGTGAAGGCGGTTCAGACGGTGGCGACGCTCGGAACAACCGCCGGCGAGGTCCAAGCCATCGTCATCCGCAGCGACAGCCGCGAAGCGAAAATGTCCGTCCAGGCCCTGGAGACGCACTTCATGGAGCAGGCCGGGGTGAGTGGGTGGACTCAGACCATCGCTAGCGGCGGGGCGGTGTCCCTGATCGTCACGGAGGCCGGCGGCGTTCTCCAACTCCTGAACGACAACACCGACGACGATGTGATCAACCTCCAGGCCCTCGCGGCGGTCGTGCTCACGGCAAGCAAGGCGCTCCACTTCAAGGCCCGCGTCAAGTTGACGCCGACCACGGCCAACCAGATCGAGGCATTCGTCGGCCTGCACGCGACCGACACGGACATCGTGGCCGGCCGCGCGAACCACATCGGGTTCCTCAAGGACGACAACGACGCCAACATCTACGTGACGGCGAAGGTCGGCACCGAGACAAAGACGGACTCTACCGTGGACGACGACGCCGCGTACCACGTCTACGAGATGATCTACGACGGGGGCACCCTGACGCACTACATCGACGGCGTGGCGCACGCGCTGGCCGCGCAGACCTACGTCGCGGCGCTCGTGGCGGCCGGGACGATGATCCGCCCGTCGCTGGAGTTGCGGAACGGCGACGCGAACATCTCGGCGATGACGGTGGACTACCTGTTCGTCCGGGCGGCGGCGTAAGCGAGAACGCATCTGCTCTCCGGGGGCCGGGTCTCTCCTCCTGGCCCGGTCCCCGTTCCCTTTGCAGGAGTGTGCTGCACTTTGCAGGAGTGTGCAGGAGATAGCCGGTGTCAGAGAGCACATTGACCCCGACGTACCTGTTGCTCCAAGCGGCGCTCCGGGACTTCTTGGGCGAAGCGGCGAAGAACGTGGACTCGGCGATCACGGCCGGCTACCGCATGGCCCTGGGCGCCAGCCGGGGACGCGAGGCGAAGGGCCGGCACAAGTGGTCCTGGCTCTCGCCGGAATTGAGCCTGGTGATCTGGCCGAGTTTCGCGGCGACGGCTGGCGTCACCGTTGTTGGCGTGTATGCTTCTCCCAAGACAACCCTCACCCTGACCTACGGGACCTCGGCCACCCGGTTCTACCCTTCGATGGTCGGGCACAGCATCGTCATCACCGCCATCGGCACGTTCACCGTGACGGACTACACGGACCCTACGCACATCCTGGTCAAAGGGGGCGAAACCTTTGCCGTCGGCAAGACCTGGAGCATGGCCGCCACGGGCCGCTACACCCTGCCCGACGACTACGGCAGCCCGGCCGGCGACTTCTACTACGCGCCGGGCGAGACGACCCGGAAGATCCGCATGGTGACGGAAGGCGAGATGCAGCGGTTGCACGAAGCCTACATCTACACGGCGGACCCGACGAAGTTTGCCATCAGGGTGCGGCCGTCGAGCGATGCGCACAACCCCGCCCTGGCGACCCGGTGGGACGCCTGGTTCTGGCCGACGCCGGGCACGCTTCGGACCTTGACGCACAAGTATAACATGCTGGTCAACACCCTGGACGGCAGTACCAGCCTGACAGCCCTGGGCGGACCTGACTTCGGGAACCTCGTCCAACTGGCCTGCCTCTCCTGGGCGGAAATGACCTGGCGAGGCGGCCCGAGCAAGTTCACGGAACTCTACTACGCGGAACTCGACCGCATGGTAGGCGACGATGCAGCGAAGAACGTGCCGCGGAACCTGGGTTACTGCGGCGACTCCAGCGACCAAGCCGCGGCGGCCAGCGAGTCCGTCCGGCAATACCCGGTCACCTTCACGCAACGCTAAGGAGCGATTCACATGGATCTGGGCTATCAACTCAAGGAACAGCGGGATGTGGTGGCCAAGACGTTCGCCAACCACGGCGACACGCTCGGGCCGTCCGAAGTCGATTTCACGCTCGTCAAGGTGGACACGGCCGGCGGCCACACCACGCTCACCCTGCCCGTGCCGACGGCGGACATGGAGAAGCAGGAGGCCCGGTTTATCAATACCGGGGCCAACAACCTGCTCGTGACCGTGGTGGCGGGCTTCGGCGGGGCCGGGGGCGGCAGCGACACGCTGACGCTCATCCGCGGCGAAATGGCCGAAGTGATGTGCGATGGCGCGTACTGGTACGCCCTGCACCACAGCGCCGCCGGCTAAGGGAGCGCCATGGCCCTCGGACTCGACGCCGGGCGACCGGACATCGTGGGCGTCCGGGACGCCGAGGCGAAATACCTGATCCGCCATTGGGTCTGTCCCGAAGGCGAGGCCCCCGGCCTCATCCCTGCGCGCGGGACCGTTTTGCCGGACAACACGCTCCCCAAGGGCTACGCCGTCGAATCGGCCTACGTTGCACCGCGCGAACATGGGACCGTGTGGGTCGTCTGCACCTACCTCAAGCCGATTCTGCTCTCCGAGACGGCCCTTTCGGGCAACCTCTACGAACTCGTGCGGCGGCATCGGCGCAGGAGCGTACGCAGTCCCTCCGGGGTGCGCGTCGCCATCGGCCTCCAGAGCACCGTTGACACGGACGTGACCGCAGCGCTGCCCCTCGGCGGTTACTTCCCAGGCGGCGGGATTGGGATGTGGGACGCCTATCTGTCGGAAGTGGACATCCAGGACGATTTCCGCCCTGGCCTGGCCCGCGTCGTGGCGCACTACGAGGCGCCGACGAGGAACGGCGCCCTCGACCGCAACCCCGGCAAGGGCATCCTGGAAATCGACATCACGACCTACAGCCACGAGTTGAAGTACGATCTCGCGGCCACGCCCCTCCTGATCGATGGCGAGTTCGAGGACGCCGGCGTCCGCTATCGCTGGCGTGTCATCAAGGGGAGCAACCTCGCCTACATCGGCGCTTGCAGCCTGCGCCTGAGCGTCGTCCTGAGCGCCGCGAACACCGCAACGCTCCGCGGGGTCCTCAAGGGCCTCGCGGGGAAGTGCAACGCCGCCGATTGCTCGGAACTGGGCGCGGCCAAGACGCTGCTGTTCCGGGGGGCGAGGCTGCGGCAGCGGTACTACAACGAGAGCCTGTTCCTTGCACAGATTTACATGGACTACAACGAGGACGGGTGGGACAAGAACTGCGGGGTCGAGAAGCAGAAGATGAAGGTCACTGAGCACATCGTCTACGACGGCGCCGGGGCCGACACAGGCCGCAAGCACCCGGTCGAGGGGTGGATTGACATAACGCCGACTCGCGTCACAGCGACGCGGACCGTAGCCCTGACGGGCAATTTCTCTACCTTGAACGGGTATCTGGTATGACCCTGCCGCCACAAGGCGAGCCGCTTGAGAATCTCGTTCGCGCCCTGGAGGACCTGGGCGTGTGGTTGGACCGCGCGCACGCGGTGCGCGTGCCGGCGCAGATCACGGCCATCAGCGCCGCGCCGGGCGATGTGGCTCAGGGCTTGGCTGCGGTGCTTCAGTACCTTCAGGACCTTCACGACATCCAGCCCCCGGCGGACCGGCTGCGCCAGATTGAGGATGTGGCCGACTTCTTCGGCGACCAGGACGAACGGGCGGAACACCTGGAGGCCCAGGTCCGCGACATCCTGCGGCGCATGGCGGCCGTCGTGGAGGAAGTTCGCCGGGCGACACCCTGGACCCCGCCTCCGGGCACGGCGGATTATCAGGTCCTCGTCTGGAACAACACGGACAAACTTTGGGAGCCTGGTTGGGTGAGGGCGCACTGATGGGCTGGACCTACACAGACTGGTCGCCAGGAACGAACAATGACTGGGCCTTGCTGGCCAACGTCAACGACTTCATCAAGGCTTTCAACGAGCGGCGGGCTGTTGCCGGCGACGGCGCTTGGAGCCTGAAATCCGCGGGAGACGACGTGCAGGGTGTTGGTTTTCTCGGCAACCTTCAGGCAGGATTCTATTCGGGTCTTTTCGCTGTCTCACACGATGCGGGCGTTCCACGTTCGGCCGGATATTACGAGGGCGAGACCGACATTCCGACTTACGCTTCCCCCTGGTCCGACATATTCTCGGCCGCAGGATTGAGTACGACGACCTGGCGCGCCTACACAGCACACCCTGTTGACGACGTTCCGCCCGGCGCGGATCAGGCGAGGGGCATCGGCGCGGGCGACATCGTCGGATTCTGGCTTTTCGAGGATTTGCAGAAGTGTATCAACGTCAACATCTGGGCCATTTACACTACCAGCAGCAGCGGGGGCACTTACGAAGCAAACACGCGGGAGGGGTGGGGTGTCGGCGCGACCTGGGCCGATGCCCAAGCGGACGCCGAGGCCGCCTTCAACGCCGAAATCAAGTCCTACGCGCCGCCGGCGTGCGCCTACTACAAAGGCGAATACATCGACGACCCTCTATATCCTTATCGGTGCCACATCAAACGCACGATGGTGAACTTTTCCATGACCTGCCCCACGACGCTGGCGAGAGACGTGGAGTGGTATATGAAGTTCGCCGGCCTGCAGACCCCGGACGACAACGGCGACTTTCCAGATCACGACTCCGGCGAATGGCATCTGTGGCAGACCAGCCCGGGCGAAACGGGTCTGACAATCTCCACCGTCGCGCCTTTCGGCTCCCTCGACATGCCAAACGCCTGCGACGAACCCACCCTGGACAATCCGACGGCCCGCGGGTACGACACTGAACCTGATGGCATGAAGTGTCTCACTCGCTGGGACGTTCCTGGCGGGTTTGAGTACGTCTAAGCAGGAAGGAGTATAGCCGTGGCAACGAAAAGCGCACTGAGCACGCTGGCACGCAAACGCACGCGGGTTCCGTTCCAGGACGTGCCCCGGTCCGTGCCTCAGCAGGTCGTCGAGGGGGTTCCGCAGCCATCGCCGTCGCTGGTGATCCCTCCCACGCCTGTGGCGGGGAAGGGCCGCGCGGCCCCGGCCGAGCCGCCTTCGCTTCCGCGACCGGTGGCGCCTGGGGCCGCGATTCCGCCCCCGCGTCCCACGAGGGAGCAAGCCACGGCAGCCGAAGCCGGCGTTCAGCGCGCCCTCGACCCCTCCAAGTTGCCCCAGGACAGCCAGGACTACCTCGCCCAACTCAAGGCCGCAAAGACGCCGGATGAGAAGGCGGGCCTGATGGCCGGGCGTGAAGCGGCCAGGGCCAAGACGATCAAGGACCTGGAGGACGCCGGCGACGCGACCCGCGCCCGGGCCGATCAGATCATCCATGACGAGGAACGCCGCCAGGAAGCATGGGAGAAGGACCGGACGGCCCCGGAAGGCGCCCCGGAGGACGTGAAGGGCACGTTCTCTGCCCTCTCGGGGGCCATGCGCCACGGTGTCCGCAGCATCACCAACCCCGAAGGGACCACGCCGGCCGGCGCGTACACGGCCCTCTTTGGCGCGGCGAGCGGCAACAAGAAGTACGCCCTCGGCGTGGCCGGCGGTGACTTGGGGCCGAACCCTGCTCTTGCGGGCCAGCGGGCGGGCGAGCGGGCACGGGGCGAGAACCTCACGGGCACATCGGCGCCGGTCCTCGGCTTCGGGATGAACCGCGAGACAAAGGGAAGCGGCGGACCCCAAGGGCCCGGAAGTCTCACAGGCGAGAACGTGATCGCCCCGAAGGTGACGGACATCGTTTCCAAGGAGAAGCAAACCGAGATCGGCACACGCGCCCAGAAGTACGGGACGCGGGCGACCGAGGCCACGGCCAGGGCCAACGAGCACCGCAAACTTGGCGACGCGGCGGCCAAGGCGGGCGATCCGGTCAAGGCCAAGCAGTATTACGACCAGGCCGACCAGTTCATGGAGCGGGCCGACGCCGACGAAGCGCGGGCCCAGAGCATCCGCGAGGAGGCCAAGCCGCAACCGGCCGGGGCCGGAACCACCAAGAAGATCATGGCCAGGACGGGGATGCCGGAAGACCAGGCCCGGCGGGTGATGGAACACGGCGACATCGGGCCGGGGTCCGCCGCACGCCGCGCCCCGAGCGCCCGCGTCGGTACGATCCTACGCGGCCTCGAAACCGGGACGGCCATGACGGGAGGCGCCGGCGCCGCAGGGCAAGCCGCGCCACTGACCACGGCACGCGCCCAGCAGATGGCGCAGAGGCTCACGCAGGGCCTCAACGACGGCAGCATCTCGCAGGCAGAGTACGACCAGGGCCTTGCGGAACTCCAGCGGCGCGAGAAGGGCGGCCGGTACGGTCCGCAGAACGTCGGCGGGGCCACGAACTTCAACCCCAAGGTGATCAACATCGGCGGCTTGCCCCACATCCTCGAACCCGACGGTCGGGGCGGGTGGGCGGCAAAGCCGATCACGACCACGCAGCCGGTGTTGGGGCCTGACGGGACGCCCATCGGCGGGGCGGCGCCGCAGCCGGGGCTGAACATGGCGGGCTATCCGGGGTCGCCGCAGGTCGCCGGCGGGCCGGCGGC
>Ga0315296_10002579_pt1 | contig 15407 bp, 11 predicted proteins | sample YL17G14_18_MG_FD_203921 | JGI IMG/M metagenome (GOLD analysis project Ga0315296, IMG submission 203921) | Sediment microbial communities from Yellowstone Lake, YNP, Wyoming, USA - YL17G14_18 | ecosystem: Environmental > Aquatic > Freshwater > Lake > Sediment | place: USA: Wyoming | collected... | reverse complement strand
GGATGTGGTCCTCAAGGGAATAATCCAAACCGAGTTGGAAAACTCGGTATTGCAAGCCCGGCTGAAAAGAACCAGCCGGGACATCAAGGGTAATTACGTAGAGAGTATTACCCAGATACAACGCGAGCAGGGCATTGAAACCGGCGCAAGGGCCGGTACCTGGCCGACCGCCAGCGGGGGCGAGTTCTTAACCGCGAAAATGCTGTTGCGCTACATGCGAGGCAAGATCACGATTGACGGACCGGACCGGGTTTGCAGCGAAGGTAGTTCCGACGAGGCGGTAGCAAACATTGCGGTTTTAAAGGGCAACAGCCTGATGAGTTCCTGGGCTGAAGATGCCAGTCGCCAGATGTGGGGCGATGGTTCAGGTACGCTCTGTGCCGTCAGCGGTGGCCAAGTCGGTGTAACGACCATCGTTGTTGACAGCGTGAAGTACGTGCGGCTGGGTATGATCATCGATATCCACGAAAGTACACCAATCACGGACCGCAAAATCACCGCGATCGATAACGGCGAAACGGGCAATCCGCTCAGCATTACCATCAGCGGCGCGATTGTCACCGTAACCGATACTACGGTTATTACCAGGGCAAACTCCAAAGATACGGAAATACGCGGACTTGCATCAATGCTGGGTACGACCGCATATACCGACACCTACGCCAATATTCCTCGTGCTGATTATCCGGATTGGCGTGCCCTGTTAATGGATTGTAACGGTGCGGCGTTAACTTTCCAAATGCTCAATGAGTTTTTTGCGAAACTGTGCACCGAAAGAGGTGCAAATCCATCAATGGTCTATGTCGATGTCAACACCATGCTTTATATTCAATATCTCTGGGATAAATTCGGGATGAAATCCGCAACCCGGAAAATTGAATTAGGGCACGAAGTACCGACATTTCTGACATCAAAGGGACCGGTGCCGATTGAAACGGAGTTATTCTGTCCGGCAAACACGCTGGTTGCAGTTGATGAAAGATTCATCACCTTGCGCGAAACGTCGAAACCCTTCTGGGTGCCGGGAACTCATGGCTCATGGATCACCGACGCGACCAATGATTTTGACATTGCCCGGCTCAAGTGGTATGTTGAGCTGCTCAATACCAATCCCAAGACCTGCGGCAAGATATTTAATTTTGTCGCACCCTACTGATACCGATGACTTTTTCGGAATTAGAAACTGCGGTCCGGCATTTGCTCGACGAAGAGGTTGTGGCTAATTCGCATTGGAGCTCGACGAGGCTGAAACTGTGGATCAATGAGGCGCAGGTGGACATCGCAAGACGCCTGCCTGCGCCTCTGCTAACGCAATTAGCGGAGACGGATAAACAAAACCTGGCGGCGGGTCAGGCCGAATATATCTTTGATAAGGAATTTCTCAAAATCAGCAACATCATAGCCTATAGCCGCAATGCGCCGATCTTGCCGCTGGAGTATATCAACGCCTTCAGCGATAACGCCAATTATATCCCGACGACGACCAATCCGTTCACGAACGTTTTCGGCCAAACGGTTACGGTTTACCCGACGCCGATCGCCACGATAATCAACGGCTTGGTCGTTTATTATATCCGGCCGCCCGCTGATATGGTTAATAACGGGGATCTGCCCGAAGTCCCGGAATTTACGCACCGCTGGATTGTTACCTACGCCGTTTATAAGGCCTATACCGAGGACGGCGATAGTCGCGCCGCGACGTTATACAACGAATATCTGGAAAGATTCGGTGCTGGCATGAGCAAAGGAGGATAGGATGGCGCTTGGAACATTATTGAACTTAAGAAGCATGGTCCGCAACCGGATCGGTCAGCCGGTGCAAAAAGAGGGACCCGAAGGATTCTTGGATACCGAGTTGAATGCGATTATCAATTACGGCCAGCTTGAGGTCGCTCGCCGGTTGCTGAAAATAAACCAAGAATGGTTTGTCGGTGTCGAATCGCCTTCTCCCGGGGCCGCCAGGGATACCTATACCTTGCCGTCTAATTGTCTTGAAGTTTTAAGCGTACTCAGAAACAGCATCCCCGCGCTTAAAATTGCTGTTGCGAATATCGGAATTCTGTCGGTGAATGCCAATTATATGCCGGCCGCCAATCAGCCGTTTTATTATCAAATAGCGGGTGTTATTTACCTGAAACCGACGGTGAACCCAGGACTGGTGAAGATCTATTTTGTGAAAAAACCGGTGGAATTGACGACTGATGCCAACGTCACCATCATCCCTGACGAATTTCTCGATCTCGTTATTTCTTATGCGGTGATGCACTGCAAATCCAAAATGGGCGCGCCCGACATGGCGCTGATGGAAAAGCAGTATGACGAAAAATTTAAGGAAATAGAATACAAATACCGTGCGGACATCGATACGCAGTTGCCTGGTGAAAGGGATAAAAAATGACCCTCAAGGAATATGTAGATAATCTGAATACAGGCTTGACCGCGTTTGGTCTGTTAAAGAAACCGATGCCGCCGGAATATATGCGACGCAAGATCAATTATATCCGCCGGTATATCGCGCAGGAAACGCGGTGTCTCCAGTGTTGGAATGAAAGCACTTCGGCGGATGGTGTTTATAAATATCAAAAACCGACTGACTGTCTCAAGATATTGGATGTTTATTACGATGATGAGTTATTGGTGCGGAAAAATAACAGCGAGATGAACGGTCTATTACAGGATGAATCGGTGAACATCCCCGAGTATTGGTCAGAATACGGTGGCGAAAATCAACCCAGTGGGTTTATCTACCTTTATCCGGCGCCGAATACTACCGGCAAAATCATAAAAATCCAGACGATCCAGTTGCCAGTTGATCTGGTTGTTGACGGCTCGGTTTGCGAATTACCCTTGACCATGCAATTTCTGGTGGAAGAGGGCGTTAAGATTGAATTGCTCAAGGATCTGGGCGACCGCGGGTACGCGATGCGCCAAGCGACTTATGAGCGGAAGATCAAAGAAAATATTAACTTAAGAGTAAGATAGGAGGTAGAATGCGAATTTTTTTACATAGGAATCTAAAGAAATCAAAAAAATCCGGTATGGGCGGCGGTGCTTTTACGCGGTGCGATATCGATATCGTCAGGGAAACGGTGTGTCAATTCGCCGGTGAGGTGGAGATATTGCTCAATGGCAAGGTCATAAAAAAGCACAACACGATTCTGACTGCGCTATTGAATGCTTCAGCCCAGGGTGCGGCGGTCGGTACTTTTGATGCAATTAACTCAATGCAATTCATGGCCGCGGGGCCGACTATATTGGATACCGTGGCGGCCACAAAGGTCGCGGGCGGTACGGGTGCCGAGGATTACATCACTTTTCAGGGGGTCTATACTAATGGCTCCGGCGTGTCGAAAACGGTAACGGATCTGAGACTTGGACATAGTATACTTGTCGGAACGATTTATGCGACGTCAGACATTACCGATACCATCGTGCCGAACGGCGATACCCTGACGATCAACTGGAAGATCACCTTCAGCCTTGTGCCGGGCGATATGCAACCGCAATACCGCTACAACGTAGTCAAGATGCTGGATAGCGGTCTTTTCGACGTACCGGATAAGATGGATTTTGTCGAGGCGGCGGTTTCCAATACAGAGGTTGCGACGCTGGAGGGTGGCGGCACCGGCGCGGAGGCGTATCACCAGTGGGTGAGCGAATTCACGGCGAGTAGTGCGGTGACGATCATCCAGGTTGAGTTGTATCACACCGCGGTCGATGATTATACGGTCAGCGACCTTACCGATAAATCCCTGTCAATCGGCGAGAAACTGACGGTTCATACCAAGTTGACGCACTCGGCGGCTCAAGGATAGGGATAAGTCAATGCCAGCCACGATCGCGGTCGAAGATACCTTTTACGGCGCGGCTAATCTTTATTGTGTTAGCCGCGCCTCGGGCTCGGATGATTTTCATTTTTATTTCGAGACCGAAGGCGCTTTTATGGAAGAGGTGTTGCGATTGATCGATTTGAATATAAACACCACGGGCATAATCGGCGACAAGGTTGTTTCTCAGGGCGAAAGCGAGTTGATGATCGAGACCCAGGGTAAATATGAAGAAATGCTTTTGCGGGAATTAGAGGATAATGTTATTACTGAGGCGGAATTTGTCGAGGAAGTATTGACGAATCTTTTAATGCACATTCAAGAAACACCCGGCGGCAGTGCTCTTGTCTGGTGTGATGTGGATACCGGCGTGAGAAACGCGCAGGGCAAGTTCATTGACGTGGTATTATCGATCCTGTTGCATAAAAATATCAATACCGAAGGTGAATTTGTTGATGAAGTTTATGTTTGGCTCAGTGGTACCAGTATTGAGACCTCGGGCGAATTTGCTGATGAGGTTACTCTTTCAGTTACGACGATACCGGGGACGTGGCATAAGGTCAACCCGGACAGTCAAGAATGGGATAAGAATTAAATGCAAACCCAGGAAATTGATTTAAGCAAGTTTCCCATATCGCTGAACATACAGGACGATATCGCACAGCTGTTGCCGATCGAGGTGGTGGAAAACAACTGCGTCATTCGGTCACCAAACGGCGAACTGATGGCACACCCGTATTTCGGTTATATCAAAGTTACGAATTTCACGGAAATTTTATGGAAAATCGTTATTGACTCGGCGGTGATCGAACGGCAGATTATATTTTTCGGACATTATCTTGACAGCGGAGAAATTAAGGGCGCAATTGGGCGGTTGTTGGAATCCAAGTTTGATATTGCTACTAAAGCAATGACGGCGACCGTGCTGAAAAACGACTTAAATCCGAATGTGATCCCCAGTTTTGCGGCGTACATGAACGGCGTCTATTTTTTCCTCGGGACCCAAGGTACGTGGTATTATGATGGTACGACCTCGTTGGTGGACAAAACGCAGACCCCGAAGAATTGGCCGGAGGCATTTATCGGCTTGAATTTTCGCGGTCGATTATTCATGGCGGGACTGGTAGATAATCCGGGCAAAATCGCAATGACCACGATCGGCACGGAAACGATGGATACCGCGGATATTAAATGCGGTGATAACTCGGATGTGATTACGGGTCTCGATGGAGCACATGATTCTCTTTATTCAACCAAGGAAAATGAAGTCTATGAGTTCATCTGGACCGACAACCTGGCGAACGGGATATTGAAAACCTATAAAAAAGCCGGATGCACGTATCATACGTTGTTGCAGCGAGATCTGGAGACGCTGTATTTTAAAAATACCCGCGGGGCGTTCATTATGAACCCCAAACAGATTGTATCAACCGGTCGTGAACTGGCGGTGAATGAAAATATCATCGACGTGGCGGCGCCGATCCGAAACCTGATTGATAATTTCCAGTCATGCCAGATTCAACCCAAAATACATGTCGAGGATGATTTTAATCTGAATGATTACTACCATGTTACCCAAGGTACAAATGTCAAACTGGCATTGAGTGGGGTGCTGGAATCGGAAAAGTATCTTGTGGGCCAACAGCCTGGGATCAAAATCCGGCAGGGCTATTATTACGGGCAATCGTATAAAATTACTACGGTCGGCGGCGTTACCGGTTGCATTCCCTATGCTTGGTACGTCAGACTGTACCGATCAGGGAATGAGGCAATTAACTGCGATCTGAAAGTGGATATCTGCGCGGATAACGTGGGAATACCTGGTACTCCAGGCGAAATACTCAAGAGTTTTACGATCGAGAAGGAAGATATTATGGTCGGCGTTGCCTGGTATTATCTGCCGAATTATACGTTGGAGAATCAGCAGGATTACGAAACAACTTATTGGATCAAAGTCTACTGGAACGGCAATCCGGGGACGCAGCAAGTATCATGGGTCGCACAAAAGTTTCTTCCTAACGGCCCTCCGATGTATCTACGGGGTAAATTATGGTCTAATGATCCTGATCAATGGCATGAGGGATGGTATTATCCCTGGTGGAATTCAAACGACGACGCCGATTTCATATTGATGATCCGGCATTATTACAGTTCAGGGTGGATCAAATCCGAATGGGTGGAGATCCCGGGCATAGATTACTGGACCGGATTCGAGGTAACGGAAAACAAACCGGATGGTACGGCAATAAGTTATCAACTGTCGCCAGATGATGTCAATTGGTACGCGGTGACGCCAGGCGGTAGTTTACCGGATGAAATCCGCAATGCCGCAAGACTTAAATGGAAAGCAACCTTGGGTACGACTAACGGGTATGCGACGCCGACTTTGGACATGGTTAAATTGACCGCAATTGCAATCGGCGAGGGGAAGCCGATGGTCTCAGGGTTCATTGACGGGCGGTATTATATCATGGGCTACGATACCGATGACGCCAATTTATTTATCGCGTTCAAGCCTGGCGACGGCTGGCAGAACATCAGCATCGCCAGTCCTAACTACACCTATCGACAGTTATTCGATCCGGTGATAATGAACGATTTGCAAATTACCGGCGTGGGTAAGATCAGCGAGATTGTTCTGGTTTGGAATCAACAGGTTCAGGAATGGTTGGAAACAACCGTAAATACCGGCGTATTATTCCTGGCGTTGGATCCCAGCCACGCCGATTATCTCAAGATGCCGACCAGCGTCAAGTCAGGCCGACTATATTTCGGGTATCCCGAATTGCCGAAAAAAGAACGTAAGATATCTATTTCATACAAGGGGAAAAGCGTGGTGCTATATGTCTATGGCGACGGCTGGTCAGAATCATATAATTTGCCGGATGCCACGACATCTTTTGGATTTAAGGAATTGAATCTTGATACCGTGCGGTTTAAGTGGATCCAATTGAAGATCACCACGGCTTCGGATTTCAAATTGAAGGAATTTAAAACAATGTTAAAAATTTTTGGTGCCGGGGAAAAGTAAGGAGGAAAGATGGCAAATAAATTTCAGGAAGAATTTTCCTACTACAAAGATTATATGAACCAATTTTTTGGGGGAATGTCCTATTTGAGTCCCTATGAGAACGAGCTTTTTGCCGACATGGAAAAGATGATCAAAAAAAGAGAAGGGAAACTGACGACAACCGCGCTGGAGAATTTACAGCGCATGGGGACGAGCGGTTCCGGTGTGGGCCAGCAGTTTTTTACCGAGAATGTTACCGAGCCAGTGCAAGAGGCGTATTCGCAATTGGATTGGCAGAAAGTCCAGGCAATCAATGCGGAAAAGTCAGAAAGACGCAAGACCGCGATGGCGGCTGCGATCCAGAAAATCGCCGAAGAAAAAGAACGTAAGAACCGGATATGGAAAGCAATCGGTAGCATTGGCGGTACGGTTGCCGGTGCGGCACTGGGTATCCCTGGTGGTCCCGGTGGTATTTTAGCCGGTGCTTCAGCCGGATCGCAGATTGGCAGTGCTCTTACCGGTGGTGGTGACGGCGGCGGGATAAATTGGGATGAAGTCATGCGTTATATTGAAATGATGGAAAGGGGAGAAATTACACCCGGACAATTCCCCGAGTTCGGAGGGGGGTACTAATGCCTGATTTTCTTGATATTGCAGAAGGCGGTGCGACACTCGCCGACAAGGCGTTAAAAACCTATATAAGCATCCAGGATATTAAACGTATGAAGGAAGAACAGAAGCGATTACAAAAAGAATTGGATGTGGGTATCGAACAGAAAAAAATTGAGAATAAGACCGAGGCGGATAAACTCCATTTTGGCATTGCTCAGCAAATCTACAAAATGCAACACCCCGAGAAGTTTGAGTCCGGGTTTGAGGCGGAAGCGCGGGTGAGAGCGGAACGGCTTAAGGAAGGATTGCCTGGCTATATGTCAGCGAAGAAGGTTGATATAACCGGTATGCCACAATCCAAAAAGGGCGGCGCAGCGGGTGGTAGCGTATCTCCCTATGTCTCCATGCTGAACGCAGCTGACAGTGAATTGAATAGTATCCAGAATGAACTTGCATCACAATATAATCTTGCGGGTGATAATCGTTACCAGATTGTGGCTAATGGGGTTGACCATTTATTGGAAGCGGTGGATGAAACTGACCTGGAGACAAAATATTCCGAGGCATTAGCAATACTGCCCAAGGATGATAAAGAGGGGATTCAGGTTTTTGTCAATAAACTCAATAAAGCCAAGCTCGCGATGGGAAAAAGATTGAAGGCATCGCAGGCGATCTGGCAGGAAGACCAGAATCCGACTGCACCGCCAGCAAAAAGCAAGGCACAAAGTTGGGAAGCGGAGTCATTCAGAAATGCGATCGATACCGGTGATCGAGATACGCTTAATAAGTGGATCAATGAATTTCGCAGACGTGGAATGACGGATGAAGAGATTGAAGGGTTATGAGACGGTGATTATGCCGCTGGAATCAACAATCCATGCTTTAGGTTCAGGTAATTTCTTGGATTTATTCCGATCTCGATTTTGTAACCAACTGACCAACAGACCCCATAAAACGACATATAAGAAGTGCATTGTTCACCTCTGTTCTATTATAAGTCATTTTAGGGAATTGTCAAGGGGTAACTTATGCCCGATCTAATTGACCGATTACTTCAGAAAAAGAAGATTGGTGAACCTGCGGCCAATGATCCGCTGATTGATAAATTATTACTGAAATTCAAAAAGAAAGAAGATGATCTGGCAGACCGACTATTACAGAAAAAAACGGGTGAGCAGAAAATTATCCATCCTGAATTGGAATCCCAGTTTATTACTGAATATCCTGAGAAAACCGCTTATGCTGGTGCGACCGAAGTTATACAACCAATCAAACAACCGGTTGGTCCCGAGGAAAAGGGGAAAGTACTTCCGAAGATTACACCACCAGAAAAGGTTGAACCAGTACCAAGTAAATTATCGGAAGCGGCGCAATTATTTCCATTCAGTTTACCCGTGGAAATGGTCAAGGGTATGGCAAAAAATATCAACGAACTAATGGTTTTGGCGGAAATGGAACAGACGGGGTATACACCATTATCAACAGGTGAGAATAGGAGACGACTAACTCAACAAGAAAAGAAAATTATAACCGAGCAACTTGGTGCAAAAGCATTGACAGAGACAATAATATGGAAAACCATGGTGCCTAAATCCGTAACATTTGAGATGGGTAGAAAACTTGGATATGGTGCTGTTAGTGTTAAGAATTTAGAAGTTATTTGGGGACCCGAAGCAAAAGCGTTTGATTGGGCAATGCGCAACACACTTGGTCGTATTGCCGATGTGTTAAAAAGCAGAAATGTTAATGCAAAAGAATTTATGCAGATTCACCAGAAGGCAGTTGAATTAGGTGGGAGCCTCGATAAATTAAGTGAATTTGAACGGGAGGTTTTTGAACTTACTGAAAAAATAGCACAAGCAAATGGTATGAAAGGTGGATTTCGAGAACTTTACTCGAAAATGGTTAAGAATGGCTATACCTTAAGATATACACCTTCAAAAGGTTGGCATATCCCTGGATATGAAACTGGCGCCAAACCACCTTCTTGGGTTAAACCGACAGCGGAAGGGGTTAAGCCTGAGTTGGTTAAGCCAGAGGGGGAATTATTGCCCTCGCAGATTGCCGATCAAGAAGCCAAACAAGCAATCAACCTCGGTACAATTAAACCGCAACCTGAAAATAAAGCACTGACCATTGCTTTAGAAAAAGAGATCATCCCGCAGATCGTGGCAAAATCGGACATGCCTTTATTTATATCCGGGTTCCATAACCAGTTACGAGCGGCGATTGAGCGTGGTGGCAAAGTGGATAAAATTGTGCAGGATCTCAAGGGACTTTTCGGTCAGCAATATGGCAAGCCAATTACATTGCCAGGTGAAGTCCTCAGGGAAGTTAAGGCAGAGGTACCGATAGAATTGAAACAAGGTGTAGAAAAGACCTTAGAATTAGAACAGATTAAAGTACCAAAAACGGTTGAAACAACGAAACTAAAACGAGCGTCATTCCAGGATACTATGAAAGAAGAATTGACGATGGACAATCCCTTATATAATATGCTAACAAATCGCGGACAAATTCGCATACCAGCAAAAATGACCGAGGAATTTAAACCCCTGAAGGATGTCGGTCTTTTGACAAAAGATAAATCTGCCTCGACGCTCGATGAAATTGCCTCGGATATGGGATTGGATGAGGATGAGTTACGGCAACAGATTATCAAACACATAGACCAGTATCGAGTCGGTGGTGCAATTCGAGAGGCTAAAGGCAGATATAAACTAACACCACAGGATACACAACTGCTCAAAGAATATTATTTCGCAGTCCAGAAGTTATTGAAAAAGACGGGACTGGAAAAACAAGCACTCTTAGTTGAATTTGGCAAACTGCAGAGTAAGGCAAAACCGTTAGTTGATGAATACCCTGGATTATTAGAAAAAATGGGGTTGGATGAAAAGAACGTCAGCGCCCTTAAGGATAGACTAATTTATACCGATGAAAAGGGGACGGGATTATTGAACCGACGGGCGGAATTTGAAGCGGGCAACGAATTGATCAAACAGAATTATAATCTTGTTTTTATTGACATTAAGAAGTTTAAATTATTCAATGATAAATATGGTCAAGCCCAGGGTGACCAGGTGATGAATGCAATAGGTGAAACCCTGAATGGATATATGGCTAATAATCCGGGCGCTTTTACCTACCGAGACGGTGGCGACGAATATGTAATGTTGATACCCGATGAGATCACCGGTGCAGAGATGATTGACCTTGATAAAAAAATTGGTGCGTTAGTGCAGAAAAAAGTACCGGAGGCAGAGATTGGAGACATCCCACATATTCGTTCCGTACAGGGCAAACCAGCGAATGTTGAATCATTTGAGGATTGGCGTAATCGTTTGTCCAAAGGAATAAAGAATTTACTCGAAGGCGAAGAACATAAATCACTACCGCCTCCAGAAGTCGAGGAATACAACCCTTTTGAAACAAAACCAGTTGCACAACCCGCCCCCGCCGCGCCGAAGGTCGAATCCGGGCCAGAAATGAAAATAGAACAGCAAGTATATAAAGAACCAACGCCGCCTGCGCCACAACCGAAGCAGACCGAATTTGTAGGTGCAAGTAAGCAGAAAATGATTTTGGAGGACACTCCAGAACAGATAGAAGCGGCACGCAAGGCGAACGAAGAATTAGCAAGCAAGCCGAATCTGTTTCAACAAAAAGCGCCCCCGGAAGCTTATGAAGCACCACAAAAAGAATTATTCAGCGCCGGCCCGAGTCCCGAAGCGGTCAATCAGCCACTCCAGGGACTTGAACCCGAACAGTTATTCGATATTGAAATATTAAAGGGAGCATATAAAAAATTCCGGTGGGATAAGCCGATAAAAGACCAAAAGGCATTTAGTGAGTCTATCCATGAGTTGTATACTCATGCGGTAGATAGAATGCATCCGATTGCACGGCTGGTAACAAAAGAAACCGAGAAAAAGCTATTTCCCATGGAAAACCCGAAATTGCTGGCCTATATCTATTCGGGTTGGCAAAACCAGGTAGTAGCAAACCTCGACTTTTTCACCTTCAGGATAAATAAGATCGGCAATGTCGAGATTACGGGACCGTCATTAAGGGATATTATCCTTCCCTACGCCAAGAACTATCAGGATATCGTCATTCTTCAAACCAATAAGCATGAATTGGAGATGCTTGAACAGGGCCGGGAAATAGTGGGGGTTGATGTACAGAAAAACTTAAAAGAAATCGGTGCGTTAAAAAATAAATACGGGGCTGAAAAGTTTGCGAAACTTGAAATGGTGGGCAAGCAGATAACCGAATGGGCGAACCGAGCATTGATCCAGCCCCTGGTGGACATTGGTGAAATTTCCGAAGCCTCAGCGAAAAGGATATTAGAACAGAACCAGAACCATTTGCCGGCGGCCCGGGTATTTGAGGAGCTCGAAGCCGAAGGATTGCGGGCTGGCAGAAACTTAGGCTTTTTGAAAAAGTATAAGGGATCGAAACGTCAAATAATCAATCCTTTGCAGGAATTGATCGAACGGGATATTACCGTACAGGAATTAGTAGCGAGACGACGGGTGACTAACGCGATTATAAACCTGCCCTATTTCGATCCGACCCTGGCGGGCGAGATCTACGAGGTGGCGGCCGATTCTAAAGAACCATTTAAACTTATGACCAAGGTTGCGGGTGTGCCTAAATATTATCGAGTGCCAGCAGAAATATATAAAACCTACAATGACATGACGACTTTTGAAATGAATAACCTTATTAAAATAATCGGGTTGCCGAAACGGATGTTGCAGGCGGGCGCGACATTAACGCTGGAGTTTCAATTCGGTAACCTCTCCCGTGATTCATTTGTTTCATTGATCCTGAGCAAGTATGGGTTTATTCCCTTCGTGGATCATCTACCGGCAATTTTCAAAATGGTGGTGCCAGGACAGGACTGGGGCAAATTTCTGGCATCGGGCGGCGGGCATCAGACGCTTTTTTCGTTGGATCGAGCACGCAATGGCTATAAATTCTATCAATTACTGGGTAAGAAAGACCTTATGGAAATAGTTAATCCATTGAGATTGCTTGAACGGATTGGCGAGTTTATGGAAAACGCTACCAGATTTGGCGAATATCTGAAGGGCAAAGGGTTAAATGAAGCGGATTTATTGGCCAGTTATGCCTCATATGAAGTATCGGTTAATTTCCAGCGTTTCGGGCGTTCGATGGGGATCCCGAGACAAACGACTGCTTTTTACACGGCGGGGATAAGCGGCCTGGACCGGATTGTGCGAGCTTTTAAGGAAAAACCGGTACGGACAAGCCTTTTAGCCTTGACTACTCTAACCTTGCCAGCCTTAGCCGCTTATGCTTATTTCCACAATGACAAACGATGGAAGCGATTACCGCCTTGGCGTAAGTACGGGATGATAAACATACCGATTCCAGGGAATAAAGAGATCCCGTTTATTCAATTTCCTCTGCCGTGGGAAATCGGCGTCTTATTCTACGGCGCACCGATTGCGATACTGGAGCAATTGAATAAAGAAAATCCCAGGGCGGTTGAACACTGGGCTGAACAATTTAAGCAATCAATATTACCCGGTTATCAGGGATTGCCCGTCCCGACCGCTTTAATGCCGATTCTGGAAGATCAAGCGAAGTATAATTTCTTTTTCCAGCGACCGATGCCGCCTAAATCAATCCAGAAATTGCCGCCGGAATTGCAATATACTCCCTATACAAGCGAGATCGCCAAGGCATTAGGGAAGTGGCTAAATAAATCACCGACCGTTTTAGAGAACTATGCCTTTACCTGGGGTGGTGGCATGGCCCGCGATGTCATAAATCTGGCAGACCAGTATTTTATGAAACGAGGGTTGGCAACCGAGGTTTTACATCGAAGACAAACGGCACCGGAAGCGCAATTGCCGAAGACCCTGGCGGATTATCCGTTGACAACAAAGTTTGTGGGCAGAGAACCGATCGGTTTCAACAGTCAGCCGATGATTGATTTCTATGATGCGCTGGAAAAAGCAAGACAGCAAAAAGAGGCATTCACGGTTTTGATGCAACGGCATAGTTTGAGTTTCGAGGAATCACAAAAATATGCCAATTGGCTGGCGTTAGAATCGGCGTTGTCAGCGATCAGCGGTGAAATAAACAAACTGACTAAAATGCGGGAAAAAGTACTTTGGTCAGAAGAGGATCCAAAAGTCAAGAAAAACAACCTGGATGCGATTGATGAAGTAATGACGATCTTTGCTGAAGAGGCAGTAACTAATTTTTATTATCATCAGAATAAGTTAAAAGACCTTGATAGTTTGTTGCATAAGAATAAGCAACCGGAAACGGTTGAGGTGGAGTCAACAATACAATGAAAGGGAGGTATACAATGAGATATGTTTTAATGCTGTTAGCACTGGTGGCGGTATTCGCCAATGCAGGGTTTTATGAATTAGCGGGCGGATTGGATACGCTTAACGTCCTGGACACCCTGGACGGCGACGCTACGATAACGACCAGGGCGACCCATATCCGAACCAGTCTGTTCAGTGGCGTATTCGTGATCAACGTCAAAGTCATTGAACTTGAGGGCGATATGGCGTGTACGCTGTTTTACGCAACGGGTTTTGATACGTTGCATTTTTATAACTGGAAAAATCTGAAGGTTTTTGCGGGTTCGGATTCGGCGGCGTTCAGGATTCGTCCTGATTGTTATCCTTACTGGCAATTCAAGTGGAAGGGTGCGGCGACGAGCACGGATAACGGTCAAGTTTGGCCGATCATCGTCAATTCGGTAACGAAGTATTAACTAAAGGGGGCTAACCATGAAAAAAATCTTAATACTTTTCGCACTTGTGTTGTGTGCGTTTGCGCAGGGCTCGAATGATTGGAGTGAATGGGGCTATGTGATTGCGGACAGCTCGGGGTTTTCAAACAAGGCGGATTCGCTCTACAACAAAGGTGCATATACCTATGGTCAGTGGTTTCTGCGTGATGACGTACCGGATACAGTTTCTAAATGGTATGTTTTCAAAGATAGTACATGGTATCAAAATAAATCAATGTGGAATGTCGGTAGAGGAGTGGATACGGTAATTATTTTTCCGGCAACCAATAAGGCTTTATATATAAAAGCTGGTGGTGGATTAGACACTGCATTGGTAATACATTCTATTGGTGCTTTGGCGGCTCTTGTTGGTGGTGATATTAGAGTCAAGGATTCGACCTTCACCGACTTCATTGCAGGCGATGAGTCAACCAGCGTAAAGATCGGTGGCACGGTAATCAAGAGCAACGGCTCGATTGTCATGGCGGCGGGAGATACGCTATTTCCCCATAATATTTTACTCGCTACAGGCAATGATTCCGTTTACGTTGACTCGACCCAATTATATCAGACCCTTGCCGGTGAACGGAAACTGACGATTAGCGGTGGTAATGTGCTATTTGGTAATGGTGATACAGTAAATTTTAGAAATCCATCATTGGACGACACGTTTAGGATAAATGTCCGAGATGATACTACTGTTTTATTTTCTGATAATCCCATTAGAATTAGTGGGGCAATTAGAACAACGTCAACATTATCTACTGGGAATAATATTGCTTCCGGTGGAAAAATCACTTCGGGTTCACTGGTAGAATTGAGTGGAGGAAATTCAATCCTTGGTTATAATTATTTTCTCAGTGGGATATCCACTAATTTTACTTTTTATTATGGTGATGGTTCAAAAGGCGACTGGATTGTCAGAGATGGCACGAACGCCACACTAACCGCCAACCTTAATTGTTTCCAGATTCAGGATTCGACCGCTACCGCACAATTAAACATTCCATCCCGCGGTATTCGAGGACACGCACATTTTTCGGGTGGGACTTGTCAGGTGGATACGATTGTTTGTAGCGGGGTTACGGATGCAAGTTTTGTATTCCTGACCATGAAAGGCACGACCTTCACGGACGCTACTTCCGCGCCGTTATGCTGGAAGTATCTT
>Ga0315296_10002578_pt1 | contig 15408 bp, 15 predicted proteins | sample YL17G14_18_MG_FD_203921 | JGI IMG/M metagenome (GOLD analysis project Ga0315296, IMG submission 203921) | Sediment microbial communities from Yellowstone Lake, YNP, Wyoming, USA - YL17G14_18 | ecosystem: Environmental > Aquatic > Freshwater > Lake > Sediment | place: USA: Wyoming | collected... | reverse complement strand
ACATAGTCAACATATTTTGCACACTGCAGGTCACAGCCGGGATACTCCAGGCCAAAACAGCAACGGTAGCAATAGGCATAGGGCACATGTATCACGTAGGGCATGAGGGGTCCGTAACCGTGGTGGTAGTTGTCTCCAGTGGTCAGGGCTCCCGAACCACACCACACACCGTGGTAGGCACCATGAAAGGCGACAATCTGTGACCTCCCGGTCAGATGACGAGCAAACTTTATCGCTGTTTCCACCGCCCCGCTGCCGCTCTGGGTAAAGTAACTAACGCAATTACCCCGCAGGCCCTCAGGCATGATACTTGAAATTTTCTTGGCCAGTTCAGCACGGCGGGTGTTAACTGCCTCGCCGGCATGCATTAACTTCCCCAACTGTTGCTCTATGGCTTGAACTACCCTGGGATGCCTGCGCCCCACAGCATTTACCGCTACCCCCGCCGCTATATCAATGAAAATGTTACCATCGGGGTCCTTTACAGTGGCACCCATACCCTCATCAAAAACAGGGGGAGCTGCACCGCCAGGCCGCGTCAATGACTCATACTTCGGTACGTCTGCAATTATCCTCTGGCTCTTGGGACCGGGAATCTTTGTCACAATCTTGGGTGCACCTGGATACGATAACCTGGCTAGTTCCTGTTCTGAAATCATGCTTTTTACCTCCTTTTATGGAAATATCGTCCAAGTTTTTATCGGCTGATTATTCTGTTAGTAAAATGCTGTAAAATCGCCTTGGTTATCATCTAAATCAAATGCTTCAGGGGAGTATATTCTAGTCCCAGCGATTCAGCTACCGGTTTGCAGACTAGCTTTCCGTTAATTACATTAAGCCCTTTCCTCAGAGGGTCATCGCTCTGTAGTGCCTTTTTATAACCCAGATTTGCCAGTTCCAAAACATAGGGCATGGTTACATTGCTTAAAGCGTATGTTGAAGTTCGGGAAACGGCAGACGGCATGTTAGCCACACAGTAATGCAGCACACCGTCAACGGTGAAAACTGGGTCATCAAAACTCGTGGGCGCAGAGGTTTCACAGCACCCACCCTGGTCAATGGCCACATCTACTATCACTGAACCCTTTCTCATCCTGGCAAGCATATCCTTCGTCACCAATTTCTTGGCTTTGGCTCCCGGTATTAGTATAGCTCCCACAACTAGATCAGCGTCGGCTACGGCAGCCTCAATATTACTCTTATTTGAAGCTATAGTGACCAGTTTTCCTTCAAGAATATCAGTCAGGTATCTCAGCCTGTCTATGTTTATATCCAGGATAGTGACACCAGCACCCATGCCTAATGCCACTTTGGCGGCATTTGTACCAACAGTTCCTCCCCCAATAATGGCAACATTGCCAGCGTGAACCCCCGGCACTCCACCTAATAAAACCCCGCTGCCACCATTTTCTCGTTGTAGGTAATAAGCCCCTACCTGAATCGATAGTTTGCCAGCAATTTCACTCATTGGCACTAACAGCGGCAGGGAGCCATCGGCTAGTTGAACGGTCTCATAGGCAATCCCTATGACCTTTTTCCTTAACAAGGCTTGGGTCAGTTCCAGCGCTGGGGCAAGATGCAGAAAAGTAAATAGTATCTGCCCTTCATTAAATAAATCATATTCTTCCGGAAGTGGCTCTTTTACTTTAACAATCATTTCCACTTCCGCAAATACAGCCTGAGCCGACTCTTTTACCTCGGCTCCAACCCGTAGATATTCTTCATCTGATATGCCGCTGCCCTCACCTGCTGACCTTTCCACCAGCACCCGGTGGCCATTTTCAACCAGAGCTCGCACCCCGGCCGGAACCAATGCCACCCGAAATTCATTATTTTTAATTTCTTTGCGAACGCCAACAATCAAGGTTTGTATTACCTCCTTACTAGTGCTTAGCCTTCACCAGTTAAACTTATAACACTCACCTCACATGTATCACATCATTTTACCCGGAAGCCATGTAGCTAGTTGAGGAAACAGCATGACAAGGGCGAGGACTATCAGTTGCAAGGCGATAAACGGCGGAACTGAGCGCCAGATATCCTGGGTGGATATTCCCGGAGGAGCGACCCCTTTCATTAAGAACAAAGACCAGCCAAAGGGAGGCGTTAAGTAAGCCACTTGCATGTTAAGGAGAAAGACTATGCTAAACCATATGGGGTCGAAGCCAAGCGAAATGGCTAGGGGCATGAATATCGGGGAGCAGATAGTTACGATAGCATAATCATCCATGAAAGAGCCAAAGATGAGGAGGATGATTTGCATAGCTATAAGGATGAACCAGCGGTTAACCTGCAGCCCTTCTACTATCCCCATTACCATTCCCTGGGCGCCGGCGCTGGTATAGACTTGACCGAAAAGGGTGGCAGCTACCAGTATCCACAAGGCCATGCCGCTAATCTTGATAGTTTCCAGGCATGAAGTTGTAAGCACCTTCCACGTGAACTTACGATAGATAAAACAGCTAAGCAAAGCTCCAGCAGCTCCCACACCAGCCGCTTCTGAGGGGGTAGCCATCCCGGTAAAAATTGACCCCAACACCGCGAGGATTATCAAGGTGGGAACAATTACTTCCCTCAGTGATGCCCCTCTCATCTTCCAAGTGATAGCCTCGGCTATACGTGGGGCTAACTGTGGCTGAAGGCGACATCTAATGGCTACATAGAGTATGTACGCACCGGCAAGGGTAAACCCTGGGATAGCACCTGCAAAGAAAATTTTCCCTATGGATAGCCGGCTAATATAGGCGAAAATTATCATGATGATACTGGGAGGCAGAATATCCCCAGCTCCTCCCGCCATCACGGTTCCCAACGCCAGATATTTGTCGTATCCTCGTTTAAGCATTGCTGGTACTGCTATAAGCCCCATTGTGAGGAGACCGGGACCAAACCCAGTGCACATATCGAGAGCAACGCATACTACCACTGAGACTATTGCCAAGCTACCCTTCAAGCCTGACAGCCAGTAGCTCAGTGCCGTAAACAGGCGGTCGGCGATGCCTGAGTGAATCAAAAAGTTCCCCATCAGCAAGAACATGGGGATTGCTATCAGGGCAGTGTCTGTTATTTTGTTATAGGTGGTGCTAGCTACCATGAACAGACCATCAGTGCCTGATATCAAAAAGGTAACAATAATGCTGATGACACCAATGGCAATAAAGACGCGAACCCTCAGCGCCAGAAGCAAAAAAAGTCCGCCAAATAGTATGAGTGTTACTAGTTCGACACTCATGAACACCTCACCATAATGACTACTATTTTATTATTCCATCATTTGCTTGTTAGCTACTATCTGTATCTTTCCGGAAGAAGGCGGATATCCCTTCAAGCAGGAACAGAACAGCTACCACCGGTATAAATGATTTAATGACGTAAAGAGGTATTTTAGGAGTTCCCTGGGAGAGCTCTGCGTTCATTAGGGAGTTACCAGCCATCCAGCCTGACTGCCAGATAAGCACTGCCATAAAGATGAGGAACGCTGCCAGGTTAACCAGTCGGGCATAAAACTTCACCCTTGGGGAGAAGTGGTTGTAGAGTACCTCAATGCTAAGATGGGCCCCCTTTAAAATGGCGTACACCCCGCCAAAGAGTATAAAGACTCCAAAAACCTGCCTGCTTACCGGAAAGGCCCATATAAAAGAAATGCCAAAGGCGTACCTAGTGATAACTCTAATGACAATTATAAGCATTAAGACGACGGCTAGCAGGCTAACGATTCCCCCTGCCTTTTCGCTGAAGGTATCAATGGCCTTGAATACAATCCTTAATTTATTACCCATTTGAAGGGTCCTTTACAACCCCAGAGATAACCCTGATTTTGCCACATTCACACGGTAACCTTCATTTGCCGGGGATAGCACCGCTAAGCACTATCCCCGGCGTCACAGGCCATTTACACTCCCCAATCGCACTTTTAGGGGATGCGCACCGGTATCTATTTTTTCCCCCGCCTTAAGCCTTTAGACATTGATAGGGCGGCGATATCTAGCTCTACTTCACTCCTCGCCATTTCTTTATCATCTGGACCGCTTTAGCCGCGGCGGCATCCCGGCTGGCGACTGTGTCCCATAACGCATAACCAACTTTCTCGTGCAGGGCGATAAGGTCTTTATCCATCCAGACCTCGCTAAACTTTCCCTGCTTTACCAGGTCGTTACAGGCCGCGAGGTCTTTCTCATAGGCGGCGAGGCAGGCATACCAGTAATCCTCGGCGGCGCCGGCCAGGGCCTTTTTAAGGTCGTCGGGCAGGCTGTTCCACACACCCTGATTGACGATAATATGCCCGATGCAGTGGTCGTTCTCCTCGCCATGAATCCAGTAGGGCGCTACCTCGTTCCAACTGAGTCCGGTGACACAGCTAACATCCCAGATAGCGGCGTCCACCGTGCCCATCTTTAATGCCATGTAACCCTCGTCTCCGGGGATATCAACTCCGTTGGCGCCACAGCCGTTTTCCCACTCCATCCACATCCCGTCGGTCCTTATTCTCAATCCCTTGAAGTCATTCACCGTTTTGATGGGCTTTTTGGCGACCATAAAGGGAACCGGGCCGTAAGTATGGATATCGAGGTAGTAGACTCCCTGTGTTGCGTATTGCTCACGAAGTAAATCTATAAAGCCGCTGTCAAAGAAGAATTTACGAACGGCATTTCCCTTGTCCGCAAATGTTTTTTCCTCAGGGATTCTATATCCGTACGGCAAGCTGAACTCTACATCGCCGATGGGAATGATGCCGCTCCAGAGCATGCCGCTGCCATGCCCTAAATCCAGAGTCCCTTTCTTGACTGCCTCCGCCACCTCAAACATGCCCACTATTTCCGGAGCGCCGAAATATGAAATTTTGAGCTGACCATTACTCCTCTTTGCGGCAGCTTCAGAGAATGCCTTAAGCGTTTCCATGGACAGGTCACCACGAGGCCAGGCAGATTGTATTGTTAATTCATATACTTTTGCTGGAGCCGGTGCCGATTTGGCACAACCACCGAAAATCAAAGCACCTGCTAAAATAAATAATAATGGGATTAAAAATAACTTTTTCATTTTTTACTCCTCCATATTGCGAAATGGTCGTGGTCTACGGCACTATAATAAATCACTTCATCTATCACCCCCCTTGGGATTACCTCCGATTATTCTTCTCCCATCCTTCGGACTTTCCTGAATCACCCTTGTAATTTCCTCATTAGATAACCACTAATGGTGAAGTTTGTCAATACTTGATTTGAGTTATTTTAGTTCATGCTATTCAACCAGTTCCTTCACCAGTTCGCTAAACACTTTATTATGAAGGTCAGCATCCTTGACTGTGGTTGCCGGGGAGACAAGTACCATACTGTGGAACGGCGTGAGCAGGATGCCACGGTTAGCCATATAGACATGAGCCAAGGCATCCAGGTCATCGTCAAAGGCTTCCTCAGACTCAAGGCCGTTCTTGGGCGGGACTGGGCAGAAGCGGTACTCAGCCCGGCAGCCGAGGCGGTTAACGTGCCATGGCAGTTCGTTATCCTTTATTATCTCAGCCACGCCATCAGCCAGCCGCTTGGCGATAGGAATCATTCGGTCGTAAGCTTCCTGGGTCAGGACATGTTCCAGCGTCGCCCTGATGGCCGCTGCCTGGATGATGCTACCGGATAGCGTCCCGCCAACCCCCAAACCGAAGCAACGCTCCCCCGTATCAAGCTTGTCAGCGACCTCCTTAGCCAAACCCAGAGCCGCTACAGGTAAACCGCTGGCAATTGCTTTCCCGATGGTGAAGAAGTCTGGCTCCAGATTCCAGATACGAGTAAGCCCACCCGGACCGGCGGAGATAGTATGTGTTTCGTCGATAATCAGCAGGGTGCCGAAGCGGCGTGTAATCTTACGCAATGCCTCATGATAGCCTGCCTCAGGGAAGATGATACCAGCGTTGGTCATGGCCGGTTCACATAGCACACAGGCGACATCCTGGGGAGACAATGTCTTCTCTAAAGCATCAAGGTCATTGAATTGTATCACCCGTGATGCTGGGTTGGGCAAAGGTCCCACGACATTCCTTCTCTGTGTCTTATACGGGCCGTCCCTGACGCTTACCAGCGCCTCATCCACGCTGCCATGGTAGCAACCATCAAACACGAGGATTATATTCCGTCCGGTAGCACGGCGTGCCATTTTGATAGCAAATCTGTCAGCATCCGTAGCTGTGGTATATATCTGCCAGTAAGGCAGGCCAAAACGGCGTGCCAATTCCTCTCCGACCCAAACGGAGTCTTCCGAAGGAAGCATACAAGTCATACCTTTGTAAACCTGTTTGACGATAGCATCAGTGGCAGGTGCTGGTGAGTGGCCGGTCAGCGCTCCAGAATCACCCAGACACAGGTCTACATAGGTATGCCCGTCGATATCAGTCAAGCGGGCACCCTTAGCTTCACTTACAAAGATAGGGAAGGCACCCGGCCACTCAGTCATCCAACTCATAGGGACACCCCTAAAAAGTGAGCCCTTTGCTCTATTGAACAGTGCCCTTGATTTTGGACGCTCAGCAACATAGCGTTCTTCTTCACGCTTTATCAGCGTCTTGATTCTTGAGCGGTCAATCGTTGACATGATACTTATCCTCTTTGTTTCATTTATTTACGGGTTAAGTGGTTTAATATATAATTTCCCCGGTTGCTTGTCAAGCTGTGCATTAGAGATTGTTTACCAATTCTTAAGCCTTGGTACCTCTGTCCCTTGCTAGGAAAGTATGGTGAGCTTGCGTGTCGGCAGGCTTTTCCCTTATCATGGGGCAATAATCGATATAGTGTCAGTGATAAGTCATACTCGGTATTGGCAGCAATGCCGACCAAAGATTGAAATAGGGGGTGAATAATGTTTGAGGAATATAGTCTTAAAGGAAAGGTGGCTATTGTCACTGGGGCGGGAAGGGGTATTGGTAAAGCTATTGCCCTGACTCTTGCTGAGGCTGGAGCCGATATTACTGTGGCCGCGCGTACCACGGAGCAGATAGAGCGTACCGCTGAGGAAATCCGTAAGCTGGGGCGAAGGGCGCTGGCGGTACCAACAGATGTAACCAAGAAAGAACAAGTGGCAAGTGTCGTCGAGCAAACTGTTTCACAGTTCGGCAAGATTGATATCCTAGTCAATAATGCCGGTGTGCCCATTCTCAAACCTATTTCTTTCGTTCCGGGGATGAAGCTTGAGTGATGGCAAACAGCAGATAGTTGGGATACTCCGCTTACCGAGGAGGAATGGTACCTTGTTCTTAACACCAACTTAACTAGCGCCTTTCTCTTCGCCCAAGCTGTCGGCCCCCATATGCTAAGGCAGAAAAAGGGTAAAATTATCAATACCAGTTCCAACAGTGCTGATTTGGCTCCTCCATATTTTTCGGCGTATTGTGTCAGTAAAGCGGGGCTGAGCATGTTCACTCGGTGCCTAGCTACGGAGTGGGCACCGTATAACATTTACGTCAATGCCGTTGGTCCTGGGAGTGTGCTTACCGAATTGAGTGCGCCAGTGCTTAATAACCCTGAAAGGAAAGAGTTTATACTAAGAGCCATCCCATTGGGTCGGATGGGTGAAACGCGGGAGGTTGCGCTCTTGGTGGTCTATCTTGCTTCAGAAGCTTCCAATTGGGTGACAGGGCAAACCTTCTATATAGACGGTGGTCAATTATCCCGCGGTCATGGCTTTTAGTCTTAGAATCCGCCGTTCTGGCAGTCTTTGTTTGTCCGCTTGTTTACCTAGTTGTAGCAATGAGTAGCATCGTTCTTAATCATAATATGCAGCCTATTAAGAAAAAATCTTCCAATTACACTTATTTGGGAGAGGAACAAGTTTTCAAGCTAGCTACTCAGTAAAGTCAGAGAGAAGCTTAATCCATTGATTTCGATACCCTAAAGCGAGGTTATTTTGAAGCAATGGGTATTAGTCGCGCGATAGGTAGTTGAATAAAGATTCTTTTATACAAACCGTTTCGTCAGGTAACAACATACTTTTTTGTTACCTAACAGACTTTCCGAAATACAATGCGCCGAACGTCTTGACTTATGTAATCCTTGGCGATTCCACCATAATCGCTTCTTGCTTCTAATATCTTGCTTTTAACCTCCCTCCTTCTCCCCTTTACCTGACTATTCGCTCCAGTTGCTCAATAATCCTGACCATCCCCTCGGAAATCATGAAGCGAATTCCAAATTCCACTTTTTTTGTATATAGTGTCCAGTCCAGTAAGCTATAAATCCCAGGATTAACCCGGAAATCACATCAAGCACGTAATGCTGCTTTGTCAATAGCGTGGAAGCAATAATCAGTAAAGCAATAGTGAGAGAAATTCTCTGCACCTTCGGATTCCAGAGCTTTATATAGAGAAAAGAGATTAATGTATAAAATGTATGCCCACTTGGTGCTGCATTATGTGGATAATCGTTCTGATACAAAAGCACGATTGCCTTGGAAAAATAATCTTGAGAAAGAACCTCTGGCCTTATCACAAACGTCGGCAATGTAAGGTAAATAATGTAACTGATTATAGTTGCGGTAAGAAAAGAAATAATATAAGCCTCAAACTCATACTTTTCAGAATACAATGATGTCCATATAGGGAATGCGACGAATAGGAAGCTGCCAATAAGGTAAGGTATCAAAGCCGGTGGATATAGAGGAATATATTTATCAATCGGCAACGACAATGCCCATCCACCAGTGACCAGACGGTTGATAGGGAGATAAATCACTAATAACGTCAGAATAATTACTAGCCAAAATAATCTGCGTTTAGAGACCTTAATCAACTCCTAATTTTAACATATCAGCAGACGTTCGGTATTTTACCATTGGCGAGATGATTAATGATGCCGTTAGAAATGAATTTCTGGGTTACCTATCTTGACATAAAGTACTATTGAATATCTGGTAGTGAACGTTTATACTGGTAAAAATACAACCTGAATTTTTTATCCTTGAACAATAAGCAGGTGAATATGAAAGCAATAGTAAAGACAACAGCATTTTCCATTTTAGTGGTTATTTTCCTTTTTAGCGGCTTTTCCTGCACGCAATCTTCAGAAAACACGGTGGCACAGACGGAGTATGATGGCGTTAAAGCGCAATTGAGTGCCGCTGAAGCCAGAATAACCGACCTCGAGGCAGCTTTGAAAGGACCAACTTCAGAACCGCGCGAGCACATACTTAAAGATGAAATCGCTTCTCTTAAAACCAATATTGAAGAGCTTGGAAAAGAAATTACTGATTTAAGTAAACAGAATGATAGTCTAACGGCGGAAAAAGCGGCCGCTGACGCGCAATACGCCGAATTGAATATTAAATATCAGAATCTGCAAAAACAACTATCAGCCCCGGTCTTGCCCGAGGTAATAACCGAAGACAAGATAGAAAAAGAAATACTCGGCATGATCAATCAGGAAAGGGTACAGACAGGAGTGCCCGAGTTACTTTTCGGTAATCATCTTTACAACCAGGCAAAACAGAACAGTAAAAATATGGCGGTCGCCAGCGCGATAGTGACTGACCAGGCTGTTTTTTACCAGGAGATTTTCTGGGCGGGAGCTTACGACTCGGTTAGTTCAATTGCCCGGGGAGCTTTAATCACCTGGAAAGTCAACGTGTATAAATGGGAGCACGGGGCTTTGCTGGTAAATAATAAATACGGCGCCGTGGGCGCCTATAAGTCCGGGGACATTATATTTATCACTTTTATGGCCGCTGAATTTCCGTAAACATGAGTCGGAAAAACGAAATATAAGCTACCATTCGGCGGTGACAACGGAATCGCCGTCTTTAGTATCTTCGCGGACGGCATAAAGCAGCCGGTCGATATCGATCGGATATCCTTCATAGTGCTGGCTATCGAGGCGCGGTTCCCCCAATCGTAAAAACATCCTAATCGCTTGGCCATTCCACCAATTATGATCTTTTTCACGCAAGCCTGTCCGTGCCTTCTTGGACTCATTGGCTTTAGGTCGTTTTCACGAACTATTGGTGACTTGTAAATGTGACCTTGTATCTTAAACGAGGTGGTAGAATATCTTCCGGAGTCAGGGCGTGGCAGGCCGATTGACCTCAGGTTCACCAAGACCGTGGGGCAGCGTGGTCGCCACGCTCCAATCTCCACAAAAGCCCGAACAGTTGTCAGGGTTAACCAAACCCGCATGATGCAAGGACGGGCTAAGAAGGAGAGAAAGCCAGTGACGGAGGAAGCAGTCTATGTCGGTGTGGATGTTGCTAAGGATACTCTGGATGTAGCGGACAGCGGTTCCCGGGAGACACGTCAGTTCCTTAATGACCCTCAAGGTATCGCACAAGCTGTTCAGCACATCGCTAGTTTGCAGCCTGCAGGGATCATTCTTGAGGCAACCGGTAATTTGGAAATGCCTTTGGCTGCGGCACTCCAGGCTGAATGCCTGCCAGTAGTCATCATCAATCCCCGCCAGGTACGTGACTTTGCTCGTGCGACCGGTGCTCTAGCTAAGACTGATGCCATTGATGCCAGAATACTCGCTCTCTTCGGCTTGCGGATAAAGCCAGAGATGAGGCCACTGCCGGACAAGCAAGCCCGTGAGATGAGGAGCCTGCTCACACGCCGCCGTCAGCTTATGGAGATGCTTGTCGCAGAACGCAACCGACTCTCCCGGGCTGATGAGGATGTCCGACCTAATATCAAGGATCATATCAAGTGGCTGAAGGAAGCTCTATCTGACATCAATAACGACCTGGAGCGTCGTATCCAGAGCAGCCCTTCCTGGCATGAGAAGGATAACCTCCTTAGGAGTGTGCCTGGGATTGGAAAGGTAGTATCAACCACTCTTCTGATTGAGCTGCCTGAACTGGGACAGCTTAACCGTCGTAAGATTGCTGCCCTGGTCGGTGTGGCGCCCCTCAATCGTGACAGCGGTGCCATGCGTGGAAAAAGAACAGTATGGGGTGGTCGGGCTGCGCTAAGAGCTGTTTTGTACATGGCAGCGCTGGTAGCGACAAAGTGCAATCCTGTCATTGCCGCTTTCTACCGGCGTCTGTTGGATGTCGGTAAGGTTAAGAAAGTAGCGTTGGTAGCCTGCATGCGTAAACTGTTGACTATGGTAAACGCCATGATGCGTACCAGGACATTCTGGAATCCTGAACCCGCTAGAAAGAGTGCTGTAACGGAGGCTTAATGAAGACAGTTGCTGCCCCCCGAAAACGAGTCCAGTTTGATGATAGACTGGGGAATAAGAAAGGGGGCATTAGATGGTCAGGAAATCTTACACACCGGAGAAAATCATCAATAAGCTTGGAGATTAAAAATTCATGTTCAGGTAAGAATCGGGAGTTGTTGCAACTGCTTACTAAGCCACTCAAGCCTTGTTTCAGGTGGAGTTCAACTCTCCCCCGTCTCCACCACGCTCGAAATAGTTGATGTTCCTGTTAAAGGTCATCTTACTTGAGTGTTTCTTCTCTCACAAAGGTTACACCAGGCATTCCTGCCATTGATATACGAGCCGGCGGTCGTTCCGGGATATGCTCTGGTGGGCGAACCAGTTCAAATGTTAATGCCTTCTGCTTACACCCGACGACACAGGAGCCACACCCCATACAGTAGTCTTTAATGATGTGTGCCTTTTTCTTCTTGGATTTCAAGGTCAACTGCATCTCGATTGCGTTGAAGAAACACCGTTCAACACATTCCTGACAACCAACACAAAGGTCCGTATCCACGGTAGCTAAGTACCGGCTGGGCGAATATAATTGACGCAGCCTGCCGGAACGAATGGCAGGCTTCAGAACCACACAGCAACATTCACAGCAATTACACATCACATAATCTGGAATTCCGGCATAGTTGCCCATGAGGTGCATAAGTCCGCCTTTTTCAAGCTGGTCCGAATAAGTTATTGCTTCTTCCACCGAGAGTTTTTTCATAACTGAATATTCGTTGATATCACGCTCCAGCGTATGTTTAGCAAAGTAGTAGCAGGTCATCAACGGCCTATCGCAGTTATGAAATTCTTTGCGGCAGGGACACTCAACTATACCTATCTGCTCTTCCTTTGCGAATATCTGTGCCATATCCTCATACCACAGGACCTGTTCCGGCTTAATCTTAGGGCTGGCGGCTATGGCCAATCGGTACGGGACTATCCTATTCGCCGGCACTCCTGTGGACTGAGGCCCATCTAATGGGCCAGCCATTCCTCTCTGAAATCTCTCTATCTCTTCCGGATGGAATTCGCGCCACGCCTGCCAGAACCCAGGAGGAATATATTCGTCCTTAGCATGGGGGATACGGGCGAAAAATACATGTATTCCAAACTTAAAGACATACTCTGTCTTTCCATAGAAAAGCAACCTTCTGCGTTTGAAATCATCAAGTTTTTCCTGAAGGCTTTTCTCGTCGATGTTTAACCTTTTCGCAACCTGCTGACAAGTCGCCGGCGCAATGAATTCGAGGAGCAATTTGCCCTCTTCAGGCGTAAACAGTACCCGTAAAAACTTGACGCAACTTACCGAACCCGGGTAACCTAACTTCTCTGCTGCCTCAAGGTAAACATCATCGTTCGCCATGTTATGCCTCCTTCTTATTCCAGCCAATGCAGGAGCTTCCTGATAAAGCTAAGCTTACTTGAGCTCGTAAAAACCACCATAAGCACCAACAACAATACGTCGAGTAGGTTTACCGGGTTCAGAAGGCTGAACAGGTTCGGGGGCTGGAAGCTTAAATTGATGACTGGTGATATACTCCGGAGGCCTCACCAGTTCATATCTTAACGCCCTCTGCTTACACCCGACAATACAGACGCCACACCCCTTACAGTTTTCGTTAATGATGTGTGCCTTGAGCTTCTTGGAGTTTGCGGACTTTCGCATCTCGATGGCATTAAATGGGCATTTTTCGACACAGTCCTGACAACCAATACAAAGCTCCACATTCACCGTAGCCAGGAATCGGTTGGGCTCCACCAGATCAAGCCGGTTAGCTTTGGTATAAGAATAGAGCATTTCACAGGCGTCCGGACAGCAATAGCAGACTCCCCAGTGGACAAGCCCGGCTTCCTCATTCGCACGCACAATTTCCATGGTTTCTTCCAGAGATACTTCTTTTAGCAAACGGCCCGGCTGGTTGAGATAATATTCGCCCCTGGAATTATCAAAACAGGCAAAACAGGTCATGCGCGGGTGGTCGCACTTTCCCCAGAGTGTCCGGCAACCGCAAGGAGCGACGATTCTTCTTTTGGCAGCTTTGATTTGCATTTTCCAGTTCTCCTGCGGCAGGATTTGCTCCGGGCTGATGTTCGGGCTGAGTTCGAGAGCACCGATAGCAGGCGTTATCATGATGCCATGTCCTCCGGCCTTCTTCCTCTCGCTAGCCATATTTACCCAGTCGACCGACCAATCATTGTAAAAGAAGTCTGCCCACAGGTCCTTGACCTTCTGAGAAATTGCGTGCGGCCCGGTGTGTACCCCTGTATCCGCCAGATCATGATGGAACCCTAAGAGGGTCGTGTGAAAGGCATACTGTGTCTTTCCTCTGGTAAGCATCCCTCTGTCTACCAGGTTCCCAAGCTTTTCAGAAAGGCTTTTCTCATCGACTCCTAGCCTGCTTGCCAGTTCTGGGCAAGTGGCTGGAAGATACAACTCGAGGCAAATTTTAGCCTCTTCAGGGGTAACCATTGTGTTGAGTATGGTGAGAAAACGCTTGGACACTGGAGCACCCAACTTCTTGGCTAATTCACTGTAAACATCATTTTCGTTCATTATGCAACTCCTTTTTTGTCAGTCTATTCAGGTGCTACCTGGCTGGGCAGACCATTACCTATCTATGTTACATTACTATACCCCCCCGTAGAAGTCAAAAACTAAAGGCTCATTGTTATATACACACGAAGTTAGGGTCTACCTGGGTTACATTTCTCACACCACAAAAAAATCTGCCTGCAGATAATAACGACGATCTAGCTGATTTGTGATGAAGTAGTATGAACCAGTCGGCTAAGTAAAACGACTGGCGTTGGCGTGAATTTCGTAACCGTTAAGTAACCTTAAGCTGTGCTGGTTTTCTGTTTTATCGCATCTTCAAGCCACGAGAACCACGGTTCCAGACCTTCGCCGGTCTTAGCGGAGACCGGGAATATTCTGGCAGTAGGGTTTAAACCGCTGACTGCTTTGGAGAAGGCGCTAACATTAAAATCAAAGTACGGTAGGACATCTATTTTGTTTACCAGTACCACTTCAGCTTCCGTAAACATTAAGGGGTACTTATAGGGTTTGTCATCGCCTTCAGGAACACTCAAGAGCATTATTTTTTTATGCGCACCGAGGGCAAACTCAGCCGTGCAGATAAGATTACCTACATTTTCGATAAGGACCAGGTCAGTCTGCTCAAGAGCTAAATTATCCAGCGCCTTCTTAATCATGTTGGCATCAAGGTGGCAGGCACCGACGGTATTTATTTGAATCACGGGGATAGCCTGCTTGCTTACCTTATCGGCATCGATTGTCGAGGCAATATCACCCTCAATAACGGCAATACGGGTTTTTCCTTTAAACCTTTTAATGGTTTGTATAATAAGACTGGTCTTGCCTGCCCCAGGTGAAGACATGATGTTAATCATTAGAATGTGGTGCTTATCCAATAATTCCTGGTTTGTCTTCGCTTTTTCTTCGTTAGCGCCTAGGATATCCTCTTTAATAGTCAGTATTTTGACGCTCATTTATTCCACCTCCATGCTATCAATATATAGTTCGCGTCCAGAAATTATTTCTACCTGCTGTTCTTTACAATTGGGGCAGTGGAAATTAAGCTTTTCAGGAAAAAAAATCGTGTTACAGTTGCGGCAGCGTAATTGGGCTGGAGTGCGCGTAAAGAAAAGACTGGCCTGTGCAGCGATGGTGTCTCTGCTAAGGAAGCTGAAATAAAAATTTACAGCCTCTTCAAGTACACCGGAGAGTTCGCCAACAACAAGATAAATCCTGAGAATCTTGCTGGCTTTTGCTTGCTCCGCATTTTTGAGTGCCAGGGCTAGAAGAGATTCAACAATGCTTTGTTCATGCATTATTAAGAGTGGATCCAGTCGTTATTCTATATGCCGCCGATGCAGGCGGTATGCGCTCCGGAGGTTTGACCAGTTCATACGTTAACGCTTTCTGTTCACAACCGACAACACAGATAACTCAGCTATCTATTGGTATCATATTATGCCGAAATGGAATATAGCGTCAAATATTGCATTCCGTATCGCTTTACTTCCGTAGTCACACCACATCTTCATGTTCAACAATCTAGTACTTTGTTACCTCATTGCACGATTTAGCGGTTTATTACTCCTTCGTCAAGCTGTCTCCATCTTCAAGGTCTTAACTACATTGTGCATGGCCGGGCCGCTAGCGCGGCAAGGCTGAATATGAAAAACTGCGCTGTAGTATCCGTGCTGTAAG
>Ga0315296_10002577_pt1 | contig 15408 bp, 17 predicted proteins | sample YL17G14_18_MG_FD_203921 | JGI IMG/M metagenome (GOLD analysis project Ga0315296, IMG submission 203921) | Sediment microbial communities from Yellowstone Lake, YNP, Wyoming, USA - YL17G14_18 | ecosystem: Environmental > Aquatic > Freshwater > Lake > Sediment | place: USA: Wyoming | collected... | reverse complement strand
CTCCGGGCGGAGCAGGGCGATCTCGCGCATGTTCGCCCGCAGCATGACGCTCTCGTCCGGCGTCAGCCCGGCGTGGGTATCCGCCAGCACCACGAACGAGAAGTGATCCCCGGGGTCGGGCTTGGCACGCAGCGCTTGCAGGCACTCGTCCATGAGACCGGCCTGCGCCATCCCCAGGCAGGCTGCGAGCAGGGCCGCGCAGGCCACTAATCGGACCAGTGTTCGCATCGCACGCTCCCCTTTTTGTGGTGTATGAACCTGTCTACCTGTTGCACGCGGCAGGCGCTTCCCCCTGCCGCGGCGGCGATATCAGCGCAGCGCCCGGTCGCCGCCCAGGCGCTCGATCATGGCTGCCACCCGGGCGCGGTGGCGGAGCATGGGCTCGGGGTCGAAGCTGTAATGGGTGAGGTCGGTCATCACCTCCCGGGGCACCTCCAGCAGCTTCTTGGCCTCGGCCGACGCCCCCTGTGCGTGTCACATTGCTTTGGGACCCGTGTCGCGGCCCGAATCGAGCACTTCCTGGGGCGTGGTGAGGGACGGATCTGCCCTGACGACAAGCTGCCACTGATGAGCCGGTTGCCAGCATTGACTCTGTGCCAGGGCTGATGCAGACACTGGCGGCCGACGAGCGCCGCCCGCGCCTCAAGCGCTGGCCGTTGACACCGGCACTCGCGTCTCTCAACCGATCCTATCTGACATAGATCGGATTGCTGTAAATCCACGGGAACGACTCATCCCCGACCTTCAGCCAGGCCTCCAGGCGGTAGACGCCCTTCTCCTTGACCTCGTACTCCAAGGTATTGCGCTCAGCCGAGCCCGCCAGGGCGATCGGCTGACCGTCTTTGATCAGGCGCAGTTGGGCCGGCAGAGGCAGGACAGCAGTGAGGGTAAGGCCGGACTGCAATGGGACCTCGTCGCCCATCAGCAAGGCCCCCCGGTTCGATTCTCACGACTTGAGGCAAACGCCCTCCCATCGAAATCCGCGGCCTCGTCCACATTTCCGCAGTCTCGACCTGTGGTGAGTGAACCCGAACCATGGCAGGTCGTTTTCCTTGCCAAGCCGGTCCAGGATAATCCGCTCCAGCACCTCGCGGTTCACGGTGAGGCCGTTCGGGCATCGGCCCTTGCCGCGATACTCCGGCGTGGCACACCCATGCACCGTGCGGCCGCGTTCATGACGTGCTCTCCGTGTCCGAGCATGCAGCAGTAGCGCTCTGTGCCCGACCCCAGATGATGTGAGCCACCAGCACCACCAGACCTACAGCAGCGATAGAGCCACCCAGGGTTGCCATAACGCCGCCGCCGACGCGATCCGTTGTCTGCAACACAACGAGACCTGCCGTGAGCACCCCTGCGCCCGCCAGCAGCACGATGATGCCCGCCCACATGCCCCAGCGAATCCGCCAGCGTTCGCGCAGGGCGACGCGGGCGCGCCAGTCGCCGCCGCGGTCATGTAGCGCTAGCACTTCCTTGTGATGCAGGTAGCGACTCCACGCCGGCCAAGCGAACAGGGTGACCAGGAACACTATCCCGGAACTATCGGAACCCACCTGCACATGCCCATGATGACCTCCATATCGCGTCACTTCTGATAATAGAGATGCACTCGGACCGCGATATGGCTTCACACGGGAACAGCAATTCGCCGTGCCGGATGGAAGACACTTCAGCCACACAGAACAATGAGGGCTTGAAGAAGTTCAGTCAACTGCGGCTCGGCGTCCTCTGTGGCCTCTGTCGTTACTTCTCTTCACTTGCGCCGGCGCACGACGTGCTTTTCGATCATGTGGTGCGGATAGTACGACATCTTCGCCTTGCGCAGTCCCTCGATCCCCAGGTCCTGCTGCCGGTTTGCGTATGTGTACCCCTGCCACTCGTGCTCGAGGAACTGCTGGTTCACGACCTGGTAGAGGCCGTGAAACGCCGCGTTCGCCTTCTCCAGGTGGATGGTGATCGGGTCATCGTTCAGCGGTTCGCCGAGGGTGAAGGCTTCGACCTTGCCCGCGATCAGGATGCAGCCGCCGACCGCGGACAGGCGATCGAGGTTGCACCCGGCAGGCATCACCTCGTGCAGCGCCGAATCCCATCGCCAACTCCCAACGGAGGTCCTACCATCGTGACACGACCCGCCTCTCGCCTGCGCCATCTGCGCGCCGCCATGGCCCTCAAGGGCGCATGCGCGGCACTAACGCTCCTGGCCGCGCTGCTCGCGTGCACGCCTCTTGCCGCCAGTGCTGCGCCGGAGTCGCTGGCCGCCGCCTTCAAGAACCCGCCCGATTCGGCCAAGCCCCATACGTGGTGGCACTGGGTGAACGGCAACTCGAGCAAGGCGGGCATCACAGCCGACCTCGAAGCCATGAAGCGCGCGGGCATCGGCGGCGTGCAGATCTTCAACGTGGATTGCGGCATCCCCGACGGCCCCGTGCCTGTTATGAGCCAAACATGGCGCGAGCACACGCGGCACGCCATCGCCGAGGCCGCGCGACTAGGTCTCGAGGTCTGTGTCCACAACTGCCCCGGCTGGTCGAGCAGCGGGGGGCCGTGGGTAAGACCCGAACACGCCATGCAGATGCTCACGTGGTCGGAGCAGACGGTGACCGGCCCTGCTCGCTTCGATGCCGTGCTCAAGCAGCCCCCAACCCGCCGGGACTACTACCGCGACATCGCCGTCTTCGCCATCCCAACGCCGAAGGACCCAGCCGCGGCCGCGTATCGCATCTCCGGCATCGGCCCAAAGGCATCGTTCGATAGGCCGCCCATGCGGGATCCCGATCTGAAGCCCGATGCTCCCGCCGGCATTCCGGCGCCGACCATTGTTAACCTAACGAGCCGTATGGACGCCTCGGGCAAGCTGACTTGGGACGTGCCCGAGGGCCAGTGGACCGTCCTCCGCATGGGCCATACGTGCACCGGAGCCCAGAACGCGCCGGCGCCAGCCTCGGGACGGGGGCTGGAGGTGGACAAGCTCAGCCGCGAGGCCATGGACGCCTTTTGGCCGGGTTTCATGGGCACGGTCATCGCCGAAGCCGGACCGCTGACGGGCAAGACGCTCAACAATGCACTGATAGATAGCTACGAAACCGGCTACCAGAACTGGACGCCTCGGTTCCGCGAGGACTTCGTGCGTCTCCGCGGCTACGACCCGATACCCTACCTGCCTGCGATCACAGGCCGAGTCGTCGAGAGTCTCGAGAAAAGCGAACGCTTCCTCTGGGACTTCCGCCGCACGGTGGCCGATCTGTGGGCGGCCAACTACTACGGCTACTTCGCGGAGCTGTGCCGCAAGCACGGCATGCTCTTCTCGACGGAGCCCTACGGCAACGGCGGCTTCGACAACCTGCAGTGTGGCGGACTGGCCGACGTGCCCATGGGCGAGTTCTGGGTGCCCAACGCCGGAGCCGGTGAGACGCTGAAGATCGCGGCATCGGCGGCGCACACGAATGGCCGGAAGTACGTGGGCGCAGAGTCGTTCACCGCCGACGAGAGCCATGGGCGCTGGCTCGTCGAGCCTTACAGCATCAAGGCGCTGGGCGATGACGTCTTCACCCAAGGCGTCAACCGCTACATCTTCCACCGTTACGCTCACCAGCCGTGGATGGATCTGTACCCCGGCATGACCATGGGCCCCTGGGGCACGCATCTAGAGCGGACGATCACATGGTGGAACCAGGCGCCCGCGTGGTTCCGCTACACCGCGCGCTGCCAGTATCTGCTCCAGTCGGGCAAGTTCGTGGCCGATGTCTGCTACTTCACGGGCGAGGCCGGTCCCAACGATCTGCCTGGTCGTCCGGGACTCAATCCGCAGTTGCCCGCCGGCTACGACTACGACGGATGCGACGCGACCGTGGTGATGAACCGCATGGCGGTCCACAACGGGCGCATCGTGCTCCCCGACGGCATGAGCTACGGCGTGCTCGTCCTCCCCGACAGCCGGTTCATGACGCCCTCGCTCGCGCGCAAGATACGCGACCTCGTGCGCGCGGGTGCGACGGTCATCGGGCCGAAGCCGGAGCAGTCGCCGAGCCTCCAGGGCTACCCGCAATGCGATGCCGAGGTGGGCGCCATCGGTGAAGAGGTCTGGGGCAACTGCGACGGTCGGACCGTGAAGCAGCGCGTATACGGCAAGGGCCGCGTGCTCTGGGGCATGACGATGCCCCGGGTGCTCGCGTTGCTCAAGACGCCGCCGGACTTTGAGTATCGGGCGGTAGGCGCAGCGAAGCTCGTCTATATTCACCGGCGCGTCGGCGATGCTGAGGTCTACTTCGTCTCAAATCAGCAATACCGGGAGGTGGCGGTGGATTGCCGGTTCCGGGTGAAGGGCAAGCTGCCGGAGCTATGGCATGCAGACACCGGTGCGATCGAGCTTGCGCCGCTGTGGCGCGAAGAAGGCGGTCGCACGGTCGTCTCGCTTCGCATGGAGCCCGCTGCGTCCGTCTTCGTCGTCTTCCGCAAGCCCCCGAAGGGCGACCACCTGACTCATGTCGCACGCTCCGGCCCCGACGCTCCGAAGCCGCCGGCGGAGCGCATCGAGGTGACGCTCGCGCGGTACGAGGCCCAGGACGGAAGCCGCGGGGCCGATGTGACCGCTCGCGTCGCCGAGATGGCGGCAGAAGGCCAGACTGAGATACCGGCGACCAACCAGGTGTTCGACGACCCCGTGCCGTTGGTGGTTAAGCGGCTGCGAGTCGAGTATCTGCTCAACGGGAAGCCGATGCAGGCAATGGCGGACGAGGGCGGCTCGGTGCTACTGGGTTCGCAGACGCGTGCGCCGGCGCCGTCCGAGTGGTCCTTACGCCTTGAGACATTGGGCGCGGCGATCCTGACCCCGTGGCGCGCAGGGATCTTCGAGGTTCGCACCGCATCGGGCAAGACGCGAACGATACCGGTCGGCTCCGATGCCGACGAGATACAGGTGAGGGGGCCGTGGACAGTGCGCTTCCCATCCGGATGGGGCGCTCCGCCAGAGGCGACGTTCCCTGAACTTGCGTCGTGGACGGACAACGCGGAAGAGGGCATCCGGTACTTCTCCGGCTCGGCGACCTACATCAAGGACATCAACGTTCCGGCGTCGGTCCTCGGACCAGGCCGCGACGTAGCACTTGATCTCGGATCGGTCAAGAACTTCGCCGAGGTCACCCTGAACGGGCGTTACCTCGGCGTGCTCTGGAAAGCGCCGTTCCGCGTCAACGTCACCGGTATGCTGAAGGCCGGCAAGAACACGCTGGCGATCAAGGTTACCAACCTGTGGCCCAACCGCCTCATTGGCGACGAGCAGAGGCCGCCGGACGTGGAGTGGAACGGCAACAGAATCAAGGCATGGCCCGACTGGCTCTGGTCCGGCAAGCCCCGCCCCCAGACAGAGCGCCATACGTTCACGACATGGCGCTTCTGGTGGAAGGACAGCCAGCTCGTCGAGTCGGGACTGCTGGGGCCTGTGGTAATCCGGTCGGCCAAGACGGTGACTGTGAAGCTGTAACGTGCGCGGTTACCCGACCGACAGGGGGCCGAAGCAAGGTGGTTGAGCAGACGAGCGCGAGATGATGTCATGCGCTTCACCGGGTTCGAGGCGAAACACATCGCCGGGCCGCACTCGGTGCTGCTCTCCGTCCACCACCATGACCGGCGCGCCAGACTCGAAGTAAAAGGTTTCCTCGACCTCGCGGTGGCGATGAGCGCCCAGCGCCTGATCGGGATGGAACACGATGACGCCCCACTCGAACCGCGGCCCCCGCATGAAGTACTTCGGGCCACTGTGTCCTTGTCAAATAGCATTGGGACAGCATGTGCTTGTCAACCGCCCGTGAGACCGCTCTGACGGGCTTGTGACCTGGGTCCCGTGCGAACGGGCAAGTGCAGCGGGCAAGTGGGGCTGGGGGCTGGTTGAGCGAACCAGAGGCAAGCCAAAAGGGGCGGTAGAGGTATCTCATCGCCATTTGACATGGACACAGCGTCCCGTCCGCGGCCTGTACTGCGCCGCATCGTTGGACGAAGGGAAGACCTGGCCCATCCGAAGACCGGTGAGCGACGACAGCGACGCCCGCGTGGTGGAAACGATGGACGGGCATCTCAGGCTAATGAGCATCCACCGCTCGGAGCCGGCGGGCTATCTCGCCTGCTGCCAGGGCGAGAACGGACTGATCCACCTCATCAGCAGCCGTCTCCATCATACTTTCAACTGGGCCTGGGTGCAGGAGCCGGCCCCGGCCCCGGAGTGACCGAGACTCAGACGGAGGACTGACGCCATGATCGGAGAGCATCAACTGCGCAGTTACATCGCGCCGGCGGCGCCGGCGACGCGCGCTCCCTGCGACGGGACGGAGTCGGAGATGCGGATCGAGTTCGGGTTCACGCCGCGGTGGTACCGGGAACGGTGCGGCATTGACTTCTCTGAGCGGTGGCACACGGATCCGCTCTACCGCGGCGAAACGGTGGTGGCGATGCGCAAGGAACTGAAGCGGCGGTTCCCGTCGCTGCCCATCGGCGGGCCGCCCGACCGGATTCCAGCCAACCTGGATGGAGCGCACGGGGGGCTGAAGGTGGCGATGATCTTCGGGATTCCGGCGCAGTACTTCCCGGACAACTGGCCGGCGGCGAAACATGAGTTCCTGAGCGAGGAGCAGATCGCCGCGCTCGAGGTCCCCAACCTACCCGAGGTGCCGACGTTCGCGCAGCTCATCGAGCAGATGGACATCATCGAGCGCGAGTTCGGGCGGCTCGAGGGATACGTGAACTGGCAGGGCGTGCTGAACAGCGCGTTCCGGATTCGCGGCCCCGACATCTTCCTGGATGTGCTCGCCAATCCGGGCCTGGCCGACCACCTTTTCGGGGTGGTGGCGCGGACCATGATTGCGGGCATGCGCTACGTGTATGAACGCCAGCGCAAGACCGGGGTGATCGTGAGGCACGCGACGGCGAGCAACTGCGTGGTGAACATGGTGTCGCCCAAGGTGTACCGGGAGATGCTGTTCCCGTACGACAAGATGATTTCGGAAGCGTTCGAGCATTTCGGGATCCACAACTGCGCGTGGAACGTAGACCCGTACATCGAGGATTACGCGCGGATCGCCAACCTGGGCTACGTGGACATGGGGCTCCAGTCGGACCTGCCGCGCGTAAAGCGGCTCTGCCGCAATGCGCGGCGGGCGATCATGTACACGCCGAGCGACCTAGCCAACAAGCCGCTCGATGTGATCCAGGCCGACCTGATGCGGATTCGGCGGGAACTGAGCCCCTGCGATATCGTGATGGCGGACATAGACCACGGGACCCTGGACGAGCGCGTGCTGGCCTTCGTGCGGATGGCGGAGGAGACGCTTGCCAGGCCGCCGGATGTGCTGGATGGATGATCACGCGTCAGGTGTGGACGAGGTACGCGGTGGCCGTGCAGTCCCGGTTCGCCGTCACGCGCACCCAGTGGGCGCTGAAACCGCGGGGGAACTCGTGGTGGCCATATCCCCGGGCGCTGATCTGGAACGCCTGGTAGGGCTGCCAGCTCCCGTTCCCGAGAAAGTCCACTTCCACGTTGAATGTCACCGCTTCCGCCGACTCGTGCGCGAGGTGCAACACCTTGTTCTCGAACCCGGTCATCAGGTACGGATCGGAGGGCGCGTCCGCTTTCACGGGCGACGCCCACCACGCGCCGCCCCAACCGGAGGGCTTGCCGAAATGCCACAGGTCGTCGGTCTTGCCGAACCAGAGGCCGGACTGGGGCTCGCCGGCAAGCGCGTTCTTGCCTGAAGCCGGGTGTCCTTGTCAACCGCCCGTGAAGCCGGCCCGAAGGCGGGCTGGGGTTGTGTGCTCGGCCTTGCTCCTGTATTGTGCGTCTTCAGCGTTCCTGGGACATTCAGCATGTTGCGCTCTGGGGCGAATGAGGCGGGTGTTGCTACTCGATTCGGCCGCAGGGAGACGATCCTGCCGCGCGGAAACGCCGTTCAGCTTCTCGCTCTGGTGGCGAGGCGCGAGCACGACCGAAAGCTCGCGCGGACGCAACAGGATGCAAGAGCAGGGACACCAAGAGTGTACCTTGATTCACGCCCTGATTTGTCTCACAATCGCTGAGGGCCGACAACGAATCGTGCAGCGGCCAATCTGAGATCGGAGGTTGACTGATGGACGCCAGCATCACCTATTTCGAGGAAACCGGCCCGGCCAACACGGCCGCAGTGTTGGCGCTGGTGAAGAAGCGAGCCAAAGAAAGCGGCATCAAGCGCGTGGTCATTGCGTCAACCACTGGCGCAACTGCCGGCCAGGCTGCCGCAGCGTTCGCCGATACCGACGCCAAGCTGGTGGTAATCCCCCACCAGTGGCGTTGGCGCGAGGAGCGCCAGTTCGACCGGTCCCTGCTGCCCGAACTCGAACGCGCCGGCCACCGGGTCTACTGGAGCACCATGCTCTTTCATACCGAAGAACTCTACGGCAACAGCGCGGGGGCGGCCCTGGCGAACATACTGCGGACCTTTGGGCAAGGCATGAAGGTATGCCTGGAGATCCTGCTCATGGCGACCAACGGGGGGCAGATTGACATCGGCGAGAAGGTCATCGTCGCCGCCGGCAGCGGCCGCGGAGCTGACACCGCTGTCGTGGCCACCGCCGCCACCAGTAACCGTCTGAAGGAGGTTCGCATCCACGAGATCCTGTGCAAGCCTCTGTTGGCGTAGTCGGCGCGCCGTTCGCGAACAGCAGCATCGCGCCCCACGTGGGAGCAACTCGCTTGTGCTCAGATTGTGAGACCGGACGAGTCGCCCCGTCTGCCGGTAACCGCGGGATTGTCTCAGCGCGGCGGGGGAAAGGGCGGCGCTCGCGTAGAATAGCGCCACAAAATGCGAAACGACGGAGGTGCGAGATGGCGGAAATGCCGCTCTTCCTGAAGGCGCTCGCGGACAATGACCCTGAGTTTGCGCGGCGAGTAGTGGACCTGAGGACCTTCGCTGATGCCGGCGGCGCGCTCGACGCCAAGACGAAGACGCTCATGTCAATGTTGGCGGATGCTCTCCTCGGCCATCCCGAGGGCGTCGCGGCTATCGCTGAGCGGGCTCGACAGCAGAGCGCCACTGAGCAGGAGATCGCGGAGACCGTGCGGATGGCATTCATGACGGGCGGGCTGCCGGCGCTGGTGACGGGCCTACGCGCTTTCAAGCGCTAGCCTTTGTTCGACGACCTGGGTACTTGGCCGTACGTCTGGCGGTGCGGCGCGCGTGCTGCGCGGGAACGGTACGGTCCGCGAGCTACAATCGCAACATGCGAGACGGGGCGTTCGCGGCACGCTGCCCCCCGCAGGCGACGTTGGCTCGAATACCACCGGGACAGCGTGCAGAACGTGACGCTGGAGAATGCCTGCACGGCCGAAAGGAGGCCGTCCTGGCGTGGCGGAAAGCGTTGCAGATTCGGAGCCCGGTGGCAAGTCACGAGAACTATCGAAAGCTCGCGCGGACGGAACAAGATGCAAGAGCAGGGACACCGGAACTGCACCTTGATTCACCCCCGGATTTGTGCCACTGACGCGGAGGACGGACACCCTCACCTTCCAGGCACATACTGACATTCAACCTCGACTTGTTCCAACGGCAAGGTCAAGAGCCGTTCAACGGCGAAGTAGCCGGCACTACCGGAATCAGACACTCCCCACGGCGCTGTTCTTGGAACTGCCGAGGGGGAACTCCCGCGACGTGACCCAGCAGCGGCGCCATGATAATCGAAAAGCCTACCGAGCTTGCCAAATTGTGTTCTGATCTGGGCAAGTCGTCTACCGTGTACCTCGACACCGAGTTCGTCGGCGAGGGACGCTATTACCCCGCGGTCGGCGCCATCCAGATCGCCACCGACGACCGCGCCGCGCTCATCGATCCCCTCGCCCTCCGCGATCTCACTCCGCTGTTCGACGTGCTCCTCGCGGACGACATCGAAAAGGTCTTCCACGCCGGGCGCCAGGACCTTGCCATCTTCTTCGAGATGATGGGCCACCCGGTCGCGCCGGTGTTCGACGTGCAGATCGCGGCCGCCCTGCTGGGGTACGACGAGCAGATATCCCTCGCGAATCTCGTTCATCGAGCGACCAAGCAGAGCCCGAGCAAGTCGCACGCGTTCACCGACTGGCTGCGGCGGCCGCTCACAGACAAGCAGGTCGAGTATGCGCTGGATGACGTGCGCTGCCTCGCGCCCGTACACGCCCACCTGGTGCGAGAGCTCAGGTTGCACAACCGGCTCGGGTGGGCGCGCGAGGAGTTCAGGGGCCTCGAAAGGGCGGCGCGTTTCGCCCCGACCGATCCGCGCAAGGTATTCCGCCAGATACGCGGCGTCGAGCGGCTGACCGGGGAAGAGCTCTCCCGCCTGCGCGAGATCGCCGCCTGGCGAGAGGAGACTGCACGGGAGCTCAACCTCCCGGTGCCGCGCATATGCATGGACGTGGTGCTCGTGGAGCTAGCGCGCCGACCGCGGGATACCATCGGAGCCCTGGCTGAGGTGCGCGGGCTGCGCTCGGATCAGGTTCGGCGGTTCGGCCGGGGCATGATCGAGGCGCTAAGCCGAGGTGCCGACACGCCCCCGCCCAAAGTGGAGAGGCCGCCTTCTCTTCCGCGGGAAATGGAGCCGACAGTAGACTTCCTCGTCCTCTGCCTCCGGTCGCTCTCGGCCGACAAGCAGATCTCGCCCGGCCTCCTGGCGAGTCGCGCCGACCTTACGGCCGTCGTGTGCGACGGTGAGAAAGCGCGCGTGCCCCTGCTCCGCGGGTGGCGGCGGAAAGCGGCGGGTGAGCCACTGCTCGCGACGCTTCAAGGCAGGGCCACCGCGCGCATCGCCCCGGACACGCAGCGTGTGCACCTGGAGTGGCGGGATGAGGTCCGCGACGCTCCGGGACTAACATAGCCCGTGGTATCATTCATGGGGGAGGCCAACCCTGACTTGATACTGACCATGACTGCCGGACACAAGGAGCAAGTCGAGGAGCGGTTTGCCCCTTCTCGCGGCAAGTTGTTCACCCTAAGCGAGTTTGCGCGTTACCCTGGCGAGATCGCAGACCCATTCGAAGATTCGCTTGAAGTGTACCGGGAGTGCGCACGTCAGATGCTTGCCCGTCTCAACGCCGCAGTCGATCGGCTAAGATGCGACCATCGGTCCGGATGAGGCTTTCGGCAGGCGGATCCTGCGTTGCGGCGCCGACTGTGTGCCGCAGCGTGACCCCTGGCAACCCAGGGGAATCGCCGGCGAATCAGTTCTGACAGAACCTAACTGACAGGAGCAGTAAGATGGGATCAAAGGACAAGGGACATACCACCAAGCACGAGGACAAGAAGAAGGCGCTCAAGAGCATCAAGGAGAAGCGTCGCGAGAAGAAGGCCAAGAAGCACCCCGGCGCCATCTCAGGCGCGACTGGCATCTAGGCGCCGCTGAGTCCGGGAGAAGATATGCGATGAGCGGCTCTGTTAGAACTTGCGACTCGACATCGCATATGCATTCGTTGATGGGACGCGGGGAGGCGTCAGGCAGCGAGCGCTGCTGCCCGCTGTCCAGCCGGTTAGCAGGAGTCTCATCCCGGGTGGCTTAAGCAACGGGGGCACCCCCTATGACCGGGACTAACGGAGCCGCTGGTATCATTCATGGCGGCGGGCCAGGCGGGCCGGAGTCGCGCTTCGTCGAAGACACTGCGGCCAACCTTCCCCAGTCAACCGCGTAGCCCCCAATTGTCTCAATTGCCGACAAGGAAGGCACTCGGTCGCCGCGGAAGATAACTTCAGTGGGGTGTGATTATCACCCCTCAAATGCCACGTCGAGAAAGGACGAATCGCAATGGGAAGCTGTGAATCCGAGAAGAAGCCGGGCTGCGGGACTGAGAAGAAAGACGCGTGCGCCGCGACGAAGAAGCAGGGTTGCGGGACCGAGAAGAAGGAGAGCTGCGGCGCCAAGAAGTCCTGAAGCAGGAACTCGTGCGTGAATCGTGAGCCCGAACAGCGGCTCACGGGGTGCGTATGTTCGGGGGCCCGGCAGGGTAGGCTGATGCCGGGCCCCCGCGCATGCTGATCGCTGTCGGTGCCCTTGATGTCAAATCACATTGAAGCCCAGGTCAAAGCAGCAGTCCCCTGGTGTCGATGAGCCATCTGGGCGCCGAACTCCCGCCGTTAGCACTCTGCATCGATCGGTCTTTGGCGGATGAGGAGCGAACCCACCCCGCGAGGAGCGGGCGTTGGTGAGGGCAATGGCACGCCGCAGACGCGACAACGGTCCCGGCGCAGACGCAGGCCGACGAAAATGCAGGTGATGGTACGTTGGCCGCAGGGAAGCCATCCTAACTCGCAGACAAACGCTCCGGGTAAGGACGTTGGTGGCCCGGCGACAGCGCTATCGCCAGATGAGGGGGAACGCTCAAAACGCAGCGGCAGGGACACGCGAGCCACACCCTAATTCATGCTCGGACTTGTCGCGCTAATGCGGAGGACGAACACCGTCCCAACGCGGGCCCGTCCCCGGTTGTGGAGCCGGGGGACCAAGCCTGTTTTGGACAGATGGGGTTCCTGTCCCCTCTTCAGGCGTTCATCCCGGCGAGGCGACCGGTGGCCCAGGCGATGTGCAGATTGAAGCCACCCGTATACCCGTCCACGTCCATCACTTCCCCGGCGAAGAGAAGCCCCGGCACCAGCCGGCTCTCCATCGTCCCGGGGTTGATCTCTCGGGTGCTCACCCCGCCCGCAGTGGCAACTGCCTCCGCGATCGGGCGCGGCTTGGTGACGTGCAGCACCAGGCGCTTGAGGGTCTCGCCCAGGCGGCGGCGCTGAACCTTAGTGATGGAATGACAGGGCAGCCCGGGGTGCACATCGGCCAGGTCGAGCACCACCGGGATCAGCCGCAGGGGCACCAGCGCGCCCATGATGCTCTTGAGCTGCTTGTTGCCGCCGGCGACGAGGTCGCGTTGCAGGCGGGCATCGAGCCGCTCCGGCGACAGGCCGGGCTTGAGATCCAGGGTAAGCCTGGGGCTGGCGACGCCCGCGAGGTGCCGGCTTGCGGTAAGCACCAGCGGCCCGGACACACCGAAGTGCGTGCAGAGCATTTCGCCCAACTCTCGATAAACCGACCGGGAGCCGCTCCATGCTTGCAGCTCGACGTTCTCTAAAGTGAGGCCCTGGCACTGCCGAGGCCAGTCCTCCTGCGTCTCCAAGGGCACGAGCGAAGGGCGAATGTCGGTAACGGTGTGCCCACACTGGCGCGCCAGGCGGTAGCCGTCGCCGGTGCTGCCGGTAGCCGGGTAGGATGCACCTCCCGTGGCCAGGATGACAGCGCTCGCGGGCACCTCTTCACCGCCTTCCAGGCGCACCCCGGCGGCCCTGCCCTCGACCAACAGGATCTCGGCCACCGGCGCATCCATGCGGATACGGGCGCCGGCGGCGCGCGTCGCGCTGATCAGGCTGCGGGCGACCAAGGGAGCGTCATCCGAGACCGGAAAGACCCGACGCCCGCGCTCCACCTTCGTTTCCACCCCGAGTTCGGCGAAGAAGTCCATCGCATCATGGGGGGTGAAGGCGTAAACCGCGGGGCGCAGGAAGCGGCCGTTGCCGGGGACGTTGGCGATGAACTCATCGACGTCGCACAGGTTGGTGAGGTTGCAGCGGCCTTTGCCGGTAATGCCAAGCTTGAGCGCGGGGCGGCGCATCTTCTCCAGTGCCAGAACGGCGCGGCCGCGGCGGGCGGCGGTGAGGGCGGCGAAAAGGCCGGCGGCGCCGGCGCCAATGACAAGGATGCGGTCCATGAACGGATTATAGAGCAGAACGGAGAGGCTGGCAAAGAGGCGCCGGCATGTGGCTATTCAACCCCGACTGCGCAGGCCAGCCTGTCATTCCCGCCGCCAGCGGGAATCTTGCCTTTGCAGCGAGGCCATCCGCGAACCGCGACAGGCCACGATTTTATCCAAAGCATGTTGTTTCGACCTGTGGTGAGCGTAGCCGAACCATGCCAGGAGGTTTTCCTCCACGGGCGGGACGGTCTCCCGCAGGCACTCTCCTGTCCCTCGCCGAATAGCAGTGGGGCCGGCGTTGCTGCCTTGGCGCACGGCGCAAGACCACTGTCATGATCGACGCCCACATCCACATTTCGCGAGTGGAGGGGATCACGGCTTCCCCACAGCAGGCAACGCGTGTGCTTGCTGAAGAGATGGACCGATTCGGCCTGGCTGCCGTGATCGTCATCCCGGATAATGTCCCCAACTCGAACATGCTTGGGCTGGAGGCAACTCTCGCACTGATGAGGACTGATCCTCGGGTCTACGTGTTAGGAAGCCCGGACATCCTGGGTCAAGGACACGGCCAACTCGGGTTCTTTGCACAGATGATGCAGGAAGGGTTATTGCGCGGCCTGAAAGTGTTCTGCGGCCATGACGCCTACTTTCCTACTGACGCGCGGTTGCGTCCGTATCTCGATCTGCTGGAGAGCCAAGACCTTCCGCTAGTGGTGCATACTGGTGAGAATCCCGGCGATCCGACGGCAAGCCGTTGGAACCAGCCGGAAACGTTGGTGGAGTTGGCGTTGGCCTGGCCAAAGGTAAGAGTCGTGGTCGCGCATCTGTGCTGGCCACGCGTGCGCGAATGCTTGGAATTGTGCCAGGCAATCCCGAATATCCACTACGACCTGTCAGCAATCGCCGCTGCCTCGGTTCTTGCTCGTACAGGTGAGGAAACAATGCGAGAGACGGTGAGCTTGCTGGCGGAGCGGTGTCCGGATCGAGTCATGTTCGGCTCCGATTGGCCGATGGTTCCCATCGCACGTCAGTTTGAGTTTGTGCGCTCACTCAATCTGGGGCATAGCGTGCTTGAGCAAGTGCTGCACATGAACGCCGCACGCTGTTACCGACTCCCGCGCTGAACCCCTGTCGTTGACACTGCAACGTGGACCGCAGGGTCGTTATCCCGCAGGCACCCCCTCCCCGCTCACCGAGAAGCGAGCGCAGGCGAAAGTGTGACACGGCGACCGGCGCCGATGGTAGGCCCAGGCGTACTCAGTTGATCCAACTGCCCCCGGTGAGCCGTTTCGAGGCACCGATATCCTCAGCAATGCGACCTGGTGCAGTTGTCACGTTGCTTTGGGACTTCCTTGCAACGCACCGCCGCGGCCTTCCGTCTGGCTTGAGGCGTGCGCGGTACGGAGGTCACAGTGTCATTGAGCAGTCTGGAGGGTATGAAGGGGGGATCTGCCAGGTGAGGAATGAACGTTGAGCGGACGCTGCCGGTACTGAACGCGGCTGTAGCGTCCGCGAGACGTGTGCAGACGAGTTGTGCGCCCACGCGCACCCGCCACGCGCAGCCTGGGCGCCGGCGCGCCTACGATCCTGCGGCCAGGCCGCGGCGCAGCACTGGCAGGCAGATCTCGGCCCGCATCGGCGTTTCCGCCACCACGCGGGCCGCCCAGTCCTCGGGCAACTCGATCTCGACG
>Ga0315296_10002576_pt1 | contig 15409 bp, 12 predicted proteins | sample YL17G14_18_MG_FD_203921 | JGI IMG/M metagenome (GOLD analysis project Ga0315296, IMG submission 203921) | Sediment microbial communities from Yellowstone Lake, YNP, Wyoming, USA - YL17G14_18 | ecosystem: Environmental > Aquatic > Freshwater > Lake > Sediment | place: USA: Wyoming | collected... | reverse complement strand
GGACATGGATGTCGACGGTAAGGTTGATCTGGTTTCTTTCGGCCGGTGTACGACCAGAGTCTACCTGGGCGACGGTACCGGAAACTGGAACTTGACCTGGACGCATACATCAAGAGCACCGGGGTATTTCTCGGCCTTTCGAGTTGGCGGGGATATTGACCATAATGGCTATCCGGATATCGTTCAGGTGGCGGATGAAGGGAACTGGCCCAGTGACAGTAACTTTGTTCGCGTGTTCAAGGAAGCATCGACGCCGACTTCGCTTTCAATCAGACCGGTCTTCCCCCATGGGGGGGAGCGTTTCTTCGGGGGCGCGGTCCGTTTCATTGAATGGGTCAGTGCCGTACCGGTCGGTCTTGCCTCGATGGTTCGTCTGGAGCTGTCGAGCACCGGACCCGATGGACCCTACAACATTATTGCCAACAACCTGCCGAACAGCGGACGTTATCAATGGGCGGTGCCGCGGACGGTAAACTCCGCGAACTGCTACATCCGGTACAAGGTCAGCACGGCATCTGATTCGGCCCGGGCCGTTACCCCGGCCGCGTTTTCAATCGGCAACCTTGGGAAGATAAATGACGAAGCGTGCATGGAGATCAGGAACATCCGCCTGGAATGTCCAAATCCGGTCGCGGCTGCGGCGCGGATCGCATTTACTCTGCCCCGGGCCCAGAAGGTGAAGATTACTCTCCACAATGTCCTGGGTGAAGAGGTCATGGTTCTGGCCGACCAGTACCTGGGCAAAGGACATCAGCAAATCATCCTTGAGCCGCAAGACTTGCCCTCAGGCATCTACTTCGGCCGGTTTGTCCTGGGCGACCTGACTTTCACCAGGTCGATTGTGATTGTCAAATAGGAGACAGACAAGGAGCCAGTAAAACACGATTTAGTAATCTTTTTTGCTCTTGACACGTCGCGTTTCCGGCCTATACTGTTTTCCCAGTATGGTTCCCCGCGGCATCCACAAGACCAGATGGATTATTGTTACCGGGGGAGTAATGTCGGGTCTTGGTAAGGGAACCGCAACTGCCTCGATTGGCCGACTCCTGAGAAACGGGCTCAAGATTGTTCCGATAAAGTGCGACGGCTACCTCAATGTTGACCCGGGGACGATGAACCCGATTGAACACGGTGAGGTTTTCGTACTCGATGATGGCGGGGAGGTCGACATGGATTTCGGACACTATGAGCGGTTTCTCAACGTCAACTGCCGTTTCGAATGGAACCTGACCTCAGGCAAGATCTTTAACGCGGTGATATCGAGCGAGCGCAAAGGCGATTATCTGGGCAAGACCATCCAGATCTTTCCCCATGTCATCGACGAAATCAAAACCCAATTCTATCGCATCGCCGATACGGAAAAGGCCGATGTCGTGCTGATTGAAATCGGCGGCACGGTCGGTGACGTCGAAAACTCGTGGTTCATTGAGGCGGTTCGTCAGTTGCGCAAGGAAGTTGGGCAAGAGAATATCATCTACATCCATCTGACCTACATACCGTTTCTCCATTCAGTGGGGGAGGCGAAGACCAAGCCGGCCCAGCGCGATGTGGCGCTGCTGCGCGAGAAAGGCATCTATCCGGACATCTTAATCGGACGGTCCCGGGACCTGATCAACAAGAAGACCAAAGAGAAACTCGCTTTTTTCTGCGACATCGACCCGATTTCGATCATCGGCGCCAAGGACATTGAGTCAATCTACGAAATCCCGGGTATGTTTGAGCGCGATGGGCTGCTCGATGCTCTGAACCGGAAATTCCATTTTAACCACGAAGCCGATCTGACACGCTGGTCGCGGTTGCTCGAGAACATCAAGAATCCGAGGCAGCAGGTTGAAATCGCTATCTGCGGTAAGTACACCGAACTCAAGGATGCTTATGCCAGCATCATCGAATCACTGGTGCATGCCGGTGCTCATCTTAGCGCCAAGGTGAACTTAAGGTGGATTGAGACGACCAATGTTGAGACCGGTTTGGTTTCCCTGCAAGAGGCTTTGAAGGGTATTGGGGGCATGATAATCCCGGGCGGGTTCGGGATTCGGGGTGCTGAGGGCAAGATCATGATGATCGAGTATGCCCGGGAGCGCAACATCCCGTTCCTCGGACTCTGTTTTGGCCTGCAGCTGACGGTCGTCGAGTTCGCCCGGCATAAGTGCGGCTTGAAAAACGCGAACAGCACTGAAATCAGCCCCAAGACAAGTCAGCCGGTGGTTGCCATTCTGCCCGAGCAGAGGACGATCGACCGCAAGGGGGGGACGATGAGGCTTGGTTCGTACAAGGCGATTCTCAAAAGGGGAAGCCTGGTTCACCGGCTCTATCGCCGGAAACATGTATTTGAACGTCATCGCCATCGCTATGAAGTGAACCCCCTCTATCACGAAACCCTCGTGCAACATGGTCTTGATCTCTCCGGTATGACTGAGGACGGGCGGCTCGTCGAGTTCATCGAGATACCCGACCATGACTTCTTTGTCGCGACCCAGTCCCATCCTGAGTTTCAATCACGGCTTGATGCTCCGGCGCCTCTGTTCTACGGGCTGGTCAAGGCCTCCCTGGCGCATAATCCGCCTCAGGCGGATAAGTAGTTGACAAATCAAGAGTTTTGCGTATAATTGGAAATGAGAACGTGCCTGCTGCTACTTCTCTCTACAAGACCACTGTGTTTCCCTACGGCACCACGGTGTCCCGAGGGAGATACAGATGTGCCTTAGGGAGACACAGACGTGAATTCTGCGAAGGTTTTCGGCCGGAGTGAAGGGCGATGGTCTTGGAACGTCTTTCTTTGGTCGGATTCCGCAACTTAAGTGAAATGGAGATCATGCTGGCGCCGGAACGAAACCTGATCTCTGGTGTCAACGGCGCCGGCAAAACGAACCTGCTGGAGGCGGTCTATTACCTTGCAATGGGAAAATCGTTCCGCAAGGCAGGGGACGGTGAACTGCTCCAGTTCAACGCCCGCTTCTTCCGGCTTGAGGGAACGGCTCAGCATCGTGCCGTTCTCTTCTATTCAGCCGACGAAAAGAAAATCATGCTTGATGGCCGGCCAATAAGAAAACTCTCCGACTTCATCGGCTGGATGCCCATCGTGATATTCTCATTCGACGACATATGGCTGGTGCGCGGCGAACCAAGGCAGAGGCGGGATTACCTTGATACGGCAATCGCCAAGATGTCGCGACACTATCTCGTGAATTTGGTTGAGTATCGGCGCATACTGCGGCAGCGCAACCGGATCTTGGAAGAAATCAGGGACCACAAAATCAGTTGGGATGACAAGGCGGGCCGGCTGCTGGAAAGCTTCGACGAATCTCTGGTTCTCTACGGGAATGAAGTGTATGAGGAGCGTAAGACGCATTTCGGCGGGCTGGCGCAGGGCGTTGCCGACTTCTGCGCCCAGATGGACCTGCCGCAAATAAGCATTGCGTACCGGGCCTCGGTGCCCGACCAGCTGATGACTGCGGAATTTCTCCAGAAGCGCCGGGCCCAGGAAATCGCCTGCGGCCGGACGGTCTTCGGGCCGCATCGCGATGAGCTTCTCGTCCTGAAGGCGGGGCGCCCACTAAAGACATTTGGCTCCGAGGGCGAACAGCGCGTGGTTGCCCTTGCGATGCGGCTGGCGGAAATGACTTCCCTTGAGCGCGCCCGGCGTGAAGCCAGCATCAAGCTGCTGGACGAGGCCGTCTCCGAACTGGACCGCCGTCGGCTGGCCTCGTTTCTTGAAAACCTGCAGGGACAGGTCTTATTCGCGACGACGCGCGAGATTAATGATTTCGGAAAACACTTCTTCATTACCGATGGCTTCGTCAAGGAAACCAATTAGGCTGGGCGAGGCGCTCGTCCCGGTGCTGGGCGAACTGGGGATAAGCCGGGAATTGAAGAAGTGGCAGCTGGTCAGGGACTTTCAGAAGCTCGTTGGGGAACCGATCGGCACTCATGCCCGTGCCTACAGAGTGGCCGACGACGTCATCTACGTGCAAGTTGACAACTCGACGTGGTTAAGTCAGCTCTACCTGGTAAAAGAGCAGATCGTGAAGAAGCTGAACGCCGGCGCCGGGGAGGAGCTGATCAGGGACTTGAGGTTTAGTCTCGTGAGCTGAGTCATCGGGGTCGGTCAGAATTAGATAAAAGGAGAGCAAATGCCAAGGCAGAACGGTACAGACTCGTACGATGCATCAAAGATTACCGTCTTGAAAGGGCTCGAGGCGGTCCGTCGACGGCCGGCGATGTATATCGGCGACCTCGGTATGCGCGGACTCCATCACCTGGTCTTTGAGGTGGTCGACAACGGGGTTGACGAGGCACTGTCGGGCAACTGCGACTATATCAAGGTCACGATTGAACCGGGTGAAATCATTGTCGTTGAAGACAATGGGAGCGGCATTCCGGTGGACATGCATCCTACTGAGAAGAAATCGGCGTTGGAAGTAGTGATGACGATGCTTCATGCCGGCGCGAAATTCGACGACAAGGTCTACAAGATTTCGGGCGGACTGCACGGCGTCGGGGTTTCGGCCGTCAACGCGGTGTCGGAGTGGCTGGAAGCCGAGGTCTACCGTAACGGCAAGATTCACTATCAGCGGTACGAGCGGGGCGAAGCGACCGGTCCGATCAAGACCAAAGGCACAACCGAGCGGAGCGGCACCCGGGTGTCTTTTCACCCCGACCCCAAGATCTTCAAGAAGATAGAATACAGCTTTGAGATCATCGCCCAGCGGTTGAGGGAACTTGCCTATCTGACCAAAGGCCTCACCATCGATATCGAGGACAAGCGGGCCGACAAGAAAGAGCGCTTCTGCTTCGATGGGGGGATTGTGGATTTCGTCAAGTACCTTGATTCGGGCCGTAACCGCCTCCACAAGCCGATTTCGATGACCGACCAGCGCAACGGCATTGAAGTTGATGTCGCCCTATCGTATAATGAATCCTACCTCGAGAATATCTTCACCTACGCCAATACAATAAATACGCACGAGGGCGGAACCCACCTCATCGGCTTCAAGCTGGCCTTGACCCGGACCTTTAACGAGTATGCCAGCAAGCACCGGGTGCGCAAAGAGGACATCACGCTGTCGGGCGAGGATGTCCGGGAAGGTCTGACTGCGGTGGTCTCGGTGAAATTGCGGGATCCCCAATTCGAGGGCCAGACCAAGACCAGGCTGGGCAACAGCGAAGTCCGCGGCACCGTCGATTCCATCGTCAGCGAGAAACTGGCTCAGTTTTTAGAGGAGAACAGCCGGATTGCCAGTGTCGTTATTCAGAAGATCTACAGTGCGGCCAAAGCCCGGGAAGCCGCCAAGAAAGCACGGGAGTTGACCCGGCGCAAGACTCTTCTTGAGAGCGATACGTTGCCGGGCAAGCTGGCCGATTGCTCCTCAAACGACCCCGCCGAGAGTGAGCTGTTTCTGGTTGAGGGTGATTCGGCCGGCGGTTCGGCCAAGCAAGGACGGGACCGAAGATTTCAGGCAATCCTGCCGCTTAGGGGCAAGATTCTCAACGTTGAGAAGTCGGGATTGAACAAGATATTGGGTAATGTAGAAATCAGGACGCTGATATCGGCAATCGGCACTGGAATCGGGGAAGACGATTTTGACCTGACCAGCCTCAGGTACGGCAAGGTCATCATCATGACCGATGCCGACGTTGACGGTGCTCATATCCGGACCCTGCTGCTAACCTTCTTCTACCGGTTCATGGTGAGCCTGATTGACAGCGGCAACATCTACATTGCTCAACCGCCCCTGTTCCGGGCCAAGACCGGCAAACTCGAACAGTATCTCTATGGTGATGATGAGCTGAAGGCACTGCTCAAGAAGAATCCGGAGGGCAAATACGAGGTCCAGCGCTATAAAGGCCTTGGCGAAATGAATCCTGAACAGCTCTGGAAAACGACGATGGACCCGGAAAACCGAATCCTCAAGAAAGTATCAATTGAGGATGCGGCCCAAGCAGACCGGCTCTTTTCGATTTTGATGGGCGACCAAGTTGAACCGAGACGTCAATTCATCGAGGAAAACGCCAAATACGTCGTGAATCTCGACGTCTAGTGTGCTGTCCGATAAATGACTTACATGTAGTGTAAGAAGCTCATTTTATAGCACACTGAAGGGGTGTGGGCACGTCTGTGTCTCGGAGAGAAAAGAGGCGTCCCCACGCTTTTGCTCCGTGAAGGGGCACGCCATAGGGGCGGAGCCCCTTTGGAAGTGTCGTGTCTTGTGAACAAGACTAATGTGAATGAACTTGCGGGACACGACACTGAGTACCGCTAAGCTACTTCTTCTTTTCGTCGGCGGCCGCTTCGTCGGGCAGCAACTCCAGGAACCCAGCGGGGATGCTCTCGACCAGGTACGTTTCGTCTATTTTGTAGAAAACAATGCCCTTGTCATAGGCCTGTTTCGAGTTGACTTTGAATATCACCGACCCGGCGTCATCCCGCGAACTCATTTCCTTTGCCGTCTTGAGGGTCTTGGCCAGATGGATGAAACCGCGCTTCATGGGCCGCAAGCCTTCGATCAGGATCTTGTCCCTTACCCACCGAGGCGCATTGTGGAAAAGCTGCTTGGGCGGCTTGGACTCCTTCAGATCGATCTTGACCGGAAGAGAATGCCCGTACAGGGCGCGGATTTTGTTTCGTTTGATCTCAAAACGCTGTTTGTCCTGAGATTCGACGATCTCTTTGAGCTCGGCCGCTTTTATGTTGAGCGCGGCCGTGAGATCCTTGATGCCGATGAAGCCGTGGTCATCCATCTGGAGCTTGAACATCTCGGGATGATGACGGAGAATGAATGCAAGTTTACGGCCCAGCCTTTCTTCGGGCGACGTATGGGTGAACTTTCGGAGATAGGTGAAGGGCCGTTCGAAGAAATCCGGAATCATAGCCCTTACTGTGTCATTAATCTTCTTCTTCATCCTTTTGGACTCGTTGGTTTTCCACTGGTGAAGGATCGGTATGTACTCGTACATTTTACGGCTTAAGATCTTCTGCAGTACGTAGAGCTTGACGTCGCGGTTGATATCTTTGAGCTGGAGAGGGAACATCTCGGGCCGGTTACTGCGGTGAATCCACTTGTCGAATTCCTTGAAAAGGTCGTCGGAGGCTGCCTTCTTAATACGCTCCTGGCCCTTAGCTGCCTGGAAGACAAGCGGTTGTTTCTGTCGGTATTCCACCCGGAGCCAGTCGTTCTCGATCATCCAGTTTATCTTGGACTTGATGCCCTCGGTGGTCTGGTTCTTGAAAAAGCCATAGGTCTTTATCTGGTCCAGCCCTTTTTCCCGGATAACCTTGGACCGGGAACCTTTCAGTACGAGAACCAGTGCATTCTTGCCGCCTTGATAGGCAATGTCGCCGGCGGCCTGCAATATGACGTCGATTTCTGTGTCAGCAAGGTCTTTTTGTAGCACTTCTACTCCTATCTATCATAATCGATTGCGCACACCCTTTTCCTAACCAGTTCCTTTCACTGATGTGATGACGGACGCATGCACCTGCACCCCTTGATTGTAATGGCCTTTTGCCGTGCGGATAGCCTTTTGTCGAGAATAAGGCCAAACGTGAACGGGGTTTATAGTTACGCCACTTTTCTATAAACGGCCTTATCTGTAACAGTTTAGCCATTCTAAAAAATCAGAAACATAACTCGCTCTTCCCCTCCCTCGACGCCTGTCCGCCTCAGGTGGAGGAGGGGATAAAGGGGAGGGTGATAAATCTCACAGTTTATCTACCCTTTTTCACCCCCACCTCAATCCTCCCCCCTCAAGGGGGAGGAAATCGAGACGGGCGATACGCCATTTTTAGAAAGGCTTACCTATTACCTTGTCTTGTTTACTGGTCTCTTTTGCCGGTACGTCCTTATTATGCTTATGTAATTATACTCACAAATGACAGAACGTCAACAGGAAAAAGCATTCGCGCCGGAGCGAAATCGTTTGCCTTGACAGGTGAGGAGTTCTTGCTATAATCCAATGGTGCAGAAGCTTGAACGGATGATTCAACGCGAAGCGATTTCATTCATTGACCTGAAATATGCGGGGCTTCTCGGTAATTTGCACCACATCACCATCCCGGCTCACCGTTTCCGGAGCATAGTCTCGGACGGCGTCGGGATCGACGGTTCCAGCATCCCGGGCTATAAGGGCGTCAAGCGGTGCGATATGATTGTTGTGCCCGACCTCGACTATTTTTTCATTGAACCCTTCTTCGACAAGAAGACAATATCCTTCCTGTGCCGCAGCCTGTACAGCTATGACCGTTCGCCGTTTGAAAAAGACCCCCGTAGTCTGGCCGGCCGGCTGGAGGCGTACCTGAAGCACAAGGGCTACAGCGCTTTCTTCCTGCCCGAACTGGAATTCTACCTTTTCAATTCGGCACAGTTCGGTGAAGAGGCAGGCCATAGTTTTTTCCGGGTGACGTCTGAAGAGGGGCTGCCGGACGGGGACCATCCCCACCATGGCTTCGCGATTCGCAAGAAAGGCGGTTATCACGCGGCGCCGCCTTTCGACCGCACGGCCAATCTCCGCAACGAACTCTGCCGCATGTTGATGAATTGCGGGATTGAAGTGAAGTACCATCATCATGAGGTCGGTAGGGCGACTCAGGTGGAAATCGAATTGGTCTTCAACGGTCTACAGCGCACCTGTGATTATGTCACGCTGAGCAAGTACATCATCAGAAATCAAGCCCGGGCCGCGGGCCTGGCGGCGACCTTCATGCCTAAGCCGCTCTTCGGTGAGCCCGGCAATGGGATGCACGTTCACCACTACTTGCTGCGTGACGGACGGCCCTTCCTTTTCGACCGCAAGAATGTTTCCCGTCTGGCCAAGCCGGGCGAATGCTACGTCGCGGGCATGCTGGAACACGCGCCGGCGCTCTGCGCGTTGACCAATCCGTCGACCAACTCGTACAAACGGCTGATTCCCGGCTACGAAGCACCGACCTACACGGACTATGCAGTCGGCAGCCGGGCTGCCGCGATCAGGATTCCGGAGTATGTTCGCGACCCGAAGACGCAGCGCATCGAATATCGCATTTGCGATGCCATGGCCAATCCCTACCTGGCCCTGCCGGCGATCGTCATGGCCGGTCTTGACGGCATTAGACGGAAGCTCACCAAGGTCAGCAAGAAACGGCTGCCCGGCAATCTGCTCGAAGCCTTGAATGAATTGAGAAAGGATCACGAATTCCTGCTGCACGGAGGCATTTTGACTGAGGAACTGCTCATGCAGTGGATTGAGGTAAAGACGGCCGAGTTTGAGGCGGTGGCCAGCCGGCCCACGAGCCAGGAGTATATCCTCTATTTCGGGAGCTAAGATGGAGAAGAAACTCAGCATCGGCATCGTTGGCCTGGGCGCCTTAGCCCAGACTACCCATATCCCAATCTACCGGAAGATGAGCAACGTCGAAATCGTTGCCATCTGCGACAGCGACGTGCGCAAGCTCGACCATGTGGCGCGACGGGTCGGTGTCAAGAAGCGGTATGTCGACTTCCAGGCGCTGATCGAGGATGAGCAGGTCGAGGCGGTGATAATCGCGGCACCGAGCTATCTTCATGCGCCGATGACCTTGGCCGCCCTCAAGTTCAATAAACACGTTTTCTGCGAGAAGCCGATGGCGATATCGCTGGGCGAAGCCGAGGAGGTTGTGGACGCGGCACGCAAGACGAAGAAGAAACTGGCCATAGGACTCAACAACCGGTTCCGGCCTGACGTTCAGACCCTCAAGAGCTTCATTGACCACGGAGAACTCGGTGACATTTTCTACATGAAGGCGGGCTGGCTGATGGGCCGCAGCGCCTGGTCTTTCGACGATTGGCACACCGCCAATATTCGTTCGGGGGGAGGCTCGTTTTCCAGCATTGGGGTCAATTTGCTCGACATCTGCCTGTGGTTTCTCGAGAAAAAAGAACCGGTGGCAATATCCGGCGCGTGTCACGTTCGCGACGGACCGGAGAAGATCGACGACACGGCCATTGCTTTCATCCGGTACAGCGATGACTCGGTATTGACCATCGAGGTGGGCTGGTCACTGATTTTCGAAAAAGACTTCCTGTACTGCAATATATTCGGCAGTAAGGGCGCCGCCCTGCTCAATCCCCTGGAGATCCACAAGGAGATGCACGGGCACCTGGTCAATGTCACGCCGGCCATTGAAAAGAGGAATTACTACCGGGTTTCCTTCGAACTTGAAGACCGGTTTTTTGTCGAGGCGGTCCTTAAGGATAAGGACCCGGTGTTCAGCGGCCAGGACGGCCTCGTGATTGCGCGGGTCGTTGATGCATTCTACCGGTCGGCTGCGAAGAAGACCGAGGTCCGGTTTGAATCGGGTAGGAAGTAGTCTTCTTCTGATCCTGTCGGCGCTGGCCCTTGCTCTCTCTTTTTCGCCTTTGCCGTTACATTTCCTGAGCTATGTTGCCCTGATGCCTCTTTTTGCCCGGATCGAGTTCGGCGCTCGCAAGGGTTCTTTCTGGTCCGGGTTTTTCTTTGGTTTCAGCTACGGCCTGTTTTTGCTCTTCTGGCTCCTGTTTCTGGTCGTGCCGCCAGTGATCAAGGCATGGCTTGTCTTCGGATACGTCTTATTGGCCGCCTTCATCGGTTTCTATTTTGCCGCTTTCAGCCTGATGACCAAGTGGCTCGGGTTGTTCTGGGCACCCTTCATTCTAGTTGCGCTTGAGTATACCCGCTCGATCGGCGAGATCGGATTCCCCTGGGGTGTTTTGGGCTACACCCAGACTTCATACCTGCCGGTTATCCAGCTCGCCTCGATATTCGGTATCTGGGGTGTCTCATTCCTAATCGTACTGGTGAATATTTTTGCCTACCGGACTTTGAGCGCGCTGGTCAGCCGCACACCCTGGCACCGGCCCCTGGTCTACCTTGTGGGCACGGTGTTTGTTGTCCTCGTGTACGGGACCGCAAGAATCGGCCATCGCTCGGATGATAAGATCCGGGTTGCGGTCGTGCAGCCCAACATCGACCCAAACTCGAAGTCGACCCGGGAGATGAAGCAGAAAATGTTTGATATCCTGCGGGAAGACTCGGAATTGGTTAAGGACTACGGCGTCGACTTAATGATACTGCCGGAGACGGCGTTGCCGATCAACCTGGAACGGGAGCGGGTGTACTATGAACAGGCCCGGCATATCTCCGATACCGACCGCCACCGCATTCTTTCCGGGTCGCTTCTGTACGGCTACAATCTGGCGGGCGGCCTTGAGGTTTACAACGGAGCGATTCTTTTCGTTCCGGACTCGGGGATTGTGCAGAAGTACCGCAAGATGCGTTTGGTCCCGTTCAGCGAGAAGATACCGTACAGCCGGCAGGTGCCCTTTCTGCGCAAAGCCGACTTTGGCGGCGGCGATTTTACGCATGGGCAAGATTATGTTCTGTTCCGGGTTGGGGATAAACGTGGTGCGACGCTCATCTGTTTTGAGTCGATATTCGGTGATCTTACGCGGAACTTTACAAAAAAAGGATGCGACTTTCTGGTCAACATCACCAACGATGGCTGGTTCGGGAATACCCCGGGCCCGTACCAGCACGCCGAGATGGCGGTGGTGCGGGCGGTTGAGAACCGTATGCCCCTGGTCCGGTGTGCAAATACCGGTGTTTCTTTCGTGGTCGACCAGTTTGGCCGGGTCAGCAACAAGACCCGAATCTTTGAGCGCGCCCTGGTCGTGGCCGACGTGCCGATGGGCGCCGGCAAATCCCTCTACATGAGACTGGGTGACTTCCTACCTCAGTTCTCAATCGGTATTGTAAGCTTGATGCTGCTGGTAACGGTTATCCTGCGGAACCGTCTTAGGCCCGGGCCGGACGGGTGAGGGAAATCACTCCGCCTCAGGCGGATCAAGCGAGAAAAAACCGGGTAGTTCGGGCGGAGCAAGTTCTGTCTATTTATTGGCCTTGTACCCGGCCGGTAGCTCGAATAGGCTCTGATTCAGCGATTTCGTGTCGATCTTCGTGACCTCGGTGTGAGTCTTCATATCAAATGACATCGGCCCGCCTTCCACTTTTATATCCAAGTCGCTGATCAGCGGAAAGCCGTCGAGCTCGCTTATCTTCTTCTGAAAGGCCAGCATTGCCTTGTTACCGCCGCCTCCGGCCTCTACCCCAAAGCCTTGTTCGAACATCTTCTTCTGGAAGTCGAGGATCTCCTTGGCGCCCGGCATGTTCTTGGCCACCCACATCGTCTGGACGTATTTTGTGCCGCCCTGGGCCGATTTAGCCTCGGCTGAAACCATGACCTTCTGACACGACATGTTGAGCACCTTCTTGCTCTCAGCCGTCTTTTGGATGTTGATCTTCGGTACAATCGTATCGCCGGCGGCACCTCTCTGGAGTTTTTTGAGGTCGGCAAACCTAAACTCGCTGTAGGTCTTGCCCTGGGGGTTGAGCATCCAGGCGACGCCCTTATCAAGTCTGGTAATCACAATCATACCTTCGCTGGACTTGCCGGAGACGTCGCCCATCTCAGCGCGGGACCAGACTCCCTTGACGTAGGTGCGCACGACGACACTTTTGCCCGCACCTTTGCCCTTGTTAGACATGGTTGCTTCGTACATCACATCACCGTAAAGAGAAACGACCGCAATCAGTAAAATGGTAATTCGGTACAATTTCATTTTTTGCCTCCTTGGCGATTAGATTTATACGCGGTTTTGAAGGTTTGTCAAGAGTTCGGGCGCTTTCGTCTTGACAGATCGCGCAACATCGGTATAATTCAACAAAGGAGTCTGGTATGTCAGGTCATTCGAAATGGGCGAAAATAAAACATAAGAAGGCTAAGGACGATGCGGTCCGCGGCCGGATATTCAGCCGGCTGATTCGCGAGATCACGGTTGCGTCGCGGCACGGGGGTGACCCTAACAGCAACCCGCGGCTGCGATCGGCAATTGAGGGTGCCCGCGGCTACAACATGCCCCAGGACAACATTGAACGGGCGATCAAGCGCGGCACCGGCGAAGCGGAAGGCTCGAGCTATGAAGAAATATCCTATGAAGGTTACGGACCCGGCGGGGTGGCGATTCTGATCGAGGTGATCACCGACAACCGGAACCGGACCACGTCGGAATTGAGACATCTCTTCTCGCGCATGGGGGGAAATCTTGCGTCCGCCGGTTCGGTGGCTTGGCAGTTTCAAACCCGGGGTATCATAGCGATTGATAGTTCGAAGTATGACGAGGACACCGTGCTTGGATTGGGTCTGGAAGGCGGGGCCCTGGATGTCAGCAAGGAAAACGGCACGATTACGTTGACCACAAATGCCGAGGATTTCAAGAAGATGAAAGACATCCTGTCTCAGAACAAGGTTGAGACGGTACGTTCGGAGCTCACGCGCGTGCCGCAGAACACGGTGCCGGTCGCCGACCGGGAAGCCGAAAAGGTCCTGAAGCTGTACGAAGCACTTGACGAACACGACGACGTGCAGCACGTATACGCGAATTTCGACATCCCCGACGAAATCCTGGAGAAGTTCTCCGGCTAAAGGTTCGATCTATCGCCCATTGTGATGAGAGTGCTGGGTTTAGACCCGGGCTTGAGTGCAACCGGCTATGGTTTGATCGAGAATCAGACAGTCATTGAGGTTGGAGTAATCCGCGCCCGAAGGTCAAAAACGCTGCCCGAGAAAATCGAGACGATTGCCGCCGACTTGGAAGAGCTGCTCAGAAAATACCGGCCCGAACGATGCGGACTGGAGAACGTCTTTTACAGCAAGAATCCCAAAACGGCGATTCTGGCCGCTCAACTGCGAGGTGCATTCATCCTGCTCCTGCAACGATACCAGGTGAAGATCGTTGAGCTCGCCCCGACCCGCGTTAAACTGGCGCTTACCGGCAACGGCCGGGCTTCAAAAGGCCAGGTTCAGTACATGGTCAATCATATTTTCAACATCGACCGGCGGCTGCCCCCGGACGCGGCGGATGCGCTCGCTATTGCCTATTGCGCCGTCCGAGTATGATCAGCACACTGACCGGAACAATCCGAGACAAGACGCCGCCCCGGCTGGTCGTCGAAATCGGCGGGATTGGCTTTGAGGTCTTCATGCCGGTCTCGCTCTTTAGTAGGATTGGCGGGCCCGGGGACCGGGTTTCGATCCTGACCAAGCTCGTGGTCAAGGAGGATGCGCTTGAGCTCTATGGCTTTCTCCATCTGGTCGAACTTCGTCTTTTCGAAGACTTAACCGGGGTGCCCGGGATTGGGCCGAAGTCGGCTTTGAATCTTCTCTCCCGTTTCTCTGCCCCAGAGCTGGTTGCCGCGATTGAAGCGCAGAACGACGAGCTGTTGTCGACCGTGCCCGGCATCGGGAAGAAGACCGCGGCCAAGATAATCCTGGAACTCAAGGGCAAGATCAAGTTTGAGAAAGACAAGCCGGGTTTCACCCAGGCGGTTGATGCCCTGGTCGCGCTGGGGCTGTCGCGTAACGAAGCGGTCGAGAAGCTCAAGGGGTGCGACCCCAAGCTGACCCCGGACCAAATGGTCAGAAAGGCGCTGGCCCGATGATGGAGATCAGCGAACCGCGCAAGGTAACCCAGCCGGAGCCGCTCGAAGGCGAAGAAACCTTTGACCTTACCCTGCGTCCCAAGATGCTGGACGAGTTCGTCGGTCAGACCAGGGTCAAGGACAATCTGGGTGTGTTTATCGAGGCGGCCAAACAACGCAGCGAGCCGCTGGAGCATATTCTTCTGCACGGCCCGCCGGGACTGGGCAAGACAACGCTGGCGTATATCATTGCCAATGAGATGGAAACGAAGATTACGGTTACGACCGGACCGATTCTGGAACGGCCGTTCGACCTGGCCGGCATTCTTTCCAAACTTGAGGAGCGCAACATTTTCTTCATTGATGAGGTACACCGCATGAACCGCGCGGTTGAGGAGTATCTCTACCCGACGCTTGAGGATTTCACGCTCGACATCATGATCGACAAGGGGGTGGGCGCGCAGAGCATGAGAATTCCGCTGAGGCACTTCACGATGATTGGGGCGACGACGCGGATCGGTCTGCTCACATCACCGCTGCGCAACCGTTTTGGGATCACCCTGCGGCTTGACTATTATTCCGCCGACGACCTGTTCACCATTGTCAACCGCTCGGCGCGGCTACTGGAAATCGAAATCGACCAGGCCGGGGCCCGCGAGATCGCCAAACGTTCCCGGGGCACGCCCCGCATTGCCAATCGCCTGCTCAGGCGGGTGCGCGATTTCGCCCAGGTGAAGGGCAAGAAGGTGATCGATAAGGAAATCGCCGACTACGGGCTGGGCCAGCTTGACGTCGACCAGCGTGGCCTGGACGACATGGACAAGAAGATCATCCTGACGATTGTCGAGAAGTTCCGGGGCGGACCGGTGGGTTTAAGCAGTCTGGCGGTCGCCGTCGGGGAGGACGCCCAGACGATTGAAGAGGTTTATGAACCGTTCCT
>Ga0315296_10002575_pt1 | contig 15410 bp, 19 predicted proteins | sample YL17G14_18_MG_FD_203921 | JGI IMG/M metagenome (GOLD analysis project Ga0315296, IMG submission 203921) | Sediment microbial communities from Yellowstone Lake, YNP, Wyoming, USA - YL17G14_18 | ecosystem: Environmental > Aquatic > Freshwater > Lake > Sediment | place: USA: Wyoming | collected... | reverse complement strand
CCTCCTCAAGTCAAGACAAACCTGCGTCCCAGGCCCACGAACACGGCGCCAGCCTTGCTCGGCAGCGCCAAACGTGGGAAAGTCGGGCTAGGCCAACCCCGCGCACGGAGCTAGCTTAGCCAGCGCTCTTGCGCAGGCTCGCCGCGGCGCGGGGACGTACATCAGCCGATGTCACGCGGGCAGCTCATGCGAGGGGTGAGGATGGATCGGTTTCGCGTTGACCTTCTTCACACCTGGCGAGGACTCCGTCGCCGCCCCGGCGCGGCAGTCGCAACGGCCGTAGTGCTGGCGTTGGGTGTCGGCCTAGCGAGCACGATCTTCGCGATCGCCGACCCCTTCCTGTGGCGTCCACTGCCTTATCCGTCCTCCGATCGCCTGGTGATCATCCGCGTAACGACCGCGCCGGGCGGGACGCTGGACGAGCGCGGTCACAGCAGCGTGCCGACGCTACGCGACTGGCAGTCACGGACCGATCTGTTCGAGGCGGTCGCGGCATATAGTGACCACCAGCGCGTACGGCTGGCCACGGGGACCACCACAGTGCTCGTTACTCTCCGCGAGGTGTCCGAGAATTTCCTTGCGTTGCTTGGCGTCCGTGTAGACGAGGAACCGACATTCCGGCCATCTCCCCCCGGGACACCTCGGCCACTGGTCGTCGCGGCTACGGCCGGAGACCTGCCGCTCGACGCTGTCAGGGAGCTTGTCGGCAGGACGCTTACCGCTGAAGATGGCTCGCTGTTTCGGGTCCTTTCGAGCCTTCCTCCGAATTTCGTGTTCCCGTCTCCGCGGGTAGCTTTCCGCCCGCAGGGGCTAAGTCCTGCCGATTTCGACAGTGTTATGGTCGTAGAGCAGGGACGCACGTCCTTTCTCACCGGGGTCGCCCGGCTACAGTCGCACAGGACGGCCGCCTACGCTCAGACGGCGCTCGCTGTGGGTGCCGCGCGGGGCGGATTGCGGATCTCGGTGGAACCGCTCTCAAGCCATATGGTCAGCGGCGTCCGCCCTCTGGCTCTTGGAGGCGTTGGGGCAGGTCTGATGATTGCGTTCGTGTGCGCCGCGAACTTGATGAACCTGGTCATTGTGCGCGGGGTGTACAGGGGACAAGAATTCGCAACGAGGGAGGCTCTCGGTGCATCGCGGCTCGACTTGCTGCGCCTAGTGGTTGTGGAGCTTGTCGCGACAACGGGAATGGCGATCGCCGGCAGCCTGCTACTGACGCGAGCGGCGCTGACGGTCGTCGCCCAGGTGCTCCCGGATCGGTACGCGGCCGTGGGCCAGCCCGAAGTTACGTTTCGGGTTGCACTTTTCAGCCTGTCGCTCGGCGCCGTCATCGTTGCCGCGAGCGTTCTGCCCGCGTGGCTCAGTTCGCGGCGGATCTTGCCAGCTGCAATCAGCCGGGCGGAGAATCTCGAGTCACGAGCCATGCGTTGGCTTCGCATGGCAATGGCGGGTGGACAAACGGCCATTGCGACGATGCTCGCGGTGGGTGGCGTGTTTCTGGCGACGTCGTATGCCAACCTCTGGCTACAGGAGACGGGCTATTCGAGGCAGGCCAGGGTCGTCTCGGTATCGTACCCCGAGGCAGACCGCGGGGCCGCGTTGATGGAGGAGATCGCGGCGACGATTCAGGCGCTCAGACGCGTCCCAGGGATCCGGTCGGCCGCGGCAGGGATCGGCGTCGGCTCGCTGCTGGACAACTACTTCACGATCGGAGGCACGTCTGTTGAAGCCGGGGGGATCAGATCTCGCATGATGCCGGCTGAGATCACGCCGGGCTACTTCGACGTAGTCGGAACACGTCTTCTGGCTGGCCGTGTGCTTGGGCCTTTCGATCAAGGTTGGAACGCGGTTGTCGTCAACAAGGCGACTGCTGATCTCTTTTGCCGCGGTCTGCCCCTTGCGCGAGTGGTGCAACAGACGATCTCCGCCGACGGACACGCGGCCCAAATTGTCGGGGTCGTAGAAAATGCCCACGACCGAGGTCTCGACCAACCTGCAGTTGCGCGCATCTATCGACCACTTGGGCAGCAGAACTATCCACCGCCCCGCGTCAACTACGTCGTTCGGTTGGCTGGGCAGAAACTGCCGGATCAGAACCTTCGCCGTGCCGTTGCAGCCGTCAACCGGGCAGCGGCCGTAGAGGCCGTCGATTCAATCGAGGGTCGTCTCGCTGAAGGCGTGCGAGACCGCTCTTTCGCCACGCTAATACTGGTGCTTTTCGCTGCCGCCGCTCTGTCGGTCACCGGTACGGGCATCTTCGGCCTCGTTGCGTTCGTGGTCGCGCGCAGGGCGCGTGAAATCGCGATACGCACAGTCCTCGGCGCAGACGTCGGTCAGGTGAGGATCCTGGTGATGCGTGAGGCGGTCCTCGCCGCTCTCGTCGGCTGCGTCGCAGGCCTGCTAGCCGGCCGGGCGCTCGCCCAAACACTCAAGAGCTTCCTTTTCGGCGTTGAGGCTGGTGATCTGACGGCGCCCGCCGTTGCCGCGGCTGTGATGGTGGCGATCACGGGTGCTGCGGCATGGTGGCCGGCGAGGCGCGCACTCCATATCGAGCCCACACTGGCACTTCGCATTGATTGAGGGCGTCGGCACATGACAAACACCCTAAAGGACCCGCGGCGTCCGCAGGGAGAGACCCGTTCACCTCCTTCCTGCTCGCGCTTCCGTCGTGGTGGGGAGCACGGGTTCCAGGGATCCTATCGCAGCGGCAATCGCATCGCCGACCTCTCGGAAGGAAGGCGCCCTGTCGAAGCGCCGGACGACGCGGACCGACCAGTTGTCCGCAATAGGTCCTAGGAGGAAAGTCGGAGTAGCCTGTATTCCCAAGTCATACGCGAGTGCCGTCTGGTCGGCGATCCTGGCTCGTGTCATAACATCGCAGAGGCAGTCATCGAACGCGGTGTCAACCGCGACCCCAGCATCGGCGGCCAACTGTCGAATGCTGCGCCGCCCGATATCCGCTTGGCGCTGAAACAAGGTGTGGTGCATAGCCCAGAACCGGCCGCTCCTTCCAGCGCACTCCGCAGCTTCCGCGGCTGCAAGCGCGTGCGCGTGAAGCGACACCAGGGGCAGATGCATGAACACAAGGCACATCTGGCCCGATTCGATGTACTGGTCGTAGAGTTTTGGAAGCAAGTCGCGAGCGAACGTGCCGCTGAACGGACACTCAAAGTCCGAGAACTCGATAAGAGCCACGCGGGCCCCCTTGGTGCCCAGTACGGCGGCGCCGGCTATCGACACCCGTTCCGGCATCAGCGGGACGGGTGTCGCCGCGCGTGCAGAATGCCGAACGGGGGCCTCTGTTGTGGCTAACCAAAGGAGAGCAGTCGAAAGCACCACCAGGAAAAGCACGAAGAGCGTCCTCGCTGCGCGGGACCCGCTTCGCTTGCCGATGTCGGGGTCGCTTGCATCTGTAGACACAGCGGTCTGTGTTTCAAAGGCCCGGTGCTGGGCGAGGGAATACGCCGCGGCCGGTTTTTCGCCTTTCCTGTTCGTAACGTAATATTCGAGTCAGTATTCTGTTGCCCATCGGAAGACGAACGCCATTAACAACGAACGTAGGCGTCCCCCTTATGCCAAGGCTGCGACCGAGCTGCGCGTCGGCGGCAACCTCCTCCAGCAGTGTCGAGCGGCGTAGCCGATACTGCTCCAGCAATCCGAGATCCTGCAAGCGGCGCTCGACCAGTTCAGGCGACAACACGGGACCTCGTCGATACAGCCACATAGCCATGTTGTCGGCGTCCGCCTGGCCTTGCACAGCCCTCACGAGCCTGACTGCGCAGGCGGCCTCGCAGGCGGCGGTGTGGGGAATCGCTGCGTGCGCCGAATTGCAGTTGTTGTCCAGCGGGAAGTCACGAACCACCAGCTCCGCCGATAGACCTTGCTTGCGATAAGCGTCAATCTCAGCGGCCGCCTCCGGCACCGCATAGCGATCCGACGACTGATAATCCGTGAAGACGACGACACGAATCTTGTTGTCACTGGCGAGTTCTGGCCGCCGGAGCGGCTCCTGAGCGACATACCATCGACGCAGGTCGAGGCCGAAGGGATCATCCACGCGACCTACCTGCGTTCGTATGATTGCAGCGAGCAGCAACGGCACGGCCAGGAATCCGGCTGTCCACGCCAGCCCCCGTGGACTGGATGCCAAGACCCCGATGTCCGATATCACCGCACGCACGAAGTTCGTGGGCCACGATTGCTGAGACACCCCAGCTGCTACCAGCACAACGGTGGCGGCCGCAGTGGCCACCACGATTACCCAGCACGTGCCGGGTCGAGCAATCGTAAACCACAGACCAAAGCCGATGAGGGGCGTGGCAGTGAGAAACGCCACGGGTGCCAGCGATTGGGCACGGTGCGTTTGGTGAAGGCTCGAAAGGACGCCGACCGCCACGAACCACACGAGCGCGATCAATTCAACCGGGATTGCCCCGACCCTGATGAGCGAACTCCATGCTCGGTTGGCTCGGAACAAGGCAGCCGGAGTCGCTCCGACGGATTGGGCCCACGAAGCCAACGCCGCCACGCCGCTTGCGCACCCTCCTATCACCGAAGCCACTATGACTAAACCGTCCCGGTGGCTTCGCCTGTGAATCAGGCCGCCGATCATCGCGCGCTCTAACGCGAGATGATGACGCAATCCCCCAAGATGCACGGTTCTACGCAAAAGATCTCGTCGCACCATCCCTTGATCCAGACGGCACACTGGCCCTGGGCGACTTCGCACCAATCACAACCCCACGTATAGATGTCGCAGTTGGGCGGGCACTCTGGTTGCGTTGCGTGGCAGTTCATTAACCGGGCGTACGCATTGGCTCCCGCCACGAACGCGATCACGAGGACCAGCGCGACGAGCATGCGCAACAACGGGCTGCGTGTCATGATGCCCATGATTCTCTCCTCCATGTGTCCTTACTGAAGCTTCCGCCAACAAAGGACGCGAAGGCGCGGACGACAGTTTAGATCACGCTGGAACCGAGCGGACATGTTGGTACGCTTCGGGTACATCCGTGGTACGGCTTTTCCTGGCCCGCGAGCCCCGACCATTCCTGGCCGGTTTCAACTTGCTCGCAATTGGCGGTACAATGATGCCACCTGCCGGAACGAGGAACCGATCGTGCCCAAGCCAGTGCTGCAATGTTGTTGGGCGTTGCGGTTAATCCTCCTGCTTGCTGCCAGTGAGCTGTGGGTCTCTACCACTTCGTCGGAATCGAACGACAGCTCGCCTCCGCAGCGGGTGCAACCGACGGGACAGCAAGAGGCTTCTGACTCACCACTCTTTGTGGATGCCGTCGTCGTCGACAAGAAGGGCCGCATCGTCGACGACATGAAGGCCGTCGATTTCACGGTGATCCTCGACGGACAGCCGAGGCGGGTGGCGTCGGCTCTTCGTTTGTATCGCGGCCCCGGCGCGGTCGAGGCGGCTGCCATGCGGCGGAAGGCGATGCCCGCCGACGAGCCTCCGCGGGTTGAGCCGAGCCGCGTGATATTCCTGGTATCCGATCAGGGGAGTCTTCTCCCAGGCGACGAGACGCGGCTGCGCGTGATAGCCGAGAATTGCATGGGGCTTTTCGGCTTGCGCGACCAGTTGGGTTTCGCGCTGCTCCCGGACGTCAACGCCCAGATGCCACTCGATCGGGATGCCATCCACGCGAGGCTTGCCAAGGTGAAAGCGCTCCGAGTGCTCGCCAACAGCGCCGCTGCGGAGGCGGCGGGAGAGAGAGACCGAAGTCCGCTGCAGAACGTCCCGCCAGTGAACGCTGCAGCGGAAGGCACCCGCGCCACGCTGCCAAAGCCGGGCGCCCCGCTCCTCGTGCCGGAGAGGTTGGAGGATCTGCTGTCGGCCAGCACGTTGGGCCCCGGCGAGACGGTGTCTGCGCCTGCCGCAAAGCAGCAGGCGCTCGCCGTGCTTGACGGTCTGGTCCAATTGCTCGGCGCTCTTCGCCGCGAGCCCGGGGCGAAGACCATCCTGCTGCTGTCGGCTGGCATTTCGGCCAACGACGTTTCTGAGGACATCGAACGAACGGCCGTAGCCGCGGCGGCCGCGAGTACTCGGATCTACACACTGCAGGTGCCGACGCCCGCTCGTACGTTCGCGGAGATCGGCCATTCGGGGCTTCTCGCGATCGCACGGGCCTCCGGTGGCGCACTGGTCACGCTGGGCGACAGGCCCGGCGAGACGTTGCAGCGCATGGTAGCCGAGCTTTCCTTCTCGTATTTGCTGACTCTGGGCCCGCCGGCGGGGAGCGATGCGGCGGTGGCACACTCGCTCTCGGTGACGACACGGCGGAAGGGAGTGACAATCCGCTCGAGCGCCTGGCTGGTCCCGGGGAGGCTGCTCCCCGAAGCGCTGCCTCAGCCGCAACCGCCCCTGCCGAATCCCACCCGGGAAGCCCGTGTCCGGCACCGCGATCCGGCGCTTGAGGCCGTTCTCGCCCGCACGGCAGATTACGTTGAAAACTACTGGCACGAAGTGTCGGCGGTGGTTGCGGAGGAGGTGTACGAGCAGCGAGTCATGGGCACGATGCCCGGCGCCGGCGTGGTGAAGGCTGTGACCGTGCAGACCAGAAAGCTCGTTTCCGACTTCCTTCTGGTCAAGGTGCCGGGTTACCAGGGCTGGTTGCCGTTTCGCGACGTCTTCGAGGTGGATGGCCAACAGGTGCGCGACAGAGACAACCGCCTCCAGAGGCTCTTCGTCGAAGCCCCAGCGGACAAGGCGATGGAGAGCGCGAACACGATCTGGGGCGAAAGCGCACGCTATAACCTCGGGTCGGTTCGCCGCAACCTGAACGTGCCGACACTGCCGCTCATGTTTCTGCACGCTGAGAATGCCGGACGGTTCAGCTTCACGAAGCGCGGGGAGCAGGACGAGGGCGGCATGCGCACGTGGATGGTCGAATATCGCGAACTCGCCAAACCGACGATCATCAAGACCCCGGCGGGCGCCGACGTTCCGGTATCGGGGTGGTTCTGGGTGGAGCCAACCAACGGCAGGGTCGTGCGGACCACGCTGGAGGGTGGTGGTGCGAGCATCACGGTGATCTACCGGCCGTGCGCGGAGACACCCGGACTATGGCTGCCGGCGTCCATGGACGAGCGTTACGGCAGCACCATCGTGGCGAGGGCCACCTATTCGAAGATTCGACGGTTCCGCGTATTCACCGAAGAGAAGATCAAGAGTGGCGGCCGACCTCCGTCGAGCGTGTGCCGCGGTGGTCCCCCAGGGTCTTGAGTAGGTGCTGCCGTGGCCAGTCAGACAGTTGGCGGCTACTTCTTCTCCGCGCGCGCGAGCGCCCGGTAGTAGTCCTCGATCACCTTGCGGTAGGCGCGCGGCGCCTCGTCCGATCCCGAGAGCAGTAGCTGGTCGGGGCCCGCCACACCACGGGCCCGCCGCAGATCGAAGTCGAAGCGGCGGAAGCTCTCGGCCAGCAGCCACTGGAGGTGCAGGATCTCGTCCGGGTCGTTGTACGTGCGGCTGCTGTCCAGCGCGCGCGGGTCGCGGATCAGCTGGTCGAGCGACACGGGATCCATGCCGAGCGCTTCGAGGTCGCGCCGGAGCGCGTCGGCCTCGGCGCGCGGCCAAGTATGTCCGGCGCGTGTACCCGAGTGGCTTCCACCCTGAAGGCTGTGAGACGTTGACCATCGTGACGGAGAGTCGTGCGCCGTGCACGCCCTGACGTGGCTTCACACAACATTCCGAGCCAGGTGGAAGACTCGAGCGTGATATGCGAGGTCGCCAGCGTCTGGACGGCTCGAGCCTTGCGTGCGCTCGGTCTTGACTGGTGATTCGTCGATCGCGCCTCGAGATTCGTTCGTGGCGAGGGCCAAACGTCTGTCCACCGTTCCAGTTTCGTTCCTCCATCTCGGCTTTTGAGCGGTTTTGGCGGTTTGAGCGGAACGTGAGGAAGTGAGGCAAGTCCAGTAAGTTCAGTAGTTTCAATGGAATGCGACGAATCAGGGGACGTTCCGAATCCCCCCTCTCCGCCAGCCTCTAGACGACTCCACATACGAGGCTTATTCGGCTCTCCCTCGCGTGTCGCGTACGCGATGTGTGTTTTTCTTAGAGATTCCGCGGGGTCTGATCTGGCCGCCCCCCGTGTGAGATCGTCACGCACGCGGAAACCGCGGCAGAAGCTCGACCCGTCCTATGAAGTGTCGATGGGACGGCTACGGAGTCTGGATCTTCGTAGGATACATTGTCGCTGGGGTCTTGTGCTCGTCCGATTATCGCAAAAATGCGTTGACAACGCATCGCATAATTGCGATAATCACGCTACGAGGGACCGACGTGCCGCAGACGGAGGTTGTGCTCTTTGCCGCAGAGGATGGCTCAGTGCCGTTGCTGGCTTGGATGGACCAGCTCCAAGACAAAGTTCGGGACAAGTGCATCGTTCGGATCGAGCGCCTAGCGGAACTCGGTCACGAACTGCGTCGGCCCGAAGCCGATCTCTTGCGCGACGGCATTCACGAGCTGCGTGTGCGGTACGGAAATGTGCACTATAGGGTTCTCTATTTCTATCACGAAGGACGTGCGGTCTTGAGCCACGGATGCACGAAGGAGGAAATCGTTCCACCTGCGGAGGTCGACCGCGCGATCGCGAACAGAGTGCGATTCACACAGAACCCTGCGCGACATACGCATGAGGAGTGATTGACCATGGCCAAGAAGGAGAAGACGCAAGAGGCTGTCAGCATCCTTCACGGTCGCTACGTGAAGGACGATCCTGGGCGAAAGGCTGCCCTTCAGGAGGAACGCGTGAACGCTGAGGTGGCTCGGCTGATTCACGACATGAGGACGTTCGCCGGGCTTTCACAGCAGCAGCTCGCAGAACTAATCGACACGACGCAGTCCGTGATCAGTAGGCTCGAAGATGCGGATTATGAAGGACGTTCGCTCTCGATGTTGGAACGCATCGCACACGCGTTGAACCAAAAGTTGACGGTGGTCATGACCGCTCGTGAGCCGGAGGTGCAGGAGGTGCGAGAAGCCTTTCACAGGGTCATGCAGATGCTCCGTCGGTCTCAAGGCTTGACCATCGACAGCTTGGCGCAAAAGACGGGCATCGATCGAACAGAACTGGCGGCGCTTGAACGGAATCCGGCGTACCGCCCACCACCGTTGACGTTGCACCGACTTAGTCAGTTCTTCGGCGTGCCGGGTCGCAAGCTCGCTGTCCTGGCGGGGGCAATTCGAGACGTTCCTGCAGAGCTGCGCGAACAGGCTGCACGCTTCGCGGCACAGTCCGATTCGTTTTCGAAGCTGACGAAAGAAGAACAACGGGCACTAGACGATTTCGTGACTTTTCTCAAATCCGACGCATAGAGACGTTCAGGGAGCCTGCGAATGGATGAAACGACTCGCAAGGAGATTCAACGCATTGCCGCGCTGACCCTGCGAGACGCGGGACTCACAGAACCACCTCTGTCAGTCGAGGGACTGCTTGAGCACGTCAAGCTGAATCGTGATTACTACGACCTGTCCGATCCAGGATTCCTCGATCGCGCGAAATACAAGCTCAAGATCCACGGCCGAAGGCTCGTAGAGATCGTGAACAAGGTGCGCCTTCGTGCGGTTCTCCTGTTCGATGAGAATCGCATTTGCATCGACGACGATGTTCCAAGAATTAAGCGTCCCTGGGCCTCGTGCCACGAAACGGGGCACCGGATCCTGCCCTGGCATAAGCCCTTCTTCTACGCAGACACCGCCGAGACGCTTGACGCGGCGTATCAAGCGGCCTTGGAAGAGGAAGCCAACTACGCGGCGGCTCGCTTACTCTTTCTGGGCGATCGTTTCGCGCGGGATGCCCGAGACGTTCAGCCGACGGTCGCTGGCGTGAAGCGGCTGGCAAGACAGTACAGAACGTCACTCACGACGACGCTACGCCGTTATGTGGAGCAGGGAGCTGATATCGCGATGGCAATGCTGGTGAGTACACCCGCGTAATCTCCACAGCCCAAGGACCAGGAACATCGGTGGCGCCATTTCGTGCAATCGGCTCGGTTTCAACGCTTGTTTCCTGGGTTGTCCGCCGACGCGCTGCGTCAGCTCGTCGACAGCGAAGCACGACAGCGACGAGGGGGAACCGTCGCGGAATTCGGATTCGGTGTGATTGACGCTCGCGGTGATCGTCACGAGCTCAGGGCCTGGACGTTCCACAACCAGCACTACCTTCTGACCTTGGCCATGGAGGAGGAGCGAACCGCCGACAGGCGAATCGCGATCACATCCAGCCGTGCGTGAACGGCTTTCTAGCGTGTGGGTGCAACCATGAACTTCTTGCATACGGATTTCGAGGGCGGGCCGAGCGACACGGTGTTGGTAACGCTCGATCACCAAGCGAACATCATGCTGCTTGATGACGTAGCGTTCTCTTCGTATCGGACCGGTTCGCGCTTCAGCTATTGCGGCGGCTGGGCCACAGCCTCGCCCGTGCAACTGCGGCCCCCGTCGTTCGGACATTGGCACGTCGTCGTGGATCTCGGGGGTCGGAGTGGCCAGGTCAGAGCGGGAATTCGAATAGTCCGGACCGCCGCGTAGCCGGCGTTGGCACTGGCGCGCCCGTCGGCGGTGGGTAGGTCAATCTCATCGACTCGAGGAGTTACACGCCTCGATCCACCTGGCACAGGATGGAACAGTCAATGTCCGAGAAGCGCCGATCCCAACATTCGAAGGAGCGACCCAGAAGCCCGAGGGCCCGGTCACTCACGGTCGGCTGTGCTAGAAGGAATCGAGAATGAAGACGGCCAAGATCATCTGTCGGAGGTGTGGCTACGAAGACAAGCAGCAGGTGCTGACGGAGCAGGAGCAGCTCGATCCAAGAATCCCGCGCCGGCCCGTTACGTGCCGGCGCTGTGGCAGTCAGGGCGTCGAGATCCGATAGGCAAGCGCACAAGGTCAGTGGGGTCTTCGCCGTGCAGTTCTCACTTGAGCTGGGGCTTGACACATGAAGGTGTTTATCAGCTCGGTAACCAGGGGTTTCGAACCGTATCGCGATGCCGCCGCGCAGGGAGCCGGCGCGCCTCGACATCAGGTCCTCCGAGCGGAGGACTTCGGAGCGATCGCGGATTCTCCAGAACACGTGTGCCTAGCTGCCGTTCGAGAGGCTGACGTCGTGATTGTGCTGCTGGGTGAGCGGTACGGTGATGAGCAGCCCCGATCGGGGCTCTCGCCGACGCACGAGGAGTTCCGTGAAGCCCGCGAACGGTGTGATGTTTTGGCATTCGTTCAGAGGGGTGTCACGCCTGAACGGGAGCAGCAACGCTTTCTGTACGAGGTGAGGGACTGGGCATCGGGCCAGTACACTGGAAGTTTCTCCACGGCGGACGAGCTCCGTAATGCTGTGGTTTCAGCGCTCCACGACCTTGAAATGTCGCGCAAGGTGGGGGGTGTCGAGGAGCAGGATTTGCTGCAGCGAGCGCGAGAGTTCGTTCCAGACGGCCGCGGTCTCGGCTGCGCTTCGCTCTGCACCATCCTGGTTGGCGGCCCGCGACAGCAGGTGATTCGCCCGGCGGACATCGGAAAGAGGGAGTTCACGAACGCCATTACGCAGGAGGCGTTGTTCGGATCGAACCCAGTGTTCGACATCAGCTCGGGTTCGACTGCCTGCGTGGAGGGCAGCCGGCTGAAGATCGAACAAGAGGACGCGTCGATCGTGGTCGATCAGCTCGGCAGCGTCCAAATCATCCAGCCGGCCTGCCATTCCGACGGTGACGCACATAGGTATCTTCCCGTCTTGATCGAGGAGGACGTAGCTGAGCGAGTTCAACGTGGGCTCCGGTTTTCCTCCTGGCTGCTCGATCGAGTCGATCCGGGCGCTCGACTCACTCACGTCGCCCCTGTAGCCTCCCTCGTTGGCGCAGACCACATGGGCTGGAAGATGCGTGCGGAACAACGAAGGAATCCTCACACGATGCAGATGAGCATGCAGTCAGGCGAGGAGCTGGTCGCGACCGTTTCACCGGCCGTCCAGCCGCGGGCAGCGCTTCGAGTGCAAGCAGGCAAGCTCGCTGAAGACCTCACGGTGTTGCTCCGCAGGCAAGTGTCGTAAAGGCGGACATCGGGAACGTGGTGCCAACTGCGCCAAAGGTCCGCTCCGCCGTGGCCCCGGTACTGCCGCCAGGGTCAAAGCCTCCGACCCGGCCAGTCTTGGAACCCGAGGAGGGACTTCGTGACGTTATCCTCAGCAGCCTGAACGCCGTGTTCGAAGGTGCGGGCGGCGGGGAGACATTTCAGGGCATCGGCAAGGTGGATATCCACCTTCGGATCACGCAGGGCGAGGTGTTTATCAGTGAGGTCAAGTTCTGGGACGGACCAGACTCGGTGCGAGAGGTGATCAAGCAGCTACGCGGACGACTCACCTGTCCCGACAGCTATGGCGTCGCACTAGTGCTCTCCCGCAATGCAAGGTTTACGGAGGTCCTGCAGGGTGCCCGCGAGGCGATTGCTTCGGCAGACGGGTTTGTTTCGGGCACGCTGCAGGAAAAGGGTGCTAACCATTTCGTGGCGCGTCTAACGACTCCGAGTGATGAGGCACGGCAGGCACACATCCATGTCCTCCTCTATAACCTCTATTTGCTGGAGCCGGGTCGCCGGGCGCTGAGACGAGCACTCCGATGATGTGCGAGCGGACCGCTGCGCTGGATCCGGTTCGCCAGACACGCTCGTCATGTGGTGTGCGCATCGCGTGAGCGTTTCGCACCGGGCTGAACTCACGCAAGTCGACACCATGTCGCGTACGCGATACGTACGCGTTCGGGGGCATTTGGCCGGATTTGGCGGTTCTCGCGGTTCTAGCGGAACCGAGCCAAGTCGTTGATGTCATTACCTGTCAATGAGTTACGAAGAGCGCGGCGGTAGTTCGAATCCCCCCCTCTCCGCCAGCCTTGGTCCGCCCGCAAGTCATTGATTCTGAAGGACGGGCCTCTTCGGATCTGGCCTCGTGTTCCAGTCTTCCAGATTCTGTTCCCCTGCGCGGCCAGGAGGGCTGTCGCTGTTCCGCGACCTGATGGCGCGAGTCTAGCGCGAGAGGGAGTCCTTCGAGGGGCAACGATGGGCTAGGGACGCGCGGGCAACCTGCGTGAACGTGTGGATCTCGACCGTGTCGCCGAGCCGGGCCGTCGTCGCGTGCTCCGCGCTGGTGTATGAGCGGGAACCACGGTGACAGCAAGGCGCCGGCCGATGGCCTGCAGCGCCTGTTCGAGTTGTTCCAATCGTGAGGCGTGACCCAGGTCCAGCAGACGATCCACCTGCGGGAGATGACAGCCCAAGCGCCTGGCCAGTTCGGCCTTTCCAATCCCAGAGGCTCTCATGGCGCCGTAGAGCCCCAGCTTCGCGGAGACCAACCCGGACAGAGCGACCTGCGGACCTCGAGCCCTCGACGGGACGGGGATGTCCTGCCGATCCCGGATGTACGCGTCCAGGACCGTCAGAAGCGCGTCTTCCGCTCGTGCCAGCGCTTCCTCTTCGTCGTCCCCAAAGGTGTGCGCTTCGGGGAAGTCCGGAAACGAGACGAGCACCGACTCCCCGTCGCGTTCGAATGCCACCGGGTACCGCACCATGACCGCCTCCACTACTTGAGCCCAAGGTCCTTCTTGATCGCGTTGACGAGCCCGGTCCTGAGCTCCTTGCGTCCGCCATGCATCGGGAGCACCGACTTGCGCGTGCCAAGCCTCACCAGAAGGTGACCGCCACGACCAGACTCGAAGCGGCATCCCTGCTGGCTCAACCAGCGCTTGAACTGGCCGGCATTCACAAATCAAACGATACAACACATCTGTTGACAACACAAGTGTTGTGCCACGTCGCATCGGCGCACACGTGACCTTCCCAGCATGCCTCACCGCCTGGGGTCGTCCACGTTTCAGGCAGGTGTAACAGTTCATGTGCCAGATCGTGTTCCAGATCGACGGTGACCGGGTGCAAGTCCGGTCCAACAGAGACCACGTGAAAATGAAAAGGCAGCAAGACCCCAAGTGGCCGCGGCGCCCGTGCTTACGGCCGAAGTCCTTGTCGAACGATGAGTTGCGGGAATCGGGTTTCATGAATCCCCCCTCTCCGCCAGCCCTCCGATCCTTTCGTTTCAATAACTTAGCTATTGTTTCACCGAGAGCACGATCTTCTCCGCCGTCCGGTGATGTCCCTCGAGAAACCGGCCAACCTTCGCGAAGGCCGTCCTGACCCTGGCCTCGTGTTCCAGATTCGTGTTGCAGATTCGGGTTCAACCCTCCCATTTGCCGTGGTTTGACTCCTTGTTCCCAGGTACCAATCGATGGCCGACGGGCGCGATCAGTCCGTTCTTTTGCCGAAGTAGCGATTCAGAATGCTGAGTGACCGGGCTGGCAGGACGGTGGCGTTCACGAGATCTCGCCAGGGCTTCTTCGACGCCGTCCGGCGCGACGGGGGTAGCAACTCTGTCGACGTAGGGGCTGCGCACGTACTGCGCCTGGGTGCCGTCGATGGTGTGCTCCAGGATCCATCCGCCGAGCCGGCAGTGGGAGCACATCCCCTTCCTACAGAAGTTGCACCTGCCGCGCGCCGTGATTGCACGAGATCAACACCCTGTTGCCAGTGCGGAAGGTCGAGACGTCGTTGTGGCGGGAAACGGGGGTGTCTGTGCAGTTGTGACACCGCGACGGAACGCTGCGATGCGCGTGGTGTGCCGAAGTGTACAGATGCCGCGCCTCGTCGCCCCTATCATTGGAGCACTAGTACACGCGTTGTGCTGAAGAGTGAGGTTATAATGTCGGAGCTGAACGGCGACAAGGCGAGATTCCAGCGGCCCCGAAAGGCGGGGCTGCGGCGGCGCCAGCGGGCGCGAGAGGCCTGGGCCGCGATACAGCGCGGAGCCATCCGGATTCACCCCGGATCGGACAGTGAGCAGTCCGGCGGAGTTCGAGGACGAGTCGAGACACTCCGCCTGATGACGGAAGGATCCGTCACCGAGTGACATGCACACCGTTGAACAGATACGCCTCGTCGTGGCTGGCAGGCTACTGAGGCGTCGCATCCAGGTGACGGTTGAACCGGACAGATGGGGTAAAGGAGTGTGCTGAGATGCAGGTAGAGCGGATGAAAGTTGCGCCCGATACCGTTGCGTACGCTGACGGTGAGCACCACAAGCTCATAGTGGAGTTCGCCATCCCAGGAGCACCAACGGAGACTATCGATGTGAAGATCCTCGAAGACAGCGTCTACTTGTTGGCGCCAGCAAGGGACATCGAGTACGTTTCGGCACTGGCGTTGGGTTGGCCGGTGAAGCCCGACAAAGCCGAAGCGACCTACATGAACGGATTGCTGCGAATCGAGGTGCCCTTCAAGGATCCAATGGAAGATGCGGTGAAGGTGGCCATCAAGGCGGGTGGGGCGGAAGTCAGTACCAAGCTCCTTGAGGGCTGATGACCCGTTTCAG
>Ga0315296_10002574_pt1 | contig 15414 bp, 7 predicted proteins | sample YL17G14_18_MG_FD_203921 | JGI IMG/M metagenome (GOLD analysis project Ga0315296, IMG submission 203921) | Sediment microbial communities from Yellowstone Lake, YNP, Wyoming, USA - YL17G14_18 | ecosystem: Environmental > Aquatic > Freshwater > Lake > Sediment | place: USA: Wyoming | collected... | reverse complement strand
AGTGAATCTTGTATTCATTTACAATATAATTCGGTACATATTAATATTGTCATGAGTCTAAAAAATTTCTTGTTCTCATGTCAAGGATTCATCGGAGACCGGCTACGAAACGCTGTCTCTCATGAGGCGGGAAAGCGAAGATTGGGTTAAAGAAGAATGCCCGGCCTTTGCGATAAAAGAGGTCCTATTATGAAAAAATGGAAGATAAAAGTCTACACTTTGAACGCATTTGCTAAAACAAAGAGGGGCGGGAATCCCGCAGGGGTTGTGCTTGATGCGGATCGTCTGGCTGAAACCTCCATGCAAAAGATCGCCGCGAGAGTTTGTTTATCAGAAACGGCATTCGTTCAAAAGTCCGCTGCGGCAGACTTTAAAATAAGGTTTTTCACTCCGGCCGCCGAGGTGGATTTGTGCGGCCATGCAACCATTGCGGTTTTTTCTCTCCTTTTTGGACTTCGACGAATACAGGCGGGAAAACACAGCCAAGAAACAAAAGCAGGGATTCTTGGAGTCGAAGTTCAAAAGGACGGAACCGTTTTCATGGAACAGACGTTGCCTTTCTTCGAAAACGCGATCGATCGTGGAGAAGTTGCCGGATCCCTGAGAATAGGGCTCGATTCTCTCGCACCGGACATGCCGGTTCAAATCGTCTCCACCGGCCTCCGCGACATCATCGTTCCCATCATTTCGCTTCGGGAGCTTTCAAGCATCAAACCCGATTTCGATAAAATCGCCGATATCAGCAAAAAACATGGAGCCGTGGGTTATCATGCGTTCAGTTTGGAAACGAAACACAAATCCACGGCTCATTGCAGAAATCTCGCTCCCTTATATGGAATCCCGGAAGAAGCTGCGACGGGAACATCGTCCGGCGCACTCGCCTGTTATTTGTTCAAGCATGGCAAGATGACTGAAGAGCAGGCTCAGAGGCTGGTTTTCGAACAGGGTTATGGCATGAGAAGGCCTTCGGAAATACTCGTTCGCCTCGATATCGGGAATAAAGATATCACAGGTGTGCATGTGGGAGGAAAGGCGACAGCGGCCAAAGAAAAGATCTTTTCATTATGGGAGGCCGATTTTATTTATTGACTCTTTTATGATAACCTCGACATCCATCGAACCTAAGAATTTCAAGGAGGACAGACGATGAAAAATTTCAAATGGGGAATTTTCATAAGCCTCATGATCCTTCTTTTTCTGCCGACACAAGGAGAATGGAGCGAAGATAGAATCAAAGGATTCACTGTGGACAGCTCAAGAGAAGAGCGTCAAATAGAAGCCGCGCTCAAAAAGCTGGCTGACCCCAAGGTTTATGAAAAACATTTGAGATTTCTGACGGAAGAGCCTCATATCGCGGGGACCAAGCGGAATTATGATCTCGCTGTGTATGTCAGGGATAAATTTAAGGAATTCGGCCTTGAGGAAGTGGAACTCGTCGAATATCAAGTCCTTCTTTCTTATCCCAAAGATATCATTGTGGAAATGGTCGAACCTCTCGTTTTTAAGGCCACTTTGAGGGAAGAAGGTTATCCCATCGACAAGGACTCTTTTGACGGTCAGGTGAGCATCGGATTTAATGCCTATTCGGCCTCCGGCGAAGTCACGGCTCCCGTGGTCTATGCCCATGGCGGGAATCCGGAAGATTATGACAGACTGCTGGAGATGGGGATCGACATCAAAGGCAAAATCGCCCTGGTCCGTTACTCAGAGCCCTACAGTTATCGAGGCTTCAAAGCCCTGACGGCCCAACAGAGGGGCGCCGCCGGCCTGCTTATCTATTCCGATCCCAGGGATGACGGCTATATGCGCGGCGATGTTTTTCCCAATGGGCCTTGGGGGCCGGAAAGCCATATTCAACGGGGCGGTATCCCCTTTGATTTCATCGTCCCCGGAGACCCGCTGACTCCCGGCTGGGCCTCAATCCCGGGAGCCAAGCGACTGAAGCCGGAGGAGTCGGAAATCCTGCCCAAAATTATGGCCGTTCCCCTCTCCTATAAAGAAACACGGCCGCTTTTAGAGAATCTGGCCGGCCCGGCCGTCCCGCCGGAGTGGCAGGGAGGGCTGCCTTTTACCTACCACGTCGGTCCGGGCCCGGCCAAAGTTCATCTCAAGGTAGAAATGGATAATTCCGTCGGCTCCATATGGAATGTGGTCGGCAAAATCAAGGGACGGGAAGAGCCTGATAAATGGGTCGTCATCGGGAACCACCGGGACGCCTGGGTTTATGGGGCCGTCGACCCGAGCAGCGGCACGGCGGCTCTGCTTGGTCTCGCCCAAAACCTGGGACAGCTGGTGAAAGACGGATACCGGCCAAAGAGGAGCATTGTTTTTTGTAACTGGGACGCCGAGGAGAACACCCTGACCGGTTCAACGGAATGGGCGGAGCAGGTTACGGACAAACTGAAGAAAGACGGCGTTGTGTATATCAACGTCGATTCCGCCGTGAGCGGACCCTATTTTGGGGCGGCAGCCGTGCCTTCGCTTGGCGATTTTATGCTGCAAATCACTCAGGAAGTTTTGGATCCCTACACTGGAAAAACGATTTACGAAGCCATGAAACAGCAAAGACAGAGCAGAAATCAAAAGGAAGAAACCGGTCTGATCGAGACTCGGGTTGGAAGCGGCAGCGACCATACGGCCTTTCTGAATTTCGTCTGCATGCCCGTCCTTGGAATGGGTTTCGACGGCCCTTACGGAGTCTACCATTCCCAGTATGATGATTTTTATTGGATGTCGCATTTCGGCGACCCCCAATTCTGCTATCACGCGACTCTGGCAACGCTCTGGGGAATGACGACATTAAGGCTGGCCAATGCCCAAATTTATCCTTTTGATTATGAAGCCTATGCCGGAGAAATCGGTTCCTATGTCAAGGAAATTGTAAGTCAAGGAGAAAAACCGGTTTCTCCAGACCTCAACCTCCTCGTCAGCCGAATCGAGAGTTTTCAAAAAACCGCCCAGGAGCTGAACAGACATATCGAAAGGCTCCTCTCTCAAGGGAGTAAGATCTCTTCCGAAATTCTTCAGGCCATAAATTCCGCCTTGATGCAAATTGAGAGAGATTTTGGATTCTCCGGGGGTATCCCCAAGCGCCCCTGGTATAAGCACCTCATCTACGCTTGCAAGTTCACTTACCACTCGGAAGTCCTTCCCGGGGTGACTGAGGCTGTTGAAGAAAAAGATTGGGCCCGGGCCAAGGAGCAGATTTCCCTGTTGGATAAGGCCGTCAGCCATGCCGACCGGACGCTCCAAGAGGTCTTGACAAAAATACCTAAAAATCAGTCCGGTGAATAAAAAAAGCCTCGCCTATGCGGAACGTCACCTCGGGATCTCGGGTAAGATAATCCTCGAAGAAAAATTTTTATCGTGGTAGATTTTCTGCTCCGCTCTTACAGCCTCTTGGTCTTCTCCGAAAGGATGGCCCGTATTGGGATTCCGGTCCACGTGAGGGAAATAACTGCTGGTGACAGCAAGCCTTATCCTGTGGCCTTTCTTGAGCACCTGGCTGGTATACATCAGGCCGATATCGAACTTATAGATTTTTCCAGGCGTAAGAAGCATCGGACTGGATTCTGATTCACGATACCGTGCCCTGAGTATCCCCGACAGCGGAGGTGTGATGTTCTGGGAATAGCCATCGGGATAAACGTCCGTAATCTTGACCACGAAATCCGTGTCTTTCGCCGAAGAAGACGCCCATATTTCGGCCGTAATCGGTCCTGTAACCTCTAGATCGGCCGCTAAGGGTTCCGAAGTATAAACCAGGACATCATTTCTTATCTCGATCGGCCTTTGATCCCGGGGCCCGCTCTCTTCAAAATGAAAATCCGTGACCGGGTTGAAAGGATCATAGATATAGAAATCCGGGTTTTCTGTTGCAGGCGCTCTTCTTTCCAACGTTCCGTTCCCATTCAGGGAATTTGCCCCGCCAAGGCTGTGCAGATAATAGGGGGTATACTCCGTCCGGGCCAGCGGCCACTCTTGTTCGTACCTCCATCTGTTGCTGCCCATGACAAAGATCTTGATGGGGGGCTCGGACAGGATGCCGTTATCAATCCCCTTCAGCCAGAAATCGAACCAGCGCAGGACGAGTTCATTGAGATCGATTGCGGCTTCAGGCCCGAAATCGATATCTCCGGCTTCAGTTGTGGGGTTGCAGTGCGTCCATGGACCTATGATGAGCTTCTGCCCTTCCCGTGCCTCTTTTGTTTTCCCGTTCTTTTTCATCCCAAGGAAATTGAGGATGGCTCCAGGCTGACCATAGCCGTCATCGAACCAGCCCGTGAGATTGTAGGCAGGGACCTCGACCTGGCCATGCTTCTTCTCGACGTTTGCAAAGTCCCAGTAAGAACCGTCGTCGGGATGGGAAAGCCACTCATCATAATAAGGGCAGAATTCTTTCAGAAGGGGGAAGTTCCGAAGCGGAAGGTAAGAAAGCCATTTCCACTTGTTTCTTGTCCACTGATTCCTGGCTTCTTCAGGGGACGCCTCCTTCCCCTCGATCCCTCTGCGTTTTTTGATGTCGGGCAGCCTCCCGTTCAACCAGCTTATCCAGCTCAAATCAAAGGCGCCGCCAAAGAAGAAAAAATGCCTGGCATTGGCAAACGTGCACTGCGGGAAGATGGCCACAAGATGGGGAGGAGAAGCCGTGGCCAACTGCCACTGGACCGCCCCCAGATAGGAGCATCCTTGGGTCCCCACTTTTCCGCTGGAATAGGGCAGGGCCGCGGCCCACTCCACAGAGTCGTACCCGTCCTCTATTTCCTGGACATAAGGGAGGAATTCCCCTTCCGAAGCATATCGCCCCCTCACATCCTGGACGATGACAACATAACCTTTTCTGGCGGCATAATCAGGAAAGGATGAATACCTGCCATACCCTTCCTTATCGTAGGGAGTTCGAATGAGGATGACTGGAAATTTGCCTGGAGCATCCGGCCTGAAGACGTCAGCCGAGAGCCTCACCCCATCCCTCATCGGCGCGTCAACTCCTTTCTCGATTCTAACCTTAAAAAGCTCGTCCCCAAGAACGAAAGCTCCTCCGGATGAGATGAGAAAGAGGGAAAGGGAAAAGCATAAAACCGGAGTCACCAGCCATTTCCTGCGGAGTTTCATATTTTTTTCTCCATTAAGAATCCGAACCGGATGATTCTATCCCGTTACAAACTCAGCTTGAGCTGGGTCCATAATACAGGGCATTGAAGAAGAGCTTGAAGGTCACCGGAGTCGAGGCTCGAAAATTGGGTCGGAAGCCGAAGAGGATGATTTTTCCCTTGCCATAAGGAACTTCGACGACCGCTGCCTTCCCGGCCATGTGGTTTTCTCCCAGGAGTCTTCCGCTCATGAGCAGACCTTTGTCGGCGTATCTGGTGATGACTCGAGGCTGGGAGTCTCCCTTGCCCGGCTCCAGCTCAAAGCCGTTGTTGTTCCAGAAGAAGCCGGCACATGATTCCTCCATGCCATAGGCAACAGGATGGTCGGTATCGTTGACGATCCTAACAAGCGACCCGGGGCAATAGAATTCTTTAGTCTCCAAGCCAAGGAGCGTGTCTTTGACCGGCAAATGGAATTGGTCAATGGCAAAAAGAGAGGACGTACCGACACAGACCAGAGTGCCCCCTCTCTCAACGAACTGACGAAGATTCTCGGCTCCTGCCTCCGTGATGCCGCCCGTATACTGAGGGGGCACGGTTCCTTGAGCATAGCCATAAAGGATATTCTTGATCGCTCTATCTTCTCTCAAATCCATGCTCAACGGACGGGCATTAGGTTCGCTGGGGAGGACGATAACATTGAAGCGCCCGTTCAATTGACCTGCTTTAACCTCCGCATCATATATGTTTTCGAACGGAAACTCGTACTGCTCAAAAAGCCAGCGAGTATATCCCTCGTCCATATTAGCCACCCAAGATCTATAGAGTCCTATATGGATGGGATCGAGCTCGAGGACTGAAACGTCGGGCTTGCTTTCCAAAGCCATAAATTTTAAGGAGAGCTCTTTGGCCAGGGCGCTGATCTTGCCGAAATCAACTCCCGCCGGATTGATGATCATGGTCCCTGCAGGATAGGAACGGCCCTGGATCGAAAAAAGCTTCCTCGCCCAGGAGATCTTTGCGCCTAATTTGACTAGCCTGTTGGCGGCCCGAAGAGAAGCATTCGACTCATGTCCAAGCAGAAAAGCCCCGGCGCCTTTTCCCTCCACTCCTCCTTCTGGTGGTTGGATGTTGTTCACTTTTTCGAGCTTGACTTGAAGAAGATGCCCAGAAGCAACGGCGTACACACCAAAGATATAAGGGAAAGTCCAGGCGACAATTTCATCGGGTTCTGTGGGAGGGCTGCCGGGATATTGATAGAGGTCCGGGTAGTGCTGGACCTCCATGACCGCCTTGACATATAAGGCATAGGCCTGATTCATAGGAATGACATAACTCCCTTTTTTGCATTTCTGCCCGTTGACGATGAAATCCTCCTGCGCCCGGTAGATCTCTATATCATAAGGCTCAAAACGACTCAGCATATACGAAACCATGAGAGGATCTCTCTGCTCTGGAGGGATGACATAAGCATACGGAGGCTCTTTAGAGAAGCGCTCGATGGTGCTTTTCCCGGCCATGTACACGCTGGAGAGAAGCTTCTCTTTGAACTTGTCTGCGACTTCGAGGATCGCCAGGGAGGCCATTTTGATATAGGCTGCCGCATCTTTCAGATGCCACCAGCCCCCTTTCCAGGGATTGGGATAGAGAGTGCTGGGCCTTAGATCCTTTGCCCAGGGGGGGAATTCTCTCAACGTGTAGAATCTAGGTGTGGCATAGCCTGATCCGGCAGTCTCGGTCATCTGAGTCACGCAGTTGAAAAAGTCGCCGATAGTATCTGTGTAACCGACATACCATGTGTCCCATCCATTCCACGTCCCTTGGGGGGCATAGAGCGGTGACATGGCTATCGTTCCGGGCATATTATGATAGTCCAAGTGGAGGCCCATATGGGAGGAGAGGAAATTTCTCCAGCTAACGATGAGAGGGTTGACATTGGGGTTAATAGGATCGTCGCTCGGATAGACATATATCCGCGCCGGGAAGGGGGCTGTTTGGTGGTTGACGTATATGATCATCGGATGCCACCGCTTTATCATGAAGGTGTGCTTGTTCTGAACCTCTTTTTGGGTCAGCATGGTGCCGTCATGATTGTCGTCATGTCCTGTGTACTTATCATAAAGCCAGGGCATTGGGCTTAACTCATAAGGAGTACCCAGATTCTGATGATACCAATCCGCAACCATCGTCTGACCATCGGGGTTGGCGTTGAGGAGGACGACGATCACGTTTTCCCTGATGCTCCGGATGTAGGATTCGTTCGATGTCAAGAGCTCGTAGGCAAGGTTGGGCAGAGCCTGAACAGGCGCCACCTCGCTTGCATGCATCCCCCCATCGATGTAGACGATGGCCTTCCCTTCCTGGGCCAATGCCAGGGCGCTCTCATCGGTTAATCCCTTGGCATGGGCAAGCTTCAGCGATATCTCGCGGTAGCGTTCGAGGTTGGCCATGTTCTTGGACGAAGAGATGATAACCGCCATCATCGGCCGTCCCATGCTCGAATTCCCGATGAACTCGAGCTTCACCATATCTGTTGCTTTCTCCAAAGCCTGGTAATATTTCAGGGACTGTTCATAGGTCAACAGATGATAGTCCTGGCCGGGTTCAAAGCCGATGATCTCCTTGGGAGCAGGAATGCTCTCTGGAAATGAGGTCCCTGCTATAAAGAACAAGAAAACTATCGTCCTTATAACAATCGCAAAGACCGTCCAATTATTCTGTCTTGGGGATTTCATCGATGGCTCCTCCTTGGCTCCGTTATCCGGGAAAATCTCAATGGACGGAATGGCTGACTCCACTCCTGCAAATGGATAAATGTCCGCAAGATTGGTTCTAAGGGGCTGGCGAAATCGAGGGAAGCGGGATTAAGACCTCCCTCGATTTCTAGCCTTGAGAAATCCTTAGAAGACGAACTTCACCCCAAGCATGGCTCTCCTGGGCATTATGATGCCCGTGGGAATCATCCAGCTCGGGCTCTCCACCAGTGTGCTTGCATAATTCAGATTGGTATCTTTATTAAAAACGTTGATGATGTCGCAACTGAGCTCCACCGAGTACTTTTTCGCTATCCTGAATGTTTTCTCAATTTTAACGTCGAAATAAAGCTGGTTGGGCGTCCGGCGGCTCCCGCGCGGCTCGGGCCTGATGAATTTGGGCCCTTGGTTTAGACCCGGCACGCGAACCGTCCTCTCCCAAGGTGACCCCTGCTGGTAGATGACATTCGTTCCCAAGACAATCCCGAACGGCGCCATATAAACGCCGCCGATCTTGAACATCCACCTCCTGTCGCGGGCTTCCAGGATTCTTAAAGGGCCGTCGGCATTGATGAGTTCGTTTTTATCGCGGTAGCCCTTGGGCTTCCACCAGGCCCTCGACCAGGTGAACGAAGCATAGAGCTGGAAGTTATGGGAAAATCGCTTGTTGGCTACGAGCATTAGACCCCTATAGGTTATTTCGTCTCCCGGATTGGTGATGAGATAGAAATTCTGAAGAGGCTCAATCTGGTTGTAAACCATGATTGTATTCCCGGTGCTGGCATCGGTGAAGGGGACCTGCTCATACTGAGCTGCCGTATTGAGCCTGTCGATCCTGTTTTTATTGATCTTGTAGACGAAAGTGGCCGAAAGCGAGAAATCCCGAAGAACTTCCCTTTCCAGGGCGACGGAGAACTGGTATGTATAGGGCGCCTTTAGATTCTTGTCGACGCCAACGTCTGTCAGCGGATTCCAGCTGTAAATAAACTGATCATAAGCATGGGTTTCAGAGTTGTAGCCATAGGCATATAGAATACCCTGTGCGGGGGTGGCCGCCTGGATGTCTCCGATGATCAAGCCTTTCGTGTAGCGGCCGAATGACGCCCGAAGGATCGTTTTTCTGTCCGATGTCAGCTGGTAGTTTATCCCGATTCTTGGTGAGATTTGTTTCCAGTTCGCCACGTCAGGGATGCCCGGAACCTTTTTCCCTGTCGGCTTCTCAAACCTGTCGAGCTCATCGAAGTCGGGGATAGATGCATGGTTGTAATCAAAACGCATTCCCAGATTGGCCGTCAGCCTGTCAGATACCTGCCAAGTGTCGTCGGCAAAAAACCCCAGCTGATCCGTCATGCCGCCGTAGTGGGAGGGATTGCGAAAATAAGCGACATAGGGCTCGTTCATCCAGTCGAAGTATTCCACGCCCCCAATATAGCCATAGATGAAATCAGAATAACCATGGCTGTATTGGACGCCGGCCTTGAACTCGTGATGTCCGTTTAAGAAATCCTGCGCGTAATGGGAGATATTTCCGTTGACCTGGGTTCGGTTGGTTTTCCAGTGGTAAAAAGTCATAGCGTTAACTGAGTCATACCCGGTTCCCCAGTCCGAGTGCCCCGGGGTTGTCATGTTACCTTTGACCGGATCCCATTTCAGGTAAGTGTAGAACCCACCATACTTCAACTCGAAGTAGGTATTATCGTTCATCATATGGAGCCATTCAAGAGTGGGTGCAACGGCCGGCGCCGCTTCAAAGCTTACCGTTTCAATGGGTGAGAATTCAGTGGTCGTTGCAGGGTTTCTATAATTTTCGTAGTGGGCAAAAAGGCTCAATTTGTTCTTTTTATTGAGCTGGTAGTCGACCTTGACATCCCCTGTTGGCGCCATCCTGTACTCCACCGGATATTGGGGATCTCCGCCCACTCCAGAACTACTATCCACTTGATGCTGAACGGCGGCAAAGAACCAGAGCTTGTCCTTAATTATCGGTCCCCCGAGTACCAAGATGGCATCATGCCAGTGGTCGCGGTTAAAAGGCCATTTCTCCTTGGGAGTGTTAATGTCTGTCAGAGATTTAGTCTGGAAGAAATATTTCGCAGCGCCGTGGAAGGTATTGGAACCGGACTTGCTGACCACATTGATGACCGCTCCCTCGAAATTGCCATATTCAGCCGGAGCGCCTATTCCGGTGATCTCCATTTCCTCGATAATATCGGGCATGGGCCAGGGCCAGGCCGCACCTGTGGAGGGAGCGGAAATGTCGATTCCATTAATGTAATAGGCATTCGACTTTCGCTCGCTTCCAAAGGCACTGGCGCGAGAATCTTCGGGACTCGCATTCGTAATGCCTGGGGAGGCTTGAACCATGTCGAAGAATGTGTATCGCCTGGTTGGCAGAGTATCCAAGGTCTTGGAATCGTAGGAGGAGGAGAAGCTTGACTTTTGGACATCCACAAGGGGAGACGCCGCGGTCACCGTCAATTCCGCCGCGATGGCAGCGGGTTTGAGAACGATGTCGAGGACAATGGTTCCCCCAATCGTGACTCGCTGGTTCTTGTTCGTCACAGGCTGAAATCCCGGCAGCGAAAACGAAACCTCATAATCCGCGCCGATAGGGAGAACAAGAAACCTGAATTCTCCCGCGGCGTCGGTTGGGGTCGATCTGGCGCCCATCAAAGCCGGGCCCTTCAATTCTACGGTGACTCCGGGGAGGGGCTCCCCCGCCTCGTCCTTGACCGTTCCCCTGATCGTTCCCGTCCGTTTCTGAGCGAATCCTTGATGGACCACCAAAAGCATAAAAACAAAACTTAATAAGACCAGATTGAAAACCTTCTTACTTTTCAATGAATCTTCCTTTTAATTTTAATAATTTATCCATGGGAAGATCGCCTCGACGATCTTTCTGATTTTCCCCTTCTGTCTGCGTTTTTTCATTGGATAATGAAAAAATGTTTCCTTTTACCACAAACTGAAATGCCCTTTTATAAAGTTGTAGTGATAGTAACAAATCCTTTTCGCTTTGTCAAGCCCGCAAGGGAAGCCATCGCCGGAGAGCTTTTTTTATCGCTTGGAAATGAGTTGATACTCGTTATATTTTACTTCACACGGGTTGCCTTTGGCCAAAAGCATCGTGAGCGTATTAAGGTTGATGATAACGGAAAACGTGGTTTTCAATTTGTCCCCATGCCGACAGATAGAATCCGGATAATTCACATGGTCCATCAAAAATTCTTTCATCTTCTCGGCATTTAGCTTATGCCGGTTGTTTTTAAGCAGCCTGATCCCACGGTTATACCGGACGATAGAACAGGTGATCGCATTCGGGTCAAACTCATACGTTCTCATCCAGGGCGCGACATAGTGATTTGTATGGACAAGATAGCCATCCGACGAGTAGAGCGGAGCGTAGTCGGTGGCCGAGCCTTCGATGCTGTAGATCTCTCCGTTCGAGTCGGTGATCACCTGATTATAATTGGAGGCCCTTTGTTTTAAGATGGCCGCATCAATCGCCTGGCCGATCCTTTGAGCGGCCAGGATCTTGCGAACGAGGAGGAGCCGGGGAACTCCGACTCTCATATCGTTGGAGTCGACCTGATTGCCCGTCAGGCTTATGCCCGCCGAATTGTAGCCCACGCTGATCCCCAATCCACCATAGCCGACGGCGACAATCTCAGGCTCGCCGTCCACCTGGTAGTGGATGACGGTAACATCATCTTGAGTGGAAACAGACGTGTCATTGTTATGAGCCGCGAGGACAGACCCGTCTTCGGTGACATCGTTAGAGGCGATCAGATCACTGCAGCCTTTTGTATATTCATATCCACTTGATCCTATTTCTTCACAAACGGAGGGAAAAAGATCCTCCAATTCCAATCCGGCGGCGTCGGCCGCGCCTTTAACCTCCATCACATACTCGGGCACGTATTTCCTGGAATATTGAAGAAAGAGTCCCGCTTCCGTTTTAATCTTTTCCCAGTCCTTGTTCTTCTTCATCTCCGCGACCTCTTGGATGAGGTTGTTCTTGAGTTGGATCCCGATCTGACGCCCAACCTCATAGTGGCTGCCCTTGACATGGATGACGGGAATGGGAGCTTCTTTCAAGGAACTTGCGGCTTTCTGCTTTGGATACGTTTCCGAAGGACAAAGCGAAACTGCGCTATAACATGAGACGATGAAAAAGATTAAGAGAAAAGTCCTCGGAAATCTGGATTTCATGAACATCTTATCCCTCCTCTAGACGCAGAAACCGCCTGCGTTATCTTTGGCTCTCCTTAATATTTCCACCTTATTGTTTGTTATCCTGTCATCAGAACCTTCTCATTTGGCTTATAGCAAAGAAAAAAATCTTTGTCAAAGGAGGTGTCGTTTTCAGAAATCGCGATCATGATGATCTCACTTTTGTCTATGAGCTTCTCCGGGCTCTGTGGACGATTTTTTGAAGCCTGCCTTTGATATCAGGCGGCAGAAGCGCGGGCTTATGCTCGTTGATGATTTTTTTGATCTTGTCCCGGGCCCGTTCGGAGAGATCCTTCCCCCCGTTTTTCAGCCACGTCCCTTAATCCGCACGCTCGAAGAGGCCGGGGTACCAGCGCTCCCGGTAATGTTTTTTGGTGTGCCCCGTGCCTAAGTACTGACCGTCAGGTCCCATCTCCGCGATAACATCCAGGGCCGGGGTTTCGTCGCTCACTTCAAATCCCTTCATGAAGCCTTTGATCCAGCTGATGATTTCGTCGCAGAGAGCCAGCTGGATGAAGGAGAACGCTTGGAGATCGACGCCCTTGGATTCAGAGGCCCCGGCTATCGAGAACATGGGAAGACCGTAAAAGTGAGACACCGCTTGGGCGATGGTTCGTTCAGGCTCACAGTACGAAGTCACGAGAGTCCGCATGTCGAAAGTCCCCTCAGGCGGCATACCGGTGACGATGACCGGCGCTCCCTCCCGCTTGAACTGAGTAAGCACTAACCCGACAAGGACTCCCGCGTAGTCGAGAACGACGGAGCCCGCCGGCGTGACCGGGCTGGTGAGGCCGGCTTTTGAAGCGGGGATGTAAAGCAGGGGGAGGTTCTTTGAAGCCAAGAAAAGGAGCTTTTCCAGGGCTTCTTTGTTATGGCGCAGCCCTGAAACGACGTTGATGTAACAGGCGGCCATCGGCTTCTTCTGCAAGGCTTCAGCGCCTCCAGCCACGGTCTCGGCCATTTCAACTCGGCAATTTTGAGGATCATCAATCCCTTGACTTTCAAAAACCAATATTGTAAATTTAGGTGAGGGTTTATCCGGAAAAAAGTTGTTGGAGGTTCCCTCATGTTCAAGAAATTTCTTGCTTTCCTTCTTTTCGGCGTCGCACTGTTTCTCATCGCCTCCCCGGCCTATGCCCAACGGTTGACGGGAAGCATCCAGGGGACGGTTAAAGACGAGACGGGCGAACTGCTTCCGGGCGTGACCGTTGAGATCAGCAGCCCGGCGCTTATCGGCGGAGTCAAGTCCATAGTCACCTCGGCGACCGGATCATTCCACTTCCCGGCCTTGCCCCCCGGATCCTACAAGGTCCGATTCTCCCTGGCCGGGTTCCAGACCCAGGAACGGGAGGAGATTGTCGTGTCCATCGGCAAGACGACGACCATCGACCCCGTCCTGAATCCCGCGGCCGTCGAAGAATCGGTCACGGTTGTCGGGCATTCACCCGTGATCGACGTGACCAAATCCGGGACGTCCACGACCTACGACAAACAGCTCCTGGAGAACATCCCCAAAGCCCGCTTCACCTATATCGATATCATGTACTGGGCCCCCGGCATCTCTCAGAACGAGACAAGCTCCGAGGAATGGCATACTTCCCTGGGCTCCGCCGGCTGGTCCGACAACTACCTGGTCGACGGCGTCGACACGTCGTTCGACTGGAACGGAACGACCTGGGTCTGGAACAACCCCGACATCTACGAAGAGGGCGAAGTCGTGTCCATCGGGGCCCCGGCGGAGTATGGGGACTTCCAGGGCGCGGTGGTCAACGTGGTCACCAAGTCCGGCGGGAACGCCCTCCACGCCGGACTGAACGCCTACACCATTCCCTCTTCCCTCGTAGGAAATAACGTTCAAGGGGCCGAATTCCCGTTCAAGATAAAAAAGAACTGGGACCTGGGATTCGATCTCTCCGGTCCGTTCAAAAAGGACAAGATCTGGTTTTACAGCAACGTCCAGTTTAAGCGCTATGACTATGCCCAGCTCGGGACTCCCTCCGACTTTCCGACGGTCTCCGATTATAAGAGGATCTTCGTCAAGACGACCTTCCAGCTGGCCAAGAACCACAAGCTGGTCCTGTCCTACCAGCATGAGTGGTCCAAGCTCCCGGATGTCATCACCCCCTCCCAGCCGTTCGACGCCTGCGCCGAAGAACCGGGAAAATACGGCGTCGCCAACATCATGCTGACCTCCATCCTGGGCCGGAACACCGTCCTCGACCTGAAGCTGGGCGGATGGCTGGCCAAGGACAACTGGGTCCCCATGGACGGAAACCTGGACGAGCCCCACCACTACGACGGGCTGACCGGCCAGGCCTCCAACGGCATTTGGTCATGGAGCAGGACCACCTACACCAAGATCCAGGCGAACGCCACTTTGTCACATTTCGCGGATGACTTCATCCACGGCAATCACGAGTTCAAGGCCGGCGTCCAGTACACCCGGGGCAGCTCTTCCGGGATCAGCTCCTATTCGGGCGGGGTCGTCTATTACGACTGGGGCGGCGAACCCTACGCGGCCTATTTCCAGAACCCCTACAACTACGGATCGTCCATCAACAAGTTGGGGATCTTCGCCGACGATTCCTGGGCCGTTTCCAGCCGGCTGACCTTGAACCTGGGCCTCCGTTTTGACCATCAGGACGGCAACATCCTGACGGTTGACGAAATCGATGCTCAACGCAAAAAAACCGGCGCGAAGATCAAGGGCATCGACAATGTCCTGGCCTGGAACAACTGGTCGCCCCGCCTGGGACTCGTCTTCCAATTGACGGGCGATAAAAAGACCCTCTTCAAGGCCAACTACGGCCACTACTACGAGGGCATGACCTTGATGGCCTTCGCCCGGATGACGAAGAGCGCCCCGCCGGTCTACGCCTACCTTTACAACTGGGACACAGGACTTTACGACATCCCCTTCTGGACCTGGGATCCCACCCAGGGTGTGGGCGTGGGTCCGAACGTCAAGAACAGCCTCTGTCGCCAGTTGTCCTTCGGCCTGAGCCGGGAATTGTTCGCCGACCTGGCCCTGGAATTGACCTATATTTATAAGTACACCAATAACTTCTACAGCTGGTGGAACACGTCCGCCCGGTATGAAGCGGTCGAGATCCTCGACGAGATCGGCGGAAAGCCGATTACCGTCTATAACCAAACGACTCCCGTCGAGGACAACTTCCTGACGATGATGAACCTGCCCGAGTACAAACAGAAATACCGGGGGCTGATCCTCAGCCTCCAGAAACGGCTGTCTCACAACTGGCAGCTCAGCTCGTCTTTCGTCTGGTCCAAGGCCAACGGCGTGTCCACGCTCGGGGCCATCGCCCAGGGCAGCC
>Ga0315296_10002573_pt1 | contig 15419 bp, 16 predicted proteins | sample YL17G14_18_MG_FD_203921 | JGI IMG/M metagenome (GOLD analysis project Ga0315296, IMG submission 203921) | Sediment microbial communities from Yellowstone Lake, YNP, Wyoming, USA - YL17G14_18 | ecosystem: Environmental > Aquatic > Freshwater > Lake > Sediment | place: USA: Wyoming | collected... | reverse complement strand
TATTATTTACTACTTTTTTTTCTCAGTCTCCCTGGTAGTTTTAATGTGCAACTTCTCCGAGTTCCTTTTCCATTTCATTTTTTAAACTTCTTTTTCAGTGCAAGAAAGACTAAAGCAGTTGCCCCTATTCCAATGGCAGTGCGCACAACCGCACCTGATACTAAAATTGCCCCTTTCAAAATCTTCAGTATGCTACTCTTATTAATCATAGTTAAATAATATCACCAATGAAAAATAAAAGGAAATCACGGAAAACATCAGGCTTTGATGCTATGAATGTGTATAGGTTTAATCTACCGATGAACTATCGGTAATTACACACCTCACGTTCCTCCGTAACCGATGGTTACTTTGTCACCTTCAACAATAACCGGCACTTTTCGAATACCCCCTGAATACTTGAGCATCTCATCTAATTTTGTGCTGTCTGATTTGACGTTGATATATTCTGCTGTATTCCCATAGGCTTCCCGAGCCTTAAGAGTAAAGGGTCAGACATCCTTTCCGAAGATAATAATCTTTTCTTTCATAAAAACTCCTTCTATCAATTCACCGTTACTTAACCCTTTATTCCTACCTCTATCATCTTGCCTTTAATCTCTCTCATCTTATCCCTTATCTTTGCAGCCCGTTCAAATTCAAGCCTCTTTGCAGCCTCTTTCATCTCGGACTCAAGCTTCTTTAAGAGCTCCTCATCATATCCGTATTCAGCCTTCTCTTCTGCGACCGCAGGTACGGTCCAGTAATCTGCCTCATAGATAGAACTCAATATGTCCTTGATAGTGGACTTTACTGTCTCAGGAGTGATCTTCATTTTTTTGTTATATTCTTCCTGTATCTTTCTCCTTCTGTTTGTCTCATCAAGAGCTCTCTTCATTGAGCCGGTGATAGTATCTGCGTAGAGAACCACCTCTCCATTGATATTCCTCGCAGCGCGTCCTGACGTCTGGATTAATGAACGTTCTGACCGGAGGAAACCCTCCTTGTCTGCATCAAGTATTGCAACGAGCGAAACCTCAGGCAGATCAAGTCCTTCTCTTAAAAGATTCACGCCAATCAACACATCGAAAATTCCAAGCCGTAAATCACGGAGTATTTCAACGCGTTCGAGGGTATCAATGTCCGAATGGAGATACCGTGCCCTCACTCCGAGGTCAGCATAGTAATCAGTTAAATCCTCTGCCATCTTCTTTGTAAGTGTGGTCACAAGAACCCTCTCTTTTTTTTCTGCACGTTTTCTTATCTCACCTAAAAGGTCATCCACCTGTCCAGAAACAGGCCGTACAATCAGCTTCGGGTCTGTGAGACCGGTGGGCCTGATTATCTGTTCAACCAATCGCCCCTTTGATTTTTCGAGTTCATAAGGCCCGGGAGTTGCAGATACATAGATTGCCTGGTTCACCCTGTGCTCAAATTCAGTGAAGGTGAAAGGCCTGTTATCCAGTGCAGAAGGCAGCCTGAACCCAAAATTAACAAGGGTCTTCTTCCTTGAACGGTCACCTTCATACATGCCTCCTATCTGGGGAACTGTTGCATGAGATTCATCAATAACTATCAGAAAGTCCTCAGGAAAATAATCTATTAATGTATACGGAGGCTCTCCAGGAGCCCTTCCACTCAGATGTCTTGAATAATTCTCTATTCCATGGCAATAGCCGAATTCCCTGAGCATCTCTAAATCAAATCGTGTTCTTTGTTCAATCCTCTGTGCCTCAAGGGTTTTCCCTTCTCTTAAAAAATATTCAATCCTCTCTTCCATTTCTTTTTCTATTCCCTTTAAGGCTGGTTCAAGCCTTTCTCTCGGTGTTATCCAGTGGCTGTTCGGGAAAAGGGCAATTTTCTCGAGCTTTCTTATTCTTTCACCTGTCAAAGGGTCAAACTCATGAATTGCGTCAATATCATTGCCAAAAAACTCTATACGTATTCCTTTATCAAGTGAAAAGGATGGATAGACCTCTACAATATCACCCCTGACCCTGAACGACCCCCTTCTGAATTCAGTATCTGAGCGCGAATACTGCATCTCTACAAGTCTTCTCAATATTTCATCACGTTCAGTCCGCATCCCCTCTTCTACAACCAGATGCATGTCCATATAGTCCTGTGGTGAGCCGATACCGTAAATGCAGGATACAGAAGCAACAACAATCGTGTCTCTTCTTTCGAGAACAGCCCTTGTGGCGGAATGTCGCATCCTGTCTATATCATCATTTATGAGAGCATCTTTCTCTATGTATGTGTCAGTTGTGGGGATATACGCCTCAGGTTGATAGTAATCATAGTAGCTGACAAAGAACTCAACAGCATTCTCTGGAAAGAGTTCTTTAAATTCTCCATAAAGCTGTGCAGCAAGAGTCTTATTATGTGCAATGACAAGGGCAGGCTTATGAACATTGGCAATCACATTTGCGATGGTAAATGTCTTACCAGAACCGGTTACACCTAAGAGCACCCGGTGTGTGAGCCCTTTTTTGATGCCCTTTGTAAGCTCGTTTATGGCTTTTGGCTGGTCACCTTTGGGGGAAAAAGAAGTAGTGAGTTTGAAATTTTCCATTTAAGTGAATTCCTCTGTTTTGTGGTCTATCCTTAATCATCTGTCGGAGTCTCTGTAATACTTAATTGTTTTCGCTCCGGTAAGCCATGAAAGGAGCATGCTCACTATGCTTATAATGAGGGCACCCCAGAAAGCAGGCCAGAAGCCATTTATCTGAAGGCCAAGATTGAGAGAATCTGAAAGAAAGGAGGTAAGAATAAGCATCAGGGTATTGATTATTAAGGTAAAAAGACCGAGTGTGAAGATGATGAATGGAAGGGTGAAGAGCATCACAATCGGTTTTATAAATGAATTCATGAGCCCGAATAGTGCGCCGATTATTATCATCTTCCACCACTCGCCGGAAAATGTTATGCCATCTACAAACTTCACAGCAGCGACTATAGAAAGGGCGTTTATCATTATTCTCAATATCAGGTAAGCCATAGTATATTCCTTAAAGGGCATTTCTCACAAAGCGGGATTTTACGTTTGCAGAATGTTTTACCGGCTCTGACAAAAAGGGCATGATATTCATTAAAGAGCTTCACATCTTCTTTCAGAGATGAGTGGAAAAGTTCCTGATATTTTTCATAAGGTCTCTCATGTTCTATAATACCATGCCTTGAGAGAACTCTTTTTGTGTAGGCATCTATGACAAAGACAGGTTTTTCAAGGGCATAAAGAAGGATTGAGTCTGCTGTCTCAGGACCAATGCCATTCACCCTGAGAAGTTTTACCCGTAAGGTTTTCACTTCTTCATCCCTCATCTTTTTCATACTTCCATGATAGTCATTCATGAGAAAACTGATAAAAGACTTAAGCCTCTTCGCCTTTATATTGAAATAACCCGCAGGTCGTATGAGGTCAGGAAGTTTCTTCACAGACATTTTGTGGAGAGCAATTACAGAAAGAGCATCCTGTTTTTTTAAATTATTGATTGCCTTCTCCACATTACCCCAGTTTGTGTTCTGTGTGAGTATCGCACCAACAGCAACCTCAAACGGTGTTTCACCAGGCCACCAGTGCTGAGGCCCAAACGCACGATATAATGTATGGTACATTTCAAGGAGTCTGTTTTTTTGCTTCATTTCTTGACTTCCAAACCACTAAATAGTAGTTTATTATAACTGAAAGGAGAAGCAGGAATGCTTGATGTGCGGTTTGTGAGAGAGAATCCCGAGAAAGTGGTCAAGGCACTTGAAAAAAGGAATTATGACAGTTCAGTGTTTGACGATTTTCTGAAAAACGAAAAATCCCGCAAAGACATACGTAAAGCGGTTGATAATCATCGAATGAAACTGAATGATATTTCTGAAAAGATTGGAGTGATGAGAAAAAAGGGAGAAGATGTTTCACAATTATTACAAGAAGCAAAAAGTTTCTCTGACACAATAAAGAATCAGGAAACTTATCTGAATGAGTATGAAGTAAAGGTGAGAGATTCATTATTGATAATTCCTAATATCCCTCATGAATCCGTGCCTGTTGGGAAGGATGATACAGAGAATATAGAGATACGGAGATGGGGCGAGCCGAGGCAATTTGATTTTGAGCCGTTGAATCACTGGGATATTGGAGAAATGCTTGAGATTATTGACTTTGAAAGGGCATCGAAGATTGCAGGAGCGCGATTTGCCCTGATGAAGGGCCTTGGTGCAAAGCTCGAACGGGCATTGATGAACTTCATGCTGGATTTAAATGTCTCTAAGGGTTATAAGGAGGTCTTTCCTCCAATACTTGTCAACAAAGAGAGCATGACAGGGACAGGGCAACTTCCTAAGTTTGCCCATGAGCTATTCATCATTTCTGATCCTGAGTTGTATCTTATACCCACAGCAGAGGTCTCTGTGACGAACATCCATAGAAATGAAATCCTGAGCGAAAAGGAGTTTCCGATTTACTATACAGCCCATACACCATGCTTCAGGCGCGAGGCAGGTTCATATGGAAAGGATGTAAGGGGTCTTATACGGCAGCATCAGTTCAATAAAGTAGAACTCGTGAAGTTTGTAAGGCCGGAAGACTCTTATAATGAACTTGAATCCCTTACGAGAGATGCCGAAGACATCCTCCAGAAACTTGAACTTCCCTACAGAGTTATAGCGCTCTGCACAGGAGACCTCGGATTTGCTGCCTCAAAGACATATGACCTTGAGGTCTGGCTCCCTGCCCAGCAACGATACAGGGAAATCTCTTCATGTTCCAATTTTGAGGATTTTCAGGCGAGAAGGGCAGCTATACGTTTTAAACGAGAGGGCAAGAAGGGGACAGAGTTTGTGCATACCCTGAACGGTTCAAGCCTTGCGATCGGCCGGACAGTGATCGCAATCCTTGAAAACTACCAGCAGAAGGACGGGAGCGTGGTGGTCCCTGAAGGATTAAGGCCATATATGGGTGTAGATATAATAAAGTAGTCCTGAAAATTTTATGCCTGCCACATCTAATTCATTTAAACCTTTTTCTTATTTCCTTGTCTAAATAAACAGATGGAAGAAGACATCAGACTCGTTGAGAGATACATTGCTGGAGATGGACGGTCTATTGAGGAGGCAAAGGATTTGACACAGAAGACATTTGTAAAAGCGATAAATGGGATAAGGGATTTCAGGAAAGAGGCTTCGTTTAAGACGTGGCTCTATCAGATAGCGATAAACACAAGCCTCAATCACATCAGGCAGAGTAGATATGAGGAGACAGAACTTGAAGAATCAATTATGGGGAATCAGGCAAGTGCGTTATCTGACATTATTGAGAATGAAAAGAGAAATTATATAAAAAGGTGTTTGGATGAACTCCCTGAAAGGCAGAGGCTCGCAATAGTTCTCAGAGTATATGATGGGCTGAGCTCTATCGAGACGGCGAAGGCCATGGGATGTTCAGAAGGTGCGGTGAAAGCCCATTATCACAATGGAGTGGAAAGATTAAGAGAAATTTTAAAGGAGAAGGGTTATGAAGTCAGATCATGACTGGAAAAAAGAGATGCTCCCTGAATATCTGAAAGGCTCTCTTCCTGAAGAGATGAGAAGTGAAATCGACCATCACCTAAAAGACTGTGAAGATTGCAGAGATGAGCTGTCTTTTATCACAGAACTTGTGAAGGTTGAGGTGCCTGACCCAGGAGACCTTTTCTGGCAGACTCTCCCTCAAAGGGTAAAAGGAACTGTTGAAGAAGAGAAGGCAAAACGCTTTTCACTCAGGTCAATATTTTTCAGACCAGTTCTCATTGCAGCCACTGTTGCAGTTTTACTTGTTTTGTTCCTTACCTATACAAATACTACAAAAAAGAAAGAATTACCCGCATATGAACCGTTCTTCAGCCCCCTTACCGTTACAGTTGTAGATTACAGTGCGTTAACTGAGAAAGATATCCCTCTGATTACAGAGAAATTAGCGGTGAATGAGTTGTCTCTGCAAACAGAGATTTTTTTGGAGTATTCCTATGTCAAAGAGTTTGCCTCTTTGAACACAAAAGAGATGGAAAGCCTCTATGAGGCATTGAAAATAAAATCAGGAACTGGAGGTTAACATGCAAAAGAATTTAGTGAAGTTTTTTCTTCTCTTCTTTTTGGTCGCTGGTTTTGCCGGGAATAGTCTTGCTGAATTCCCTGATGATTATGACAGACCACCGACTAAAGAACAGATGGAGAAGGTAAGGAAGCAGATCGAGACATTGAGGATGTGGAAACTTACCAAGGCCCTTGATCTTGACGAAAAGACGTCTGCTCAACTTTTTCCTGTCCTTAACAGGTATGACAAAAAGAGAGCTGAGATAGAGCGTGCGTTATGGGTGGGCATGAAAGATTTGAGGGATTCATTAAGGGACAGGTGTGAGAGCAGGTTGAGGGATATTCTTGACAGGCTTGAAATTGACCACAAGGCTTTGCAGAGAGTCAACGATGAAGAGAGGGCAGAGGTGAAAAAAATTCTGACCACTGAACAGCAGGCAAAGTACGTGCTCTTCCATGTTGAATTTAGCAAAGAGATAAGAAGAATCATTGCAGAAGCAAGGGATAAACGATAGGAAGGAGGAGTGAGATGAAAACAATAAAAGTCATAAGTATAGTAACTGCAATAGTGGTGCTGTTTGTTGCAGTTGCAGGAGTTGAGAGTGCATGTGCCATGAATAACGAATCTGCTGCGATGCTTGCGGGTGCTATTGCTGTATTTGGTAGGCCTGTCCTTAATGCAGTTGCCGGTACCCTATTCTATCCGCCAGCATACTATTATGCTCCACCTGCGAGAACTTACTATGCACCTGTAAGTACAAGGGTAATCCGTGTCTATGAGTCGCCACCATGCAGCTATTATTATCCCTGCGAGAGAAGGACTTACTACAACTACCGCTCTAATCACTACTACGACTACAGATGAGGACAAAGGCCTGTCGGTTATCTAACCGGACTCTCCTTCTTTTTTGTATCTCATATATTCAACGAGACCTACAAGGCTGCCGATGGCTGAGCTGATAAACCATGAGAGAGAGAGAGCAGTTGCGATCTCAGGCTTGATACCTATAAGACCGAAAAGTACTACAAATGCACTTTCTCTTACACCGAGGCCGGATATAGAAATTGGCAACATTGTGAATAGAATGATGAGTGGCAAAAAGATCAAACATACAATAAAAGAGATATGCTCTCCTAACCCAAGTGCAAGGATATAGACTGCAAAAATATTCGAGAGCTGGACGATTACAGAGATAAGCAAAGCCTTTCCAATTATAGTTTTTTGATGCCGATATGCGTGGAAATAGTCATAAAATCCCGAGACTATTTTTATGCTCTTACCGAGACGAAGGCCAAATAGTAAAAAGCTCGCAATAATGAAGGATAAGACAACAAGTAGGAGCAGCCATTCTAAGCGTGAACCAAGAAGATAGTTATACCCAAAGGGGAACGCAACAGTGCATATTGCCATCAGCATCGTAAAGCCGAGATATCTATCCATGAAAATAGAAGCAATGGTAAGACTGCTCTTCCCTATTGCCTTATACAGATAAAATGCCTTCACCGCATCTCCTCCAATAATCCCGGGGAGCAAGGTATTAAAGAAGCAACCTATCATGTAGAGGGGAAAGAGCTTTCTTAAACCGAGTACTCCTGGAAGAAGGAGCCTCCATCTTAATGTTGATAACAACTGAGCGAATAGATAAAGAAATATTGCAAAAATAAAGGCAGCCGGATTCATCCCTTTCAATGTTGAGAGGACCCGCTCAACTCCTGTTCTCGACAAGACAAAATAAAGAAGAACAGAGCTTATAACGAGCTTGAGGATAAGAAAAAATAGCTTATTTGATTTCAGGGCCAATAACCTTCTTGATCACGTAGATTGGTTTTTTCTGACTTTCATGGTATACTCTCACGAGCATCTCTCCCAATAGACCCATTCCAATAAGCTGAATTCCCACGATAATGAGAAGGGCACCAAGCAAAAGGAGCGGTCTCCCTCCGATATCGCGACCGAAAAAGAGTTTATCTATGCTCAGATAGAGAGATATAAGGAATCCCAAAAAACCGCTTACCATACCAACAGGGCCAAAAAATTGGATTGGTTTTGTAGAAAAGCTCTGAAGAAATTTTACAGTAATCAAATCCAGCACCACTTTTATTGTGCGTGAGATACCATACTTTGATTTTCCCCGTAGTCTCGGATAGTGTACGGTTTCAACCTCTGCAATTCTCACACCATACCAGCTCGCAATAGCTGGAATAAACCTGTGCATTTCGCCATAGAGTTTTAGATTTTTTATTACATCCCTCCTGTATGCCTTAAGGGAGCATCCATAGTCATGAAGTTTTACACCAGTCACATTACTTATGAGCCAGTTTGCAATAATAGAGGGAAGCCTTCTTGTGAAGAATGGGTCTTTTCTCTTTTTTCTCCAGCCGCTCACAAGGTCATGGTCTTTTATAAGGTCAAGAAGTTTCGGAATGTCTGCAGGGTCATTCTGGAGATCACCGTCCATTGTGACAATGACATCCCCGCGTGCAAAGTCAAATCCTGCAGCAAATGCTGCGGTCTGCCCGAAATTTCGCCTTAGACTCAGCACAACAACGCTTTTATCTTTAGCCTGGATCTCCTCGAGAATAGAGAGCGTCCTGTCAGTGCTGCCATCATCTACAAAGAGTATCTCATATTCCATTTTGAGAAGGTCAAGTGACGCCTTGAGTTTTTCATAAAGAATATGAACGTTTTCTTCTTCGTTGTAAAGAGGTATGACTATAGAGAGAGTCATCAATAGCTCCCCGGTTTTTCTTCTTTTATTCCTTTAAAATCATAACAGAGGAATAGTGAATAATCCCTTATTTTGCGTGATTTTTCTTTAGTATAAACCGTAAACACTCTTTTCTCAACCTTTTCAAAGGCATGAGCTATTTGATCGGGTAGCACAGCATCGCCTATTCTAACAAAAATCGCATCATAGTGAAGAAGATTATTAAATCCGGGCCAGAGGTCATACTGGTTCATCCTGCGGCCGAGGTTAATACAATAAGTGACAGGATGGCCTTTTACATAAAATGCAAGTTCACTTGACATTTGATACCCATCAGAAAATATAAACGTGGGTCGCACTGCAGACATTCCTTCATATATTTTTGTTACCTCTGCTCCAAGGTCTTTCCAGCCACGTAACCTGTTTGTCGGATCCATTTTTCCGGGAAGACTGAGGAGAGAAGAATAATGTCCAACAGAAGTTGCAATGACCGATAAAAGGACTGCGGTCACGATGAAAATTTTCATACTCTTTCCTTCAGAATAAAATCTTTTTATGGAATACACAGAAAAGGCAATAATACCTGTTATATATCCTGGGAGTGCCCAGTTTGCCTGCACCTTCCCCTGAATACTTTTTAATAGAAAAAAGGCAATGATAGGGATTGAAAACCAGAATAAAAAAGCACCTTCAGGTTGATTTCTGAGTTTCCATAGAGAGACACCCATAATGATAAATAAAAAAGGGGTTATAACACCAAGTTGTGAACCGAGGAACTCAAAGAAACTTTTTAAGGATAGTTGAACACCATTTGCCATGTGCACCTGACCGGCAGTGTGTTTGAATGTAACCCAGTCATGTTGTGCGTTCCAGATTATCACAGGAAAGAAAACAATGAGGCTGATAAGAAATCCGATATAAGGACCTTTTGTGAGAAATACTCTCCTTTGCTCTTTCAAGAGCAACAAAAATAAAATTGCAGCAGGATAGAACAATGCCATGGTGTATTTTGTGAGGAGACCTAAACCGATGGATATGCCGAGGAGAACCCAGTACATCAGTGATGAGTGATGAGTAATAAGTGAAGAGTTTGTTGTTGAACGTTGAACATTGAACATTGAACGATAGAAGAAAAGTAAAGACAGTATCCAGAAAAAGATAAAGAGCGAATCTATTGTGAATAAGATACCGAATGCAGAGAACAAAGGGATGATCTGAATCAAAATGGCTGAAAAGAGTCCTGCCTGTTCGTCATAAAGTCTCTTTCCAAGAATGTAAAGGAAAATACTGCTGAGTGCAGAGAAGAAAACAGCCATTATTCTGATACCAAAAACACTATCTCCGAATATGGATGTGCTCATATAAATGAGATATGCGATCATTGGTCCCTTTGAGTAATAACTCCAATCGAGTCTGCGTGACCACTCCCAGTAATGTGCTTCATCCGGGCTGAGGTCAAGAGGACCCTGTGTTATGTAGTAGATACGGAAGAGACTCATTGCAAGAAGAAAAATAAAAAGTATCGTTGTGTGTGGGTTTTCTTTGTAGCGGGTATAGGAGTAATTGTATAAATTCACAACAAATAGAGCAATCATGATACCGAACAATGCTCCGACAAGAACATCAGAAGGATAATGAACACCAACATAGACCCGCGAAAAAGCAACAGTGAATGCAATGATCACAAAGGCATATCGTATCTTGTTTTTGAACAAGAGATAGAATGGCAATGCAAAGGCAAATGCATTTACTGCATGGTTTGAAGGCAATGAATAAGATCTGCTACAGCCAACAAGGAGATGGACACCGTCGAGTGTATTGCATGGTCGTGGCCTTTCAAAAACGTGCTTTAGCATATGTGAACCCCAATCAGAAAGGGCTAAAGAGGCAAGGCCAATTGTCAGGACAATAATTGCCCGTTTTCTATCTTTTAAAAAGAACCATACTACGAAAGGGAGCAACAGGAGATATGCCTTGCTTGTGACAAAAGGCATGAGTATATCAAAAAGTCTATTCTCGAGGTCTTTGTTCATGAAGAAAAAGATGAGGGTATCTACCTCAGGAAGGCTCATTAAGTATCTCCTGCATTCTCTTCTTTAGTTCTTCTCCTCTGTTCTTCTACCCATTTTATTATCTCATCTACAAGAGCCTCGATAGTTGCTTCTTTGGGCATTATATCAACCTTAAGCCCTGTCTTTTTAATCGCTTCTACAGTAACAGGCCCTATGACTGCGATAGCCACTCCTTTGAGGAGTTCATCAGCATCTTCTTTCGTAATCTCTCTGAAGTTATTGAAGGTTGCTGCACTTGTAAAGGTAGCTATTGTAATCCTGCCTTCTTTTAAAAATCTTTTTAATCTTTTTCCAGCAAATTCTGGTTTTATAGCTCTGTATGCAACAGGGAGATCTATCTGTCCTCCAAGCTCTCTTATTTTTTCTGGAAAAATTTCTCTCGCATTTTCTGCTCTTGGCAAAAGGAATTTTACGCCTTTTAGCAGTTCGGGGTCAGGAGTTCGGAGTTCGGAGTTTCCCCCCCACCCCTGCCCTCCCCCTCGAGGGGGGAGGGTTAGGGTGGGGGTGCTTTGTGCTCTTTGCTCTTTTATGAATGCTTCTATCAATCCCTCTGCACGAAATTCATCAGGGATTAAATCTATCTTCATCCCATATTGTTTTATCTCTCCTGCTGTTTTTGTACCTATAGCGCAGATCTTTATTCCCTTTAACTCTCTGATGTCTCTCTCTTTCTCAAAAAACCTTTTAAAAAAATACTTCACACCATTTTTACTCGTGAATATCAGCCAGTCATAGGTCTCTATCCTGTCTATTGTGCTGTCGAGCTCATCATATCTTTCAGGAGGGATGATCTTGATAGTAGGAAACTCAATTACCTCGGCACCAAGTTCTTCTAATTGCTCAAATCCTTCAGCATGTTCCCTTGTCACGAGAATTCTATGGCCAAACATTGGTTTTTTCTCATACCACTTTAGAGATTCCCTGAGCCTTACCACATCTCCCACAACCATGACAGCAGGTGGCTTGATGTCTTTTTCTTTGACAATTTCTCCGATATCTTTGAGCGTACCAACAATTGTCCTCTGGTCAGGCCTTGTTCCCCATCTGATAACCGCAACAGGTGTATCTGGGCTCCTGCCATTCTCGATTAATTTTTGAGTGAGCAGATCTATGTTCTTTACCGCCATAAGAAAAACGAGTGTGTCCACGCCAGTAGCAAGCCTTGACCAATCAATGGCGCTCTCTTTTTTATTGATATCCTCATAGCCTGGAACAACTGCAAACGATGATGAATAGAGCCTGTGGGTTAAAGGAATTCCTGCATAGGCAGGGGCAGCAACAGAAGAGCTCACACCAGGGACTACTTCAAATTCAATATCATTTTTCGCAAGGGCTTCTGCCTCTTCTCCGCCGCGGCCGAATACAAAAGGGTCACCGCCTTTAAGCCTGCATATAATCTTGCCTTCTTTTGCCTTCTGGACAAGGATTTCATTGATTTCATCCTGTGTCATGGTATGACGACCACCACGTTTTCCCGCATAGATGAACTCCGCATCATGGTTGATATAATTGAGAACCTGTGCATTGAGGTGAAAGTCATAGATAACGACCTCTGCCTTCTGAAGGCACCGCAGTCCTTTTATCGTCAGAAGGCCAATATCACCAGGCCCTGCACCAACTAAATAAACTTTACCTTTCATTCATTATTCTCCACATTGACCATTAACCATTTTATCATAAAAATGCCTGAACTCACTCAAACATATCTGAAGAATGTAACGGACAGAGATAAAAGAGGGTTGATATTAAATACTCATTTCCTAATAATAGTATCTACAATGTAAGATGGAAGCACGGTTAGACAAATGGAGATTCTGATAGATGAACATACCTCAGAACGAGATACGGTGTATGTATTTTATGGGAAGTGGGAGGGATAAAGTGAACATTGTTTATAATGACAAAACAGACCTTCTCTACATCAGGCTGGATGACAGAAAACAGGATGTCATAAACAGGCGAGTTTCTGAGGATATTGTTCTGGATATCGGGGAGGATGACAGAATTGTAGGTATAGAGATTTTAGATGCTTCAAGGCGCGTGACTCTTGATAAAATTTTACCTATCAAGTATGAGGTTGCAAAAACTTAAGATTGATTAGCCCGCAACGGTGTATATCAAAGCTTTCACTTATGACCTGCCTCACATTTAAAGTAGTGTCAAGAGTCTAGAAATATAATGGTTTTACTTTTTTCAGAGTCATAAAACTGTTTTATTGCTATTTGTCATGGTGCAAAGTCGTTGGAGGATATTCTTTAGCCATACAAATATACGACGAAAAGTAGAACAACTCTATTCATAGGGCAAATGGACTACATGTCTTTATTAATTCACAACCATATATCATTTCAAAATTATAACCTTTATAACAGAAATGTATTGACAAAAATCATTCTAATTGATATGCTTTCCCCAATTCCACGGGGAGTTAAAGTAGTTATCTTATTTAACTAAAGGCGGTGTTATGGGGTAATAGTTTTCTGTAAAAACGAAACGGGTAGAATACCACTTACCTTCTGTTATAATCCATACCATTTAGGTAAGTTCAAAACTGTCCTCTATTATAAACGGCATCCTGATTCTGTTCATGTCATTGCGATGCCACTTCAACTAAATCAACTCCATAAGATTGGCATCCAAATGCTTCGCACTTCTTTTAGCCTTGAACCTTATCTGCCGTTGCGGGCATTACAGAGAGGAGTGGAGTGACGAAACTTGTCACAGGGAGTGAATCTCTGGTCTTCAGCCAAAAGGGGAAAGCGATAGTGCCAGACTTGATTATTGGTATTTATACGTAAAAAGAAACGGGATGATCCAATTTATTAAATGCCCGCAACGGACAGATAACACAGGATTTGAAATTAATCATCCAAATTATTAGCTGTTTTGCAACTTCAATCTGCTATAATTTGTTATAAGCAACTGAAAGGGGGTTTAACAATGTCGACAACCAAAACTGAACGGATAGAGATAGACCTTCCTGAAGACATAATATTTGTAATGAAGGGATTAGAGAAACCAGAAGAAATAAAAAAGAAGTTAAAAATAGCACTAGCTATCTTCTTGTTTCAGGAAAGATCTATATCGCTCGGAAAAGCGACAGAATTAGCAGAAATGGGCAGGGTTAGATTCACGGAAGTTTTAAAAGAACATGGGATATCTGCTTATGAATATGGTGAGAAGGATTTTGAAAAAGATCAGCAAGCAATAGTCAAATACCGTGAAGCACTTAAACAATGAAAGTTTTTCGAGTTGTAGCGGATAGTAGTTGTCTTATTGCACTGACACAAATAGATAAGTTTGAGTTATTAAAGGATTTGTTTTTGGAAGTATATATTCCTCATGCTGTATATGACGAAGTTGTAGTTAAAGGTGAAGGTGAGACGGGTTCTGATAAGACAGAAACTGCTATAAAAGATGGTTGGCTATTGAAGAAAGCTGTTAAAGATAATGTGGCTGTTAATGCCTTAACAACACTTTCAGGCAAAGGGGAATCCGAAGTTATTATTCTTTCTAAAGAGTTAGAGCTTGATTATGCTTTGATAGATGAAAGGACAGCAAGAGATATGGCGTCATTATTGAATGTTAAAACAATTGGTGTCTTGGGGATTATAGATATGGCAATTGAGAGAGGATTTTCTATTGAAAAAAGGAATATTGTTGACCAGCTAAAAGATTTTGGTTTCAGAATAAGTGATAAACTTTATAAGAAGATATTTCCTGATTCTAAATAAATTCCCTGCCTGCAACGGGCCTTTATGACATATTTATTGATCCACTAAATCTATTTCGAATTCATTGATTCTCTTAAGCCTTTACCTGCCTTGAAATGCAAAACCCTTTTTCCTGGTACCTCAACCTTCTCACCGGTCTTTGGGTTTCTTGCTATCCTTGGTTTCCTGTTCTTTAATCTGAAGTTACCGAAGCCCCTTATCTCGATCTTCTCTCCCTTGGAAAGGGCTTCTTTCATCGTATCAAACACAGTCTCGACAACAATCTCGGTCTGTTTTCTTGTAAGGCTTCCAACCTTCTCTGAAATTTTTTCTATGAGGACTGATTTCGTCATGGGACCTCCTAAAAAATAATGTAATTTCTCAAGGTATAAAGAGATATTTTATTTTTACTGTGGGAAAGATATCTGTGAGTTCTTTTGGAATCTTGCCTCTGAGTAAATTAATGAGAGAAAGACGCTCTTTTTTACTGACTATTACTGGTTCTCCTTTAATTCCAGAAAGTTTTGCTGCAGCCTGTACCGCATCTTCGAGGTTGCCAAGTTCATCAATGAGACCTACCTTAATGGCCTGTTCGCCGGTGAAAATTCTTCCATCTGCTATCTTTCTCACATCAGCAGGGGACATCTTTCTGCCCTCTGCAACGGCCATGATAAACTGCTCGTGAACATTGTCGAGTACTCTCTGAAGTATCTCTCTATCTTCTTTCCTGATCCCCCTGAACATGGAAACGAGATCTTTGTGTCTCCCGCTCTTTACTACCTCAGTTTTTATCCCAATCTTATTCATGAGTCCCTCTAAGTTAGGGATTTCCATGATTACACCTATTGAGCCTGTAATCGTTCCCGGGTTTGCAATAATCTTCG
>Ga0315296_10002572_pt1 | contig 15420 bp, 11 predicted proteins | sample YL17G14_18_MG_FD_203921 | JGI IMG/M metagenome (GOLD analysis project Ga0315296, IMG submission 203921) | Sediment microbial communities from Yellowstone Lake, YNP, Wyoming, USA - YL17G14_18 | ecosystem: Environmental > Aquatic > Freshwater > Lake > Sediment | place: USA: Wyoming | collected... | reverse complement strand
TCCTTCAGGCGCACGTCGATGCCGAAGCCGGTGCTCTGGCCGGCGTTGCTCCAGAAGGCGTACGGCTCGACCGGCGTGCGCCCGCTGCCGTAATACGGCGCGTTGCGGGTGAAGACCGTGCCGGTGCCGTGGTACGGCAGCCACAACGACAGGCCGTACATCATGCACTGGTGGCCGGTCGATTCGTAGGCGTAGTCGCTCCGCCACAACGGGACCGCGCGGCGCATCGTCTCAAGATCGTTGCGCCGGCCGCCGCTGGCGCAGGAGTCGATGAGCATGTCGGGATGCCGGCGGCGCAGCTCGTCCCAGTAGGCCAGGTAGCCCGTGACGTGTTCGATCTCGGTGATGCCCTGGCGATCGGGGGCGTCGGTCTTGCGCCAGGAGTCCAGCGGGTCCATGTTGAAATCCTGGCGGTAGAGGTCGATGCCCTGCTCCGTGAGCAGCCCGTCCACGTGCTCGGTCAGCCACTGTCGCGCGGCGTCGTTGCCGAGGTTGAGCAGGCCGCCCTTGGCCCCGCCGAGGATCCACTCCGGATGATTGTTCGAGAGCCATGTGTCGGCGGTCACCCGCTCCGGCTCGAACCAGACCAGTGTCTTGAGGCCCTTGCCGTGTGCGTAATCGGAGACGGCCCGCAGCCCGCGCGGGAATCGGGCCTTGTCCACTTCCCACGTACCCACTCGCGGCCAGCCCCCGCCGTGATGTACGTACCAGCCCGCGTCCATCCACCAATAGTCGAGCTTGATCCCTTCCGCCAGGTAGCGGTCGATGAACATGATCTGCCGGGCCTCGTTGGCATCGACCATCTCGTTATACTGGCGAGAGCTGGAGGCCAGCAGCAGCGGCTGCGGGAGCTTGCCGCCGGGCATCGGCATCGAATGCGCCATCATCCAGCGCCGCCACACGTTTTGACTGACGATCCAGTCCCCCTTCCAGAACTGCAGCGCGATCAGCGGGCTGCGGACCTCCTCGCCGGGCAGCAGTTTGAAGTGCGTCAGTTCCTGGCCGGCGACAAGGTGCAGACCCTGCGCGTTGTCTCGCACAAAGTCGGCCGCCCACTGCCCCGGCCAGCCCACGGCGACGATGAGCCCCTCGCCGCCCCACTCGAGGTTGAAGTAGGACCAGTCCGCGTTGGTCGGCCGGCCGTTCTTGCCGCCGATGTGTTTGCCGGCGGCACGCCCCAGCGGCGTTGTCAGCGGGCCGTAGTCACTGCCATCGGCAGGAGAGCCGACGTTGTGATGCAGCAGGAACTCACCGTCACCGCTGCGACTCAGTTGAATGTCGAGCGCCTGAATCTTCTCGATGATCGGCGTGTCATTGGAGCCGGCGTTCTTGAAGTACAGCGTCCATTCCACGGTCGGGAAATCCTGGTACTCGACGACGACGCAACGCACCTGCAGACCGCTCGCCGGCTCGGCGTAGACGAGTGTATGCTCGGTCCGCTGGGCATCGAGTTTGCGGCTGTCGCGCTTCACGGGCCAGGATTTGACTAGCTCTGCTGAGGGTTTGCCGTCGTAGACGAACGAGAATGGTGGCTCCGTCGTCGACAGCTTCTTGACGCCCGTCCAGCCCAGCGGCAGGTCCTGCAGGCGCACACTCGACGCGTCTTGCAACTTGATTACCGCATCAGCCCAGAGTCCCTGATCCCAGCCCCGGCCGTCGCCGCTGTCTTTGATGCGGATCTCGAACCTGTCGGCGCCGTTCAGGGGCACATCGACCTGGCGAGCTGCGTCCTTCAGCCGCAGCACCGGCGAGGTGAAGACCTCTTTGCCATCGACAAGCACGTGAAATGTCACCGAGCCGTTGCCCTTGGCGGCGCCGGCCTGCGTACTGTCGTTGTTCTCCAATCCGACCTCGGCGGTGAACCGCTCCGCGGGCCGGCCCAAGACGACCAGCAGGTGCTTGGTCGAGTTGAACGCCAAGCCGTGGGTGTGAGTTTTGTCGCCGATCTGGAACGGCGTGCCGCGCCAGGATTTGCCGCGAGTGATTCCTTCGGAGGCATCCTCGTAGAGCAGCTCCAGATGCGGATGGACAGCCTGTTGCGGCTGCGCCAGCAGCGAGCCCATGCCCTGATCGCGAAGCCGCAACTCATCCGCCTGCGGCGTCACCGCCCATGCCGTCCCGGCCGCCAGCAGACCCACCAGGACCAGGCACTTCAAGTCAAAACCTCTGTTCATGTTACCCCCTTTCATCACATGGGATCGTCAAGGGAACCATTTGAGCAGTTCCGCGGCCACGAGGTCGTGACCCTTGCGGTTGGGATGATTGCTTTGCGACATGAGAGACTCCAGTTTCTCTCCGGCGGCGGTGCGCTCCTTGAAACGCGCCAGGCTGTCGGCAAGCGCCACACCTTGCTCGCGAGCCAGGCGCCGGATCTGTTCCGCGTGCTGATTGAGAGGATCGGCCGGATCGTCGAGCCGGGCGTTCGTATCGGGCGTGGGGGTCAGCAGGATCACCGGGACGTGAGCGGCCTGTGCCTGGGCGATCATCGCTTTCCACGCCGTTTCCGCACGCGCCAGGCCGATAGCGCGATCGTTCAACCCGTAGTCGATGGTGATAAGGTCCGGCCGCAATGAAAGCACGTCTCGCTCGAACCGTTTCACACCACTCTCGGAGTTCTCGCCGCCGATGGCCGTCACGATGACATTCAGCACGGCGTGCGGAAACCGCTCCTTGAGCCCGCGGTGCAGCAGGTGAGGGTAGGCGTTGAACGTATCGACTACCGGCGTCTGGAAGTATCCTGCGGGCACGCTGTGCCCATGGCAGACAACGTTCACCGTGCGGTTCTTCGGCCACTGACGCGACAGCTCCAGCGTCAGGTCGCGCAGGTACCTGTCCGGCCTCGCGACCCCGGCTGAGCCGGAATTGCCTTCAACAGAAGGCCCCAGGCCGACTGCCGCCAGGGACCCGACCAGGCAAAGCGGAACCAGAGCAAAGACAATCCTGCTACGCGCGTGAGCCATTTCTCCAGCGATGCCCGGCAAAAACTGCATTGCTATATTCCTCCTGTTGCATCATAATTGTCCACATGCATTTCTATGTATGAAAGGGTAGACGATGAGAAGGCGAAACGCAATTCTGATCCTGATGACATATATAGTGGCCCTCGGCGGGTGCACGAAGAGGCCTGTGACTGAGCCTCAAGCCAAGGAGACGGCTCCTGAGCCCGCGGCTGTCGCCCCGGCGAAGGCCGAGCCGACGATCCAGCCGACCGCCGGCGTGGCGAGCCCGGAGGCCGTCAAGCCCGCCGCCGTGATGCCGACCAAGATCGGCGATGCCGCCTGGCCCCTGGAGGGCCTCGAGTTCGTCAAAGGCGGGCCGGTAAAAATCGAACCCGGAAAGGTGTATATCGTGGAGTTCTGGGCGACGTGGTGCCCGCCCTGCAAGGTGACCATTCCCCATCTGACCGAGGTGGTCCACAAGTACAAGGACAAGAAGGTCGTGGTGGTCGGCATCTCTACGGAAAAGATCGACCTCGTCAAGGCATTCGTCGCCAAGCAGGCCGAGAACATGGACTACAACGTCGCGGTGGATTCGGCGCGACAGGTAAGCAAAGGGTATATGGGGGCCTTCGGCGTCAATACGATCCCCCACGCGTTCATCGTCGATCCGCAGGGCAAGGTGGCGTGGTACGGGCACCCGATGGATGATATGGAACGGGCGCTCGATGACGTGCTGGCCGGAACGTTCGACCCGGCCGCGTACGCCCGCGCCAGGGCCGAAGAACAGGCGAAGTACGAAGCCAGCATAGAGACATATCGGGCCTATTTCGAAAAGATTCGCGGCGGGGCAGCGATGCAGGAGGCCCGCGCCGTCATCGAGAAATGGATCGACCAGGCGCCGGCGGAACTGCTGAACGGGCTGTCCTGGGAGATACTGACCGAGGTTGAGGAGAACCGGCGGGACAAGGAGTTGGCCTTGAAGGCCGCCGAGAAGGCGAACGCGCTGACGGAGGGGAAGAACGCGTCCATCCTGGACACCTATGCGCTGGCGCTGTTTCAGAACGGCAAGACGGCCGAGGCAATCGCCGCCCAGGAAAAGGCGCTGGAGCTGGTGAAAGGCGACGCCGCCTCCGAGGCCGATATGCAGAAGCGCCTGGCGCGGTACAAGGCAGCCGCATCGAGCACTCAGTAGTCGCCGGTTACCGATTCAGTCCACCACGCCGGGGATCGATGCCGCCTCTCACCGGGTCGGCAGGCGGATCACCGTCACGGAATTGCCGGGCAGTGCATAGCGGAAAGCAGGCCCGCTCACATCGATTGTCTTCATCACCGGCGCGACCTTCGTCGGCTCGGCGAGCGAGTTCTCATCTGCCGGATCCTGGGATGTCAGCACAATCGCCTTGGCCGGGCCGTGCACGGCCGCGACTCCGTTGAGCGTGATATCGGTCGGCAGCTCCGACCTCGATGTGTTGACGACTTTCAGGATGACTTCCCCCGAATCGTTGACGCGGCTTGCCGAAGCGTACAACGATTTCGCCACCGGAGGGGTGACATCGTGCATGAGCTTGCCGTCGAGATAGCACTTGATGTTGTCGCCCTTGAGCTCGATCCGGATGTCGTACCAGCGGCCGGTCTCGATGGAGCCGGGCACGTCGTTGCCGATGATGCTTCCCATCTCAATCGCGTGCCGCTGGTTGCCCCAGCCGCCGAGATTCCACCAGCTCTTGCGGTTCTCATCCTGGACACGAAAGAGGATCAGGAACCCTTCGGCGCCGCCGAGCTTGCGGGCCTTGAGGCTGTAAGTGTAGTCCGTCCAACTCTTATCGCCGGCAACGGCTCGCACGTTGTCGGCCATACTGTTCTGCCGCAGCACGCCATCCTGCACGTGCCAATCGCCACCGAGCAGTTTCCACCCTGCAGTGCCATTGGCAAAGTCGCACGTGAACAGCGTCTGATCGCCTCGCGTGACCTTGATATCCTTGAATTCGGCCTGGGTGAGCCACGTTCCGACGCCGATGGCGCCGCCGCGATCCTCAGCAGTCCGGCTTTCATCCACCACCGGCGAGCTGATCGCCACAGGCAGCACGACATCGCCGCGATTCTCACTGAACATCTTCTGCACGTAATAGGACGGCAGGCCGTACACGCGCGAGCTGCCGAAGCAGATCAGGTCGGGGTTCCACCGCTTGTAGTTCACATTGGCGAACAGCGGGGCATACGAGGCCATCACGACGATGTCGGCATTGCGTTCCATGCCCGTCATGAAGGCCGCCTCGCCGACGGCCCCGCGGAGATTGCCCTGGCCGCAGCCCTGCGTGACGGCGTACTCGCCCACGTAGATCTTCGGGCCTTTGCGGTCGTACGTATCATACCGGTCGGCCTGCTCCATGAAGAACTCGGGATTGCTGTAGTAGTGCTCGTCCACGACGTCCGAAGGCCGGTGGCTGGTCGGCACGTCGGAGACGATCGTCATCTGCGGATACCGCGCGCGGATGGCGTCATAGAACAGGACGTATCGCTCCTGATAAGCGGGCCCGCCGTTCTCGTTGCCGATCTCGATGTACTTGAGATTGAACGGCGCCGCATGCCCGTTTTTCGCTCGCAGGCCGCCCCAAATCGTGTCGGCCGGGCCGTTGGCGTACTCAATCGCATCGAGGGCATCCTGCACCCACTGGCCCATCTGGTCCATCGGGACGACCTCCCGGTGTGACATGCCGCAATTGATGACGAATAGCGGTTCAGCGCCGAGGTCCTCGCACATCTGGAGATATTCATGGTAGCCCACGCCGTGCGTGGCGTAATACCGCCAGATGTTCCACAGCGGCTTGCGGCAGGCGATGTCCCCCACTGTCTCCTTCCAATGATATGAGTACTTCAGCTCGTCGCCCTCGACCCAGCAGCCGCCGGGGAAACGCACAAACGAGGGTTTCAATCCGGCGAGCATCTCGCACAGGTCAGGCCGCAGCCCATGGCCCTTCCAAGTCTTGGCAGGCATCAATGAGACCATGTCGAGCCAAAGCGTGCCCTTGCCGACAGCCGCGATGGTCAGTTTCGCCTTCGGGTCTGTGCCCGTTGCCGTCAGATCGAGCGTGAACCACTGCCAGCGGTCAGTCACACCCTCGATTGCGCCTTTCGCGAGACCGCTGCCGTCCGCACGCTCGATGACCACCTGGAGCGGGCCCTGAAAACCGCCGGCGCACCGCGCAGCCAGTTTGAGTCTGTAGGTCTCTCCCTGCACGACTGACATGCCCCAGTACCCCTCGTTGATGACCGACGCAATGCCGTCGAGCCGGACGCGGAGGCTGCTGCGATTGTACGGGTTGAGCGGCGTCCTCGTGTCGATCGTCATCTCGCTTCGGCCGTCGCCCTCGGTGGTGAGCTGCCAATGCTCGGGCCTGTTCGAGTCCTCGAACGAGCGGTTGCGCACCAGCTCCGGATAGATCCCGCCGTCGGCGGAGAGGTTGATGTCCTCGAAGAAGATGCCCCAGAGTGTCGGACTGATCTTCGCTCCGGGCTTGTCGACGTCAACGGTAATTGAGGCGGGAGCGGCAAGTACGGACGCTCCAATAGTCACAAGTGCGAGGGTTCCGAGATAGAGGGATCGGGCGATGCTCATGATATGTCTCTCCATACGACTGATTTTTGCCTGGATTTCACGTCATTCAATCCGCCGGCTTGAGAATCGCACAGCCGAAGATTCCGCCGGCGGTCTTGCCGGGCTGAGCCTGGAATTTCACCGTCACACTGGTTTTGCCCTGCGTGATCTGCTTCGCCAGCGGGTACACCTGATCATAGAATTGGCCGGGCCTGTTGTTCTCCAGCTTCTGCGTGGCGATCTTCTGGCCGTCGATGAGGATGTCGAACTCGCGGTCGCCGCTGTCACTGCCCCAATACGTGATGAGTAGTTCCTGCGGCTGGTCAGCCAGGACCTTGAGAGTGTATGAGAACCAGCCGCCATCTGTCGCATGGCGCCATGTCCGGCCGCTGAAGTCACCGGAGGCGGTCTTCTCGCCCTGCATGCCGTGGTCGCGCCCGTCGCCCCCCTCGCCCAATTTGATGCGATCTACCGTGCGGGCGTCGATCGCTTTTTGCTTAGCCAGCTCGGCTGCATACTCATCCTGCTTCGCCTGCCACTGCGCGGGGTCAGCAGGTCCCAGTAGACGACGTAATGCCGCCCGCCGTGCACCTTGTAGAACGGCTCCAGAGTCACCGGGCGGCTGCTGTCCTGCCCGACAAACCGAAAGGCTTCGGGCGAACCCGTGAACGTGGACGGTTTGCCCGCCACAGGTATCAGGCTGTCGAGCAGCCGGTCCTGCTCGGCCACAGCAACCGGCAGCGGTTTTGCGACGCTCACCTCGGCGGCCAGCACAATCGGGCCGTGCACGAATGCCAGACGCTTCGGATTGTCACGGAATCCCTCCGTGTGCAGGCCGAACGGCATGGCGATCTCGACGGTATCGCCGGTTTTCCATGTACGCGAAATGGTCACGTAGCTGCCCGGCGTAGAGGAGCCGGTCGCCTGCTCTCCGTTCACTTTGACGTCGAAGCCGGAGGACGCCCACCAGGGACGGCGAATCTTCAGGTCCACCCGGACGGGCCTATCGGCCGTGAATCGCAAGCGGCTGGCAGCCTCGTCAGGGTAGTTCGTTTCCTGACGGACCTCGAGACCCTTGGCCTGCCAACTCAGCTCGGAGGCGATGAACAGATTCACCCATAGGGTGGCGTCGTTGTGGAAGTAGATGCTGTCGCCGTACCTGGCATGGTTTTCGACGCCCGTGCCGGTGCAGCACCAGAATGAGTTCAGCGGCGTGTTGTAGACCTTCTGCGATCCCGACCTCAGCGGCACATAGTAGCACATCATGCCGGTTTCCGGGTCTTGGGAGCAGAGAATGTGGTTATACAGGGCTCGCTCGTAGTAATCTGCATATTCGGCCTTCGGGTCCCAGCAGAACAGATGCCGTGTCAATTTGAGCATATTGTACGTATTGCACGTCTCGGTCGTGCTGGGCCCGAACGCCTCGGAGAGCCTTTCCTTAGGCGAGAAGGCCTCGCCGTCGCTGTGGCCGCCGATAACGTAGGAGCGTTCCTTTACGACGGTATCCCAGAAGAAGGTGGATGCGGTCCTGAGCCACTCCTGCCCTGTCAGCTCATACTGGCGGGCGGTGCCGACGAACTTGGGGATTTGCGTATTGGCGTGCAGGCCGGTGAGCTTGTCCTGGCGGTTCGAGGCTGGGCCGAGGACGGCCATGTGATTGAATCGCTGTGCGATCTTAAGATACTTTTCCTCTCCGGTCAGGCCGTAGAGATTGGCGAGCACCTCGTTCATGCCGCCGTGCTCGGCGCCGAGCATCTTCTGCATCTGCTCGTCGCTCAAGCGGCTGTTGCGGGCAATCACCCAGTCGCCAAATTTCCTGCACACATCGAGGGCCTGCTGATTGTCGCAATACACGTACATGTCCAGCAGGCCGGCGTAGATCTTGTGCAGGGTGTAGTACGGCGCCCACACGGGCTTGAGGGCCTCGACCCGGTCGAAGAACTCTTCCGGGTAGGCGCTCAGGTAGCCCGTGCCGATCTTCGCCTGGCATGCGGCCAGTCCCGCCACGACCGCGTTGCCCTTTTCTTTGAGCCGCTCGTCGCCCGTGCTCGCGTACATCAACGCGCAGGCGGTCAGATAGTGCCCGACGAAATGGCCCCGCAGCTCACCTTTCGGTTCCTCCCAGCCGCCCAGCGGCTGAGCCGACGACGCCAGGCCCGCGTTCACCCGGAAGTTGTGCAGCAGCCGGTCCGTGTCGAGTGACAGCAGGTACTGCCGGTCGAGCTCCATGGCGTGCTTGAAAGGCCCATCGAGCAGGCGCACGTCCTGGAGCCGAAAGGCCCTGACCTGCAACAAAATGACGGGCTGCACCTTGATCTGGGTCTCGCCATCGGCGAGGGCATCGGCCCGCACTATGCCATTGAGGAAAGCGCCTCCGACCATCACGAGACACCCGAGCAAACGAGTCATACGTTTCATAATCATCTCCTGAGCAGCTTTCGATTCTGTACCCGAATTCCTGCAAGCCGTCAAGAATACTCCCGCAGTCGCATCACGCGGCGGAAATTGCTTGAGGTTGTGACAAATGGGTGTTGAAATGGGGGGCATGGATGCCGTCACCCGGAATACTCTGCAAGCGGTGCGATTCGAGCGGCCGGAGCATATTCCTGTCGTCTTCTGGATCAATCCCGCGTGCTGGCATCACTACCGCCCGGAGGCGCTGTTCGAGTTGATGGCCGCCCACCCCATCCTGTTCCCCCAATTCGACGCGAAGACCGCCATGCTTCCCGAGTTCGCGCCGTGGGAGCGTCGCGGGGTGCCCTATACTGATGTCTGGGGCTGTGTCTGGGAGACAACCGACGACGGCATCACCGGCACTGTGACGCGACATCCGCTGGCCGACTGGGACACGATGGCGCATTTCATCCCGCCCGACCCCGGCAAAGCAGACGGCATGAGAGGAATCGACTGGTCCGCCGTGCAGCACGAGGCCCGCCAGATCCAGGCTGCGGGCAGATGTTGCGTCGGCAGTCTGGAACACGGTCACGCGTTCCTGCGATTGAGCTACCTGCGGGGATATGAAAACCTGCTCTTTGATATGATGGACGGCAACCCACGGCTGGGGCCTCTGATTGAGACGGTCGAGAGGTTCAGTCTCGGGATTGTCGAGCGGTACCTCAGTCTCGGCGTGGCGATGATGTGTTATCCGGAGGACCTCGGCGCCCAAAACTGCCCGATGATCTCGCCCGAGTTGTTCCGGCAGTTCATCAAGCCCATGTACGAGCGCCTGACCTCGCCGGCACGCAACGCCGGCTGCCTGGTCCACATGCACTCCGACGGGAACATCCGGAACCTTGCGAATGACCTGATCTCCAGCGGCATCGATGCACTGAATCTTCAGGACCTCGTCAACGGCGTCGACTGGATCGCTGCGAACCTCAGGGGCCGCGTCTGCATCGATCTCGACATCGACCGCCAGCACGTGACGCGGTTCGGCACCGCGGAGCAGATCGACGCCCTCATCCGGCAGGAAGTCCAAGTGCTTGGCAGCCAGCAAGGCGGCCTCATGATGATCTACGGCCTGTATCCGGGCGTGCCTCTCGAAAACGTGAAAGCCGTGATGGATGCAATGGAACGATACGCGGGGTTTTACGCATGACGAACAAGGAGTCAGATATGGATAAGCTCGGCGTGGGGATCATTGGCTGCGGGTGGGTGGCGGGCGAGTACGTAAAGGCCTTTGGGAACGATGAGCGGTCCGAGGTCCGGGCATTGGTCAGCCGCAGTTCCGCCGGCGCCGAACGGTACCGCGAGAAGTTCAACTTGCAATGCTCGGTCGGCACCGATGCGGCGGCCATGCTCCGACAAAGCGACGTTGACATCGTGGTCGTGTCCACACCTCACGATCTGCACACGAGATACGTGGTCGCCGCCGCCGAGGCCGGAAAACACATCGTTGTCGAAAAGCCGCCGGCGATCACCGTGGAGGACATGCGAAAGCAACTGCACGCGGTCCGCAGAAACAAGGTCAAGACGATTGTAGGCTTCGTCCTGCACTGGAACCCGCTGTTGATGAACATCGACCGGCTGATCGAGCAGCGGGCATTCGGGGACATCTTCATGGTCGAGGTGGACTACATGCATCGGATCTGGATGACGCCGCAGGAGAAGTGGCTGGGCAGCAGCCGGCACAGCGGCACGGCAATCCTGACCGGTGGCTGCCACGCGGTGGACGCCATGCGATGGTTCGCCAGAAGCGAGGCCGAGGAGGTATCCGCCTACCAGGTGAAGACGGCCAACCCGATCGAGTACCCGGGAACGATTTCTGTCAACGTCAAATTTGAGGATGGCAAGATCGGCCGGACCACGACCATGTTCGATGCGCAAATGCCCTACCGGTTCAATATCGGCGTCTATGGCACGGAGGGCGCCGTCCGCAACGACGAGCTGTTCGCCCCCAAGCTGTTTCCCGGCCAGAACAATTTCATGAAGATGCCCTGCGTCCTGCCCGACAGCGGCGACGTGGCCCACCATCCGTTTATGGGCGAGGTTTCACACTTCCTCGATTGCATCGTCGAGGAAAGGCGGCCGTTCCCGGACCTGGAGGATGCGGCCAAGACCCAGGCGATCTGCTTCGCCGCCGATCTGTCGGCCGAATCGGGCCGGCCGGTGAAGATCAGCGAGCTGGGTCCCATGTAGTCGCCGGATGGAGAGGCGGATATGATCACCATCTCAGGGACACTGTCCAAGGGCTGGATGCACCGGGCGATCGGCGTCGTGTTCGACCGCGACTACTACCTGCGTCCGGATCGCCGCCACGCCGTCGATTGCCTCTGCAATGAGTACGCCGCCAGGACGTTCCCGGAGATGTCGCTCTTCTATTCGGAGTCGAACCTGGGGCGAATCCAATACTGGGACAAGGACCAGGTGCAGATTGGCGGCATTCAGCCCAACATGATTCTCGGCATGCTGCTCGGCGCCGACTTTGTGCCTGCCGACGACCGCGACGCCGACATCTCCCCCGCCTGCCTTGCTGGCACGAGTCCTGCGGACCTGCCCGCCCTGGAGTCACTGCTGCATCACGATTTGATCAGGCTCTTTGACGATCAGATCGCGGAGATACGCAACTCTTCGCAAGGCCGACTCCGGGCGATTCCGCCCTTCTTCTGGGACGCCTCGGGCCGGGCCGCCATCCATGGCGTCCTGACCTCCGCCCAGAAACTCTACGGCGAGGGGATATTCCTCGACATGATGGCCGCCCCGCAAAAATGCGCCGACATCCTGCAATGGATCGCAGACGCCTACATCGTGCTCTGCCGGCACTTCGCACAGGCGGCCGACCTGACCATCACCGACGTCCACGTCGGCGAGTGTTCCGCCTGTATGGTCGGTCCCGTCCTGATCAAGGAATTTGTGACGCCGATGACATCCGCCATCGGCCAGGCACTCGGGCCGGTCCGGCTCCATTCCTGCGGGCGAAGCACCCACCTGCTGGAGGCCTTCGCCCGGATCAAGCATCTGCGATCGCTCGACCTGGGCGGCGAAACGTCGCTTGCCGAGGCGCGCCGGATCTTCGGCCGGGACATGCCTCTCAGCATCGCCCCCCTGCCGCGAGATATGTCCGCCGAGAGTTCCGAGCCGATCCTGGACTGGGCCAGACAAACTCTCCGTGATAATGCCGGCGGCAACCTGAGCTACGTTTACCATCTCGATGTCGGCTATAACATCGAGACGATCTATGCTCTCACCGATTTCGTCAAGCAGCAACCGGACTTTCGAGACCTTCACAGAGAAAGGACGTGACATGTCACAGACAAGACGCATCTCACGACGCAGTTTCATGCATCGTGTCGCCGCGACCGGCGCCGCCGGTGCAGCGGTTCCGTACTTCATCCCGGCTGGCGTTTTAGCGGGTCCGGGCCGGCCCGGCGCAAACGACAAGATCGGCGTCGGCCTCATTGGCTGCGGCGGCATGGGCACGGCCAATCTCACGGCGTGCGCCGGCCGGGCCGACGTAGCCGTCACGGGTGTCTGCGACGTTTGGAAATCCCGCCGCGAGGCAGTCGCCGCTCAATTCCAGGGCACCGCCAAGCCCTATCACGACTATCGCGAGATGCTCCAGGCCAAAGACATCGACGCCGTGATTATCGCGACGCCGCCGCACTGGCACTGCCGCATTGCCGTCGATGCGTGCGAGGCGGGAAAGGACCTCTACCTGCAAAAGCCGATGACGATTCACGTCGGCGAGAGCTTCGCCGTGCGCAACGCCGTGCGGAAACACAAACGCGTCTGCCAGATCGGCACGCAGATTCACGCAGGCGAGAACTATCGCCGGGTCGTCGAGTACATCCGCTCGGGCAAATTGGGCCCGATCAGCGTCGCGCGGACGTTCAACGTCATGAACCAGGGTCCGGATGGCATCGGAAACGCGCCCAACGGCGATCCCCCTGCCGACCTCGACTGGAATCGCTGGGTAGGTCCGGTCCCGATGCGGCCGTATAATCCGCTGCTCGTCCAGAACGCCTACAACAACTGCTCCTTCATGGCGTTCAGCGGCGGCTGGACGCCCGGCATGGCCCCGCACATCGTCGATCTGCCCGTGTGGGCGCTCGACCTGGGCTACCCGGAGGTCACGTACTGCTCGGGCGGACGGTACACGATCAAGGACGCAGGCGACTCGCCGGACGTGCAGGAGGTTGTGTGGCAATATCCGGGCTTCACGATGACGTGGATGATGTCCATGATCAACAGTTTTGCGTTCGATTTCGGCCGGGGCGAGCCGGCGAGGAGACTGGGGATCTACTTCCATGGCGTCAACGGCACATTGTACGCGAACTACGACATGCACCAGGTGGTGCCCGAGGGCGCACGGCTCAAGGACCCGCAGCCGCCGGAGAAATCGATTCCGCCATCGCCCGGCCACGAGTACGAGTGGCTCGACTGCATCCGCAGTCGAAAGCAGCCGAGCTGCAACCCGGACTACCACTGCAGGATCGATGTCCCCCTCGGCCTGGCCAACATCTCGATGAAGCTACGCCGGGCAATTCGCTTCGATCCGGCGACAGAGAAGATCCTCGACGATGAGGCGGCAAGACTGGCCGTCCCGACGTACCGCGACCCGTGGAAATTCCCGGCCCAGGACGCTTGATTTGCGGTGGAAAGGGCCGTACGATCAATCCACCGCGGGCCCCGCAAGCCGGGTCCATCCGAGCTCTCCAACTTCAGCGGAAAGGAATGGTTATGAAGGACAAAGTCAACGTCGCCATCGTGGGTCTGGGATTCGGGGCCGAGTTCATTCCGATCTACCAGAGGCATCCGCACGCGAATATGTACGCGATCTGCCAGCGGACAAAGAGCAAGCTGGACGCCATCGGCGATTCGTTCGGCGTGCAGGTGCGATACACCGACCTCAAACAATTGCTGAAAGACAAGAATATCGACGCCGTACATATCAATACGCCCATTCCGGACCATGCACGGCAAGCCATCCTGGCCCTCAAGGCGGGCAAGCACGTCGCCTGCACCGTCCCGATGGCCACGACGGTGCGCGAATGCCGGCAGATCGTCAACCTCGCGGCGGAGATGGGCAGGAACTACATGATGATGGAGACGGTCGTCTACAGCCGCGAGTTCCTGTTCATTCGGGAGCTATACCAAAAGGGCGAACTGGGCAAGATCCAGTTCGTGCAGGCCAGTCACCAGCAGGATATGGACGGCTGGCCCAACTACTGGCCGGGGCTGCCGCCGATGTACTACGCGACGCACTGCGTGGGTCCGTGCCTGGCGCTGACGAGGGCGACGGCGGAATATGTCTCGTGCTTCGGGTCCGGCCGGATTCGCGAAGAGCTCATTCCAAACTACAACTCGCCGTTTGCCATCGAGACGACCCACATCAAGTTCAAGGATTCCGACTTGTCCGCTCGCATTTACCGGTCGCTCTTCGACACGGCCCGCCAGTACCGCGAGAGCTTCGATGTATACGGCTCCAAGAAGACATTCGAGTGGCAGTTGACCGAGGGCGAGCAGCCGATTCTCCATACGGCCAAGAAGCCTGAGCACGAGATCCCGCAGCGGGTCAAAGTGCCCGACTACGCACATCTGCTGCCCGAGCCGATCCGCATGTTCACGACCAAGGGCGTGTACGACCTCGCGGAACATCAGCACCTGTCGTTCACGCAGGGCGGCGGCCACGGCGGCTCGCACCCGCACCTGGCGAACGAATTCATCATGAGCATCGTCGAGGGCCGCGACTCCTTCCCCAACGCCAGGCAGTCCGCCAACTGGACCTCGGTCGGCATCCTCGCCCACGAGTCGGCGATGAAGGGCGGAAGAATCATTCGCATCCCTGAGTTCTAAGCAGGCCCGATATGGATTCCAGAGCGTCGATCAACCAGAAGAACATGCCCGTCGGCAGGATCGGCAAGCTGTCCATCAGCCGGGTCATCAGCGGCAGCAATCTGATCAGCCCGAACATGCACGCGAGGGACCTGCTGTACATGAACGCTCTCGCCAGCCAGTACAACAGCGAGCAAAAGGTGCTTGAGACGCTGCAGAAATGCGAGGAGAACGGCGTCAATGCGATTGTGCTCAAGAACCACAACTTTCAGCGGATGCGGCTGGCCCGCTTCTGGGACGAACTGGGCGGCAAGATGCAGTGGATCGCCGACGTGATCACGACGGACATCGACGCGTACGAAAAACTGCTCGTCGAGCACCTGGAGCTCGGGGCCTCAGCGGCTTACCTCTGGGGCGGCGCGTCTGACATCTGGTACGACCAGAAGAAGCCGGGCAAGATCGTCAGGGCGTTCGAGATCATGCGGTAATACGATATCCCCGTCGGCATCGGGGCCCACAGGCTGGAGCCCATCATGTTCTGCGAGAAGGAGGGGCTCGTGCCGGACTTCTACTTCAAGACCCTGCACCACGACCGCTACTGGTCCGCCCACC
>Ga0315296_10002569_pt1 | contig 15427 bp, 11 predicted proteins | sample YL17G14_18_MG_FD_203921 | JGI IMG/M metagenome (GOLD analysis project Ga0315296, IMG submission 203921) | Sediment microbial communities from Yellowstone Lake, YNP, Wyoming, USA - YL17G14_18 | ecosystem: Environmental > Aquatic > Freshwater > Lake > Sediment | place: USA: Wyoming | collected... | reverse complement strand
GGCGATGGTGAGCGAAGTCGTTCGTCTGATGCACACAACCGGCCACGGCGGATTGCCCGTCGTGGATCGGGATGGGAGGGTGCTGGGCATAGCCACCAAGCTGGCGATCCTGCGGCTGTGCCTCCCGCGCTACGCGGAACAGATCGGAGACGTGTCGTTCCTTCCAGCCGATTTCGAGCCCTTCGCGGGCCGGTTCGAGCACGCCGGGGAGGTGCAAATCGAGCAGGTCATGGAGCCTTGTCCACCATGTGTCTCCGAGGAGACGTCGCTTGGCGAGATAGCGGTTCTGATGATCACGAAGCGCGTGCGCCAGATCCCGGTAGTGCGGGACGGGAAGCTAGTTGGGATCGTCGGTCTGCAAGACGTGATTGACGAGATCGTGCGGCCGCATATCAGGGAAAGCGATGCCGGGGCATGAGCAGCGTCCTCAGACCGATCCTTGCCGGAGGGATTTTTCTTGGTGCTTACGCGCTTATCGCCACCGAGAAACTGCATCGAACCGTGGTTGCGCTGGTTGGCGCCGCACTGATGCTTCTCCTGGGGCTGGTCAGCCAGCGCGATGCCTTCTGCGCCAGCCGCTCCGGGGTGGACTGGAACACGGTCTTCCTGCTCTTCGGCATGATGGTGATGGTCGGCATCACCAAGCGGACCGGCGTTTTCCAGTGGCTGGCCATCAGGTCGGCGAAAGCGGCGCGAGCGGACCCGATGCGGTTGCTGGTCATGCTGTCTATCGTCACGGCCCTACTGTCCGCGTTCCTGGACAATGTCACGACCGTTCTGCTGATTGCTCCCGCCACCATGCTGATTGCGGAGGCGCTCTCCGTCAGCGCGGTGCCGTTTCTAATCTGCGAGATACTGGCTTCCAACATCGGCGGCACGGCCACCCTGATCGGCGACCCGCCGAACATCATGATTGCCGGCGCCTCAGGTTTGGGGTTCAACAGCTTTCTGTTCCACCTCGCCCCGGTAGTGATCGTCATCTTCTTCGCGTACCTCGCAACAGTGAAGTGGCTTTTTCGCGGATCACTCTCCGTGGCCGATGATGCCATGGAGCGGCTGCAGCGATTCGACGAGCGCCGCGCGATCACCAATCCCTGGCTGCTGAGAAGATGCCTCGCGGTGTTGGGCCTGACTCTGGCTGGGTTCTTTCTGCATGAGCCGTTGCACCTGATGCCGGCGACAGTTGCCTTGGCCGGGGCTGCGCTGTTGCTGGTGGTGAGCCGGGTCAAGATTGATGAGGTCCTCCATGAGGTGGAGTGGTCGACCCTGCTCTTCTTCGTAGGGCTGTTCGTGATGGTGGCTGGGCTTATACACAGCGGCATTATTGCCGCAGTGTCACACAGACTTCTAGCGTTGGCTGGCCGAAGCACGGGACTGACTGCGATGGCTCTGCTGTGGGGATCGGCTGCGGCCTCGGCCGTGGTTGACAATATTCCCTTTGTGGCCGCCGTCAACCCGATGCTCGTGGAGGTTGGACGCAGTCTAGCCGCGCCTTCTGCGGGCTTGGACGCCGCCCTACGAAGCCCACAGATGATGCCACTGTGGTGGTCGTTGGCCCTGGGCGCGTGCCTGGGCGGCAACGGAACGCTCATCGGAGCGTCCGCTAACGTGGTTGTCGCCGGCCTGGCAGAGCGCAACGGAAACCCGATTCGTTTCGGCGAGTATCTGAAGTATGGGCTGCCATTGATGATCGAGTCGCTGGCGATCTCCAGCGCCTATGTGTATCTGCGCTACCTGATGTGAACCGGATGTTGGTTGAATCCATCGAGATCACGCACGTGTTGCCCTGCCTGGCAGATCCCGCCAAGATCCGCTTCCACGCCGAGACATCGGCAGACCTGCGAGAAGTGCTCCCCTATCTGAATGCAGTCCTGCCAGGTACCATCTACAATCACGCCGCTCTGGCCCTCACCTTTGCGAAGGAACACCGCATTATCTGTCTTCACCCGCGCCTGATCACGTGCGCGAAGGCCGATGACCTGGAAGATGCCCAGCGCGTGCTCGGCTGGCTCACCGAGCTGATCAATGAGACCTGGGCGCGGCGCGCGGGAATCACGCCCTCCTACGAGCGCCGGGAGCGGCTGACTGCTCTGGCGATCTACAAGCTGCTGCCGCGGACTAACTGTGGCCGCTGTGGCGCACCCACCTGCCTGGCTTTCGCGGTTGAGCTGGCGAGCGAGAAACGAAGCATCATCCAGTGTGCGCCCTTGTTCGATGCCCCATTCGCCGAAAAGCGCCGCTTGCTCGCGACTATGCTTGCAGATGCCGGATATGAGGTTCCGAGTGTATTCCGAAGCCCTGACGAGGGAGACCGTCCTCAGACGCCCGGACGACACTTCGAGGCGACAGCAAACGTGATGAGGCACCCGCCTCCAGGGAAGACTGTGCTCGAACAGACGAAGCAGACAATGCCAAGCAGCGGGCGCGATTCGAGAACTTGAGGAGATACCTATGAGAAAACACCTGTGCATATTCACACTGACCCTGATGGTGACATTGGGTCTGGCTAAGGTTCTGCCCGCTCAGCCGAATGCCGCTTTGTCGCCGAAAGACTGCGTCAAGATAGCCCTCGGCGTCCATCCTGAACTGCAACTGGCTGCCCAGCGAGTGCAGGAAGCACAGCAGAAAGTCCGCCAGGCGCGCAGCCTGAAAGGCCCCGAGGTGGACTTTGACACCTCATGGACCGAATACGAATCCCTGCCGCCCAGCAAGCAGAAGATCATTGGCGCAGGCGCAACGGATATCTACTCCGAGGTCGCGCTTCGGCAACTCCTCTATTCCGGGGGGCGCACCCAGGCCCTGTTGGATCAGGCCCGACTGGATCTGTTGGCGGCCCATGAGGAGCTTCGCCGCACCCGCCAGTCTGTGGCATTCCAAGTCACCAAAGCCTTCTTCATCCTGCGGCAGGCGGAGGAACTGCTGAGGGCTCAGCAGGAAGCGGTCAACCAGGTAGAGGCGCACTTGGAGATCGCGCGGAAGCGCCTTGCTGTGGGCACGGCAAAGGAGATCGATGTCATGAAGGCCGAGGTCCAACTCGCTGATGTTCAGCAAGCCAGAATAGCCGCGGAGAACAGAGTTGCAGTGGCACGAATGACGCTGAACGTTGCTATGGGCCGACCCGCAGATACACCGCTGGAGATCGTGCGCGATTCGGTCATCACCCGGTCGCCGGAGACGATGCTGGGGCTCTTCGGGGAGGCGCTTCCGTCGCATCCGGAATGGATTCAGAGCGAGCTGTCGCTCAGGCGCGCACAGGCTGGCTTGACCGTCGCCAAGTCACTGGCAAGGCCCGACCTCGCCCTCCAGGCCGCCTACAATCTCGAGGGCGGCTCTTTTCCTCCCGACGTCGATAACTGGAATGTCGGCCTGCGTGTGAGCATCCCTCTCTGGGATAGCGGAAACGCGGCCGGGGCGAAGGGGGCGGCCAGGGCGCGCATCGAGCAGAGCAGGTCCGCCCAGGAACTGCTCCGGCAGCGGTTGGAGCTCGCCGTACAGGAGGCTCAGGTGGCAATGCGCGATGCAGAGGAGCGTATGCGAGTCACTGCTCTCAGCGTGGACGAGGCCCGCCGGACTCTTGCAGTTGAGCAGGAACGATACCGCGTCGGCGCCGGAAGCAGCATCGAGGTCATAGACGCCCAGGTCGCACTGACCCGCGCGGAGACGAACGCGATCCGCGCTACCCATGATTACCGCATTGCCCTTGCTCAACTAGAGTATGCCTTGGGGCGCGATCCTGCGCTTATCGCCGAGCAGGGATCACCGTCAGGAGCAGCAGGAGGAAGTCAATGAGAAGAACTCTGTTTTGGGGTGGCGCGGCAATCGGTGTGGTTGCCCTCCTACTCGGAGGTTGTGGACGGTCAGGAAACAGGAACCCTGGTCCCGCACAGGTGCAGAAGAAGATACCCCTGGTCGAGACGCAGGCGGTGAAACGGGGCGACATCGCGCGCATGAAACAGACCACCGGCACGGTCGTCTGCGCGGATGAGGCGAACGTCAGCCCGAAAGTCGAGCAGAGGATTGTCTGGCTTCAGGTCGAGGAGGGGGACAAGGTCAGGGCCGGGCAGGTGCTCGTGCGCCTTGATACCACGGAATTGGATGCGCAGACGCGCCAGGCTGAGGCCGAGGTACGAGTTGCACAGGCGCGGCTGCGCGACATCGAGGCGGGAGCGCGCAGTCAGGAGATTCGAGCCGCAGAGGCCGCGGTGGCCCAGGCGAAAGCCCAGCTTGCCGCGGCCCGCTCGGCCGCGGAGGATTCGCGTCGTGACCTGGAGCGTCAGCGCCAACTCCTGGCGATTGGTGGCGCCTCTCAACAGGAAGTTGACCACGCCCAGACTCGCTATGATGCCGCCAGCTCCCAGGTGGGAGTTGCCGAGGCTGGGCTTGCCGCGGCGCAGGAGCGACTGAGCCAGCTCCGGGAGGGCGCCACGCAGACCCAACTGGCGCTCGCTCGAGAGCAGGTGTCGCAGGCCATAACTCGTCTTTCCTACTGGCGGTCGCAGGCTTCTTTCTATGTGATCCGCGCCCCGATCTCTGGAGTTGTGACGCGCAAGCACCAGTTCGTGGGAGACCTGGCTTCGCCCAAAGCACCGATCCTCACCTTGGCGGACACCTCCCGCACGGTCATCCGAACCTCGGTGACCGACGAAGTTGCGTCTCGCCTGCGCGTCGGAATGCCGGTCCGCGCCGAGGTGGACGCCTTGCCCAACTCGGAACCATTGCCGCTCCGGGTCGGCCGCATCTACCCCTCCGCCGATCCGACAACGCGGCTGGTCACGGTGGAGATGGCAGCCCCGATGCTGGCGGAGAAGGTCAAGGAAGGGAGCCTGGCGCGTTTGGCGATGATTCTGGAGCGTCACGACAACGCGGTTGTCGTCCCGGCCTATGCGGTCGTCGCTCGCCCCGGGGGCAAGCTCGTTGCCTTCGTTGTCGAGGAGGGCACGGCGAGGGAACGGGTGATAGAGCCGGGCATTGAGAGCGGAGATCGCCTGGAGATCCTGTCGGGCCTCGCGCCAGGGGACCAGCTCATCGTGCGCGGCCAGGAGCGCCTGAAGGAGGGCGTGGAGGTCAAGGTCAAGCCCCCGAAGAGCAAGCCGGGCGGCGGGACCGGAGGCAAGCCATGAAGGTGTCTCTGCTCGCCATCCGCCGCCCCGTCGCCGTTGCCGTAATGATGCTCGCCATCGCGGTCATTGGCGTCTTCGGCTACAGCCAGTTGCCGACCAACCTCCTGCCTGAAATCACCTATCCCCTGGTGAAGGTCTATATCTCCTGGCGCGGCGCCACCCCGGAGGAGGTCGAGACCGACCTTGCCGACCCGGTCGAGCGGCAGATGGCGACGGTTGACGACCTCGACTATCTTGAATCGAGCTGTACCGAGGGGCTGTATCAGTTACTCGTCAACTTCAGCTACCAAGCCGACCGGGACGTCGCCTACCAGGACGTCCTAGCCAAGATGGGACTCGTCACCAAGCGACTCCCAAAGGACATTGAAAGCCCGGTGATCCTGAAAGCCGATCCCTCGCAGTTGCCGGTGGTGGATATCCTCGTCACCTCCGACACGATGAATCTGGTGTCTCTGCGCACCTGGGCCGACAACTTCCTCCAGGATCAGTTCGTGACGATTCCGGGCACTGCTGGCACCGATGTGGTGGGCGGCCAGGTGCGCGAGATCCGGGTGCACCTCGATCCCGATCGCCTCCAGGCGTTTCACCTTTCGGCAGACCGCGTCGTCCAGCGGCTCCGTGACGAGAACGTTGAGTTGGTTGGCGGCCGGATTACCGGGGAGCGACGCGAGTTCGTGGTCCGCACCATGGGTCGCTATCGTTCCACCCGAGATATCGGCAATGTCATCATCGGCTCCGACCCGGCCGGAGGCAGTCTCTACCTGCGCGACGTAGCGAAGGTCGTCGACCTGCACCGCGTGCAACGCGTGATGACCCGCTTGAACGGCAAGGAGGGAGTCAAGCTCAGCGTTTTCAAGCAGGCTGCGGCCAATGTGGTCGAAGTCTCCGACGGCGTCCGCCGCAAGATGAACGAACTGCTTGCGTCACTGCCCCCTGGAGTGCGGATGGAGGTGACCTACGACCAGGGAGAGTACGTCCGCGCCGCCGTCAAGGGAGTCCGGGAGGCGGCGATCATCGCTGCGATCCTGGTCATCCTGGTAACGGCCTTCTTCCTCACTGGATGGCAGCGGGTCGTCACGGTGTTCCTGACCCTGCCCATATCCCTCCTGGGGACCTTCTTCGTCATGAAAGTCGCGGGGTTCTCGGTGAACATATTTTCGCTCGGTGGCCTGGTGGTCGCTATTACAGTATTGCTGGACAACTGCGTGGTGGTGCTCGAGAACATCACCCGGCTGCAAACCGAGCATCCGGAGGTGGAGACCCCTGTCCAGACCGGGGCGACCGAGGTTGGAGGGGCGGTCACCGCGGCGACGCTAACCTTCCTCGCGCTCTTTCTGCCGTTCCTGCTGGTCTCCGGGTTGACTGCGCTGCTCTTCCGCGAGTTGGTTATCACCGTGGCCGTCGTCCTCGCCCTGTCGCTGCTGGTGGCGCTTACTGTAACTCCGATGCTCATGGCGCGCTTCTTCCCGGAGGGGAGACCTGTCGTCGAAGCGCGCGGCCCGGTGTCCCGCGTTTCTGCGGCCGCTATGCGCGCGCTCGTGCGGCTGTACCGACCGGCCCTTCGCTGGTCGCTGAGGCGTCCCTGGTTAGTGGTCGCAGTCACCGGAGTGCTTTTTGCGGCCGGGTGCTGGCTGCTGTTCACCATGGGCTTCGAGTTCCTGCCCGAGATGGAGGACGGCCTCATCGTCGCCAGCGTGCGCATGCCGACCGGAACTCCGGTGCCCGTCACCGATCAGGTGCTCCAGAAGATCGAGCAGGCGGTCAAGGATGACCCTGCCGTCCATCACGTCTCCCGCCTATCCGGTGGATGGGTGTGGGGTCTCGTAACCTACGAGGTCGCGGAGAGGGGCCAGGTGGATATTCAACTGGTCCCTCGCAGCCAGCGCTCCCTGGACACTCCCGGCTACGTGGCGAAGCTGGAGAAGACGATCAAGGAAGCGGTCAAGGCGCCCGGCGCGCGCATTGCGGTGAAACACGCCAAGCTGCGCGGCCTGCGTCAGATCGGGGAACACGATGTGGAGGTGGAGATCTACGGCCCTCGCGGCGCTCCGCTTGGCGAGCTCATGGAGCTCGCGGCCCAAGTGCGCGAGAAGTTGCTCGACATTCCCGGGCTCACCAACCACGACGTCTCCCTCGAGGTGAGCAAGCCTGAATACCAGATTCTGGTGGACCGCGCCCGCGCCGCCGCCCTCGGCGTGAACGTCTCGCAGGTGGCCAGCACCGTGAGAACAATGGTGGACGGCCAGGTCGCCACCTCCTATCTGGACGGCGGTTACTACTATGACGTGCGGGTGATGGTGGACGATAAGCACTGGGCGACCAAGGAGACGCTGGACAATATCATCGTGCCCTCTAGCAGCGGATCACCCATCTACCTGCGCGATGTTGCCAGCGTCCTTCGCGGGGTGGGGCCGGTGGAGATTGACCGCAAGGATCAGGCGCGCCTGGTCAAGGCGACCGCTGACGCCCTGGGGAGGACTGCGGGCGAGGTGAATCGCGAGGCGGCCGCCAAGTTCGCCGGTATGGCATTTCCGGAGGGCTACTCCTGGAAGCTGGGAGGCCAGGCTGCGATGATTGGCCAGGAGTATCGCAGCCTCGGGCTGGCTCTGGCCCTCGCCCTCTTCTTCGCCTATGTGGTGCTGGCGATCCAGTTCGAGTCCTTTGTTCAGCCTTTCCTCATCATGATCCGGGTTCCCCTCTCTCTGATAGGCGTTGCGATGGGGTTGTTTCTGGCTCATACGCCGATCGGGACCACGGCCATGATCGGGATTGTGGTGTTGGCCGGCATTGAGGTGAACCATGGGGTGGTGCTGTTGACCGCGGCGAACATGCTTCGCCAGCGCGGGCTTTCCGCTCGTGAAGCTATCGAGCAGGCGGGATTCCTCCGCCTGCGGCCGATCCTCATGACTGCGCTGGTTGGCATTGCGGGCATGGTCCCGCTTGCTCTCGGTCTTCACGAAGGAACCGAACTGCTCAAGCCAATGGCAGTCGGGGTCATGGGCGGACTCGTCTTCTCTATCTTCTTGACCCTGCTCTTCCTTCCGGCGCTTTACCTGCTGTTCTCGGGGCGCCGACGAGCAGCGACATCCGGGAACGCCACAGGTTAACCGATGCATGAGAGGAGTCACATGGCACTGAGACGGTTTGCTGTAGGGTTGTCTTTTGGTCTTGTCCTCGTGATTCTGGAACTGCCCCTGTGGGCGGCGGCCAGACCGGGCGAGGATTTCGAGAATCGCCTGTCTGCGTTTCGCAAGGGAATGATCGCAGCCTGCGCGCAGTTCCAGGCGGGGAAGCCACGCGAGAGCAAGGAGCAGTTCGACGCGGAACTCGCCGCGCTGGAAGCCGCGTGGGCCGGTCTTGCCTCTGACTTTCGCGAGGCGCCTCCAACTCCTTACGCGCGGGATGGCAAGTGGCCGCAGTACTTCGACTCAGTCGGTGAGAACCTGCAAGCGATGCGAGCCTCCGTGGCAGAGGGGCGGTACGGGAAGGCCTTCGAGACGTGTGGGGCCACTTGCGCGCTCTTCGTCACCATGCACGAGAGCAACGGCATCTCGACTCTCTGCGATAAGCTCTTCGAGTTTCGCAAGCAGGCCAAATTGATGCTCGGGCAGATCAAGAACGGCCACCCCGAAGCAGCCGGGCTTCGACTCCCGGCTCTGCTGGCTCAACGCGACGTTGTCTTGCTCACGCCCGTGCCTGAGAAAGCAGCAGCCGAGAGGGACGAGTACCTGCGACTCGTGAGGGAGTTTTCGAATTCTGTTGACGCGTTCGCAACTGCGGTGGTGAATGACACGCCGGCCGCCGCGCTCGCGAGCTACGAGACAATGATGAAAGCGTTCACCGGCGTCTACAACCGCTACGTCTAGTTCGTCCGGACCGCCTGCGCTCGAGGGAACTGGAGATCGCGCTTTGGTCAGCCGGCTCTCCCTGGTTGCAGTCTGCTCGCCCTCGACGAGACATGGGTGGCGCTGAAACCGTATTGCCCTTCTGGGACGAGTTGACGCGCCTGAATGGTCTCCTCGACGGAAATGCCCTGGCATCGAAACTTGCCACCTCGCCCACATCTCCGCAGTTTCGAACTACCATTGAGAAGCGGCTTGCCCTCGCTGTGTTGAATAGTGAGGTCCAGGTCTCAAGTTTGGGCCAACACAGGAGGAGGAGGAGCCGGAGATGTTATACATCGGACTGGATGTGCATGCCAAGTGGACGACCATGGTGGGATTCGACCCCCATACCGGACAGGTTGTGAAACTGGAGCGGATCCCCAACGAGGGAGAGGCGATGCGAGCTGCCGTGGGTACGTTGGCCGGCCCACTCCACGGCGTGATGGAGGCTGGCACCAATTCGTGGGCGATGTACCGGGAGCTGCGGCCGCTGTTCCACGAGTTGACGGTGGCCGATCCGGCTAAGCTGTGGAACCGTCGCACCGACCGAGGCGCCAAGACCGACCGGCGAGATGCCCTGCGGATGGCGGAGATGCTGTATCGAGGGGAGATCAAGGGCATCTACGTCCCGGACGAGCGTACCCAGGACCTGAGGGTGCTGGTGAGAGGGAAGGTGAAAGCCAGCCGATGGGTGACCAGGCTCAGCAACGAGATCGGCAGCCTGCTGCGATCCTGGGGATACGTCGGTCAGCGAAGCCTGCTGACCAAGAGAGGGATGGCCAATCTCGACCAGGCGCAGTTGCCCAAGCGTTCGGCCCGAATGCTCTCTCTGTGGCGGGAGATGCTGGAGAAGGCGCAGCAGATCGAGCAGGAGCTGGAGGCTGCCGTAGACGAGGAGGCCTCGGTCGATCCGACCTGCCAGCTGTTGCAGACGATGCCATCGGTAAGCCCCTTCACCGCCCTGCTGATGCGGGCCGAGATCGGAGATGTTGACCGCTTCAGCGGTTCGGGGAAATTGGTGTCTTACATCGGTCTGGCGCCGCGGGTGTATCAGAGCGGAGACCGTTGCTTCTACGGGAAACTGGGGCCGTGGGGCAACCGGTGGCTGCGCTATGGGCTGGGCCTGTTCGCCCAGCGGATTGCTCGTCGCCATCAGGACACAACCTTCCATCGGCTCTACTGGCGTGCTTGCCTGCGCGGACATCGGAACTCGGCCAAGATGGCGGTGGCCCGCAAGGCCGCCGAGCTGATTTACCACCTGCTGAGCCACGGGGAGCCGTGGCAGGACACCATCAAGGAGGAGCCTATCACTGTTGCGGCTTGATCGCGCATGGTAAGCGGTTGGAGCTGTACGTTGCTTGGGGCACTCCCCACCTGGCATCTAGCCGCCTTGACGGCTCAGTTTCGAACTGGGAGGCCCCACATGCGCGAGGGTAAACTGCGCCACGAGCGCCGATAAGGGATTCGCGCAAAACCCGACCGCTGGCCGGGAGCGATGGGCGAGCCGCCAGGGGCTTCGCACAAGAGAAGGGTGCTTCGCCCTGCGGCTCGCACGAGGGACTCGAGAGGGAAACCGCAGCGGGGACTTGACGCCGCTTCTATAAGGATGCCAGGTCGTTTTCCTCACCAAGACACCCTGGTATCGAAATCCGCCACCTCGTGCGCATCTCCGCCGTTTCGATGACAGGAGCGTTTCCCCTCCGGTAATACTCTCCCATCGAAATCCTGCTACTTGGTCGGTATCTCAGTCAGCAGGAGACCGGCTTCCGCCCAGCGAATAGGCTGCGATAGAGGACAGCCAGAAGCGGAAACAGGTGACTGTCCCCGTTTTCCCTCACGGCAATGCCTGGAGAATCCGCACAAGAACAGGAGGAGTAAGTATGGCCAAGTGGGCTGACTGGCTGATTTCGGCTGTTCGGTACGACGACGACCATTCCCGGATCGTGAAAGTCCGCGCCCACCTCGACAAAGGGGACACGGTTGGGTCGGCCCAGGAGCAGACAAGGGCAGAGGTAGTGAGGAGTGTCGAGGGAGGCCAGACGTACTGCACGATCGTCAAGGGAACGGATGGCAAATGGAAGCGCGGCGAAGACGTGCGAGTTATCACGATAGACGGCGAGAAGTTCATTCGCACAGACGCCAACCGGACCAAGAAGGACAACCTGGGCAACCTACCGGAGTTCTGACACCAGCTCCCCTCCGCCGAGAGAAGGGACGCGAGAGAGCTGTGGGGCTCTGGATCAATGCCAAGGTGCAGGCGCGAGTGAGCACTCGCTACCAGCCGTTGCACATCTCCTGATACCCGCAGATTCCGCACATGTAGTCATTAGGGGAGACCAGACACAGTTGCCTACTGTTGACCTGGGCATCTGCTAAATAGAGTCATCTGCTATCCAAATCCGCCACCTTGCCGGCATCCCCGTTGTTTCGATGCCAGGATGTTTTCCTCCACCAGCACCAAGGTGACCTACGGTCGGAAACTGCCCGCGGCGTTTGGGCAAGATGGGCCTGCGGTGGGCCGCCGCGGAGGCCCTGGAGACCCAGAAGAGCTTCCGCAAGATCATCGGTCACCGGGAGCTGTGGATTGCTGAAAGCCGCCTTGATGAAGGCCAGTTTGCCAGCGAGAAATCGCTGCTTCCTATTGACAAGGACCGCGCTGCGGCCTAACCTACGTGATGGAGTAGCCCAACCTTACACTGCGGTCGGGACATAATCTCTGGAGGGGCGACATATGGGGAGCACACAACCATTTGAAGACGTACGAATCGTGGGCTTCGACGACACACTGTCAACCAAACCTGATCCCGACAAAGACCTTTACGACATGCGCCTGGAACTGTCTGCGGCGCCGCCCGTGGAGTGGGAGGGGATATTCCTGGAGGAACGCCGTTTGCCGCGGCACACCATGTGGCGTCGTGCTTGGATTGAGGGGCGGTACATAGTCATCCGCTGCACTCCTGAGGAGCTTGAGAAGTATCACCTGCGCAACCTGCAAGACGACGTGGATGGCACTAACGCCAAGTATCGGGAACACCTAAAGAAGGCTGCCGCCGCTGAGCAAGACGAGGCACAAAGGGAGCAAGAGGAACGCGAGAGACTCGCTGGGATCAAGCGGCGGCTGAAGTTCGACTGACCCTTTCGGTGAGGCCTGCGGGGCGCCGGTAGAAGCCGCGGTCGTGCGACAGCAAGGTGCATCGGTCATCGGTCAGCGCTGTGCGTAGCACAAGGCCCGCTGGCCTCAATGGATGCTGATTAGCCAGGTCTGATGCACTTGTCCCGCGACGGATCACGGAGGGCACCGCCCCTACAGCCGGACTGGCGAGCGGTTTCGCAACCGCAGTTTCCCAGACCAAAACGCTCTGGCATCGAAATCCGCGACGTCGTCCGAAGCAGAGACTGTTTCGATGCCAGGATGTTTTCCTCCACCACTGCCTGTTAGCGGGACATTGTCTCTGCGCGATTGGCCTTCTGAGGCACTATGTCCCTTGGCGCACGTTGCGGCCCGTGTGGCGACGTGTGGCGATTGCGGTGTCCTGGCCCATCGGACGAACCAGCCCCCAAAACTGCCCCTTTCACCACCCAAACTGTCTCTTCGGTCTCTGTGTCTCTGTTTCCATGAGACTTGTGCAAATCAGTCCGAAACAGAGAAAGCCTTGAAATTACTGGCTTCGTCGAGGGTGGCCCAGAAGTTCGCGGTCAGGATTGAATGGAGTAGGACTCACACGCTTCGAACCCGAGTCTCGCGCCGCCGGGTGCGCGGCGGCGCGGCCTCTCAGGTGAAGACCTCGGACTTGTAGAAACCGCCTGCCAGGGAGCTTCCCCTTCAGAATCCTGCCCGCCAGGCGCAGGCAGAGCTGGTCTGAACCCCGGATTCTGGTCCGTCTGCAGTGAGGTGAAACGTCAAGCTCGGGTGCTCCCCCGACAGGCCAACTCTCGAAACACCAGGCACTCAGCCCATAGCCTGTGTTATGGGATGTATGAATTGCTCGGAACCTGCCGGAAGTCAGGGCGAGCGTGCACCCCGATGATGCCAGTTCAAAGCCCATGCGGAGTTCCGATAGCGCCGGATTCGCGCCCGGGCAAGAATCAGCCCGCATTTCGGGGTTGACAAAAAGGGGGTCCTGGTGCTACAATTCGGTGGGTAAAGTCAAGGGGCCGACGATGCGAGCGGGGGCTGAACTGAAGGGTGGTTTTCCTCCCTATGGCGCGGTGCCTTTACGTCTAGCCCTTCCGGCATATGCGCCGCCAGGCACTTCCGCATATCTTTGCAGCATCCTGACTCTCCTGCAGACCCTGACCACATGCAGACTCCCTGGTTCGGTGGCAGATCCCTCTCTCTTCAGGAAAAAGGCGTCTGCTAATCTCCCCTGCAATGAACCACTCCGCCCCTTTTCACAACCAATAGTTGTAAGACCGTTCAGACTGTCCGATTCACAAGAAGGCATATCGCTGGTGTAACGCACCACTGAAAACCTGGGGGCGAGAAGCCCGGACAGGAGGGGACGTGATGAAGCGGCGTTTTTGTTTGGCGGGGGTTGGTGTTCTCGTACTGATCCTCGCATCCTGTGCACTCGCGCAGATTCCGGCCAATCCGACTGATTGGGAACAGAAGGCGCGTTCTCTTTCGGGCACGCACTTGTGGCCCACTGATCGGAAGGTGAAGGAACTGCGCGAGTTCTGCCAGCAGACGCTGGCAGGCAGCCCATCGGCAGAAGTGCGCGCGCTCGCAGAGCGCTGGCTCGGGGAGGCCTACATCTGGAACGAGGATGACCCGGGTTCCCCAGGCGACGCTGGCAAGGCGATCGCGCAGTTCAACCGCGTGATCGCACTTTTCCCCGAAAGCGAGCAGGCTGCCTGGGCGAGGTTCGGCCTCGGCGAGGTCAACCGGATTCACGGCAAGTTCGATCAAGCCCTGGCGATTTATGCGGGCCTGCTGAAGGCCAGAGTGCCCGACGCGCTGCGGCCGTGGATTGCTCTGCGCGAGGCCAGCGCCTTCGCTCATAAGAACAAGGACACGAAGGACCCGGCGGTCGCCGAGAAATTCAGGGCGGTGGCCGGTGCATTTCCGGGGACCGAGGCTGCTGCCAGGGCCCTGGTGTATTGCGCAGGGAACCTGGCCGAGTTGGGGCGCTTCGATGATGCCTGCGCCCAGTATGCGACGCTGCTCAAGGACTACGGCCAGATCGCTTTCCGGGTGGAACTGGCCAGGGCGCACCAGCAACTCGCCGTCATGGCGCAGCGAGACGGCAACCTGGCAGCAGCAACGCGGCACTGGCAGGCGATAATCGAGCAGTTCCCCGACTCGCGATTTACCCTGGATGCTTTCTATCACATTGCCCGGCGCTTCACGAGCCTGGCGAAGACCCGCGAAGAGGCTATCGCTGTCATCGAGCCCCACTCAACTACCGGGCCGCCGATGAAACAGGCAGCCGCTCTGGTGGTGCTGGAACTCCTCCACAGGGAATCCGGCCTCACCGCCAAGGCAGCAGCAGCGCGAAGCCGGCTGGCGAGCGAGTTCCCCGCGTCGCACGACACTGACGAATTGGCCCTGGGGGTCATGAAATGCGCCAGCGAGTATTGGTACCACAAGGTCAGGAACAAGCACACCTACACCCACGGGGCAGTCCTGGCTGAAAACGGGCTGCTGCTCAACGCAGGGCTGCGGTGGCAGTCGCGCCTGAAGTTTTTCGCTGCGGAAAACTGGCGCCTCGCCGAGGAGTATGCGGCTGCCCTGCAGTGGTATGACCGCATCAAGAACGATGACCCCAACTGGCAGGACATTCCGCTCGTGCTGGCGGGTTCTGCGGAGTGCAAGCGCAAGACGGGCGACCTGCAGGGGGCTGTGGCCTTGCTGGAGCGGGCCGCATCGCTGGAGAAGCGGCCCGGCGAGAAGGCCGAGTTCCTGGTTCGCGGGGCTGGGTTGTGCCGCGAGGTTAATCTTTTCGACAAGGGCATCGCAATGATCGAGGCCCTTGACAACCAAGTTGGGATAGACACATTCCCGGGCCTGGCTCCGCGCGCGCGGTTCACGCTCGCGTTCTTGTGCGGAGAGAAGGGAGACCTGGGCAGGGCGGCTGCTGAGTTCCAGCGGCTGCTCGACCTGTATCCAGGCGCCAACGAGCGCCCCCAGGCCATGCTGCAGAAAGGGATTTGCCTGCAGGCCCTTGGCGACGCAAGCGGGGCCGCATCGTCCTATCAGGCGCTGCTGGCGTCATACCCGGCAGACGTGGCCTGCATAGAAGCCAAGCGCAGGCTTACTGCTCTGGGCGCTTCGCAGTGAGAGGAGGGGACAATGAACCGGGTGATGAAAACCAAGTTGGTCAGGATCGTCATATACTCTGTCCTCGTAGCCTTCGTGCTCGCCGGCCCGGCAAGCGGCCTGCTGTTCGCCTGCGGGCCGCCCCCGCCGCCTCCTCCGCCGCC
>Ga0315296_10002568_pt1 | contig 15427 bp, 14 predicted proteins | sample YL17G14_18_MG_FD_203921 | JGI IMG/M metagenome (GOLD analysis project Ga0315296, IMG submission 203921) | Sediment microbial communities from Yellowstone Lake, YNP, Wyoming, USA - YL17G14_18 | ecosystem: Environmental > Aquatic > Freshwater > Lake > Sediment | place: USA: Wyoming | collected... | reverse complement strand
TCGAGCCCCTGCGCGCGAACGAGGTCATCGTCCTTTCCCTCTGTTCGCGATCCCCTCCTCAGGCCTGACTCCTCTCCGTGTCTCCCGGCCGTCCGATTTCCGGACAAATGGTTCCCCGTATGGAAATGAGGAGGACAAATGGTGAAGTGGATACGCCTTTGGATGGTGGCGACGGTCGTCGTCCTTTTCTTCAGCCCGTTTACGCTTGAGGCGGACGACGGCCCGTCCTTGCTGACCCTGAGGCAGTGCATCGACCTCTCCCTCTTACGGAACCCGCTCTGGCTCTCGGCCGAGGAGGATTATCAGGCCTCCCTGGCCCGTGTCAGGCAGGCGAAAGCCTTTCCCCAGCCGTCCCTGGAATTCGACTTGGACCTCCAGCCGAGTCTCCTGAACTTCCGGGAGTCGGGGGAATCCTATTTCGGCGTGAGCCAGACCGTGGAGTTTCCGGGGCGACGCTCCCTCCGCGGCAAGATCGCCGCTTTTGAATCCCGGGAGTTCCTGGCCGATAAGAATCTCCTCAGACTGGAGATCATCTTTCAGGTCAAGGAAGCGTTCTACAGCGTCCTCTTGGCGGATGAAAAACGAAAGTACGCCGTCCAGGACCTCGAGCTGGCCCGCGATTTCCTGGAGAAGGCCGAGGCCAAGTACGAGGCCGGCGACGTCGCTAAAGTCGAAGTCGTCCGGGCCGGGGTCGAGGCCTCCAAGGCCGCGACCACGCTCAAGCTCTCGGACAACGACGTCCTCCTGGCTGGGGCGAGGTTGAACTATCTCTTGGGCCGGACGAAGCTCGAGCCGCTCGAGATCAAAGGGGACCTCGTCCGGGCCGCCGTCCCCATCGACCGGGAGGCGCTCGTCCAAAAAGCGGTCAAGGCCCGCCCCGAGATGGACAGGGCCAGGGCCGGGCTGGAAAAGGAGGAACGGAGGAAGACGGACGCGGTCATGAGCTACCTGCCCGATTTCGACGTCAGCCTGTCGCGGCACCGCATCACCGGGGAGCTCAAGACCTGGGATTTCACCCTCTCCTTTCCCATCCCACTATTCTTCTGGCAGCCGTCACGAGGCAGGATCGCCGAAACCCGGGCCAATATCCGGTCCCTGGAAAGACAGTCCGAAGACCTTGTGAACCGCATCAGCCTTGAGGTCGGCCAGGCCTGCCTCAACGCTCGGACGGCCGCGGACCAGATCGCGCTTTTCGAAAAGGAGATCCTGACCCAGGCGGAGGATGTCTACAACCTCATCCTCTTCAGTTTCCAGGAGGGCGAGATCGGCGGCATCGAACTCATCGATGCCAGGCGGACCCTGCTCGAGGCGCGAAAGGCCTACGCCGACGCCCTTTACAATTACAGCATCACCCTCGCCGCCCTGGAGAAATCCGTCGGTGAGCCCATCGAAGGAGACATCTATGAATAAGAATTTGATCATTATCGGCATATCCGTTCCCCTTCTGCTCGGGGTTCTTTCGTGTTCGAAGCGGCAGGAGGGCGCCGCGAGAAAACCTGACCCGAAGCGAGCGGCGGCTCTAACTCCGGGCGGGAGAGTGAAGGACTGGGACAGCACGACCTCCCTGCGTCTCACCGAAAACGAAATGAAAGCCATCGACCTGGCGACCGTCCAGGCGTCTTATCAGCCCATTTCCTCACACCTGCGGGCGACGGGGAAGGTCCTCGCCAGCCCGTTCAGAAAAGCCATCGTCAGCTACCCTTTCCCCGCCCGTATCGCCAGGATCCACGTCCGGCCCGGAGATTGGGTGAAGACCGGACAAGAGCTCGTCACACTCCAGAGCGAAGCCGTGGGCGAAGCCAAGTCGGAGTATTTCAAGGCATTGGCCGATTTTGAACTCGCCAAGAGCAGTTTTGAGCGGGAAAAACGGCTTTTCGACCGCGGCGCCGGCGCCGGGAAGAACCTCCAGGCCGCCGAAGCCGAGCGGAAAGTAGCCGAAGCCAGTCTCAACGCGGCCGAGAAGAAGCTCCATGTCCTGGGATTCACGGAAGCCCAAGTCCAGACGGCGGCGGAAACCCACGAGATCAACGCCACCATCACCCTGTTCGCCCCGCTCCCGGGAAAAATCGTGGACAACAACGTCGCCCTGGGCGCCATGGTCGACCAGACTTCCGAGATCCTGACCATCCTCGACCCCAGCGTCCTCTGCGTCGACGCGGATATCTACGAGCGCGACATCGCCGCGGTCCGGAAAGGCCAGGAGGTCGAATTGACCGTTCCCGCCTACCCGGACCTGGTGTTCAAGGGCAGGATTCAGTATATCGGGGACGTCCTGAAGGAGGAGACGAGAACCGTCACCGTCCGGACCGAAGTCGAGAACGAAGGATATCGTCTGAAACCCGGCATGTTCGCGTCCCTCACCATCCTCCTCGACCGTCAGGCCCGGGCCCTGACCGTGCCGCAGGCCGCAGTCCTCGATGACCGGGATCGGAAGATCGTGTTCATCAGCCGGGGCGGTGCATTTTTTCCCATGGTGATCGTCACGGGGCCCAAGATGGACGGCTATATCGAAGTCCTCAGCGGGCTCGCGGAAGGGGACAGGGTGGTCACCCAGGGGAACTACCAGCTCAAGTCCAAGCTCTATGAAGAAATCCTCAAGGGATCTCATGTCCATTGAAAATCGCCGCTTGCCGACCCCATGATCACTCGCTAATGGAGGGATGCCCATGATCGACAAAATCATCGACTTTGCCTTGAAACACCGGCTTCTGGTCGTCTTCCTGATCAGCCTGGTCTGCCTCTGGGGCGTCGTTGTCTTTTTCCGGATGCCCAAGGACATCTATCCCGACCTCAACGCACCCCTCGTCAACATCATCACCGAGAACCCGGGCATGGCTTCGGAGGACGTCGAACGGCTCATCACCTTCCCCCTCGAAAGCCTCTTGTCCGGCGCGCCCGGGGTGACCCGGGTCCGGTCCGAATCGACGACGGGGGATTCCGTGGTGACGGTCGAGTTCGCGTGGGGGACCGACATCTACCTGGCCCGGCAGATCGTGGCCAGCAAGCTCGAACTCATCACCGGCCGGCTTCCCCTGGGGACAGCCCAGCCCATCCTCGGTCCTGTCTCCTCCCGGATGGGGGAGGTTTTCGAGTTCGCCGTCGTCGGAGACGAGACCACGGATCCGATGGAGCTGCGCTCGGTCGCGGACTGGACCATTCGCTACCGGCTCCAGGGCGTGCCGGGGGTATCGTTCGTCATCAACCTCGGCGGCTTCGTCCGCCAGTTCCAAGTCTTCCTCAAGCCCGAGATGCTCAAGAACTACGGCATCACCATCGCCGAAGTCAAGGAGGCGATCGAGGCCAGCAACCGCAATTTCAGCGGCGGCATCATTCCCCATGGAGCCCAAGAGATCCTGATCAAGGGCGAGGGCCGGATCGAGACGCTGGACCATCTGCGCGAGACGGTCATCACTTCGAGGAACAACGTTCCCGTCTATGTCAAGGACGTGGCCGATGTCCGGGTCGGCGACAAGTTCCGCCGGGAATCCGCCAGCCACAACGGCCGGGAGGCGGTCAACGTCACGATCGAAAAACAGTACGGCGGCGACACCCTGACCGCCATCCAGAACGTCAAGGAGGCGCTGGCCAGGATCGGCCGGGACCTGCCGGCGGGTATCGGAATTAAGGCCTTTTACGACCAGTCCACCCTGATCCTGAAATCCATCCAGCACGTCGAAGTGACCATCCTCGAAGGCATCGTCCTTATCGTCCTGGTCATGATCTTCTTCATGTGGAACCTGCGCAGTTCCCTGATCGCCTCGCTGACCATTCCCTTCTCAATCCTCATCGCCCTCGTCATCATGGACTTCTTCGGCGTCAAGCTCACGGTCATGTCCATCGGCGGCCTGGCCATCGGCATCGGGAAGATGGCCAACGGGTCCATCATCATGGTCGAGAACATTTACCGGCTTCTCGGGGAAAAGTGCGACCGGGCGTCCCCGATGGAGATCGTTACCGAAGCGGCCAAGGACGTCGGGAAATACCTCTTTTCGGCGAGCCTCATCATCATCCTCGTCTTCCTCCCGCTCCTGACCCTCCAAGGCCTCGAGGGCGCCATGTTCCGGCCGACGGCCTTTGCCGTGGCCGCCGCCCTCTTCGGCGCGATGCTCCTTAACATCACCCTTCAGCCCATCCTGGCGGCGACGTTCCTGGTCAACTGCCGCCGGAATTCGAAACGAGACCCCGTCACGGAGTTCCTGACGTCAAAATACCGCGTCCTCCTGGCCAAGGCCCTGGGAAGAAAGAAGCTGATGCTGGCCCTCTTCGGGACGCTCGTTGTCTTGGCCGGCGTGGCCTTCACTTTTCTCGGCAAGGAGTTCGTCCCGCCCCTCGACGAGGGGGCCATCCTGGCTTCGACCGTCATGCTGCCGGAGACATCCCTCGAAGAATCCGTAAAGATGGGCACCCGGGTCGAGAAGATCCTACTCTCGGTCCCCGAGGTCGTTTCGGTCACGCGGACGACGGGCACGGCCGAAGCCTCGGAACACGTCCATCCCGTCTGTCACAGCCACTACAACATCGAACTCCTGCCGCGCGAGGAACGGAGACGGGGCTTCCGCGAGATCACTCAGGAGATGCGCGAGAAACTCGATGCTCTGCCCGGTCTGGCGGTGCTTTTCGAACAGCCGATCGCCAACAAGCTGGCCGAGATGCTGACCGGGACGGAGGGCGAGCTCTCCGTGAAACTATTCGGCCCGGACCTGGCCGTTCTCAACGAGACGGTCGAGGAAATCCGCGGCACCTTGGAACATGTCCGAGGTGTCGCCGACCTCCAGGTCGAGCAGACCACGGGGATCCCTCAGCTCGTCATCCGCCTCGACAGGGGCCGGATGGCCCTCCATGGCATTTCCGTCGGCCAGGTCGCCGACCTCATCGAAACCGCGCTCAACGGCATCGAGGCCACCGATGTCTACGAGGCTGACCGGGTCACGTCCGTCCTGGTCAGGCTGCCCGAGAGTTACAGGGGAGACGAGGAGGCGATTCGAAACCTCCTTGTCGACGCCCCGGGCGGCCAGCGGATTCCGCTCTCGGACCTGGCGGAAATCCGGAGGGACGAAGGACCGCAGACCATCTTCCGGGAAAACCTCATGCGCCGGAAAATCATTCTGTGCAACATCGAAGGGCGCGACATCGGGGGGTTCGTCGAAGAGGCCCGGGCCATCATCGACGCCGAGGTCTCCCTCCCGGCGGGATATTACGTGACCTTCGGCGGCCAGTTCGAAAGCCAGCAGAGGGCCCTCCGCCACCTGACCCTCCTGATGGCCCTCGTGATCCTGATCATCTTCGTCATCCTCTTCTCGTCCTTCGGGTCGGTCCGGCAGGCCTTCCTGGTCATCATGAACATCCCCTCGGCGCTCATCGGCGGCGTGGTCGCCCTGCTCGTCGTCGGCGAAACGCTCAACGTGTCCTCGACGATCGGCCTCATCGCCCTGTTCGGGATCTGCGCCCAGAACGACATCATCCTCGTCGCGAAAATCAACGACCTCCGGCGCCGCGGGGCCTCACTCCGCGACGCCGTCGTTGAGGGCGCCATGGTCAAGTTCCGTCCCATCTTCATGACGGACATGGTCATGATCGTCGGGCTTTTGCCTATGGCCCTGATCACGACGACGGGCTCGGAGCTTCATCGCCCGCTCGCCGTCGTCTACATCGGCGGATTTTTCTTCGCCATCTTCCTCCGCCTGATCATGGTCCCGGTCCTCTATGAGACCCTGATGGCCTGGGGCCGGCAGGGCGGAGATCCCGGCGCCGTCCTGGACAAGCCCCGCTCTTTGATAACTCGTTGAATTATGAGGGCTTAGGGATTGTCAGGCGGATGGAGAAAGGTTATGATTAGGATTGCGAAATCAGATCATAATGGCATTGGCCATATTCCGATGAGCGTGTCCAGTGCATGATCGCCGGGTGAAAAGGGAAAGATATTGAAATCACGGCGAACTCAAAGGACCTTTCCTTCTCCGAAAAAGGCCTCCGACCGTGGTGCCCCGACCGAGGCCATCTTGGAGAGCATCTCGGACGGCGTTTTCACAGTGGATCCGGAATGGCGCATCACGTCGTTCAACCGGGCGGCCGAAGAGATTACGGGGGTCCCGCGCAAGGAGGCGATCGGCCGGCGGTGCTCGGAGGTGTTCCGTTCCAGCATGTGCGGGGCCGCTTGCGCGCTTCAACAGACACTGAAGACGGGCAAGCCTATCATCGGCAAATCCGGCTATATCATCGACTCGGACGGCAACCGCATTCCCATCAGCGTCTCCACCGCCGTGCTGCGGGGCGCCGCCGGACGCGTGACCGGCGGCGCCGAGACCTTTCGTGACTTCTCCGAGGTTGAGGCGTTGCGTCGGGAACTGGAGGGAAAATTTCAGATCGGCGATCTTACCAGCCGGAGCCCCTTGATGCAGCGGCTGTTCGAGGTCCTGCCCGCCCTCGCCGCCAGCCCCAGCACGGTCCTCATTCTCGGAGAAACGGGAACCGGCAAGGAGTTGGTGGCGCGGACGGTCCATTCTCTCGGCCCCCGCCCCCAAGGTCCGTTCATCGCGGTCAACTGCGGGGCCTTGCCCGAGACGCTTCTGGAATCAGAGTTGTTCGGCTATAAGGCCGGCGCATTCACGGGCGCGAACAAGGACAAGCCCGGCCGTTTTGCCCTGGCCAGAGGAGGGACGATCTTCCTCGACGAGATCGGCGAGGTCAGCCCGGCCCTGCAGATTCGCCTATTAAGGGTTCTCCAGGAACGGACCTACGAGCCGCTGGGGGGAACCCGTTCCGAGAGCACGGACGCGAGGATCATGGTCGCCACCAACAAGGACCTGGCCGAGCAGGTGCGGCGGGGCGTTTTCCGCGAGGACCTCTACTACCGCGTGAATGTCGTGCGCATTGAGCTGCCGCCGCTTCGCCGAAGGATGGAGGATATACCCCTTCTCGTGGAGCAGTTCATCGCCCGGTTCAACAGGCGACAGCAGAAGACCGTGCCGGGGATCGCGACGGAAGCCCTGTCGCTCCTCTTGGCTCATGATTGGCCGGGGAATATCCGCGAGCTGGAAAACGCCATAGAGCGCGCTTTTATTCTCTGCAACGAGGGGCGCATCGGCATCGAACACCTGCCCGAGGAGCTGACGGCCCTCCGCGCGGCGGCGGGCGCGGCTTCCGATGTGCGGTCTGCCCACGATATTCTCGACGCCCAGGCCATCCGCGCCGCCCTCGAACGCAACGCCTTCAACCGCCTGGCGGCGGCGAAGGAGCTCGGCATCCACAAGACCACGTTTTTCCGCAGAATGAAGAAACTGGGGATTTCCCTGCCTGAGCAGGACGGCCGTTCGCAGCGCCGGCGGAAATAGTAGCGGCCGCGCACCTATTTCGCCAGGCAAGAGTAGCGCAATAGCTACTCAATGGCTTGCCGCCCTCTCATCGCTAATCGCTCTAATCCCTTTCAATCCAAGGGCATAAGCCTATTCCGCATCATTCTTCGATGTTGGCACAACAATTGCTATTAATCCATGTGTGAACGATAAGCAGGATCTCGGATGATGAAAGCGGCTTTTGCGCACTGGGACCATCGGATCGCGCCGGTCTTCGATATCGCCCGGCAGATTCATGTCGTCGCGGCCGAGTCGGGACGAATTGCCGCTGAAGCGGAGGAAGTACTGGTGGATGACCTGCCGCTTCAGAAGGCGATTCGTCTGGCGGAGCTTGGCGTCGGCACACTGGTTTGCGGAGCGATTTCCAGGCCTTTGCACGCGATGGTTGCCGCTTACGGCATCCGGGTGATCCCGTTCGTGGCCGGCGATCTGAGCGAGGTCATTCAGGCCTGGCTCAGCGGCGGTCTCAAAGGCGACGTCTTCGCCATGCCCGGTTGCTGCGGTCGCCGCCGTCGCCGGGGGATAGACGGTATAAACCAGGAGGAATATTTTATGAAGGGAACAAGACGTGGTGGAATGGGATCAGGCGGTGGACGGGGGCAAGGCCGGGGCGGACAGGGCCGAGGTCGCATGGGCGGTCCCCTCGCGGGGGGGGCTGGAGGCGCCTGCCTTTGTCCGAAATGCGGGCATCGTGAACCGCATGAGCTCGGCGTGCCTTGCGTACAGAAGCAGTGCCCGAAATGCGGCACCGCGATGACAAGGGAATAAAAAAAAAGAAAGGAGGCTATGACTATGCCATCAGGAGACAGAACCGGGCCCATGGGAATGGGCGCTATGAGCGGACGCGCAGCCGGATACTGCGCAGGATTTGGAATGCCGGGATACGCGAATCCCGCTCTGGGGCGAGGCTTCGGGATGGGTTTCGGACGGGGCCGTGGCGCCTGGGGGCGCGGATTCGGCGGCGGCGGTCGCGGATGGCGGCACATGTTCTACGCCACGGGCCTGCCGGGCTGGGCGCGATTCGGCGGGTATGCCGCGCCGTATGGATCCCCCGCGCCGTACCCGCCGCCCGACCCGGAGGCGGAGAAGCAGGCACTCAAGAGCCAGGCCGATGCCTTGCAGTCGGAACTGGACCTCATCAAGAAGCGCCTCTCCGAGATCGAAACCGGAACCGCGGCGGAATGACCGCCACAGGCTTGCCCTTTTGGGCAACACGGCCGATGGAAGCCTATAACTTAGCCGTCGAGGCCGGTCGCCGGGGATACTCGTGAAGAGAACGGAGTGGAGATAACCGATGAAAATTGCCTTTAGCACGACGGGAGAGACCCTGGAATCGCCGCTGGATGCACGTTTTGGCCGCGCCCCGAAGTTTCTGGTCTATGATCTGGACGGCGAAACCTTCGAAGTGGTCGATAACCAGCAGAACATGAACGCGGCCCAGGGGGCCGGAATCCAGTCGGCGGAGACCGTGGCTCGCCTGGGAGCTAAAAGTCTCGTGACCGGGCATTGTGGGCCTAAAGCGTTTCGTGTGCTTCTGGCGGCCGGGATCAAGGTCTACACCACCGATGCGCCCACCGTGGCGGCGGCCCTTGAACAATACCGCTCCGGAAAACTGACCGAGGCCAAAGCCGCCGACGTCGATGGGCATTGGGTGTGAGCGCGGCAAGGAGACTTCTCTTGATGGTATCCCTTTTTCCTGTTCAAGTCGAAGCGCCCCGTGATCGCCGTCCGTGTCGGACTGCCGGTTGGAACGCATGTCCTGGCGCGATCTTGCGCCAGGTATTTGAACTCCGGAGATGGCTCTGATGCCGGGATATGACGGAACAGGGCCAAGAGGTCGCGGTCCCATGACAGGGGAGGGCCGCGGGTATTGCTTATTGAAGCTTCCCAGTTCACCGGGTGAACCGCTGAGCGGCTTCACCGGCCAGTCAGGATTTCCCGTGCGCCTCGGATCCTATGGGATTGCGAGAGATTGGGAGTCTTTGCATGCTCGTGTATGGAGGGTCGGGGCTGGCATCAGAAGCCTGCAGCGTCGTGTCACGGCTTTGGAGACGACGCTGAAAACAGCGGGAAAAACCATCGGATCATCATGAAGCATCCACGGCAGAGCAGTCTCGCCTTCCACCTGATGACGCGGCCGTTCCGTCTCCGCGACCGGCTGCGTCAGCCTATCAAAGTATTAGGAGAAGCCGGCGCGCGCTCCGGCATGACGGCTCTGGACGTTGGCTGTGGCCCGGGCGGCTTTGCCACGGCGGTGGCCAAATGATTCTCGCGGTCGCTTCGGGCAAGGGTGGAACCGGCAAGACAACCGTGTCCGTGAACCTGGCGCGGATGTTCGGCCCCGATGTGCAGCTTCTGGACTGCGATGTGGAAGAGCCGAATGACCACCTCTTTCTCAAGGAGACCCCGCGCGGGGAGGAAACCGTCACCATTCCAGTTCCTCAAGTGGATGAATCCCTTTGCGACGGCTGCGGCGAGTGCGGCCGTTTCTGCGCATACCACGCCATCGTTTCATTCGGGACCACAGCGCTCGTCTTCCCCGAGATGTGTCACGGCTGCGGGGGCTGCGCGAAGGTGTGCCCTAAAAAAGCCATCCATGAAGTCGATCATCGCATCGGAATGGTTGAGACGGTCCAGGCGGAGAACATCACGCTCGTCCAGGGCCGGCTCGACGTCGGCGTGGCCATGTCGCCGCCGCTTATTCGCGCGGTGAAGGCCCGTCTGCGAAAAGGGGTGCCCGCGATCTTGGACGCGCCTCCGGGAACGTCATGCCCGGTGATCGCGACGCTCCGGGGAGCGGACTTTGTCGTGCTCGTCACGGAGCCGACGCCCTTTGGACTGCACGACCTCAAGCTCGCCGTGGATATGGTGCGGGAGCTCCGGATTCCGTTCGGCGTGGTCGTCAACCGGGTCGGGATCGGTGACGACCGGGTCCATGTGTTTTGCGGGAAAGAGGACACCCCCATTCTCTTGGAAATTCCGGATGACCGGCGGATCGCCGAGGCTTATTCAAGGGGCGAACTCATCGTCGAGGCCTTGCCGGAGTACCTCGCTCACTTCGAGCGGCTCCGGGAGGCTGTCCTGGAGCGGACAGCGACCGATTTTCACGATTCCGCTGGGGTCGCGACACGGGTTGCCACTCCGGGTGCATCCACAGCGGCCGGGGCCCCGGCCTTGCCAGGACCGGGACTGGGAAGCCCGGCCCCGGGCTTGCCCGGGGGTCCACTTCCGCCGTACTCGCCCGTGGATATAAGCCACGGGCGAGTGGCGAGCCGAAGGCTCGTCCCTTGACCTTCCAACGATAAGAACGAAGGGATGGCCATGAAAGATCGCGAGGAGATGGTCCGGAGAAAGGCCGAATTTCTTGTTCGGACAGAGCAGTACTTGAGCCTGGGCTATGACCGATTTGCGGCGACGGATTTCGTGGTCAAGACGGGTGGGCAGCTTACAGGCCCTGCTCTGGATATCGGCACAGGCAAAGGACTCATGGCCATGGCCATGGCCCGCCGGGGATTAGAAGTGGTCTCCGTGGATCCCGATGCGGATGAACAAGCCCTGGCCTTTCTCTTGGCCGCGGAGGCGGGCTTGGCGGATCGTATTCGTTTTGTCCACGGAGATGCATCCGTCTTGCCCTATTCCGAAGATCATTTCGGCTGTGCCGCCCTGGTGGATGTCCTCCACCATTTGAAGGATCCGGTGTCCGTGCTTGAGGAGACGGCCAGGGTCCTGAGGCCGTCCAGAATTTTGATCCTGGCGGACTTCTCCCCGGAAGGATTCGAACTTGTCGCCCGGGTGCATCAAGAGGAGGGGCGGGAGCATCCCGTCAGCGGCGTGACGCCGGAGTCGGCGGCGGCGTTTCTTTCCGGGAGGGGGTTCGAGGTTACGGTTCGCCTGAGCGGCCACAAGCACGATGTGATCGTGCTTACGAAAAAAACGGGAGATGGGGTGTGAAGACCGATGCCGACCTATGAATATGAATGCCGTCAGTGCGGTCTGCGGTTCGAGCGGCGACAGCCTATAACGGACAGCCCGCTTACGGAATGCCCTGAATGCCGGGGCGAGGTCCGCCGGTTGGTCAGCGGCGGGGTTGGATTCATTCTCAAAGGGTCCAGCCGTGGCCGAAAAGGCCAAGGTGGGGGCGAATGTTCTTTGGAACGAGCAGGCAAAACCTGCTGTGGCCGGGACGACCGATGCGGCAAGCCGCCGTGTGGGGGGGAGAAATGAAAGAACCCGGCTTCCGATACGTTTACGGACCCGTACCCTCCCGGCGATTGGGGCGCTCCCTAGGGCTTGATCTCGTGCCGTTCAAGACCTGCACCTATGATTGCGTATACTGCCAATTGGGACGGACCACGAACAAGACCCTTGAGCGGAAGGAATACGTTCCGGTCAAGGAGGTTCTGGCCGAGCTGGAAAAGAAATTGGCCGGTGAGAATGCCCCTGATTACATCAGCCTCGCGGGATCTGGGGAACCCACGCTGAACGCCGGCATCGGCGACCTGATCGGCAAGATTCAAGGCCTGACGGATATCCCGGTGGCTGTCCTGACCAACGGTTCGCTTCTGTGGATGAGCGAAGTCCAGGATGCCTTGATGGCGGCCGACCTTGTGCTTCCCTCGCTGGACGCAGGAGACGAGCGCTTTTTTCGGTATGTCAACCGTCCGCACGGAGATATCCCCTTTGAAAGGATGGTTGATGGCATTGCCGCTTTCACCAAGCGCTTCCCGGGGGAGGTTTGGCTGGAGGTCCTCCTGCTCGCAGGCGTGACGGGCATTCCCTCCGAGGCGAAGAAGATTGCGGCCCTCGCCAAGCGCATCGGACCGGCGAGGGTTCAATTGAACACCGTTTCCCGTCCACCCGCCGAAGAGTTCGCGTTGCCGCTTTCCACGGATCAGATGCTCGTCCTGAAAGACATCTTCCCCGGAAAGGTGGACATCGTCAGCGAGAGCGAACGGGACGGTGGACACGTCTCAGGCTTCACCGAAGCAAGGGAAGCGGACATCCTGGCCTTGCTCAGAAGGCGACCGTGCACCTCCGCGGATGTGGCGAGCGGTCTTGGCATTCATGTGACTGAAGCGCTAAAGCGCCTCGAAGCTCTGATCGCCGCCGGAAAGGTGAACACGGTCGTCACAAGCGGACGGAGCTTCTACACCGTGATAGGCTAGGAGAGGCTTCGAAGTCTTCAGAGAGACGAGAGTGAAGAATGAAGGAACTTGTTGTCATCAGCGGTAAGGGCGGGACGGGCAAGACCAGCTTGGCCGCATCCTTTGCCGTTTTGGCGGACCGGCCGGTCATCGCCGACTGCGACGTGGACGCGTCCGACTTACATCTTGTCCTTTCGCCGCGGGTCAAGGAACGCCATGAGTTCCGCAGCGGGCATGAGGCCGTCATCCGGCAGGAGGACTGCACCGGCTGCGGAGCGTGCCTGGCGCATTGCCGGTTCGGGGCGGTGCTGACGCCTGCTGTTCAGGACGAATCGCGGGTGTCAGGCGGGACCCGGTTGAACTGCTCGGACTGCGCGTACTGTGTACGATCATGCGAGTCGCGAACGAACGCCATCATCGGCGAAATGAGGGAGGCCTTGGGCCAAGCGCGGCCGGCCGCCTATGCCATCGATCCAATCGCCTGCGAAGGTTGCGGCGTATGCGTCCGGTTCTGCCCGGAGAAAGCCATCGATTTTCCGGAGCGTCTCTCGGGCGAATGGATGGTGTCGGAGACCCGCTGCGGTCCGATGATCCATGCCCGGCTGGGTGTCGCGGCCGAGAACTCCGGCAAGCTGGTCTCTTTGGTCCGACGGGAAGCCCGCCGCATCGCCGAGTCGGAGAACCACCCCTTGATCATCGTGGACGGCCCGCCGGGGATCGGCTGTCCGGTCATCGCCTCGGTGACCGGCGCGACGCTCGTGCTGGCCGTCACGGAGCCCACGGTGTCAGGGGAGCATGACCTGGAACGGGTCCTCTCTCTGACACGGCACTTCAACATTCCGGCGGCCGTCTGTGTGAACAAGTGGGACCTCAATGCCGAAATGACGGAGCGAATCGAGGACAAAGCCCGTAAGGCGGGGGCGCGAATCGCCGGCCGCATCCGGTACGACCGCGCCGTGACCTTGGCCCAGATGCAGGAACGGGCCGTCGTGGAGACCGAAGCCCCTTGTGTCGAGGATATTCAACACGTCTGGAACGAGCTTGGCTTGTAGGAGGCTACAACGGACATGGAATGCATTGACCTTGAACGCTTTTCCGCAATGGCGCGTGATCACGCCGTGCACCCGCGCCATCACGGGCCGCTTGAGGTTTTCGACGGTCACGCGCGCGTGACCGGACCCTGCGGAGACACCATGGAGTTCTGGCTGCTCGCGCGAAGCGGCAAAGTGGAAGACGTTTCGTTCATCACGGATGGATGCGGGCCGTCCCTTGCCTGTGGAAGCATGGCCGCGTGCTTGGTCGAGGGTCAGCGAGTCGAAGACACAACCGGCCTGCGACAGCAAGACATCCTTGAAGCGCTCGGCGGCTTGCCCAAAGAATCCGAACATTGCGCCCTTCTTGCAGCCAACACCCTGAACGCGGCATGCGAGGATCGGATGGATCATCAGGAAGGGCCTCGAAAAGAAACCCGCGACGGAAAAGGAACATGCGACACCTGCGAGGAAACGGATTGCTCGGCATCCAAGCGCAAGAAAGACGAAAGCGAAGAAGAATTCGAGGATCGCCGGAAGCTCCAATCGCGGCTTTGCCGCATCCGACACAAGGTGATCGTGCTGTCGGGCAAGGGAGGCGTCGGCAAGAGCACGGTGGCCGTGAACCTCGCCACGGCGTTGATGCTGTCGGGAAAGCGCGTGGGGCTCTTGGACGTGGATATTCACGGCCCGAGCGTTCCGACCATGCTGGGCCTCGAGCGGGAGACGGTCCATGGAAGCGAAGAAGGACTGCTCCCCATCGATATCGGCGGGCTGAAGGTCATGTCTCTGGGCTTCTTACTGCGTAACCAGGATGATGCGGTGATCTGGCGGGGACCCATGAAAATGGGTGTCATCAAGCAATTCCTCAAGGATGTGGCCTGGGGCGACCTGGACTACCTGATCATCGATTCCCCGCCGGGGACCGGGGACGAACCGCTATCGGTCTGTCAACTAATCGGTACGTTGGACGGCGCGGTGATTGTCACCACCCCGCAGAAGGTGGCCGCCGTGGACGTGCGAAAGTCCATCACGTTCTGTTGGCAACTTCATGTGCCGGTGCTCGGAGTGGTTGAAAACATGAGCGGCTTTGTCTGCCCGAAGTGCGGCGAAATCACCCAGGTCTTTCTTTCAGGCGGAGGGAAGCGCATCGCGAAAGATATGAACGTTCCGTTCCTCGGCTCCATCCCCATGGACCCCAAGATTGCGGAGGCCTGCGACAGCGGCCGAGCGACATTTGGACAAGACCCCGCTTCCCCAATGACCCGGGCCATGAACGAGATCATCACGCGGATCGCCGGGCACGTGACCGGGGGAATATCCAGGAGAGAAGAGCCCGGCGGAAAATAGAAATTCGGTTGAGGCGATATGAGATGAAGAATAGAAAATGTTGTCACTGCTGGTGGGACGGCAGCGGGGAAAGGTTCGAAGAAGGAATTTGGGGCAAGGTCAAAAAACAACTCTAGGAAGAAGGCAAGTTGGAAATCAAATCGAAATAGGAGAAAACACATGAAAATCGCTATTCCTTTGGCCGGCGGGAAACTGGCCGTGCATTTCGGGCACTGCGAGCGTTTCGCTCTGGTCGACGTGGACCCGGAGGAAAAGAAGATCCTCAAGCGGGAAGACATCGACGCGCCTCCGCATCAGCCGGGGCTCCTGCCAAAATGGCTGGCCGAGCGGGGAGTGAACATGATCATCGCCGGCGGCATGGGGCAGCGCGCCCAAGGGCTGTTCGCCGAACACGGCATCCAGGTGGTCGTCGGCGCACCCGCCGATACGCCCGAACGCCTGGTCGGCGATTACCTGACCGGGACGCTTCAAGCGGGTGAGAATGTCTGTGACCACTAAAAGCGTCTTCTCTCCCGAACGACGACAGTGATATCCGATTAGGAAATGTTCT
>Ga0315296_10002567_pt1 | contig 15429 bp, 26 predicted proteins | sample YL17G14_18_MG_FD_203921 | JGI IMG/M metagenome (GOLD analysis project Ga0315296, IMG submission 203921) | Sediment microbial communities from Yellowstone Lake, YNP, Wyoming, USA - YL17G14_18 | ecosystem: Environmental > Aquatic > Freshwater > Lake > Sediment | place: USA: Wyoming | collected... | reverse complement strand
TCATGTACATGTCCGTTGTCGGTGTGCGCGCCACTATACATAAGATGATAGATAATGTTGGCTACGTTATCTCTAATCGTAAGTTTCTTATCTGTTCTCTCGATAAATTCGTCAATCAATTCTTTTAGCATATCTTTCAATTGCTTCAACTCTGTAGGGTTCACTTTATCACCCTTCCACATCGCCAACATCGTTTCCGCAATGACCAGTTGTCTTGCCCACACCATTGGCATCGGATCGTGCTACCACTCACGGCCGCCCCGCCTCCCCATCCGGCCTGTAGAAGCCCGCACCCTCGCATCGCCCGCAAAGGTGATATGCTCCCTGTACCCAGCGCTCTCCGCGTCCCCGGCACAGCCGGCACATGACCGTTTCGCCGAACACGAGTGGACCCCTCGGCGGTTCCTTCCCATTCGACCATCGCCCGAAGTCGCCGCGATTATTCGACATTTTGATTTAGCAGATTTAGACCGTGAAAGAGGGAAGCATGATGGCAAAGTGCGGCTTTTGCTGCTTCTAGATTAGCTGTCCAACCTAGACCATCAATTCCCGTTCCGATTGGTGCCTTGCAGATCGCGCACCACGGGCAGAATTGTTCGATCATTCGTCGTTCGATCCTGTATCCGTCTTTCCACATGAAAGGTGAAAGCTCGGTAGTCGTCATGGCGACCTTCCTTTTGTACGGTGGGGTAACCCTTGCGCGTCACCCCACCGTCTCGGGTGCGTACCTTGGTGGTTAGTACTCTCCGCTGTATTCGCTTGGGTGAAACCACGCGCCCCGGTGCACGTCCTTATAGGGCTATTCCTTGGTCGGTTCTGCCGGTGCCACTGTCTCCAATGGCCGCAGGTAGATAACCCACCGCCATCCCTTGCCATCGGCATAGGTGCGGGTTCTGATAAGCTCGGGGTTTATCACTTTCTCCAAGAGCCGTTTTGCGGCTCCCGCCTTCGTGGATGCCTTGATCTTCTCGGTGTAGAGGATGCCGTCACTCCCCGTCTCACCCGGCACACTCACGAGCGCGAGCAAAGCGTCAGCCCCGGCCTGATTGAACGGCCGACCGGCTCCAAGACGCTTTGGGATCGCGTCGATGGCGATGCCCTTTACGAATTCACTTGCCATTCCGCTGTTTTTCCTTTCTGTAATTGCTGGCGCGCAGATCGTCATTTTCCTACTGCATCATTGAGGTAGGGGACGGAATGCCTACCACCAGCGGTCCCCGAGCCTACTCGACGTTCCAGACGCTCTGCCCGCCGGTTAGATCGATCTTCACGAAGCGGGCATCCATCGGAAGTTCGTCGGGATCGACCGTCCGTAGCTTCTCCACGAGCGACGGCGAGAACGTGAAGTACCGCGTCCCGTGGGGATCGGATGACTTGACGATGATGATGGCGCAGTCCATCGCCACCATCTGTCCCTTGGCCTCGGGATTGAGGCTCTTGACCTTTCGCCCGCTCTCAAACGCGAGCCCGGTGACTACGACCTCCTGCCCCTCGATCTCGCGAAGCGGGTGGCCGAGTGAGCCCGCCGCCTCCCCGAGCCGTCGCCGGTATCCTTCCGGCGCGTCTGCCACTTTCGCCATGATGCGACCTCTTGCGACCTCTCGGACTATCTCAGCCGAGTCGAGCGGCGGATGACCGGAGCCGCCACGGGCAGTCTAAAAGCCAGAGGCTCTCAACTGCACTTAGAAAACTACATCTTCCCCGTCCATCTGTCAAGCCCTATTTTCATGGTCCCTCAGCCGTCGCCAGCTTCACCGCGAAGGGAAGCTCCACGAATTCGCCCGCCCCGTAGGTCCGACCGTCGAACCGCCGGAGGCTCATGCGAAGCGTGACCATCGCAGTAGCGGTATAGGAGAAGGTGTTGCCAGCACGCAACGGCATCCTCTCCAACTGTGAGAGTGTGCCACGGAACCCATGCATGGCATATATCTGACGTGACTTGGAGAAGGGTCTAAAGATGTAGAGCCTCTCCCGCCAGATACGCAACGCGCCTATCTCGGCAGTAAGATTGCCGAGAGCATCGCCAAGGTCAGCCGGATCGGGAGGAATGCGTGCGAAAAAGCCATCAGTACTTGTCATAAGACTTTCATACTTGTGTTCCAATCGATGCATCTTTGCACGCACAAAACCTGTGATAAGGCTAGCGATTGGAGGATGATACAGACCGCCAGCTTCATAATCCCAACGTTGTGAGGGATCGGTAAAGATCATTTTGCCAGTATCAAGATCGACCATCGTAACGTCGCCGAGAGGGACCTTTTGAAAAAATTTACCATACAGCGAATTGAGAAACAACTTGGCTGTCGTGCGTTCTGCATCGGTTGTAGCGTTGCGTTTCATGGTATAGAAGTCGTCTACATATCTCACGAGCGGACCACCAGATGGACCTTTGAGTATCCATCCGATACATTCGTTGAGTGAAACTTCGCCGAGTATCAGCGCTGTATCGAGCTCATAACTCGTTACGCGAAGTCGATAGAATGGACCCGGTTTGATCCAATCGGAACCACGTCCCAAGAAAGTTTTGTGTTTGCATCTGGTATAGTTACCAGTTATCTCATAGATTGCGTGAGTATCAGGGATGTAGTGGTCAGTAGCGATCCATTCAGACTTTTCAACGTTGGGAAGTTGTCGCATCGCTTCTGGATAGGCAGAACGAATGTCATAATGCCAGATGTTACGAAGGAAGGCAGGTTTAGGAAGGTAGAAACCGTTTTTACCACCGTGGTAACTATCGAGTCCATATTGTTCCAATGTCTCGGATGGTAGTAGTATCTCCGAAGTGAGATAGCACTTGCGGAATGTTCGTGCTGCGAAGTGTGGGGCACTCATGCAGGAAGGAACATCATACTGTTCATGTAGTCCGATGATCCACTCTCCAAGCTTCTGAGTGAGGATTGCATCCTGTCTAGCGTACGCTTCGAAGGCAGGGGTTCGTGCAGCTTTGCGGGTGAATTCGGCTGGTTTAGGAAGTTTTGCACCAATCCCGATGATCTTTGATGCTGCATCAAGTGAAGTAGGAAAGTATGCCATAGCATCTAGAAACTTGATACGGCGATGAGTTTTGCCCATTGTCGCCGTCATCATGTATCGCTTTTCATTCATGGCGACAAGTGAGATAACGGTTTTAGCACCACGGATAGTAAGATCGACGAGGATAGTATTAGCATCTTTCGCTTCATTAGGAAGGTCACGAAAGAGTTGTGTCCATTCATATTGGAGATTGAACCCGAATACGATATATTCGGTATCTTTCGATTTACAATGGTCGAACAGGTAAAGGCAGAATTCCTCCAACCCGGCATGCTTATCGATCCCAATATCGAGTAAGTCGCATGAGCCGTCAGGATGGGCGAATTGGAAAAGGAACGGCTTTCCCCGTTCAGCCTCGCTATCGAACCCGATAATGTAGGGTCGACGGAAACCGCGACCACGGATCAGCGGCGCGAGTCGAAAATACGTCGGCTTGTGGATACGCGAGGCAGTATAGAGACTCACGCGGAAACGCGCTTTTTGCGCGTGAGAATTTGATACCTCTGCGGGGCTCTCGGTGCGCGGGCCACCGACAATTTCATGCCACGGACTGAGGTTATCCGGCGGTACTTTTCCACGACCCCCGGTGGAGCCACCGCCGGCGGTGGAGCGGCGATCTGCTCCTGCAATGTCGTGCGGACGACGCGGGCACGGTCGGCCCTGCCTTTCGGGCCGAACAGGGTGAGACGGTTCCGACCCTCGGGAATGGCGATACTGACCGATCTTATCTGCGGGTCACGTTGACTGGGAGCCGGTGGAAGCTCCACCGTCTGTGTGATTGTCCCACCACCGCGCTGTGCCCGCCTGACCGGCCGATCCGCCCGACGCTCCCCGGTCAGCCACTTCCGAAGGGTGCGCTCATTGTAGGGTCGACCGGTCCGGGGATTGAGACCGAAAGTCACGTCAAGGTACTCGCGCTGAGTGAGCGAGCGACCCTCATCCCTCTTGACAAAACGCAGCGCCGCGTGGTAAGATCGGCGTACGAGTTGATTAGAGATAACGGCCGGCATGTTCCATCCCATGCTGAGTGCCGGAGGCGGGGACCCCCGTTAGTTCGGGGGTCCTGCCGTGTCTGGTCCCGTCAGTGTACGCCTTCCTGCCCCCCGAGTCAACCGATACGCCCGAGTGCGTGGACGCATGCGTGAGTCTGCATGTATCCACCCCTCCGGGCGTATCGGTTCATGCAGGGTTGCACAGGCTTTCCCCTTGCCTTCCGGTCCCTCCGGGTGTACCCTGTACCTAGAGGCTCGCGCGCCCGCGCGGGTCCGGTCGCCGTAGGAGGCAGGCAGTGGCATTCTACCACCCGCGCTTCGTCCCCCAATTGGACGGCTCAATCCTCGCAAGCAAAAACTGCAATATGGCGGCAGCGGCTACATTCGCCGATGCCGTGACACTTGGAATAAAGCGGTATACCGGCGCACAAATGCGGCGCGCCAGTGGAGACACCGAAGGCGGGACTTCTCTCCGGGCAGCTGTGACGGCACTATCCCGACTCGCCCATTTGACGCTCGACCTCGAAGATGGGCTCTCATGGATCGACCTCGCCAGCGCCGCCCGACGCGGCTTCCCATTCATCCTTCACGGCGACTATGACGTACTCCCCTACGGATTGCAGGGAAGTCGGACATTCAAGGACATTCACTCCGTGTTCGGGCTGTTCGACGACGGTTGGCTTATCTACGATCCGCTGGACGATGGCCGGGCGCTCTCCACCGGGCACGCACCACAAGGACCGATCTTCTGGCCCGAGGTCGTTGTCCGGGCATATGCGGAGAAGTATCCCGGTCCGGCCATCATGGCGGGTTTCGGGGTGAAGCACTATGTCCGCTCATGCGTGGCGGTGGCGAACATCCGCACCGGGCCATCGCGAACGCGGCGGATCATCGGGACACTGCGAAAAGGTGGGACCCCTCCTCCTATGCTCCTGACGGGCGGAACGGTGCCGGGCGAGAGCATCGGCGGAAACTCCCGCTGGTGGAAAGTGTGGAAAAATAACCGAGTCGCTTACATGCATACTAGCGTTGCGGTCAGCGCGAAGTGGGTTACGGCATTCTGATGACTGACGAAACTCCCAAGCTCCCCATCATCCACGTCGAATTCGTGGCGCTCGGCTCGGCCGATATGAAGATCAGGGTAGAGAATTGCAGCCCGCCACAGATTTGGGCCACAGCACATATGCTAGAGCTATTCGCCGACGACATGTACCGGGCACAGCAAGCGATGCAGGCTCAGAGCGTGACAGGTTCACAGCTTGCGGTAGCACGTTCGATCCCACAGGATCATATGGGGAAACTAGGTAAGCCGAGGAACAGACAATGACAGAAACCGAAAGCAACGTCGACCGCGAGGATAATGAAGTTGTCAGCGCAGTAGATCGCGTGCATGATGCCATCCAGTCGCTTCCGGCCAAGCTCACCCCGGCGACACCGGCACAATTCGACCTGACGGCGGTGGCGCAATCTACGCATGTTAGGATGCGGACAGGCTATCTTATCATGTCGCCGACGGCGGCCGGGCTGGTCACATTGAATATCGGTCAACGAGCCTATCCGTTCACCTTTGCGGCCGGCGTATTGGTGCCGGTCGTCCTGCCATTCGTGAAGATCGTAGATCGCGGCGTGGATGTATGGATCGTCCCAGCGGCCGGAGTAGTGACGGCATATTTGATCTATACGCCGGACAGGTAAGATGCCCTATTCCACGAATGCCGATCTTCCCGAGACCGTCCGCGCGGCCTATCGTGGACACTGTCAGAGTGTGTTTCGTTCAGCGTTCAACTCGGCGCTAACTCAGTATAACGATGAGCAGAAGGCTTTTGCGGTCGCGCACGCGGCGGCTCAGAAGTGTGGCGGGCACCCGCTGTTCCATAGGTTCAAGAGGGGTAAGTAGTATGCCTGACAATATCACCGAACCGATCACCGACGTGGCCGAGATCATCGCCGACGTGGCCGAGAGTGCAAAGTCCGAAACGCTAGAAGCCGTGGCGGCAGCCGAGCAGGCTGCGAAGCTCGACACAATTGAGGAGAAGCTAGAGGAGATCGAAAAGCTAACCCCCGAGACACCGCTGACTTCGGGGACCCCGACGCACGATCACCCGGAGATCATGTCCGCGATCACCAATCTACAGGGATCGGTTGCGAAGCTCGGCGAGACGACCGCCGACGTGGCCGAGGCGGCGGTCGAGCCGGTGGCCGACGTGGCCGAGGCAGTCGCCGAGCCGGTGGCCGAGGTTGCCGAGAGCGCAACCGAGGCGGTAGAGACGGCTCCAAAGAGAACGCACTTTCTATTCCGGCGTTGGTTCGGGGCCGGCTAGAGAGTGTTTAGTAAACGGTCGTCTCCGTGCATCCTAGTGGCACCGCCGACAAATCGGGACTCGTGACAACCCCTACTATGGCAAAAAGCTGTCGGGTCGCTACGGGCATTCTAGGGGCACTGTGGGGCAAGCCTGATAAATCCGAAGTAGGATCGAAAAGACAGGGAGTTATGTAACATGGTCGCTGATTTTCAACCGGGACCGACGATGGATGCGCTCCCGAAGGTGTCAACTGACACCGCCCCCCGCCGTCGCGGCAGGCCGCCGAAGGACCCCAACGCACCGCCGGGAGTCCGCAAGCCGCGAGCCGCGCGGAGCCTCGAAACGCAAATCGGCGCGACGCTGGTCATGGCGAACCTCCCGGTCATGGCCTTTGCCAGTGGCGATGCTCTGGACGATGCCGAGATCGTGGCATTGAGCAAGGCGATTGACGCGCAGTGCAAGCAGTCCCCGGCGTTTCGGCGGTACGTGGTGGGGGCCTTGGAGATCACGTCCGGCGGGCAGCTTGTCGGCGTGGTGGGGATCATCGGGGCACGACGGCTCGCCCGGCACGGTATCCTCCTACCGGCAGAGGCCGACGCGATGCTGGGAAAGATGCTCGGGGGCGTGAGCGCAATTCCACCGCCACCGCCCGATGTACCACCGCCCGACATAATGGAAACGGCCGATGCCGGGACAGACTGACGGGCTCCCGGTCCGCTGGCGACAGGGAGAGCACGTCGCCGTCGTCGGCCGCACGGGTTCGGGAAAGACGTATCTGATAGGCAAACTGACGGCGCTCCGCCAGTACGTCGTCATTTTTCGCACGAAACCCGACCGCAAGATCAAGTTTCCGGGCTTCGTAACCGTCCGCCGGGCGGCGGCGATGGACCACTGGCGCAGCGAACGGCTGCTACTTGAACCCGACTATCGCCGGCAGGCCGTCGAAGGCTACGGAATGCTGGAACGGGCATGGCGCGACGGCGGTTGGACAATTGTGGTGGACGAAAACTGGTATGCCGAAAAGCTGCTCGGGCTGCAGTCCTATGTCATCCGCCTACTGACGCAGGGACGTTCCAAGGATATCAGCATCGTGGTGGGGATGCAGCGTCCGGTCGACATAACTCGCTTTGCATTGAGTGAGATCACGCACCTGTTCGTGTTCCGCTGCGAGGGACGCGACCTCAAATTCTCATTGAAGGATAGCACGACCGAGTCAATCGTCCCAGCGGTGAGAAACCTGCGCGGGCATGACTACGTTTACTATAACGCTGCTAAACAGATCATCGCCACAGGCAATGCAAATCGACTATCGGAAACGCTGGTCTCGACATATGCCCCAACAAATGAGGCAGAAAGGGTTGACAGGCCCCCCGCAGAGGGTCACGCTCAGATCGTGGGGCAGGCCTCCCCGGCGACCGGGAGGCCCCCCGCGTAGCAGGAGGGTCCTCCTTGTCCATGAGAGATTAGGACTTCCCAAACATTCTGATCCGTGGAATGTTGCAGAACGTCAATCATATGCCGAAGCTATCACACTTGCAAAGCACTTTGCATTTCGTGAAGATACTTCAATTATTGAATGAGAGGTAGGTAAGTTACTCTGAGCGGCCACGTGCACACTGGAATTGTTGAGTTTGCTTTTGCAGGGCTCAGCGCCATCGTTATGATCCACCTTCTCCGCTTCGTCGCGGCGAGGATGGTAGATAGTCCTTCGCTCGCGGGTGTCGGAAAGGCACTTGGCGGGCTCGTTTCATTCTAAGAGGGAATAGTAGACATGGTAACCGCAACCGCAATCGGCGGGCCGAACGTCCCGCAGACTGAGGCCAACCCGCCCGGTGGGATGGTCCCCTTCCGTCGCGCCACCACGTTTCGCACGTCGATGCTCCCCGCGACCGGGCCGGTCATTCAGACTGCCGCGCAGCAACAGGTACAGGTCGTCCTCGACGGCTCGGGCTACATCTACGAAGTCGATTTGTGGATCACGGCCGTTCAGGTCGGTGTCAATGCCGCAGCCGTGGCCTATCTAGAGGATGCCCCGTATAGCGTTCTCGCCAACGTCGTACTCGGTGACGTGAACGGCGATTTGGTCAACCTCGGTGGGTTCAATCTCTACTTGATCAACCTCTACTGCGGTTACACAAACAACCTGCAGAACCTTTCGCTTGATCCGCTCATTTGGAATATCGTCGCCGGAGCCGTCGCGCTCGGTGGCAACTATGCTTTCCATATCAAGGTCCCCGTTGGGCTGAACCGCCGATCCCTGCTCGGCATCGTCGCAAATCAGGACCGGGCGCAGAAGTACAGCCTTCGGTCGGACCTTGCCGCCGGAGCCGCCGTCTACGGTGTTCCGCCGACACAGCTTCCGTTTATCACCATCAACCGGACATATGAGAACTACGCCGTCCCGGCCGGTCAGAATGCGGCCGGCGCGAGTCAGCAGCAGCAGCCGAACAAGCTCGGCGTTCTCCACTTCCTCACGCAGTCGGTCAACCCGACCGTCCCGGCTCCGGGTCAGGTCAACCATTATCTACCCCGCCTTGGGAACACAATTCGGACGATCATCCTCGTCCTCCGTTCCAACGGGACACGCGCGGCGGCCGAGGTTGCGGCTGCGTTGCCGACGCAGATCAGCTTTCTTCTCGGAGATACCCCGATCTTCACCGAGACCCCAGCCTTCCGCCGGGCACTCATGTGGGATCGCTACGGGTTCGATGCCCCGGCCGGCGTCTATGTCTACGACTGGATCACGGATGTCGTGAAGGTCGCGGGCGACGAGATGGGCGACGACTACGCGTTTACCAACGGGCTCGTCAACGCGCAGTTTGCAATCACCTATCCAGCCGCGTTTGGTGTGGTGGCGAACACGCTGACCGTTATCACCGACGACCTCCAAATTCCGGGCAACGTCGATATCTACGCGGCGGACTAGATCATGGGCGATCCGTTCCGCCGACTCTCCGTTGCCGGTGGTGGTGGTACCGCCGCCGTTTCGAGCGGTCCCGCTACCGGCGGCGTTTCGTTTACACAGGCTCGTGAGGAGATCAGCGAGGGCATGTCGGGACGTATCAGCCTCGCCATGCTCGACTTTATCATTCTCACGATGATCGTATTTTACATCTGGACTCGCAACGCACAGGGAGGCTCTTGATAAATGAATATGGTACAGGCTCACGGAACCGCCATCGTGGTCGGTATCCTTGCTGGCATCATCTTCGCGTGGAGCAGGCGATAACATGAACGGCTTTACAGCGATCATCGCCTTCCTGATTGCGGCGTGGCTCGGCTACTTCGTAGCCTCCCGTATGCTGTTCGCGTAAGGTAGTCCGATGGCCGACAAGGATTTTGCGGACCACTCGGGCTACACGCTCCGCACTCAGGTTCTACCAGTCACAATTGCAGCCGATCTTGAAACCGTTGTCGGACGCGTCCCGCACACCGGGGTCGTAGTCGGCGTCCTCTATACCGCCGTCGCGGCGATTGCCGGCGCGGCGTCCCCGAACAGTCGCACGTTCACCCTCTACAACCGGGGCGTGAATGGTGCCGGCGTCGCGGTCGTGGCGCAAATGCCGTGCATCAATGCCGGATCGTCCTGCGCCCTGCTCATCCCCAAGTCAATTCCACTCGGAGCGGCGGCGGATACCGTCGTTATCGCCGGTCAGGTCCTTTCGTGGGTTTCCCTCGCCGTGACCGGTGCGGGCGGGCTCATTGATACCGGCGGGACCGTCGAAATTCTCATCCGACCGTATGCCGATTGACATGCTCAATCTTCACGTTCCGTTCAACATCATGCACCATCGGGCGCGTGCCGTCGTGGCGGGTGCCAGTCTTGTCACCGTCGTCGGCCGCGTCCCGGTTCATGGCACGGTGATCGGCATTCTCTATACGACGGTGACGGCGATTGCCGGGGCTACCCCGAATTCCCGCGATTGCCTGCTCGTCAATCAGGGGACGGCCGGCGTGGCCGGGATCGACATTGGACACGAGCACTTCCTCGCGGGTGTGAATACGGTCCAGCGTCAGCCCTATTCGATCCCGCTTTCACCGGTCGCGGTCAATCTCACCGTCACCGAGGGTGACGTGCTCGTATGGTACTCGACGCTCGTTGCCGGTGGCCTCGCCGATCCGGGCGGCGATGTCGAGGTTATCATTGTCCCCCATCTTGATTGAGGAATGAACCCCATGATCCTTGGTCGCAACCCTGCCCTATGGCTGGGCGCAATTCAAGCCCTGCTCAATGTCGCCGTGGTCGTGTTCAGCGTTCCACTGGACGTAAATCAGGTCGCCGCATTGAACCTTGCGGCAGCCGCCATCGTCGGTATCGTGGCGAATAGTCAAACGCCCGGCACGGCCGCGACGTTCGCTATCACCAAACAGCCTAACAACAATCATACGATCTAGACATGCCGAGCATTCCGACCTATCGCGGACCGGCCTTTCTCGGCGCGTTGCTCGCGCTCGCGGGGATCGCGCTGGTTTACTGGTCCCTGCTCGGGTGGAAAATCGTTTCCGGTGGTACGCCGGAGGAACGTGTTTCGGGCGTGATCGGAAAGGTGAAAGGTGAGGAATGAACGGGACTCGGCAGGTCGTTTTGCTTGTCCCGTTCTCATTCCTCGTCTACGTCATTGGCACATCGGATAAGTCGGGTTCGGTACAGGTTCCCGATGCGAAGCAACTTGCAGCGTGGGCGGTCCTGCTCCTGATCTTGCTCCTGTTTGCCGATCTTGGAGAGACGGGGACGATCGCGGCCGCACTCGCGTGGCTGATCGCTCTGACCGTGTTTCTCACCTACGGCACGGCTCTGGTAGATCGGGTTACAAAGTGGGTTGAATAGTGAGGTTACAATGAATACCAGTGAGATTATCGGCCTTGGAGCCGCCATCGTCGCCCTCGCCGGACTTTCCGTGGCATTGATCTATGGTGACCGCACGGCTAAGGTTATCGGCGCCGGTGCAACCGGGTTCGCAAAGGTCATCAAAGCCGCCACATTGCAAAAGTGAGCTAGATCATGCCGAACCTTCCGGCGATGCCGGCGACCCCGGTCGACTTGAATGCCACCCGGATCGTCGTCGCCCTCCCGCAGACGACCGGCGGGCGTGGCGAGGCTCGCGGCTGGCGACGTGCATTGCAGACGCTGGTCGGGGTGCTTTCAAATCGCACATTCGCCATTCGCACCGATCATTCGTTGCAGATGGGTCCGCCGCCGGTCAGCATCCGTCGCACGTTTTCCGTTCTCACCGGCGGTTCTATCGATGGAAAAGGCACCACTACGTTCCCCGCGTTCGGAAACGCCGCCTACATTCCCCACAATCCAACGCTCGTCTCCCGGGCTAACGCAATTCCGTATCGCGGGATCGATGATGCAGTGACAATCCCGGCGACGTATGCGGGGAACCCGCTATGAATAGCGACACCCGGTTTGTGACGTTCCTCGTCGCCGCAGTCGCGGCGTACATGGCAATAGAGTACATCATCGAGCGTCGGGCTGCTTTCGCACGATGGCGCGTCGACTTCATGGCCCCATTCGAGAAGCATCCGGGGCGTGTCGAATTCCTCCGCAGAGTATTGACTGAGGAGGAGATGAAGGATACCGGCGATGGCAGTTGATGTCAAGGAAGCCGTCACCCGAAAACTCGGCCCGCTTCCGGTATGGGGTTGGGCTCTTGCCGTCGCCGGTGCGTTCATCGGCTGGCGACTCCTGTCCGGGCGCTCCGCGTTCCCGACCGCCGCTCCTGCCGCCACTACCCCGTCCGGTACTCCGATTAGTGGGGATGGTGGCGATGGTGGTGCCGGAGTCGACCTGTCGGGGATCATGGAACAGATCGGCGATCTTACCGAGCAGGTGACTGCCACACAGGGACAGGTCGTGGCCGGGCAGGAGCAGATCGCTGGATTGGGTACCGCCCTGACAAACGTGACGGCAGCCAGCGGTCTACAGCAACGTTTGATTGAAGCGCTCAATAAGCGTGCGTCGGCGCTCGCGGCTCGTGGCACGGCAGGACGTGAGAAGGCCGATGCCGCCATTCTGTACAAAGACAAAAAAATCTCAAAGGCGAATTATACGAAACGTGTCAAAGCCGCGAATGCAAAGATCGCTGCGCAAAACACAATCCTTGGTGGGCTTGATACATTGATTGCCGATTTGCAGCGACAGCTTAGTCAAATTGGAGCTACTACATGAACACCGGAGGTTTCGGAATTCCCACCATCATCAACTATGGTAACGGAGGTTCCACGCTCGGAATGCCCCCGGCGATCGACCATCGTATCTACGTCGGCGGTCCACTCAACTTCCGTCCACCCTCCCTGACGATCCCTCCCCGGCTCCCGATCATCGAAAAGCTCACCCCGCGTAGCGTCAATGCGAACGCGACGATCGCCGGTTTTCGCTCGCGCGCGTCGGTCGCGTGGCGGACGAATGCCGGCATGGTTGCGGATCGTGTCGCCGCTCAGGGTCGCGCACTGGCACTTCGCGCTCGTACTCTGACAAAGCGCTAGGGGATTATCCCAATGGGATACACCCCTAGCCTAGTTTCCGAGACCACGGTTCCCCAACCGTGGAAACTTTGTGTCATGGCGGCAGGGGCCATGCTGCTCGACAAACAGACGCGGGGTGGTATCAAGGTCGACATTCGGAAGATGGCCGCCGCCGCTCTCATCGGCCTGTATCCGGAAGGTGGTGTGAGTCTCACACAACTCAAAACCGCTTTCAGGTTCCTTGGTCAACCTCTGAACATCCAACGGTATACCACTTTTCCCAAGATAGTTTCATGGGGCCGTTCCGGTCGTGGAATGGTGGTGCTCGGTAACTACTGGAAGCTTGATGCCGCTTACAGGTTGCAACGTAAAGGTGCAACAAAGTGGGATGGCAGCCATGCTATCTACGTTGACCGGATCGAAGGTAACACAGTTTACTTCATGGACCCGTTGCAGAAGTCCGGCGGACTTCGGACGATGCCACTTACCGAGCTTTCTGCATATGCTCGTGGGTTCTCTCAGAGTGGTGCCATATCGGTGGCGGTAGAAGATACTGCTACTAGTGGAACACTTGGGGCATGGGGCGATCTTATCACGTTCCCCGTGGGACATATTCTCACTACCACAGATATTGATGATATGATCGCAAAACTCGAAACTGCCGGATGGTTTAGTAAAGACCCTACCGGAAGTGCTAAAGCGATTGTCCGTGGCATTCTCGCTATGCATGTTGGAGAACCTTGGAATAAAGCTCTACAGGATACGCTACAATCACAATTCGAAAAGGCATCCGGTCTAGCAGGTACAAAGTTCAATCCCCTGAATGAGATTGATCCACTCAAAGGGATTGTCGATGCTCTCGCGTTCATCATGGATCCGCAGAATTGGGTCCGCGTTTTCGCCTTCCTTATCGGACTCGCGTTGATAAGTGCTGGTGGAAAGATGGTACTTGACGCGAGCGTTCGGGCGGTCTAGATCATGTTGCGGACGACTCGGAATAGTGACGTTGGGGTAAGTATCACCGGATGGTCGCCCGGTTATCTTGTCTACGGGGTCATAATTGATAATCCCTCTGGGTTCTGGCTTCAACTCAATCCCACCTTACGATATGTTCCGCCCATGACGTTCGGTTGGCGAGCTTCGCTCAATGGCACACTTTCGGTTGACGTTCTAGCAGTCCCCGGAACGGTTGCGGGACTTGCCTCGCTTCCTACAGGCGATCCAATCTCTATCACCCTGACCGATACCCCGGTGAGTGACAGTGCAGGAATGTATCTCGTCGCACCGGGACTCGCTATTGGGGACAATATCAACCTATGGCGACTCGTGTTGGCCGGGATGGTAGGAATTGCACGTCACTATGAAAGTCTGCCGAACGCGGCTCTAACGATACAGGCAGTCGCCAGTGCCGGGTTCAATCTCGGCAGTGGAACCTTCGGAATTGATCCTACTTATGGACGTATCTATCTTCGAAGATTGAAAATCTGTAGAGTCGCCACCACACAGACAATCAACGGGACCGGAAGTCTCACTATCACGACAGTAGAATTGGGGCGTACAGAACCCGACCCGCCCGGTGGAATGCGATGGGTAGTCGGTAACGCAATCGCGCTTGGAGCAACAGTCGTGGACGTGGATGAAAACTACGATACATCGGCCTTGCAAGGAAACTTGGCTACTTGGCCGGTACCACCCGCGTTGACCGTGACAACTGATATTGTATGCCCGGCGGCAGGGGTGGGAGTCATCTGGACAGCACAAATTGTGTGGAACCAAGCAGGACTATATGGACCCGGTAACTACGGGCAGGGCGATCCATGAGCGCTAAAGTCATCGTCGAGGGTCAGGGAACGGCGGGCGCGCCGGCCGGGCAGATCGTCTCGGTACAGGGCGTGGTCGGCGGGACTCCACAGCCGATCAGCGGGACGGTGACATGTATTCTCCCGATCCCGGTCCCGGTGAGTGATAATGCCGGGAGCCTGACCGTTGACGGCGTGTTCTGGCAGGCGACACAGCCGGTGAGTGGGACTTTCTGGCAGGCGACTCAGCCGGTGAGTGGGACTTTCTGGCAGGCGACTCAGCCGGTGAGTATCGCCGCTACGGTGACGGTAGCAGGGGACGTCGCCCACGACGCGATTGACAGTGGAAACCCGGTCAAGATCGGTGGATACGCGAGAGGAAGCGCACCGGCCGCCGTGGTAAACGCGGATCGCGTCAACGCGTGGTATTCACTCTACGGTGCTGCAGCATCGTTTCTGACGGATGGTGCATCGAATATCCTTTCCACTGCAAACGGAAGTGCAAGCATCGGGGTACCAGCACAGGGACTTGTCACACACAGCCCGATCTACATTCTAGCCGGCGGAAACATGGTACGCGTCACCGGGACAGTCGGCGGCGAAGTGAGTATCACCACTACACAACTCCCGGCGGCGTTGGTCGGCGGGCGACTTGATACGAATGTCGGGGCATGGCTCGGAAGTGTGGCACCGACAGTCGGGCAAAAGACGATGGCCGCAAGTGTGCCGGTGGCAATCGCAAGTGACCAAAGTGCTATTGCAACTAGTGGAAGTATGGCAAATATTGCCATAATACCTTCACAAGTACGCGGAGCATCGTGGTATACTAAT
>Ga0315296_10002566_pt1 | contig 15444 bp, 12 predicted proteins | sample YL17G14_18_MG_FD_203921 | JGI IMG/M metagenome (GOLD analysis project Ga0315296, IMG submission 203921) | Sediment microbial communities from Yellowstone Lake, YNP, Wyoming, USA - YL17G14_18 | ecosystem: Environmental > Aquatic > Freshwater > Lake > Sediment | place: USA: Wyoming | collected... | reverse complement strand
TGAAGATCGCGGATGATTTTTCTTTGGGAGAGAAAAAAATAGATGAGCTAATTTATGGTAGTAAGATGTCAGCCAAGGTCGACAACGCCTGCGTCCAGGACGGATATCAGCTCTACCATCACACCTTCGTGTTCAGCGAGGATGGCGACTGGGGCGTGATACAGCAGGGGATGAACGGGCGACTTGCTAGGCGCTATCATTGGCTTTCAGATGGCGTCAAGAGCTTCGTTGAAGAGCCGCATTCCGGAATAGCTGGGGACAGGCGGGAGGAGGTCGTGCTCGACATGACTGCGCACGAGAGCGATGAGGCGAGGTCGGCCAGCGTGGACCTGGTAAAGGAAGACCCGAATAAGCTGATGGTGTACGTCAGGGGGGAGGAGCAACGATCGCTGGACGATTACTTCGATAGGAGCCCGCAGGTGCTGAAGTTGGTCATGCCGACTAACCACGCTATCACTGACCTTACCGAGGGGACGGTTGTGGCACTTCGAAGGGCGTACGAGCTTCAGCCTGAGAACTACGAGGAGTTGGTGGCGATAAGGGGTATTGGGCCGAAGGCCGTGCGAGCATTAGCGCTCATCTCTGATCTGATCTATGGTAAGCCGCCGTCTTGGAGGGATCCCGCGAAGTACAGCTTCGCCCACGGTGGGAAGGACGGCATACCATTCCCGGTGGACAATCCGACTTATCAGAGGACAACTGAAATCTTGGAGAGCGCTATAGATATGGCCAAGATTGGGCAGATGGACAAGCTGAACGCCGTGCGAAGGTTGCACGAGTTCATCTGACAAGGCTTAAGAATTTAGAAATCCATTTTTTATCTGGTCCCGCGGTAACTCAGCCTGGTTAGAGTGGTCGGCTGTTCGCCGCGAGGCGGGCCAAAGACCCAAGCCGAAACCGACAGGATTTGGCCAATCCCGGGAAATGTCGGGAGTTCAAAAGGCGCAGCCTGAAATTCTCCCCCGCGGGACCACATCATAAGCTTAATAAAAATTACTTTCGACGCCCTCTCTCCCCCAAAAGGACTTGACGAATCTCTATATGAATCGCTTGGAGGATTCGAGTTGAACGAGCTAATACCCGCAAAGGCTAGGATTCTAGCGAAGGTGATGGGTGATGGTTGCCTCACTAAACGCTATGTTCGATATAATAACACGCGACGAGAGCTGCTCGAAGAATTTGAACGAGACATGGAAGCGATTTATGGTGGGCTCCATTTCATTAAAGGCAAAGTCAATTCTGGTACATCGTTTGTGCAGGTTCAGAAAAAGGAAGTAATCCAAGATTTGCTTAAATATCATCCAAATTTCAAAAGTGCAGATTTATGGCTACCCACCCAGGTCAAGCACGGTGACATCGAAATCAAAAGACATTTTATAAGGAGCTTTTATGATGATGAAGGCAGTCCCACATTAAGGTTAGCAAGAAAAGGCAACTACTGGAAAAGAAGCATTCATTTAGATTCAAAATCGCTTAAAATATTGATAGGCATCAAAGAAATTTTATTTGAGAACTTTGGGATTCGATCGCATATAAGTAAACAAAACAAACATCTCGGCGGAAAATCGTATTTTTGGTACAGGCTAGAGATAACAGGAAGGGAGAACATTAGGTATTTCTACACATATTTTCATCTCACGTCTAAACCAAAGGTAAAACGACTAAAGCTACTCCTGTTATCTTATCAGGCGCCTCCTTACAGTGAATTGCAGCTAAAAATCATTGATGAATTAACTCGATTGAGAACTAAGAGTTAGCAATTTAAAGCTTGAGAATTATTGTTAATTGGGCTGGCGGCCAAAGCGGTGGGGTCACACCCGGTCTCGTCAGATCCCGGAACGACAAAAAAGTCGCGGGAAAGTTAAGCCTACCAGCGATTCGGTCGGTACTGCCGTGCGAGAGCCGGCGGGAAATCTGAGACGTTGCCAGCCCACTTTGTTTGCAGATTTTGACAATGTTTAATATCACATGAATCGAATCTTTGCCGGAGCCCCGATGGTGTAGCCCGGTCTAATCCGAAGTAGTAGAGGACTTCGGAGGCCAAACATGTAGGCCTGTCGAGCCTACGCCGCGGGTTCGAATCCCGCTCGGGGCGCCAGCACTTTTTGCGTAGTAAAAGCGCCGCCGAGCATCGAACATTTCAGATGCAACGGATATTTTCCAGGGAGGCATTATTTCTTGAAAAAAACTCCTAGGTTTCGACGAAGTTTGTCAAAGTACCGGATCAAATCTAACTTTTTTAGTTTCTCTACGGTAGTAGCGGGCAACTTGTCAGTTTCTACCCCTTCCAAAAGAAGGGACGTTTCTTCCTCTGAGAATTCTTCCTTCCCTTTAATCCATCCCAAGAAATCTCCGTTCTCTGGGCAGACCTTCTGACAGTGAAGACATCCGATCACGCAGTTGTGCCAGGAAGGGTCCATCCAGGCCGGAAATGGAATATTACCTTGCTTCTCATTGTGGAAAGGGATACATTTTTCGGCGCGCAGAAGAAAACGATCGGAAGGGATGGCGCCTGTTGGACATTTTAATCGGCAGGCATCACAGCTTTTGCATCTTTTCATAACCTGTGCATCCTGCCAATTATTCTCCTGGCAAGGTAGGTCGGAATATACAGCCACAAGCTGCATAAAGCTACCCATGCCAGGAACATAGCAGATATTGTTTTTTCCGTATTGCCCCAGTCCGCTCCGCACCGCCAAGATTTTTAAGGGCAATCTGGTGCTCGACACATTGTATCCTTCTGGACTCAAAATCGCCCTCAAGTAATCTTCTACCATTTTACTTGTTTCGTTGTACCCCACGTAGGTTGGAGGAATCATCAATGGCCGCAATTCTCCGTTCCATTTAAAAATGGCCTGATTCTGCGGGCTCGGGACGGCGATGATTATCAAAGATCTGGCTTCTGGCAGACTTTCGGGAACTTTGAATTCAAACCAGGAAAGATACTCTTGATAAAATTCCTTGTCGAACAAGCCCCGCCCGCGATGTCCTTCAATCTCTTCCTGTAAATCTTGAAGATGTCGTATTGGCACGATGCGTCCTTTATAGCCTCGCTGTGTTAAGTTAAGGAACAATTTTTCTATTACTTGCTTCATACAGGACCAGGTCCTTCTTACAAATGAAACTGTATTTTCGAAGTTATAAAAAATCTTACTTTGCCACGACCTATATTCAAGCCCACTAAGTTAACAGAACCATGATTTCGAAAGCCTTAAATCGGGCTTTGACGATTTAAAAATAACAAAAGTATAAATACAATGAATTTCAGCCCGTTTTTGCCGTGGGGGGCCCGTGGCGCAGTCTGGCTAGCGCACCGGCCTTTTAAGCCGGGAGTCGAGGGTTCGAATCCCTCCGGGCCCGTTGCGACGACGAGGTTGTTTAAAGGGGGAATAAAGTGGTGGAAGAATTAGATGTCGGGAAACACGTGCTCGTGCCGAAACATGAGGTGTTATCCCCGGAAAAAACAAAAGAAATTCTCGAGAAGTTTAAGGTAACATATCGTCACCTCCCGCTGGTAAAAGTTTCAGACCCCGCCGCTAAGGCTATAGAGGCCAAGGCGGGGGACGTCCTCAAAATTACTCGTGAAAGCCCAACAGCGGGGAAAATAATGGTTTATAAATTTGTAGTAGAGGATTAGGGGGAATAGCTTGGACACTTGGCCATTGCTCGAGGCATTCTTCAAGGAGAAGGGGCTTGTCAGGCAGCACCTCGACTCGTATGATGATTTCATCGAGCAAAAGCTCCAGCAGGTCATCGATGAGGCCGCGGGCATAGAGCTTGAGATAGAGAAACATAAAGTCAAGTTCGGTAAGATAAAGGTCGACAAACCGAGGGTCAAGGAGGCAGACGGTTCTCGGCCCACCATACTTCCCAATGAGGCAAGGCTACGAAATCTCAGCTACTCCTCGCCGATTCACCTCGAGATGATTTTAGTCGAGGATGGGAAAGAGCGCCAGCCTGTCGAAGTTTACATCGGAGAAATGCCAGTGATGCTGAAGTCAAAGCTCTGTAACATGAGTGGAATGAGTAGTGAAGAATTGATAACGGCGGGAGAGGACCCGCTGGATCCAGGGGGATATTTTGTCGTAAATGGTTCAGAGCGGGTGATAGTGACTCAGGAAGATCTGGCCTCGAACTCCATCTTAGTCGAGCGCGATGAACGTGCCGCAACCGAGGTGGCGAAGGTCTTCTCAACTCACCGAGGTTTCAGGGCCCTGGTGATCGTCGAACGCAAGAAGGATGCCTTGCTGCAGGTCTCCTTCCCAGCCGTGCCAGGACATGTACAGTTTGTGGTCTTGATGCGGGCTCTCGGATTGGAAAAGGACCGCGAGATAGTTGATGCAGTTTCCGATGACCCTGAAATTGTCAAAGAATTGTTCGAAAACCTGCAGGAGGCCGTCGAAGTTAAATCCAAGGAAGAGGCACTCGACCTGATCGGCCGCAGGGTCGCGATCGGACAGACGAAGGAGTACCGGCTTCAACGCGCTCAGGAGGTCCTAGATAGATATCTTTTGCCTCACATAGGCTCGGATTCAAGCGACCGCGTTCAGAAGGCTTACTACCTGAGCCGAATGGCAGAGAGGACGATAGAGCTGGCTTTGGGGAGACGGGATGTCGACGATAAGGACCACTATGGCAATAAACGCCTGAAGCTGGCGGGTGACCTGCTCGAGAACGTTTTCAGGTTGGCGTTCATCAACTTGACTAGAGATATAAAATATCAACTTGAACGCGCCAATGCGCGCGGTCGGGAAATGAACCTTAAAACTGCCGCCCGTGCCGATGTCCTCACCGAAAGGATCAGGCATGCGTTAGCCACCGGTAACTGGCCGGGTGGAAGGACGGGCGTCAGCCAGTTGTTGGACCGCACCAACTACATCGCTACGATATCACACCTACGCCGTGTAGTGTCACCTTTGAGCCGGAGCCAACCGCACTTTGAGGCGCGCGACCTGCATTCTACCCACTGGGGTAAAATTTGTCCGTGCGAAACTCCCGAAGGACCCAACTGTGGGTTGGTTAAAAACCTGGCGGTGACGGCTGAGATTTCGATAGGCACCGAAGAGGAAAAAATAGAGCGACTTTTGGGCAAAGTGGGCGTAGTCAAGGTGCAGAAGGGCAGCGAGCGCCGAGGGAAAGCATGCGTTTACATAAATGGTCGCTTGGTCGGGATAACAGAGAACCCACAGGTTCTCGTGGTTGAATTGAGGCAGCAACGCCGGAAGGACAACATCCATGAGCAGGTAAATGTCGCTTACAAGGAGGATACAAACGAGGTCATAATCAACACTGATTCTGGCAGGGTGAGAAGACCTCTGATAGTCGTGGAAGGCGGAAAGTCGCTTTTGAATCAAGAGCACATCGATAAAGTCAAGGCAGGAGAACTCAAGTGGTCGGATTTGATCCGCTCGGGGATAATCGAATATCTTGACGCTGAAGAGGAGGAAAATTTATACATCGCAGTCTCGCCTGAGGCGCTAACACCCGAGCGCACCCATCTGGAACTCAATCTTCTCTCGATCCTCGGGATAAGTGCTGCTTTGGTTCCCTATGCAGAGCATAACCAGTCACCCCGTAATACCTATGGCGCAAACATGGCGAAGCAAGCGCTCGGTGTAACGACTACGAATTTCCAAACCCGTGTCGATACCCGGGGCCATTTCCTTCATTATCCGCAAAAATCCTTGGTTTGGACGAAGGTTATGGACATAGTCGGCTTTGACAGCAGGCCGGCTGGGCAAAACATAGTAGTCGCGATAATGTCGTACGGAGGCTACAACATGGAGGATGCTTTGATCATCAATAGAGATTCACTCGATAGGGGCCTAGGTCGCTCGACATTCTTTAGGCTGTACGAGGCAGAGCAGGGTCGCTATCCAGGAGGACAGGAGGATAAGTTCGAGATTCCGAGCGAGGAAATCAGGGGATATGCTGATGCGAGCCTGTATCGCAATCTCGGAGAGGACGGCATAACCGAGCTCGAATCTGAAGTCCGCGGCGAAGATGTTTTAATCGGAAAGACTAGTCCACCGAGATTCCTGGAGGAAGTCGATGAATTCGGCATCGCCGTTGAGCATGGTCGACGTGAAAGCTCGATAAGGGTCAGGCCTAATGAAGAGGGTATCGTCGACATGGTCCTAATGAGCGAGACAGCGGATGGTAATAAACTCGCGCGAGTTAGGGTGCGCGATTTGCGGGTGCCAGAAATAGGCGACAAATTTGCGTCCAGGCATGGGCAGAAGGGCGTCATAGGGCTCGTGCTTGATGGGGTTGATATGCCGTTTACAGAGGAAGGGATAATACCGGATCTCATAATCAATCCACATGCCATCCCCTCTCGAATGTCAGTTGGGCAACTCCTTGAAATGATAGCAAGTAAGGTCGGAGCAATCAGCGGACAAAAGATGGATGGGACGACATTTGAGGGCATGCCAGAACAACAATTGCGGGAAATGTTACAGAAATGCGGTTTCAAGAATACGGGCAAGGAAGTGATGTACAATGGCACAACCGGCGAGCTCGTCCCTGTTGACATTTTCATAGGTGTATGTTATTATCAAAAATTACATCACATGGTGGCGGATAAGATTCACGCCCGATCCCGCGGACCGGTGCAAGTTTTGACGAGGCAACCAACTGAGGGCCGCGCGCGTGAAGGTGGACTTCGTTTTGGCGAAATGGAGCGTGATTGTTTAATTGGTCACGGAGCCGCCATGTTGCTTAAGGAGCGCCTTTTGGAGGGGTCTGATAGGTACATCGGTTTGGTCTGCGGCAAGTGTGGTTCATTTGCTGTTTATGACAGGCGCCGAGATCGTACTTACTGTCCGATGTGTGACGAGGACTCGGAAATCTACAGGGTGGAGATGTCTTACGCGTTCAAATTACTCGTGGACGAGCTGCAGTCGATGTGTATGGCTCCCCGTCTAAGGTTGAAGGATAGGGCATAGGTGGTCAAATGATGCGCATCCCCAAATTAATTGAGCAAGTGGATTTCGGTCTGCTTTCGCCTGATGATATACGAAAGATGTCCGTAACGCGGATCGTCACTGCAGATACTTACGATGAGGACGGCTATCCAATCGAACGAGGACTGATGGACCCACGACTTGGTGTGGTTGACCCAGGGTTAAGGTGCCGAACCTGCGGTGGGCGCGCTGGTGAATGTCCAGGTCACTTCGGGCACGTGGAAGTGGTGCGGCCCGTGATACACGTGGGCTACGTCGATACGATTCACGATTGTCTTAGAGCTACTTGCAGAAAGTGCGGCAGGATATTGTTATCTGAAGTGAAACTTGAAGAATATCGCAAGAAGGTTGCTGATCTAAGTGCAGCGGGACGTAATTGGTGGATGGTCGCTGACGATGTTATAAAGAGCGCATCTTCGGTGGAAAAGTGCCCTCACTGCAGTGAAAAACAGCCTTCTCTCAAGTTCGAAAAGCCGACGGCATTTATAGAGGGAAAGAACAGGCTAACCCCGAGTGATGTTCGTGAGAGGCTTGAGCGGATAATCAACGACGATGCGATGTTGCTGGGAATAAATCCAAAGGTGGCGAGACCTGAGTGGATGATTTTGACGTCATTGCCCGTGCCCCCAGTAACAGTTAGGCCGAGCATAACCCTCGAGTCAGGTGTGCGCTCCGAGGATGACCTTACCCACAAGCTTGTCGACATCATACGGATCAATCAGCGTTTGAGCGAGAACATCGAAGCTGGCGCCCCCCACTTGATCATCGAGGACCTCTGGGAACTGTTACAATATCACATCACCACCTACTTTACAAACGAGGTCTCGGGAGTTCCACCCGCTAGGCACAGGTCTGGCCGCGTACTGCGCACGCTTGCCCAGCGTCTAAAGGGCAAAGAAGGTAGGTTCCGCGGGAATCTCTCCGGCAAACGAGTAGATTTTTCTGCACGCACCGTGGCTTCTCCAGATCCATGTATAAGCATAAACGACATCGGCGTGCCTGAATACATAGCTAGGACTTTAAGCATACCTATCCGCGTGACGGTTCACAACGTCGAGATGTTGCGTGATTTCGCCAGACGCGGGCCTGACGTCCATCCCGGCGCAAATTCCATAATAAGCCCAGATGGGAAACGGTATGACTTGCGCTACGCTGATCGTGAAGAATTGGCGAAGATGCTCGAGCCCGGCTTCGTCCTTGAGCGCCATCTCGTGAACGGCGATGTCGTACTTTTCAACAGACAACCATCACTGCACAGAATGTCGATTATGGCACATGAGGTCAGAATCATGTCTGGAAGGACGTTTAGGCTGAACCTTTGTGTATGCCCACCTTATAACGCGGACTTCGATGGGGACGAGATGAACATGCACGTACCCCAGAGCGATGAGGCTCAAGCCGAGGCGCGCATTCTGATGAGGGTTCAGGAGCAGTTGCTATCCCCACGCTTCGGTGGTCCGATAATCGGAGGCATTCAGGATCACATAACGGGTGCGTATCTTCTGACTCATAGGGATACTATACTCACGCGCCAACAGGTCCAACAGCTTTTGGCGGTGGCTGGCATAAACGCTGACTTGCCAAAACCGGCTAAGAGGGAGGCCGGCATCGAATATTGGACAGGAAAACAAGTGTTTAGTATGTTCTTACCGAAGGGCCTCAACCTGACATATAAAGCTAAGATATGCGAGAACTGTGCCCACTGCAAGGAGGAAGATTGCGACATCGATGCGTACGTGATTATACGTGATGGGCAGCTATTGCAAGGAGTTATGGACGCCCGCAGCTACAAGGCGCTGGACCGATGCGAAGTACTGGACAGGATAGTAAAGGACTACGGTACGACCGCAGCACGTGAATTCTTGGACCACGTCACCAGGTTGTCAATTGCGTCAGCTGTCATGTTTGGTTTCACTACGGGTATAGATGATGAGGACATACCTCCTGAAGCTAGGGAACGAATAGATGAAGTACTCGACGGAGCACGTGATAAAGTTAACAAACTCATCGAAATTTACAATCAAGGCGAGATGGAGCCATTGCCCGGACGTTCACTGCGCGAAACCCTAGAGATGCGGATAATGGAAGTGCTTGCGGAAAGTAGGGACAAGGCAGGTGAAATTGCTGAGAAATATCTGGGACTGGACAACCACGCGGTGATCATGGCTAGAATTGGCGCAAGGGGTAGCATGCTCAACCTCACGCAGATGGCTGCATGTGTTGGTCAGCAATCCGTACGAGGAGAGCGCTTGAGCCGTGGGTATAGGGGACGCACCCTGCCACATTACAAGACAGGGGATCTAGGGGCAGAAGCGCGTGGATTTGTTGGTTCTAGCTACAAGCGCGGGCTTAAGCCACTTGAGTTCTATTTCCACGCGATGGGCGGTAGGGAAGGTCTGGTTGATACTGCAGTGCGAACCGCGCAGAGTGGCTACATGCAGCGTCGCCTGATAAATGCGCTTCAGGATCTTCGTGTTGAATACGATGGCACTGTGCGTGATGACCGCGGTGCAATAGTGCAGTTCGTTTATGGGGAGGATGGCATCGACCCAGCGCGCAGCGATAACGGCAAGTCAGTAAATATTGATAAAATAATTGAGAGGATAACGGGACACAATAAGGGATAAAAATGGCCGGTATTTCTGCTGATACCATAAAAACCGAAGTTCGCAAGCTTCGGAATGTCTTGCCTGATGCCGTGGTCAGGGAGCTGGAGGGCAGCCTCACACGAGTGGGGAAAGAAAAGGCGATCTCGCGCGAGGAGCTCGACGATATCATCGAGAGCGTCAAGCGAGCATTTATGAGTGCTATAGTTGAGCCCGGCGAGGCAGTCGGCACAGTCGCCGCGCAGTCGATGGGCGAACCCGGCACCCAGATGACTCTCAGGACGTTCCACTACGCAGGAGTCGCTGAACTAAATGTGACATTGGGCCTTCCGAGGTTGATTGAAATCCTTGACGCCAGACGTACCCCGTCCACAGCTCTGATGGTGATATACCTCACGGAGAAGTTGGCAAAGAGCAGGGATAAAGCCCGCGCATTCGCCCAAGGAATCGAAATGACTAACGTCGAAGACATCGTGTCTCAAACTGAAACAGATCTTATAAACATGGAGTTCGCCGTTACGCTTGACCGAGCCCGCATGCATCAGAAGGACCTGACGCCAACCAAGGTCGCGTCTGTCATAAAGGAAGCATTGAAGACAGAAGTTATCACAGAGGGTAATAAATTGCGAATAAAACCAGAAAATCCAACGCCAGCGGATTTACGCCGCATTGCTGTTAAGGCGAAGGCTGTACCACTCAGGGGTGTAGAGGGCATTAATCGCGTCGTAGTAAAGATGGAGGGCAATGAGTACGTTGTTTATACTGAAGGTTCCAATTTGGCGGATATTCTAACCCTGACTGAAGTCGATAAGACACGGACGGTGACCAACGATATCCGCGAGATCGAGGAGGTTCTCGGCATAGAGGCAGCTCGTAATTCGATAATAAACGAGGCGGTCAAGACGCTAGAAGAACAGGGACTAGACGTCGACATAAGGCACATCATGTTGGTCGCGGATATGATGACGAACGACGGTGAGGTTAGGCAGATAGGAAGACATGGGGTGAGCGGGGGTAAGGCGAGCGTGTTGGCGCGTGCTTCCTTTGAGGTCACAACGAAGCACCTTCTAGATGCCTGCATACGAGGTGAGTCGGATAGACTCGATGGGATAATCGAAAATGTTATCGCTGGACAGCCGATTCCACTTGGAACTGGTTCAGTGGAGCTGGTGATGCGGAGGGAAGAGAAGGTTGGATCTAAATAGAGAAATACGTCAGGCCATAACATCGGGTAAAGTGATTCTGGGTTCCGATAAGGGGCTCAAGAGCCTAAAGCTAGGTCAAGCTAAATTGGTGATATTAGCTGTGAAATGTAATGAAATCGTTCGAGCCGACGTCGAGCAATATGCTAAACTGGCGGGCATTCCAATTCATATTTACCCTGGTGATAGTACTGAGCTCGGGCTCGCTTGTGGTAAACCGTTTCTCGTCAATGTAATGACTGTCGTAGACCCAGGAAGTTCTAATATCCTAAACATCGGAGGAACCTAAGGTGGGCGTTAAACTCGGCGCGGATGAGATGCGCTACATAGCTTTTTTTGAGAGTCTTACCGGTGCCAGGGTGGTCGATTGCATAATGAACGAAGGTGGGAATAAACTGACATTCGTCGTGAGAAACGGCGATATCGGGCTGGCCATAGGTAAGGGCGGTGTTAAAATTCAAAAGGCTAGAAGGATTATGGGTAAAAGTATCGAAGTGATTCAACATTCCGAAGATCCTGTTGAATTCATAAGGAATACGTTTGCTCCAGCCAAGGTTAAGGAAATCAACATAGTTGATCGTGATGACAAAAAAGTAGCACTTGTAGAGGTCGACGCATCGGACAAAGGATTGGCTGTGGGTCGAGGAGGTCAAAATATCCAGCGCGCTAGGACACTCGCCCTCCGCCACCACGGGATAAATGATGTCTCATTGATGTGAATTTTTAAGGTTGCAAGGTTAAATGACAACTTGATGCTTTGGTGTTAACATGAGCAAAGGTTCAAGGGGCGAGTTTGCAGCTCGCAAGATCAGCCATGGGCGGCAGAGGTTTAGATGGAAGGACGCCGACTACAAGAGACGCGTGTTGCGCTTGGACGAGAAAGCAGATCCTCTAGAAGGGTCTCCACAGGGCAGGGGCATCGTCCTCGAAAAGGTGGGCGTTGAAGCGAAACAACCGAACTCGGCGATTAGAAAATGTGCTCGAATACAGGTGATCAAGAACGGACGGCAGGTAACAGCTTTTGCCCCGGGGGATGGTGCTATCGGATTCATCGATGAGCACGACGAAGTTCTTATCGAGGGCATAGGCGGAGCGAAGGGAGGAGCAAAGGGGGACATCCCAGGCGTGAGGTACAAGATTGTCAGCGTTAACGGGGTCTCGCTGAAGGAGCTAGTCAAGGGTCGCAAGGAGAAGCCGACGAGGTAGGATCATGGCGTTCAAATACTTTGGAAAGTGGCAGGTCGACGATGTTGTTATAAAAGATCCGGGACTTCAGCGGTATATTAAACTTCAGCCTGGCCTAGTCATGCGCACGGGCGGTAAACACGCCGGCAAACAGTTTGGCAAGGCCGAGGTTCCCGTCGTCGAGCGATTAATTAACAAAATAATGCGTTCCGGCCCAGGGGTCAGGAAGTTGGGGGGCAAGGTAATTAGAGGTGCTGGTGCTTGTGGAAAAAAGCTTAAGGCTTACAATATAGTCCGTAAAGCCCTTGATAGAGTCGAGCAGAGGACGAAGAAAAATCCAATTCAAGTTCTCGTGGACGCTATTCAGAATTCAGCCCTAAGGGAGGAGACGACGAGGATAGCCTACGGAGGGATCACATATCACCACGCTGTCGATTCTGCCCCGCAAAGAAGACTCGACGTTGCGCTTAAAAATCTGGCTGCGGGAGCATTCGCAGCATCATTCAACAGCAAAAAACCGATGGAGGAATGCTTGGCCGATGAGTTGATAATGGCTTCGAACTACGACATGAAGAGCTTTGCGATAGTGCGCAAGGAGGAAACCGAGCGAATAGCAAAGGGGGCTAGATAATCCCCAAAAGGCTTTTTAACGGGCCTATCAAATTATATTGAATCACACGATGGAGGAGATGTAAATGGTTAAGCCACACATGAATCTGATAGTAATAGGGCATGTGGACCATGGAAAATCCACACTTCTAGGCCGTTTGCTGTACGAGAAGGGCCTAGTCGATGAGTCCCAAATCAAAAAGTTTGAGGACATGGGTGATAAGGGTAAGACATTCAAGTTTGCTTGGGTGTTCGATACCACCAAGGAGGAACGGGAGCGAGGATTGACAATAGACCTTTCCCACCAGAGGTTTGAAACCGAAAAATACTACTTCACCATAATCGACGCCCCCGGCCACAGGGACTTCGTAAAGAACATGATTACCGGAGCTAGCCAGGCAGACGCGGCAGTCCTTGTCGTGGCCGCTGACGACGGGATAATGCCTCAGACCCGTGAACACGCAGCTCTTGCATTCACGCTTGGTGTTGGGCAACTCGTGGTCGTTATAAATAAGATGGATCTGGTGGGGTACAAGCAGGAAATATACAATAGGATAAAGTCGGAATTGATCGATCTACTCAAGGGAATTGGATATAGGAACCCCGAGAAATGGGTGTTCGTGCCTGCATCGGCGTTTTTGGGCGAGAACGTCACCAAGCCCAGCGATAAAATGAGTTGGTACACCGGGCCTGTCTTTATGAATGCGCTTGACAGTTTCGTCGTGCCTGAGAAGCCAACGGATAAGCCCCTGCGAGTACCTGTGCAGGATGTCTACACCATCACGGGTGTAGGGACAGTGCCAGTTGGTAGGGTTGAGACCGGCATTCTGAAGTCGGGCGATACCCTCATCTTCGAACCAGCTGGGGTGACTGGCGAGGTAAAGTCCATAGAGATGCACCACGAGGTAATACCCGAGGCGATGCCAGGGGACAACATAGGTTTCAACGTTCGAGGCATAGAGCGGACCGCGATAAGGCGAGGTGATGTCGCTGGTCATCCGAAAGCTCCTCCGACTGTAGTTAAGGAGTTCACTGCCCGAATAGCTGTCCTGCAACATCCAACCGCCTTGACCGCGGGCTACACGCCAGTTTTCCATGCACATACCGCGCAAGTGGCATGCACGATAACCGAGATAACGCAGAAACTCGATCCGAAGACCGGACAAGTATTGGAGGAGAAGCCAGAGTTCATAAAGCGGGGAGAGATGGCGACGATAAAAGTCACGCCCACCAAGCCCATGGTACTGGAGAAGGCGTCTGAGCTGCCACAGCTGAGCCGCTTCGCCATCAGAGATATGGGAATGACCATCGCGGCTGGCGTCTGCGTTGATCTGATAAAGGCGAAGTAGGAACTGAATCTTTTATTAACACCCACCCTTTACATAGGGTGGGGAAATCTTTGCAAAAGGCCAGAATTCGTCTATCGAGCACGGACCAGAAAAAGCTCGACGATGTCTGCAAGCAGATAGCTGATATAGTCGAGCGGACGGGCGTTAACATGTCGGGCCCTATACCTTTGCCCACGAGGCGAATAATCATCCCCACTAAGAAGGCGCCCGATGGTGGGGGTACCATAACCTGGGACAAGTGGGAGCTCAGAATTCACAAGCGCCTGATATACATGGATGCAAACGAGAGGGCGATGCGCCAGATAATGAGGGTTCAAGTGCCAGAGGACGTCACAATCGAGATCGAACTCAAGTCTTAGATTTTTTCTATAAAATTAAATTTTGGGTGACTCGATATTTTTTCAATATTTTACCGATAAACTTATATCAGCGTTTCTTGGAACAAGCTAACGCAGTAAAAAAAAGGGAGTATAAAAGGAAGGTGAAAATTGTGAAGGGCAAACATTTACTACTTATGGTTCTCTTCATTGGCATCCTATTGGGCAGCTTTGGTTTAATGCCATTAACAAACGCTCAAACTAATCAGGGAGCAAGATTCGTAAGTATTAAAGTCATTCTCTATCGTCCAGACAATAATGATATCTACAGTAAAACCGAGCTTGTCAACGGTGGAACGGCTAAGGTTTATGACAACAATAATGTAGATATAAGTCTCGTCGTTTACAATGAAAATCTCTTTCCCACAACTTTGAATACAAAAATATACATAGATAATGTGTTGCAACGTTCCGATAATATCACCGCGCCCAAGACAGAGAACACCAACTTTGCTTGGTCCACGACTTTTTCCGGCCCAGTAACCCAGCACTGGAAAGTTGAGCTTTGGTGGGAGAATAACCTCGAAGACTCTAAGGAATTTGATGTATGGGTCGTGAAGCTATTTGTAGAGAATTGGTCACCAGCACCCCTAACAGTTGAAAAGGGCAGAACTGCGCCATCTTCATGGTCCATCGCTTTCAATAACGGCGGAAACGATGTAATGGAAAACGTATCGATATCTGTTGTTGATCCAGTGGACTTACAAATTACCCCTACATCGCGAAATTTGGATAACATAATTGCGGTTGGAACAAGTTCTACAAGTTTCTCAGTTACAGCTCTACCACTTACGTTGACAACAGGCCCGCGTGACGTCAAGTTCCAAATTACCTACCACGACTTCATGGGAATTTCTCATACCGAAACAATGTCGGCCCCAGTGATCGTCGACAGGCTTAGCACCAGCATTGCATTGAGCCTCGATCCGTCGAGCGTTAAAAAGGATAATTCGACCGTGATAACCGCAACGCTAGTTGACGGTAATGGGAGTCCAGTGGCAAATCAGGAGATCAGCTTCTCAGTCGGAACTACATCTATAAGTTCGGAAAACACCGATTCATCCGGCAAAGCCACTCAAATATTCTTAGCTAATGTAGACGCAGGAACTTATGCAATAAGTGCTTCTTTCGCCGGGACAGTTGATTATAAG
>Ga0315296_10002565_pt1 | contig 15451 bp, 13 predicted proteins | sample YL17G14_18_MG_FD_203921 | JGI IMG/M metagenome (GOLD analysis project Ga0315296, IMG submission 203921) | Sediment microbial communities from Yellowstone Lake, YNP, Wyoming, USA - YL17G14_18 | ecosystem: Environmental > Aquatic > Freshwater > Lake > Sediment | place: USA: Wyoming | collected... | reverse complement strand
ATGAAACTCCTGACCGCGTCATGGACAGCTTTCGAACGATTATCATAATGCATATCCTTCCAAGCGCTATCGAACTTCTCTACCAACGTGGGCGGAAGCGAAACGCTAAACCTAGCTACCTTCGCACAGTGTTCCATCGCAATCCTCCTTGCCAAAGTAGTATTTGTTCCGTCAAGGTTTTTATGTTTGGTGTTACGATTATTCTATTTCGTAACACCTGTCTCGTTGTGAAGAAATGACGTACTTCAATAGTCGAGAACTAGCCGCTACTTCGCTATTCGCTAGCCTCTGGGGAGTTCTGAACGCCGTATTTTCCCCGGTTGTGTTCCAGGCTTTCGGTTTGCCCATTCTGTGCGACATGCTAGGCTTCGCTGCCTTAAGCCTGACATTTTGGTGGGTAAGGAAGTTCGGAGCAGCCACAGTCGTGGGTTTCGTTGCCACACTTATCAACTTCATATTGAACCCAGGAGGTCTCTTTTTTCTGGGTTTCACAGCCGCGAGCATAGTGTTTGACGTAGCCGCTAGCTCGATCTGGTACAAGCGGGTGTTCAGGAATTCTGCTGTTGCCGTTTCTTCTTTGCTTGCAATTTCAATCGGTTCCGCTGCAATCGCCGGTCTGATAATAGGCAGTTTTTTCATAGGCGAACCAGTTCTAGTCAAATGGGGCGGAGTTTATGGATGGGCCGGACTTCACGCTCTTGGCGGGATCGCAGGAGGATTGATCGGAGCGGTTGCAATTGGGGTCTTTACTTCTCGACAAATACGCGGGTTCAACTTCAAGAATTGAGGATCGCCCGCCCCCTTCTCTAGTGAATTTGTCGGTTCTTCTCGAGCTTCGCAATGAACGAACCGTTGCATTGGTGAACGTGCGGATAGAACCTCTGACATTTGTCGAGCCCTCTTAGTCCGGGCGAACCCAATTCCGGCTCTATTTCGGTCAACAACCATTCAGGGTGCCATTTCAGAAACCTTTCAATTACCATCTCGTTTTCTTCGACAGTAACGCTAGAAGTGAAATAGATTAAGGTCCCTCCTTCTTTCACGTATTCGGAGCAGTTGTCCAATATTTTCCATTGAAGCTCGGCCATCCTTGCGATTGAGCGGTAGGTCAATCTCCACTTGCCCGATGGAAGTCTGGAGAAAAGTCCCGTATCGGTGCAAGGCGGATTGAGTACTAGAACGTCGGCTTCTACGTTGAGAGGTAATGGACTGGAACCATCGGCAATTACGGGCTCAGCTATCTTTGTGCCAGAGCGAAAAACCTCTTTTCTCCAAGCTGCCATTCTTCGTTTTGAATAGTCTAGGGAAAAGATCTTGCCTTCATTTCGCATGAGCTGCGCAAGATACGCTGTGACTGCACCCGGTGCAGAGCATACATCCAACACAATTGTGCCTGGAGCTGGATTGCCAACTTCGGCCGCAAAGGCACTCGACTTGTCTTGAAGATGAATCAAACCCTCCTTGAAGGAATTGGTTTTGGTTAAAGGCCTTCTTGTCCTCACTATCCTGTAGCCAGATTTCAGTTGTTTGACCTTTTCAACTTCAGTGCCATCATCCGCAAGCTGTTTCAGGATTTTATCCTCTGAAGTTTTGAGTGTATTCAGCCTAACGTACAGTGGCAACGCCGAAGTGGCTGATTCCAAAAACATCAAGGCTTCTCTTCTGCCGAAGAGTCTAAAACAATATTCGACAAACCACTTCGGATGAAAAGTCTGAAACGCCACTCTTGCTTCATCATCCTTGCCTGCAAAAATGATCGAAGGTTTCTGGGTTAACAGCACACCAAGAAATGGCTCAACAGACAGAAGCGTCTTCCACCCGAGAATAGACCGCACTATCTTCACGACAGTTTCAGCCTCTTCTAAGTCAGGTTTGGACCAATCCTTTGAAAACCGTGTGGAGTAGACGAAAAGACGCAAAAAAGCCTGAAGACCCAAGCCAAACTGATCAATTCTCGAAGGCCGAACTGCTTCGTTTATGAAGGCATCTATGAAGTTCTTTCGTCGGACGGTCTCAAACACAAGTACACGAGCGAATCTGAGGGCATCAGGATCATCGATTCCCAACTGTTTGACGGTTTTCGCGAACGCCAGGGGCTCACTCAGGCCTCGCATCTCCATCCAACTGAGAGTCTCGATCGCAAGCGTCCAAGCTTCTCTGAGCAAATCTGTCCACTCAGCTACAACTGATGCTGGGTCCTAGATAAGAATAGAAGAAGTCTACTCAGTTTTCGAGAAATCGCCAGCAACGACTCCTGGAATGCTTCCAGCGCTTAAACTGAAACTTGGACAGTGACATACTCTTCAATGCAACCTATTTGCGACGTCTGGAGGACAAGAGATTTTAGGAAACCTGGAACATAGAAGCAGTATCAAGGTCACGAGCAGATGGCGCAGAGACATCTAGAGGAATTTTCACGAAAGGAAAGCCATCCCCTAATGGAAAAGAAAGTGGAAACCACGGCTCTTGCGATTACCCAAGACACCGACAAGGAAAATCAGAACAAACGCAGTTTTCCTCCAGTTGCTCCCAGCAACTTGCCGCGTTCATACTTTGTGTCGGCTACTTATGATGGCAAAAACCGCAAAGCTGTCATCAAACTGTACGAGCCAGTTTCCGGCAAGATCTATTTCTGGTATGACAATACTGGACATCAACCATACTGCCTGACAAACCTTTCACAATACGAACTTGAAAAAATCAGCCGAGTCACCAAACACGAAGGTTTTGACCGATTTGAGATCGTTGAAAAAATCGATCCTTTACGGGAGAAGAAAATACGCATCACAAAAATAGTCACCAGGGACCCTTTGGCTATTGGCGGACGTCCTTTCGGGTGTATAAGAGACATAATCCCAGAGGATTTCCCCAAAGTTTCAGAACTACCAGTAAACCCCAATGACATCAAAGTATGGGAATCCACGATAAAGTACTATCAATCCTACATCTACGATCAAGGACTACTTCCTGGAATGATATATGAAGTAAAAGACTCCAATCTTGTCCTCAAGAAACTGGAAGATGTTGAAAGAACAGTAAAACAGATACGAGACACATTCAAGGATTCCACACCAGAAGAGTTGGATTTTGTCGAAGAATGGGCCAGACTGCTAGAGTATCCCGCCCCCAAGTTTCGACGCGTAGCCCTCGACATAGAGGTCTTGGCACCAATTCCCACAAGAGTACCTGATCCCAGACAAGCGATATACCCAGTTATCTGCGTCTCACTCTGGAGCTCAGACAAACCCAAAAGAGCCCTGCTCCTGAAACGCGAGGGAGTTCGCGAAGGACGAGAGCACTTGCCTGCAGACGTAGAACTTGAGGAATTTGACGCAGAAGACAAACTGATCAGAGCCGTCCTAGACGTTCTATGGGATTATCCCTTTGTCTTGACGTTCAACGGAGACGATTTCGACCTCAGCTACTTATTCCATCGTTCAATGAACCTAGGAATCAAGAGAAGCGAAATCCCGATAGAAGTGGGCAAACGATCCTGCACACTTAGTTATGGAGTTCACATAGACCTCTACAAGTTCTTTTTCAACCGTTCAATTCAGATCTACGCGTTCAACAATCGTTACAGAGACGTTACACTGAATGATGTTGGCAAAGCCTTGATAGGATTGGAAAAAATACCCTTAACCAAAACATTCGGCGAGCTGACCTTCAGCGAACTTGCAAAATACTGCTTAAGAGACTCTGAAATCACGTTCAAACTCACCAGCTTTGAAGACGAACTCGTGATGAAGCTGATCCTAGTCCTCACGAGAATAAGCATTATGCCAATGGAAGACGTGACCAGACAAGGAGTTTCACGCTGGATACGCAACTTCCTGCAGCATGAGCATCGCAAAAGGAACATGCTTATTCCGACCCCTGAGGATATTCTGGCAACCAAGGGCAAGACGGCTACCAAAGCGATAATCAAGGGCAAGAAGTACAAGGGAGCAATCGTCGTTGAACCAGTCCCAGGTGTCCACTTCAATGTTGCCGTAATGGACTTCCCAAGCCTGTATCCGTCGATAATAAAAGTGTGGAATTTGGGTTACCAATCAATTCTGTGTTCTCACCCCGAATGCCGAAACAACTTGATTCCAGGCACGCCGCACTGGGTTTGCACTAAGAAACGAGCTCTGGAAAGTCTGTTGGTAGGCTCCTTGCGAGACCTACGCGTTCAATGGTACAAACCTAAATCTAAGGACAAGTCGTTGACCGCGGACTTAAGGAGCTGGTACAACATCACCCAAGGCGCCCTCAAAGTCATTCTGAACGCAAGCTACGGCGTCTTCGGAGCCGAAACCTTCGATTTGTACTGTCCACCAGTGGCCGAGGCAACAGCCGCCATAGGCAGACACTCCATAACCCAGATACTTAACGAAGCAAAACGACTATGCATCCAAGTTCTCTACGGCGATACCGACAGCCTCTTCCTCAAGAATCCATCAAAACAGCAGATTGGAGAACTTGCACACTGGACAGAACAAGAGCTCAAGATGAGCTTAGACGTTGACAAAGTGTACAGGTATGCAGTGTTCAGCTCACGCAAGAAAAACTATCTTGGAGTCCTAGAAGACGGAACAGTCGACGTCAAAGGATTAACAGGAAAAAAGAAACACATACCGATTTTTATCAAAAAAGCCTTTGATAAGATGAAAGACCGACTCGCGAAAGTGAAAACGCCAGCCGAGTTTGAGCAAACCAAGAAAGACATCGCCGAAATCGTACGCGACTGTTACATGCGATTGAAGAGGCGTGAATGGGAAAACATGGACGAACTGGCGTTCAACGTAGTTCTGGGAGAAGAAATCCGACACTACACCAAGACGACGCCGCAACACGTCAAAGCCGCAAAGATTCTACAAGAAAACGGAGCAGAACTCAGGGCAGGCGACCGTATAAGCTTCGTCAAAACCACGAAGCCCCCTCACGTGAAACCAGTTGAACTTGCAACAAAGAATGATGTCGACATCGACAAATACGTCGCTTATCTACATTCAACCTTTGATCAAGTCCTAGACGCGTTGGGGCTGGACTTTGATGAGATAATAGGCTTGACAAAACTAGAAAGGTTCATGTAACTCCTTTTTTACTTGAGACGCAACTTTCAGCCCCCTTGACTTCAACGGTTCCAATATGCTTCTGCGCCCAAGGATCGACAACAAAACATAACCGAGTATCGCTATCGCCACGACACTGCTTATTGTAATGCTGACGATGCTTGCCACCCAGACTGGCCAAGTCGCGGGGATTCTCAGGCTGAAAATATCCGAAGGTGCACCAAAAATCATCCAAACGTAGCTTCCGACAATCAGCCCGATAATTGCAGAACCAAACAGACATCCCGCAAAACGTCTCTTTCTGAGGAAGTAGATTGCAGAGGCTGCCAAGAGATTTGCAAGAGGCCCAAATACAGCATCGTAGACCCCATTTGAAAACGCCAAAGAAGTGGATACGTTTCCAACAAACGCTCCTACACTGACCCCCAGTATTGCAGGCCACCCGAAAAGAGCAGACAAAGGAATCAAACAATCCGCTATTCGCAGCTGAATGGTGGCTGCCGCACTGAGCCCTTGCACGATCACAAGAGCTGCGTACAGAGCTGCGATAACCGCTGTTAGAGCTAGATCTTTACTGTCAAATCTCATTTTAGATGCCTCCGAAACCCGGGGTTTCTAAGGCGGATCGGGCGGAGGCCCGCTCACCCGCCAAACTGGTAAAGCGATAGTCTATGGTGTATATTAAATGTTTGCTGAAAACCCACATTCAAAATCAGCAGCTACTTCAAGACGAAATACTGGAAGACTGTCGCGATAATTGTTGTCAAAGCAATTAAAAGCGAGATTACCATGACCACTTGCCGTTCGGTCAATGGACGTCGATACGTGATGACCGTAATGAGACTTCTCCTGTGGTCTGAAAACAGTTTCTTTCCATCAAAAGAAAGACTCCCTTTTTTTCTGTAGAAGAAGAAAGCAAGCAGTACTAGGCAAGAATTGAAGATGTATGGCAGAAGAGAGATGGCCAGGTCAAACTTTAAGTCGGAAATGATGGCGAAAGAAGCTAAGGTCATTCCTATGGTAAATGAACCTGTGTTGCCTACAAATATGCGGCCCCGAAAATTCAACGCGGCAAGCACTAGCCATGTGATCAATGGAACGTAGAGCAGGTTGGCGTTTGAAACCGACATTGCCATCAGCCCGACGAGAACTATTGCGGGACAAATTGTCTCCAATCCGTTTAGTCCGCCAAGCTGATTCACGGTGTTGGTGAAAATTGTGACCAGCACGGGAACGATTATGAAGTAGTAGTAGACTCCGAAATCGATCTTGAATAGGAATGGGATGGTCAGGGAAGTTCTCAGTCCAAGCGCGTAAGCGAAAGAGCTGAGAGGAATCGCAGCGATCAATGGTAGAAAAGCTTTGTAGCGCCATTTCAGATCCATCCAGTCGTCAAGCATTCCGAGAAACCCCCCGAACAAGATGCAGACTGCCAGTATTAACGGTGCTGAAGCCGCCAAGTTGAAGCGCAAAGTTGCACCGTTTGAAGCATCGACGACGTTGAAGAAATAAATGAGAAAGAGATACACGACGCTGATGAGGACGTAGATGACGCCTAACCCGTTGGGGATCAAAGGCTTGTTTGGCTTATGCTGATCGGGAACTTTCGGAAACAAGGACAGTCTCCCTAACTGTTCGGGTAATCCTGGTTATATTGTTGCCAGTCAATCTTGTAGAGACACACTAGAGGTACAAGTCCACCGTATTTGCTCTGTGAATCCGCTTGTTTCAATGCTTCTCCTGAGAAGAATTCCTCTTTGAAGTACTTGGGTATAGCATAATTCGGATCACTCGAAGGCAACTGCACGCCATTGACTTGTGACCAGCGATACCGACCATAGCTCATCAACTCGTAGACTGTGGTGTTTGTACCTACGTTGTTCCATGTCCATTGATTATTGGTGAAATTGCCGAACGTTGTTTCGTTTTGCCACGAAGAAGCTTGATCGATGAATCCATCTCTAACTAGTCTATCCTGTGCGTTTCCAGAGATTTTTGCCATCCAAGTCCACTTTCCGTTGTCTCCGCCTGCCCAATCGATCCAGGCGCCGTTTGCGTCGATGGTGACGAAGACGAGTATGTACTGCACGTTGTATTTCTTCAACATATTCAACGAGTAAGTCTCGTTTGCCATGAAGGAGAAACCAATGTTTTCTATCTGCGTCGAATTGATCGTCGCGTTATCAGCAAGAGTTGTAACATTGCCCATGATGCTTAGCCAGTATCCATAATCCCACCAACTACAGACTACTATGTTGTGGTTCCGGAAATTATTAAGATGCTCCACCATGTCCAACCATTCACTCACAGGCTGGTTGGGTATTATTGAAAGACTGCCCGCCGTGATCGTAACTGGACTGTAAGCTTGTCTGAAGACTTTCGGAACACCTCCACTTTGAGGCGAGATAGCCAAGTTCGTCATCAACACTATGAATATCAAGAAGATTGCCACGCCGCTGAACTCTTTTCCGACGTGCTCTAGTCCGAACTTCCTCTTCACATTTATCTTTGGCGGTTCTCTAAGCAGGGCCACGAAAGGTTTCGAAATGCCAACTATTCCCATCGATGCTAGCACGGCAAAAGCTGGGGCCAAAAGGATTAGCAGACGCACCATCGAAGCGGCAAAGTACACGGATGTCAAGCCGAAGAGCAGTAGAAACACGTTCTTTGTCGTAAGGTTTCTCGCCGCAAAGAATAGACCAACTGCAAAGAATAGAATACCTACGCCAAGATCATAATATATTGAGCCCCAGGCCGAAATTCTGTGCTCGGCGACTGATTCCACGAGAGGATTTGCTGCCCGGAAGAATGGGTTCAGGACTGTCACGAACTTTCCTGCGATGCTACCCATAAAGCCCAATGATGCGAGCGCCACAAAACCTCCTATCAATATTGCTAGGAATACCACTACGAACCCAAACTTTTCTCTGGCAGAGGTCAAGTTGCGAGCAATCTCCGCCAAACAAAGCAGGACAAAAACTCCCACAACTGGGAGAACTGCCGCACTTGTCAGATAGCTGGATGTGACTTCAGTATTCGTGCTTATGGCAACGAGCAAACCAATTCCAAAGGTCAGACTGTAGGCCAAGAAGAGACGACGAGAATATCTCTTGAGGAGGAGCAACACGAAAACGAACAGCACACTCAAACCAATCAGGTAGTACGCGGCTCCCCATCCGAGAACAAAGTACGCTAAAGCCGCAGCAGCACCGAGCGAGTATTTGACCATGGAAGCAATAGGCCGATCTTCCTCAATCGCCCTAAGAAAGAGAAAACTGAAAGCCAGAAGCGCAACCACACCGACCACTTCAGTATCAAAGAAGCCGAGCGAAGTCCTCTGGATGTATGAAGGATTCAACGCCAAGAAAAGAGCTGAAAGTAGCCCAACTGGTTTGCCCCCTATGTCCTTTCCAAGGAGATATACTATCAAAACAGCAATCGTGCCCATAAAGGCAGGAATAAGTGAACAGAAACCCATCAGGTCGAAATCAAAGCCTAGAATTCTGGCTGCATCATACAAAATCGCCGCGGTGAACGGCAACGAAGGATAGGACACTCCCATGTTGATGCCATCGGGAAACCATCGCTGCGTGTCAACCCACTTAGTAGGCCAGTAAGGCGAAATCAAACCGTTGTCGGTCATGTACTTCGTCAAACTGTACTGATAGTAAGGATCGAACTCTGAAAGGTGAAGTGCACCAGTCGGTATTTCCCACCGCAACGGAAGAACACGTATCGTAAACGCGATGAAAACGATCAGGAGTAAAGCCGAGAAGGTCAGAATTGCATCATGGCTAGTCTTGATTCTCAGTTTTCCTAAGCTCTTCACACCGTTGAAAAAACGCTCTCTTGACAGGACATTGCTGAGCTTCACTTCAGATCCATCTCCCCTACACAGTTCTTTCAGGTGTTTTATTTTCCTTGCGGTAACCATAGACCCAAGGATTGTTGAGATGAGAGGCGCGGTTCATATATACCTTTCCAAAGAGCCCACGCCGAGAAAAATAGCCTAGACGACCGCAGACTTACGCCGGTACCCATACTGTTCGGGATCATAAAGGGGAAAAGCCGCCAACTTCGCTTTGGCCATTCTATTACGTATTTTCACGTTCAAGACCCCGCCCTCCTGAACCTGAGACAGTTCAACATACCCCATGCCTACACCCATTTTGAGAAGCGGAGAAAATGTTCCGCTTGTCAGCCGACCGACACGTTCCCCTGTCGTGGAATAGATCCCAAAACCTGGCCGAGGTACTCCAGGATCCAGCATCTTTATGCCGACGCGTTTGCGCTTCACGCCTTCACTTTTCTGCTTCAGAAGCACCTCTTTTCCGATAAACCCTTCTTTCTGCAATTTTACAACGAACCCCAACCCCGCCTCTAGCGGCATCGTGTTTTCATCTATGTCATTCCCATAGAGGCAAAGCCCTGCTTCCAGCCGCAAAGTGTCCCTAGCTCCAAGACCGCATGGCTCTATTCCAAAAGTCTTGCCAGCGTCCAGAACGGAGTTCCAGAACTTCACAGCATTGTCAGGTCTATTTGTGGAAGCATTCCAGATGAACACTTCAAAGCCGTCTTCACCTGTGTAGCCCGTGCGTGAAAGAAAAACATCCACGCCTGCCAGAGTCGAATGACCGCATTTGAACCTTCCAATCTTGCTCAAATCTTGCGTGGATATCTGTTGAAGAGTTTTTTCAGCATTAGGACCTTGTACCGCACACATCGCTACATCGTCTGAAATGTTTTCGATGTTCACACTGAAACCATGTGCGTTCTTCCTAAACCAATCGGTATCCTTCTGACGGTTACTCGCATTGAAAACCACTAAGAACTTTTCTTGCTCCAATCGGTAAACAACAAAATCGTCGATTATTCCACCGTTCTCCGTGCACATAACCGAATACTGAGCGCCAAGCTCTGACAGCGTTGAAACATCATTGGTTACGACGTAGTTTAGAAATCGCTCAGAGTCTTTGCCCGTAACTAACGTGCGACCCATGTGACTTATGTCAAATATGCCGACGCTATTGCGCACTGCTAGATGTTCAGGCGCAATATCCTTGTAGTATAGGGGCATCTCAAAGCCCGCAAAAACAGTCAACTTCGCAGTCTTAACGTGTACTTCGTAGAGTTGTGTTCCGCGTGGCGCCACGCTCATGTTCTTCGTCCTCACAACCAGCTACTTGTTTGGCTTCACGTCTACATTAATAGGGACCAATGAAAGCTTCTTCCCGCAATTCGGACATTTTCCGTCAACTTCATGAAGGATCTCATCCGGCGGTCGCAACTCAGGGCCTTCATATAGCACGCGGCCGCATCCTTGACAAGCAACACGTTGAGGCATGATAACAGCTGCTCCTTCCTACAACAAGAAGGTAAATGATCCTGACGTATTTATCAATTACTAGGGCAACTCGACACAATGCGTGCGTTCACGCGAAATCTTAAACTCAAGGTAGCTCATAAATAAAACAAAACACAAGGCGATTGATCCAGCGGTTTGCACCAGAACATGAACAAGTACACGCTAATTATCACCGAGAAACCTGATGCTGCACTCAGGATTGCCACAGCTCTGGATGAGAAAGAACGGCCCCAAAAAATGTATGATAGTGGTATGCCCTACTACATTGCCAACCGAGATAGAAAAATAGTTGTGGTTCCAGCACTTGGACATTTGTACACGATCACCAGTGAGCAGAAAGGAAGAGGCTACCCAATCTTCAACTACAAATGGGTACCACGGAATCTCGCGGAGAGAAAAGCCGCCAGAATTCGAACATGGGTTCAAACCATTGCAAACCTGGCAAAAGATGCGGATGTTTTCATCGATGCCTGCGATTACGACGTCGAAGGCTGCATCATCGGATACTTTATACTCAAGTATGCTTGCGATGACAAAGAACAAGTCTCAAAACGCATGAAATTCTCGACATTGACAAAGCAGGAAATTGAAAACTCGTACGAAAGACCATTACCGCATCTAGATTTCGGTTTGGTGGAAGCTGGACGAACAAGACACGAAGTCGATTGGCTCTACGGAATAAACCTGTCTAGAGCCCTGATGACCGCAACAAAAAACGCAAGCGGAAAGCACACGATTCTCAGCACCGGAAGAGTCCAAGGTCCAACTCTCAAGTTTCTGGTTGAAAGGGAAGAAGCGATCGGCACATTTGTGCCAATTCCATACTGGAAAGCAAAAGCCTTCGTCGAAATTGGCAGGCAGGTTTTTGAAGCAAAGTATGAAAAGGAGGAGATTGGAAACAAGAAAGAAGCAGAAGCTATCGTGAGCGCATGCCGAGACAAGAACGGCCAAGTTGACGAAATCACTGTTCGAGAGTTCCTGCAACCCCCACCATTTCCTTTTAATCTGGGCACACTGCAGAATGAAGCATATAATCTGTTCAGATATTCACCGCGCCGTACTCTAGGCATTGCTCAACAACTCTATCTGAACGCGTTGATCTCGTATCCAAGAACTGACAGCCAGAAACTCCCAACCTCGATAGAGTACAGAACGATATTTCAGAACTTGAGCAGAGCCGGAGAGTACAGAAAGCACGCATCAGAGCTTTTGGCCAGACAAACCCTGAGGCCAAATGAAGGAAGGAAAGATGATCCAGCGCACCCGGCCATCTATCCTACTGGAAACTTGCCAGACAGAACCCTCGGAACCTCTGAGAGAAAAATATTGGATCTGGTAGTTCGCAGATTTATGGCGGTTTTCGGAGAGCCAGCTGCAAAACAGAGCATGAAAGTCACAGCAAAAGTTGATGGACACACTTTCAATATACATGGAAATCAGGTTTTAAGCGATGGATGGATGCGATATTATGAACCATACGCAAGGTTTGAAGAGACTATTCTGCCGCCTTTACAGGAAGGACAGACTGTCAGGCTCAAAGAAGTGTCTTCAGAAGATCGGTTTACAGAACCGCCTCCGAGATACAATCCGAGCAGTCTGCTCAGAGAGATGGACGAAAGAGGAATAGGAACCAAAGCAACAAGAGCGGAAATCATACAGACACTGAATGATCGCGGATACGTCAAGGGCGAACGCATGTCGGTCACAAGTCTAGGCTTCGAAGTGTTTCATGTCCTAGAAACTCATTGCCCAGTAGTTGTGTCGACCAGTTTGACGAGAGACCTTGAAGCAAGAATGATGAAGATTCAGGAAAACAAGGAAAGAAGAGAGGAAGTTCTAGCCGAGGTCAGTAGAATACTGAAACCAGCATTGGAAGTACTCAAACAAAATGAAAGAACAATCGGTCAACGGTTGACAACGGCTCTGCAAAGAGCAAGCTTTGAAGAAAGGACAATAGGAGCGTGTCCAGTCTGCAATTCAGGGCAACTAATAATCAACTACTCAAAGAAAACAGGAAAACGTTTCGTCGGATGTACAAACTATTTCAAAGGAGTCTGTAGGACCTCATTTCCACTTCCACAAAAAGGCATTGTGAAACCAACCGGTAAGAGATGCCCCATGTGCGGCTGGCCCACTGTCGAGGCACGTATTCGAAGGCGGCCCTGGCTCCTGTGCTTCAATACAGGTTGTCCATCAAAGGCAAGAAGTGGACAAAAGTGAAATGCGTTCTTTGCGATCGAGAAGCCGTTGCCGGCGACTATTGCACACTGCACTCAAAAGCTTGTGAGAATTTGACCAACAGCTACGGTAAATGGAAAAAAGCATTGGACATTTGCTGGAAAGAGTATTTAAGTGAGATTGTCATGAACCCATTGACAGGCCAGTGGGCGAAGGATGTTGCTCATCACCTGATCAAAACCGGAGAACAACCAGATGTTAAAGTCAGTTAAGAAAGGAATATCATCATTCTCGTTTTCACTGAACAAGCTATATCGCACACTAACGACCACAGGACCATCGAATCTCATCTTACCGGTAATCGCGATTGCTTTTGCCGTTTTTCTGTTTGGAGGCGGACTGTATGACATAATTATGAAACCACTTTCGGCAGTTTACTACAACGGACGGTTCCTGTTCCTTTATCCACAGCTTTCCGAGCAGTTCATTTCGGACAGTATTGTTGCCATAACTGTCTATTGTCTGGGCATCATAGGATTATTGGTGATATACCAGAGTACAAAGTATGTTTACAAGCCAAGACAGGCGTACATGATGATGATCGTGGGAATCGTACTGCTACTTCTCGCATACATATTTCTAGAAGCTTCAATACAGATAAAACTAAGCGGCTAGCTTATCTCACCAAGGATTGCTTTTCAGTCGAAGTTTGTAGGCCACATAATTGGTCAAGAGATGAATTGGCGGAGTCAGCAACAGGACGGTTACTATTAACTGCCAGTCTAGCGCTAGAGGAAAAGGGAGCGAAAATAGAATTGCGCCAACTATGAAGTCTATCTGATCAACAACCGGCAACAAACCTCCAGGTGGAATGTTGAGCCTCCGTTTGAAGAAGGCGCCAGTCAAATCTCCGATCAGTGCCCCTAATGAAACCATGAAACCGAACATTATCGGGTAGTTGAAAACTGCAGTTTCTGCAAGACCTGCTATTGTTCCAATCGCCAGTCCTGCGAAGAGACCGCGATATGTTTTGTTTTCCCCGAAGATCGGTCTTCCATCAGGGAATTTTCTGCCAAGATCAATAGATAATCCGCCCCCGGCGAGCACGGGCATCGCGTTCGCACAATAAGCTGGGAATATGAATTTCAATGCTTCAATGATCAGTCCTGCCAGGTCCATGATGTAAACCTCACTAACGATGCGGATAGTCATGTATCCCCGTTTTTTCGATCCTCAAGTCATACGTTGTGGGCGCGGGTTTTATGAGGCTCTTTTCTAATACTGCCCTTATTGCCTGCGGGTTATCAGTAAGCTGCAATGCCAAGACCGTGTCGGCCCAGAACTTCAAGACTCTCGTGCCAACTGGTTCCATGCTCACCGGGGCTTCATTGAAAACAGAGTGAACTTCACTGTTTAGCAAGACAGCAATTCTCTGAGTTTTTGCGGTCTGTGCCAAGACGGCCAACTGTCTGTTGAGTTCTCGGTTAAGCTCAAAGGTTTTCGATGGCGTTTCGGCAATTCGCAGACGGTAAAGTGAAGTTATCGTGTCGAAGACCACTAGTTTGAAGCTTTTGTTCACGTAATCACTCAGCTGATCCACTATGGCCGTTTGTTCGCGAAAGTCGTTCGGCCTAACAAGGATTATGAGTTCCGAGATTTCGTTGATATCGTCAGGTGCGATCTGGGAAAGCCTACGACTTGAGAAAACCCCTCCAGTATCGACAAACATTGTCTTATAGCCGTGTTTTGCGCAATTCGCGGCACATTGCAGGGAGAGTGTAGTCTTGCCTGTTTCTGCCTCCCCATAGACCAGAGTTAGACTGGCAACTGGAAAACCGCCCATCAGAAACTCGTCGATCGCTCTGCAGTCTGTTGGGACTCTCTCCAAGTCAATGCACGTCAACAGATATAAATTGCCAAGCTATAATGTGTTTTGCGTTCACAAATCCCAAATCATTAGGACTGTCGTATGAAAGCAAGAATAGCTGTAGCAACCGTTTCAGGAAGAGCCTATTATCTCATTGTCAACGAGCTTAAGAGAAAGAATCTCCCTTTTCTAAGCATAACCCCACATGAACCTGTTCCAATAGAAATCAAGGTTGTGATAACAACCGAGGAGGAAAAGAGACTGATAAATCATGAAAGAGTCCTAGCATACAAACCTGGCATCGAACCTTCAGCATTGGTGACCGAAGCCATGCAGATAGTTCAGGGAAAAGAGGCCTTCGAAAAAGTCATCATAGGTATAGACCCAGGAGAAGTCTTCGGATTGGCTGTGTTGGCAGGCGGACGAGTTGTTGAGACAGACAACTGTTACAGTGTAAAAGACACACTCAACAAGATTGAAAAGATAATTCATAATCTGGAGAACACGCCTGTAGCTTCGATCTCAGTGAGAATTGGCAACGGAGTACCCGACTACGAAGAAGAACTCCTGCGTGCCTTGGACAAGTCACTGCCATCGAAAGTCATACTGGAAAGTGTAAGAGAGGCAGGCACAGATTCTTGCATAAACGAAGCGAAACATAGAAGAGGCTTGAGAGATATTGTATCGGCAATACAAATAGCAGGGAGAAACGGACAAGCGTTCCACAGGAGAAGAAACGATGAATCGCACGGTTGAAAAGGGCAAAACTCTGTTAGTCGACGGACCAGCCTCAGTTACTTTGTGCTCGGGAAAAGTGGAAGTCTTTGGATCCACGCCGGCAGTAGCAAGCAGAATCGTCATTCGTGAAGGAAAAAGATTGCCATTCGTAGTTCACGAGAATTCAGTGCTCGACATCTCCGTTGGAGACAACGCAGCTGTTGAAGAAGTTGACGGGGATACTATTCCCTCTTCGTGGAGAGAATC